>Ga0207029_10063_pt1 | contig 27946 bp, 29 predicted proteins | sample Alteio_BWMinCont_39_FD_153282 | JGI IMG/M metagenome (GOLD analysis project Ga0207029, IMG submission 153282) | Enriched cells from forest soil in Barre Woods Harvard Forest LTER site, Petersham, Massachusetts, United States -... | ecosystem: Environmental > Terrestrial > Soil > Temperate forest >...
CGTTGCGGGCCAGCCCAATTGGGCCGCGCCAGCGCTGATCCCGGGCATCATTTTCACCGTGGTCTATTGGCGTGCCATGGTCAGCCAAGTGCCGCGTTGGCGCTGGGGCGTCGGAGCCGCGCTCGGGATGGCGCTGATCATGACGATCGTGTTGCACGACACGGATTATCTGCATCTCCGACCCAAACAGGATCCGTTGCGCCGTGCCAAGGGCTGGGTGGATTTCGCCGCGCACGTTCAGGCGGCACGCGATAAATACCATGCGAACCTGTTAATCGCGGACAATTATTCCCAAGCCAGCCAAATGGCATTTTACCTGAAAGACCAGCCGACGACTTATCTGCTCCCTCAGCCTTACGGCGCGACCCAGTTTACGCTCTGGCCGGAATACCGCGTTACTCCGGATTCCCGCGCCCTGTATGTCACCACCTCGACGGGTCCGGCGCCGCAGGAACTGAAAGATCAATTTAAAAACGTGGTCCTGGCGGATGATTTTTGGTCGCAACACGATGGCCGTGATGTGCGCGAATTCCTGATCTTTTTCTGCAGTACTGACCAGACTCCCATGGAATGAAGCGCAGGGATTGAGAATGCATAACACGAACGAAAGCAAAGCCACTTTGGCATCCACTCGTTCGAGCCAACCCCGGCTCGGCATTATCGGTGGCGGGCAATTGGCCAAAATGACCGCCCTCGCCGCGCGGGAGCTGGGCTGCGATGTGCTGGTGCTGGAACGAAGCGATCCGAGCCCCGCCGCTCCTCTTGCCAATAATGCTCTCGTGGGGGATTGGAACGACCCCGCAACCCTCCTGCAACTCGCGGCGCAGGTGGATGTCGTTTCGATTGAAAATGAGTTTCTTAACGTTGATGCACTTGAAGTAATGGTACAAGGCGGGCATCTGCTTTACCCTGGCACGGCCACGCTACGGCGTATCCAGGATAAATTCATTCAGAAACAAACGTTGGCCGCCGCCGGACTTTCAACGCCGCGGTTTGCGATGGTGGAGCAGCCCCATGACCTGCCGCGTCTGGCCCGGGAATTTGGCTGGCCGATGGTTTTGAAAACCCGCCGCAATGGCTATGACGGCAAGGGCAACTTCACCTTGCGTTCGGAAGCGGATATCGATCCGGGATGGCAGGCTCTCGGCGGCGGGCGCAATGCGTTGTATGTCGAGGCGTTTTGTCCATACGTCAGCGAACTGGCCGTCATTATCACGCGCGGACGCGACGGGGCCACAGCGGTTTATCCGGTGGTGGAAACCGTGCAGCGCAACCACATCTGCCATGTGGTCAAGGCGCCCGCGGAAGTTCCCGCCCTGATCGCCGGAGAAGCTTCGCGGCAGGCGCAAAGGGCGATTGAGGCGATCGACGGTGTCGGCAGTTTCGGCGTCGAAATGTTTTTGACGGGCGCGGGCGAAGTTCTCATCAATGAACTCGCGCCGCGAGTCCATAACTCCGGGCATTACACCATCGAGGCCTGCGAATGTTCCCAGTTTGAAAATCATGTCCGCGCGGTGCTCGGCTGGCCGCTTGGCTCAACGGCGATGGTCGCCCCCGCCGCCGTCATGATCAATCTGCTCGGCGGCGGCGGCGGTCCGGGTACCCCGCACGGACTCGAACGCGCGCTGGCCATCCCAGGGGCCCACGTCCATATTTATGGCAAGGCCATGAGTGGCGCCGGCCGTAAAATGGGCCATATTACTGCTCTGGGGCCGACAGTGACGGCGGCAGAGGCGGTCGCCCGGCAGGCGGCGGCGGCAATTCAATTTGGAACCAAATCATGAAACCTAAAAAATCACCTTTGGTCGGCATCATCATGGGCAGCGACTCGGATTGGCCCACCTTGCAGGCGGCGGCCGAGGTATGCCGGGACTTTTCCGTGCCGTTTGAGGTTCGCGTGGTTTCCGCGCATCGCACGCCGGCCGACATGGCGCGCTATGCCGGCCGCGCCGAGGCGCGTGGTTTGCGGGTCATTATCGCCGGGGCCGGCGGGGCCGCCCATTTGCCAGGCATGGTTGCCAGCCTCACCCCGCTGCCGGTCATCGGGGTGCCGGTCGAAAGCAAATCCCTCAAGGGTCTCGATTCGCTTCTCTCCATTGTGCAGATGCCTGGCGGGGTTCCGGTTGCCACCATGGCCATCGGTGGCGGACGCAACGCCGGCCTGATGGCCGTGAAAATTCTGGGTGCGGGCGATGCCGCCCTCCGCCAGCGCCTCAAAAAGTTCATGGCCTCCCTCGCCGCCGAATCCCGCCAGCGCGGCGTCAAGCTGGCCGCGACCTTGAACGATTTTGCTTCGGCGGCCTGATTTCGTCCTGCCTCCCGCCCGGCTACCAGGTCACGGTTTCGGAACAGCGACTGACGCGAAATAATTTCATCCTGTCCGCGCGCATTCCTTTTTGATTAGCTCAGGTTGCCTGGTGTCGCTGGTGTTGCGGAGTTGAGTGCATGATATGAATCGACATTGCCTGAAAATTATCGGATTGATCCTGGCGTTTGGGGTGTCCCTTCCAGGGCGCGCGGCGGAGGTTACGGTCTTTGCCGCCGCCAGCCTCACCGATTCGCTCAAGGAAATCGGCGCGAACTATGAGAGTAATTCCGCCGACCACATCCAGTTTAATTTTGGCGCTTCGAGCACGCTCGCCCGGCAAATCCAGGAAGGCGCGCCGGCCGACATTTTTTTCTCGGCCGATGAAGCCAAAATGGATTCGCTGGAAGCCAAAGGCCTGGTTGAACCCGGCACCCGTCAAAGCCGGTTGGGGAACACGCTGGTCGTCGTGGTTGCCGCGGCCAGCCCGTTGACCATCCGGTCCGCCGCCGATTTGACGAATGCCAGCGTTGAAAAAATCGCGCTGGCGGATCCGGCTGCGGTGCCCGCCGGCATTTACGCCAGGAAATGGTTGGAGAAATCAGGGCTTTGGTCCGCCCTCCAGCCGAAGGTCGTACCTACCCAAAATGTCCGCGGCGCCCTGGCGGCCGTCGAATCTGGAAATGTCGATGCGGGTGTCGTCTTTCGGACAGATGCGGGCATTTCTCGCAAAGTGAGAATTGCCTATGCTGTTCCCGTGGCTGACGCACCGGATATCAGTTATCCCGTGGCTCTGGTTAAAACTTCGCCCTCGCCTCCGGCTGCCCGGAAATTTCTGGCGTATCTCGAATCGCCTGCGGCGGCGAAGGTGTTCGTCAAATACGGTTTCAGCCTCCGCAACTGATGAGTGCTGAAGAATGGCAGATCATCGCATTCACCGCCTGGGTATCCGCGTTGAGCACGGTTTTGATCCTGCCCTTCGGTCTTGGCCTCGCGTGGTTGCTCGCCCGGCATGATTGGCCGGGTAAATCCCTCGTCGAAACCTTTGTTTCCCTGCCGTTGGTCATGCCGCCGGTGGCGACCGGTTTAATCCTGCTCAACTTGTTCGGGCGTAGCGGGTGGCTGGGCGGCTGGCTGCATCGCGAATTCTCCCTGGACATCATTTTCACCTGGCGCGGAGTGCTGCTGGCGCTGGGAGTGATGTCCTTTCCTTTGCTGGTGCGCTCTGCCAGAGTTGCGTTCGAGGAAGTCAACCCGCGTCTGGAACAAATCGCGTGCACCCTGGGCGCCAGCCATTGGCGCGTGTTTTATTCCATCACCTTGCCGCTTGCCTTGCGCGGCATTATCGGTGGAACGCTGTTGGCCTTTGCGCGGGCGCTGGGCGAGTTCGGCGCCACGATCATGGTGGCCGGTAATATCCCCGGCAAAACTTCAACACTCTCCCTGGCCATTTATGAGCATGTGCAATTGGGGGAGGATACCGATGCGTATCGCCTGCTTGGCGTCTCCGTCGCACTTGCGTTTGTGGCGGTCTGGGGTAGTGAATATTTTCTAAGGCGCAAACGCCATTGGCAATGAATCTGCGCTTGCAACAAATCGTCCTCCCGCTGGCCGGGTTTACCCTGTCTCTGGACACGATCATCACCACTCCGGTGACCGCGATCTGCGGCCCTTCCGGGGCCGGCAAAACGTCGCTGCTGGATTTGATCGCCGGCCTCCGGCGGCCCGAGTCCGCCTTTATTCAGTTGGACGATCGGGTCCTGACCCATACTGCTACCGGTAAACAGGTGCCGGCCCGCCACCGGCAGATCGGTTATGTTCCCCAGGACCTCGCCCTCTTTCCGCATCTGTCCGTGCGCCACAACCTGCTTTATGGCTGGCGTCCGGAAAGTGAATCGAACAATGGTCATCTTTTCGGCTATGATCACGTGACCACCGTACTGGAGATCGAAACCTTGACGGATCGTCGGGTCAATAACCTTTCGGGCGGGGAGAAACAGCGGGTCGCCCTTGCGCGCGCGCTCCTCACGTCGCCACGGTTGCTGCTGCTGGATGAACCGCTCGCCAATTTGGACGACGCCCTCAAGGCGAAAATCATTCCGTACCTGACCCGCATCCGCGACGAATTTCATCTGCCCATGCTTTATGTGACGCATGACGATGCTGAGGTTCAAGCGCTTGGCGCCCCCGTCCTGCGCCTGGACCGCGGAAAATTGACCGGTTGATTTCGCCGGGCTGGCAAAAAGGCGCGAACCGAAGTTCGCGCCCTGAAATCCACCGCGAGTCGTCTGACCCGCCGGAATGCCAATTACACGTTGTATGTGCTGCTGCTCGTCGTGCCACCGCGTCCAGTCCAGTTGGTGTGGAAAAACTGGCCGCGCGGCTGGTCCACGCGCTCGTACGTGTGCGCGCCGAAATAATCACGCTGAGCCTGCAACAAGTTGGCGGGCAGCACCGCGCTGCGGTATTGGTCATAAAAAGCCAGGGCCGTGCCAAATGCCGGAACGGGAATGCCCTTCTTCGCCGCCGTCGCCACAATGTTGCGCCAGCCTTTCTGGCAGCGCTTGATTTCGCCGCGGAAATAATCGTCGAGCAACAGATTCGCCAGTTTCGGATTATTGTCGTACGCTTCCTTGATTTTGCCGAGGAATCGGGAACGGATGATGCAGCCGCCGCGCCACATCAGCGCAATTCCGCCGTAGTTGAGGTGCCAGCCATATTCATTCGCCGCAGCCCTCATCAGCATGTATCCCTGGGAGTAGCTGATGATTTTCGAGGCATAGAGGGCATCGCGTACGTCAGCGACGAAGGCCTTTTTCTTTTCCGGATGGGCAGCGATCGAAGTGAGCGTGGGGCGTGGGCCTTTCAGTTTTCTGGCCGCCTTGACCCGTTCCTCCTTCAGGGCGGAAACGCAACGGGAATAAACGGCCTCGGCCATGAGGGTGATCGGGATGCCGAGCTCCTGCGAATTCACGACAGTCCATTTGCCCGTGCCCTTCTGGCCGGCGGTGTCGAGAATCTTATCCACCAGCGGCGTGCCATCGGTATCTTTGAACGCCATGATGTCGCGGGAAATCTCAATCAAATAGGAGTCCAATTCCCCGGTATTCCATTCCGCGAACACGTCGTGAATTTCCGCGGCCGGCATGCCCAGGCCATTTTTAAGGATGTTGTAAGCCTCACCGATCAATTGCATGTCGCCATACTCGATGCCGTTGTGGACCATCTTCACATAATGACCGGCCCCGCCTTCGCCCACCCAATCACAGCAGGGAGCCGGGGTCCCGCCTGCGGCATCGGTGACTTTCGCTGAGACCGACTGAAAAATGTCTTTGACGTGCGGCCAGGCGGCCGGCGAACCGCCCGGCATGATGCTGGGGCCATGTCGCGCGCCTTCCTCGCCGCCGCTCACTCCCGTGCCAACGAACAGCAGGCCCTTGGATTCGCAATATTTTACCCGGCGATTGGTGTCTTCAAAAAGCGAATTGCCACCGTCAATGATGATGTCACCCGGCTCCAGCAGGGGAAGAAGTTGTTCGATGAATTCGTCGACGGCCTTTCCCGCCTTGACGAGCATCATGACGCGGCGCGGTTTTTTCAGTTTGGCCACCATCTCGGCCAGCGAGTGGGCGCCAAGAACCCGGGTGCCTTTGGCTTCGTTGGCAAGGAAGTGATCCACTTTCTCGACCGTCCGGTTGAATGCCACCACGGTAAATCCGTGGTCGTTCATGTTTAAGATTAAATTCTGGCCCATCACGGCCAGACCGATCAGAGCGATGTCAGCTTGAGAATCCATAATTATTGAAGTAACTGATCCCACAATACAGCAGAACTCAGTTTGAGCGAGCAGTTTTTGGGCGAAATATCGAGCAGCCTGGAACCGAATTGAAGCAAGGGAATCCAGCGAGTCCAATTCCCGCGGCCGATTCAAAATGTCATGACGGAACTTGGATAAATCCTGATTGCGGGCGACGCTTTTTGCGGGTTTTTAATGGCCAGGATTGCCGGCAAAGCAATCATTCCCCATTTTGACCGTTATCCGAACTCAGGATCCGCACAAAAATGGCACCAGCCTCCACGGAATTGGCCAGGTCAATCTCATTGCAACAATCCCGCCAAAAATCCAAAATCGTCGCCGGCAAATTCGGCACGTGCTCGGCCATTTTGGCGTCACGCGCCAACAAAGTGAACCCGACGGGGAACAGTTCGTCCTCGGTGAGACGATATAGTTTAATGATCTCCCTTAACCGGGCAGCGCGCCGAGCTCCCTGGGTCGACCATTCAAGCCGCCACTGCCCCTTGCCGGTAAATTTGAAAGCTTGCAACCATTTTGAGTGAAGCATCTTAAGCAAGATGTTTTCGTGGAGGGTGGACAAGTATTTCAATTCAAGCAAAAACGGGTCTGGAACCGCCCCCTCCGTTTTGGAGCTCCCGATGGCAGGGGGGGTTCGCAGGATTCCCGGCGTATCTTGTTTGGGAGGGCGCTGCTTCCGATCATTCATTATTTGGGTGCGTCAATGCTGGTGAGTTTTTATCGCGGCCAGGGATCCCTCAATAAAGGTCATCTCAAATTGTGTTTTGGCAGCAATCGGCAGCTCGTGGGCCTCAACCAATCGATCAACTATTTTCCGGTAAAAAGCGACATGATGAATCGGGCCGGCGAATGCCGTTTTCCTGGCCGGGGCGCCTTCCTTCGCCGAGCGAATAAACTCGTAAAATTCCAAAATGGATTGCGCCTCGCTAATCGACACCGGGCGGCCCTTCAACAGGTCTTCCCGGAGCATGTGGCTCTCGAGTTCAAGGGTTTTAAAGATTGCGCGCACCGGGATTTTATCGAGCGTGCTGGCAAGATGATTAAGCAAGTTTAACCTCATTCATAACTGGTTTCGTCTCTTTCATGGCTGGACCGTAAACGGAGAAATTCGACGCTGGCCGGGCAACGATGGGACCAGCCAACCCGAGTCGTGCCGAAACTTGAGTTCGAGCCCGGGGAGTACGCGGCCACCCCGAATTGCAATCCGCTGGCCGTTAAATTGGTAATCTGGTTAAGGTTCATACCTTGCCGGGAAAATGATCGGAACCCGGCTGAGGTAGTTTTGCATCAGTGTCGGGAGAAAGCGCGGGGTGAATTTACCCTTTTTCGGGTATTTCCCACTCGCATGGCCCTCGATGTTGCCTTACCTTAACTATATTAAGAAAAAAACATCAGTTCGGATTGTAATCGTGGATGATCACGTTCTTTTGGCGGAGTCCATTGGATTATTGATTGGTCGCCAGCCTGATCTGACCCTGGCCGGTCTGGCGCAAGATGGCGAGGCAGGGTGGGATCTTTGTCTTGATTTGCTGCCGGATTTGGCGGTAGTTGATATCGATCTGCCCAAACTCGATGGCCTTGAACTCACCAAGCGTTTGCGCTCAATCGCGCCGGAGATTCGGCTGTTGACGATGTCGGGGCGGATCGATCCTTACGCCATCTGGCAAGTGGCCCAAAGCGGGGCGCATGGTTACGTGGAGAAGACCGAGAATCCCGAAATCCTGCTGGAGGCGATTCGCGCGGTCGCCGCGGGCGCCGAATATTTCAGCCTTGGTTTTCAAAGGGTGAAGCAGGAATGGCTGGCGCAGCCGGATTCATTTCAGAAAATTTTGAGCGATCGTGAGCAGCAAGTGTTGCGGCGGGTTGTGGCCGGCTGCGATGATGCGCAGATTGCCCAAGAGCTTGAGATCGCGCTCTCCACCGTGGGCGCGCACCGGAAACACATCCGGCAAAAATTAGCGTTGCACAGCGACCGTGATTTGGTGGCCTATGCGCGCGTGTGGGGCCTCGACAAGGGCGGCGACTTCAAGCGCGGCTTAAGCGCCTGAGGAAGAATTCCGCCCCTGGGACGCCGTCCATGCCGGACGACAGCGGCCTAAGTGGCCCAATCTTGGTAGGGCGGTGGTGCTGCGCCGCCGGCGTTGCGGCAGCAACGCCCTACCTTTGGAAGCGCCATAATTTTTCCAAAGCCGCTCTAACCCGGATGCCTCAGGACTAACCCGGACCCGCCAATTCCTGTTGCAGCGCCTTGAGCAGGGCTTCTGCGGTGTAGGGCTTGGGTAGGAAACCATGAATCCCCGCTTCCCGCGCTTCGGCGATAAAATGACTGGTTGTCAGGCCACTGGAGACGAGGATGCGGACTTGCGGGTTGATGGATTTGAGGGCCAGAACGAGCGAGGCCCCGTCCATGACGGGCATGGAGACATCCGTAATCACCAGGGATATTTCGTGTCCATGCTGCGCATAAATGGCGGCTGCTTCCGCTCCATTCCCGGCCAGTTGGACGCGATAGCCGAACCGCTCCAGTGTCCGGCCGGCGATGACGCGGATACCTGGCTCATCATCCACCAAAAGGATCAACTCTCCCTTGCCATGCCGCAATCCGGGTGGTTTCAGCCGGGCGATCTCCGGCGATTGTTCCACCGGTCTGGCCGGCAAATAGACCTTGAATTTTGTCCCCTGCCCGGGCTCGCTGTGGACCTTGATGAATCCGCCGTGGCTTTTAACAATGCCCAGCACCGTCGAAAGACCCAGCCCGGTGCCTTTGCCGTGCTCTTTGGTGGTGAAAAAGGGCTCAAATATTTTGTCCAGGATGCCGGGGGCAATTCCCGTGCCGGTATCGCTGACCATGACCATGACGTACTCGCCGGTTTTGCTGTCTGGATTGTCGGCCGCGTAGTTTTCGTCCACCACGACGTTCTCCATGTTGATGTCCAGGCGGCCTCCATTCGGCATGGCATCACGGGCGTTGACACAGAGATTCAAGAAAATCTGGTGCAACTGGGTCGGATCGCCGCTCACCGCCCGGACGCCTTCTTCCAGGACAAATTCAAGTCCAATATTTCGCGGAAAAATCTCCTTCATCACGAGCTGCAGTTCCGCCAGCAAATTTTTGAGGTCCACGCGGATGCGCTGGCCCTCCAAGCCGCGGGCAAACGAGAGAACCTGCCGGACCAGCGCCGCGCCTCTTTGGGAGCAGGCTTCCAGTGTGTTGATGATTTTTTGAGACTCGCTATCCTTGGCATCCCTTCGCAACAACCGGATTGAAATCATGATCGGGGCCAGCAAATTGTTCAGATCGTGGGCAATCCCTCCCGCGAGGATGCCAATGCTTTCCATGCGCTGGGCCCGAAAAATCTGCTCCTCAAGTTTTTTCCTCTCCGTGACATCCGATTCAATGCAGAGCACCGAATGGGGCGCATCATTTTTGTCGCGGACCAGCGTCCAGCGGCAATCCAGGGTGAGAGCGTGACCCGCGCGTGCCCTTTTCCGGAGTTCGCCGCCCCATTCTCCTTTTTGATGCAACACTTGGATGGCTACCGCGTACTCTTTCAAGTCTGGACACAAAAAATCCGTCGTCGGGCGGCCGATGACTTCTTCCGCCTTCCAGCCGTAGACCCGCTCCGCGCTTTTATTCCAAAAGACAATCCGATGCCCAAGATCGCGCACAAAAATGGCGTCCGTCGCCTTTTCGAGTAGTTCGGCCTGCTCGGCAATTTTGTGCTGGGCAATCCGTCGTTCCGCGCGGGAGCGAATACTGTTGATGCCGAACGACAGGTCGTCGGCCAGCTCGGTGAAGAGTTTGAGTTCTTCCGCTTCCGATTCAAAAATGTCTCCCGAATAAAGTCCCAATATTCCAAACGTGCGATGATCATCCCGTAGCGGCAGGCAAATGATGCTTCGATAACCGCGCTCCAGCGCCTCTTTGCGCCAATGCACCATTCCGTCGTCAACTTCAACATCAGCACAGCAACGCAAACGTCCCGTGCGAATGGCCAGTCCCGCCGGGCCCCGGCCGGCGGGATTATCCTCCGACCAGTTGATCCGGGCAATCGCCAGATAACCCTGCTCAGCGCCGGCGTATGCCATGGGTTGAATGGTGCGACCTGCATCGTCCAGCGCGTAGCCCACCCAAGCCATGCGATAATTCCCGATCTCCACCGCCACCCGGCAGACCTCGTTGAGCAGCTCTTTTTCATTCCGGATATGCGTCAGCGCCACGCCACAGGCGCTGAGCATTCGCAGGGCGCGATTCGACTTGAACAATGCGAGTTCGGCCTGTTTACGATCCGTGACATCCTGGAACGCCCCTTGCAGCCGGATGATTTTTCCGCTGGCATCGCGCACGGCCTCCCCGATGCAACGCACCCAAATGCGACGGCCCCGGGCGGTATTTTTCGGAACCTCGAAATCGTATGGCGTACCGTCCCGGGCACACGCCTCTACGTAACGCATTACTTCAATACGGTGTTCCGCCGGAAAATAACTGACACCCTCCTCGAAACTGGGCTGGTAGCCCGGCGGCAAGTCGTGCAGAATGCACGTTTCATCAGACCAGATGAGCTTGTGTTCCGGCAGTTCAATCGCCCACCCGCCCAGCCGCGCCGCCCGGCCGGCAATCGACAATAATCGCGTTCCCCGCTCCAATTGCTCCCGCGACATCCGTTCCTCGGTCACATCCGTCACCATTCCCATGCGGCGGATGGCCCTGCCTGCGGTATCAAATTCCACCGTGCCGCGTTCATACATCCAGCGCACAGAACCATCGGGTCGGCGGATTCGGTACTCGGCTTCCAACAAGGGTTTCGCCGGTGTAATCGCGGCATGCACGGCTGCACACGCCGGCAAATCCTCCGGCAGCAGAAAACTATGAAAATGTTCAAAAGTACCGCGAAACTCAGCCCGCGTGATTCCAAATAGCGCGCAGGTGGCTTCCGACCACGTCAATCGACCGCTGCGCTCATCCAAAGCCCAACTTCCCATCCGGCCGATGCGTTGGGCATTTTCGAGCAGGGTGGCCTGTGCCCGCAGGGCTTCCTCGGTCCGTTTGCGCTCAGAGACATCCTTATCGAACACAATCCTGACGTCCGCATCCAAACCGTGAATCCCATCTTGCCGCCGTTCGGAAACCAAATCAGCCGTTTCCCCGGCCCGGCGGCCCAATTGCTCTCCGGTCAGGGATTGCAGCTCCGCTTCCGTCTCCCGCAGCGTGCGAACCAACGCGGCGATTTTTTCTGCTTTGGCCGCGGCTGGTTCTTTGGAGGTCCGTTTCATATACATCCCGAAGTCGTGTCAAACGCCGGCTCATCGGCCGCAGAGCCGTTTCTCACGCCTCAATTCAAAAATAATTAAAAAAGAGAATTTCTTATGTGACACTAAGTCAATTCCCTATCAATTCAATCCTTATTTGCCACACAAAATCATTTCTGTTTTGGCAAATCGTTTTGGTCAAGGTGCTTTTGAAGTTGGCTTGCGGTGTCAGCCGCAATCGCCCGGTCACATAAGCGCGCCCTTCGCGGACAATCCTGTTTGAATTTGGGATGATCGCCCGAGACTCCTGCAACCGCCACGCCCGAACACAAACTTTTTGCTAAAGTTCGGCCAAACCTGGCCGATAAGAAACTGAACTGACTGCCGCCGCTTGAAAAAATAATTCAAAACCATACTCCACCCCATGAGCAGCATCTCCAGCGTGTCGTCCAGCACCAGCCCAAACGTAACCCAGCCCGCGAACCGGAATCCTTTTGCCCAGATTGGCAGCGATTTTCTGGCGATCGGCAGCGCTTTGCAATCCGGCACGCTAACCGATGCCCAAAATGCCTTGGCGACCTTTCAGCAGAGCGTCAGTACCAATTTGCAAAACACTGCCGCCCAGCTCTTTTCCGGAAACAGCCAGGCAAGCTCAGCCTATCAAAATTTGGTCAATGCCCTGAATTCGGGCAATTCATCGGGTGCGCAGCAGGCCTATTCCAACCTGCTGGGTGCAACGCAAAGTTCGCCATCAACCCAAGCGACCTCATCCGCGCACCACGGTCGCCACCATCATCATCATGGCGCGGGTTCGTCAACCACTTCCGCTTCTGCGAGCTCAACCTCCTCAACCGGAACCTCACAGGGGGCGGGTTCGAGTTCCACCGGCGGCACAAATTCGGGTTCTGCAACCGATCGTGACGGAGATAACGACGAAAGCTCGCTTAATGCAATGGCTTGAGCCTTTGGCGGACAAATCACAGGGTCCGCTCCCGCTAAAAGCATCTTAAATGCTCCGGGGCCGGCCAAAACCTAGTCGAGCGCCCGCGGCGTGTTTTTCTTGGGCGAATACTCTCCTCGTCATGGTCTCCCGAGGGCGGAAATCAGCCGGTCTAACTGGTCGCGCCGGTGTCCGCTCGAAATCACTAACCGGAAAATGCCACCGGCCGAGGCTCCGGAGTACTTCAGATACGGTGGATAAATCCCCGCCGCGAGCAGCCGGGATTTCAGGGCTTTAACCCTTGAATCCTCCATTGGCGCCAAACGGATGATCGGGCCCGGTGTTTCGGCAATCACCCAGCCAGCCGCGCGTAATCGAGTGCGCGCGTAACTCAGATTGGTGAATAGTTTTGCTCGCAACCGTTTGCCGTTGGAAAGGATGCGCAGCGCTGCGAGACCTGCACCTGCAAGTGGCGGCGGCAGGGGGGTCGTGCCCGTGAAAACCCGGCTGCGGGCAATGATTTTTAGCCGGAGATCGTGTGATGCCAGCACCACGCCACCGTAAGCCCCGAATGCTTTACTCAGCGTCGCGCACTGGATGATTTGCCGGCGCCCTGCCGCCTGCTCCTCCAGCGTGCCCCGGCCGGTCGCCCCCAGGACACCCGCACCGTGTGCGTCATCCACCAGGATCCGGCCTGCCGCCGGCAGAAGATTTAAATATTCCCGCAAGGGCGCGGTCGACCCGTCGTGCGCAAACATTCCGTCGGTAAGGATCAGCGGGCGTGCCCGTGGCCCGGCGCGGGCAAGGAGCTTTTTCAAGCCGGCCGCATCACGGTGAGGATATGATTTCACCGGGCACTGCAACTGGCGCGCCGCGTCGAGCACGGCGCCGTGCGCGAATTCATCGGTGAAGGCATGGGTGAATTCACGCGCCAGCGCCTGGGCCGCCGCCAGCGGTGCAAGATAACCGTCCGGCAGTAGCACGGCGGTATCCGTGCCAAAAAAAAACGCAAGCTCCTGTTCCAGGCGGGCGTAGATTTTATGATTCCCCGTCGTCGCCCGTGAGGCGGCGACGTTCAAACCATTTTGTTTGAGGGCGGCGATCGTCGCCGCCTTCAGTTTCGGCGAGCGCGCAAGGCGGAAATAATCGCAGCCGGAAAAATAGAGCAGCCGGCGTCCTTGATAGAGAACTTCATTGTCGTCAATGAAAGCCAGCGGTGGCGCTTCGTCCATGTGGCCAGCATAAATCGTCCGCATAAAACTGCACGCGCCAAAAATCCGGGCGATCGTGTGGTTTTAAGCACCACCTCCGCCGGGGCTGCAGAAGCCTAAAAAATAATATCCCGCAAACAACCCCCAACGAATTTTCCGGGGCGTTTATTCGCAAAATAAACTCAATTTTTTTGCGGGGAGCGGGCCGTCGGCGGCATTGGACATGCTTGGTTTGATGCAGGGTTTCAGGCAGAGGTGACTCACGTAGCCTCCCCTAAAAACAATGGGCCGACAATGATACCGCTGCCTGAACCCTCCTTCTTCAAAACTAATCTCCTCAATAAACAACCTTTAAAAACCTTATTTTGGTAAAATTAATGTGATTTCGGGCCTTTTCAAAGGTCCCGGGTGTTTTTTATGCCCCAACCTCCTGAATCTCAGGCCGTAATTCGTGGCACGGCCGGGAACTGTCCATAGACAGGAATCGTCAGTGCTCATTATTTACACATCAATTGTTGTCAGTTGGTCCTGACTAACGGCTCTGCGCCGGTAGCGGTGCACTAAAATCACGTTCCTCGGCTTCACGATGCGCGGCGTAACCCACCCAAACCACCGCGAGCACAATGCCCAGCAGAACTCCCGCCGCCAAAAACCACGGCCAGCGATAGTTTTGCTTGGGGACTTTTTCCTTAGGTTCAGTCATGCGCCTTTAATATCGCACATTTCTAACGCGCGCAAAGTTGATTTACCAGTCAGGGTTCAGTGGCCGTCGCGAAAACTCGACCAGTTGGGTTTTTCTGCTAGCTTGTTGGTCACTGTCTTGATGCACGACGAAGAATCGCCAGAAAATCTCCCGGTCGCCCCGGTGATCCGGCCGCCCGCCGACCATTCTTACACGGTCTTTCGTAACGCGGACTTCGTGCGGTATTTGATCGGTCGTTTTGTTTCCTCGCTCGGCCAGCAAATGCTGGTGGTGGCGATTGATTGGGAACTCTATGAGCGGACCGGTTCCGCCCTGCCGCTGGCTTTCGTCGGGCTGACGCAAATGCTCCCGATGATTCTCTTCACGCTGCCGGCCGGACATTTTGCGGACACCCATGACCGCAAAAAAATCATTTTAACCTCCACGCTCGTCCTTTCGGCGGCAAGCCTCGGGCTGACGCTGTCGTCGGTTTTGACGGCGCCGCTCGGCTGGATATATTTTTTCCTGTTCATCGTGGGCGCGGCGCGGACTTTCCTTTGGCCCGCCAGCGCCGCGTTCGTCACGGGCCTGGTTCCGCGCCCGCAACTTGCCCGCGCCATCACCTTCAATAGTGGCATGTTTCAAATTTCCTCCGTTGCCGGGCCGGTGGTGTTTGGGTTGTTGATCGCCCTCACTCCGCGGGCCCAGCATGACCACACCGCCTGGCCGGTCTACGCCTTCAACCTGCTGGCCACGCTGCTCTGCGCCACGCTGGTTTTTTTCATCCGGCACGAACACCAGGCAAAATCGGCCGGGCCGGTTTCGTTCCAGAGCCTGCTGGAAGGTTTCCGCTTCGTTTATCAAAGCAAAATCATTCTTGGCGTCATCACGTTGGATTTGTTCGCCGTGCTGCTCGGTGGCGCGGTTACTTTGCTTCCCATTTTTACCAAGGACATTTTCTATCGCGGTGCTGCCGGGTTGAGCTGGCTGCGTGCCGCAATGGCCATTGGTGCGGTTGCTTGCACGCTCGTGGTCGCGCACCGGCCGCCTTTTAGAAAGGCGGGCAAGACCATGCTTTGGTCGGTCGCCATTTTCGGCCTGGCCACCATTCTCTTCGGTCTGGCCAATCTCAACTGCCTCGGCCGCTGGCTGGCGTGGCCGGTTTCTTTCTGGTTCTGGTTTGCGTTTGCCATGCTCGTCCTGGCGGGTGCGGTCGATCAGATTAGCGTGGTTGTCCGCCAGACCCTCGTCCAGATTCTGACTCCGGACGCCAAACGCGGCCGCGTCTCGGCCGTGAACAGCCTCTTCATCGGTACTTCCAATGAGCTCGGCGGCTTCCGTTCCGGACTCGTGGCCTGGCTTTTTACCACCCCCACTTTCCTGGGCAATCGGGAAGCAACCGGCGCCATCATCTCCACCGTGACCGGCGGTATCGGCACCATCCTGGTGGTGCTCGCGGTCGCTTGGATCTGGCCCGAAATCCGGCGATACGGAAAACTGGCTTGAGCCGTCGAACCGGAATGGAGGCGATCAATTCCTGCCCGCCCTTAAATTTGCGCCAGTCCAATGCTCCGGTGGCTGAAAATCCGGGCTTTCCGCGGGTGGAAAAAATTTGACCCGCGGCGCCGGAGGTCTATTTTCGGAACATGAGAAAGATTTCACTTTGGCTTTTGATGGGCGCCCTGACGGTTTGCACGGCGCGCGCGCAAGACGCCGCCACGCAACAGCAACTGGATAAATTAGCCGGTCAGATTCAGGATTTGACTGATGCGCAGGTGCAGCAAAACAAACGGCTTGATGCCTTGGAAAAGGAAATTGCCGATTTGGGCGAAAAGATTAATCAACCCGCCGCGAACAACAGCGCCAGCGTGGACGATTTGAAAAAGCTGGCCGAACAAGTCCAGGAAATTGACCAGAAACGACAGGACGACCGGGATTTGATCCTGAAACAGTTGGAAAAGCTGGCCAAACTGAACGGCACCAACGGCGGCCATCATACCAACTACAACCCGCCGCCGGCGGACACCGATAATTCGAGCCCAACGCCGACGCCACCGGCGAATGTTCCGTCGACCGGTCATCCATACACCATCGCTGCGGGAGATACCCTGGCCGCAATTGCCAAGGCTTACCGCGCACAGGGGGTCAAAGTAACCGTCAAGGAAATCATTGCGGCCAATCCCGGCCTTGACGCCAACAAACTTTACGTCGGCAAGAAAATCTTCATCCCCGATCCTTCCGCCAAATAGTCCGCTCGCGGAGTTCGAGACTTTGAGGTGGGTTGTTGTCATTTGATTTCCCAGTCCCAACGGGATTGAAGCGGAGGAACTGAAATTGGGCCGGCGGGTGACGGCGGAAAAGGCGGCGTTGGCGCGGTGGTTGCGGGAGCGGACGACGGTCTCGTTGCGGTGGGTCAGCGAGCGACTGGCCATGGGGCACTACAGCAATGCGGGTCGGGGCCCCCGCAAGCTGAGCGCGGGCGACGTGCGCAAAACCCGACATGCGCGGACGATGCTGGAAACCATTATCAAAGAATAAATTGAAATACCAAAAGCCTAGGACTGACCCTTTCATGGTAAGCCGTTCGCCGGGGATTGTTTCGGGGCGCACCCGCCAGGATTGGGGTGTGCAAGTCGCGGCAGTAGATGGCGGGCTGATGGAGGCGGATGGCCAAGAGGGAGTCACCTTTCAAGCGCCTGCAAGCGGATACCAACCAAGCGCTTCTCTCATCATGTCCACCAATGCTCCGTATAAATGGTTTGGGGGGATAGACCAGACCTATTTTCTGGAAAGTCGCAACGTTCAGGTTTACAGCAAGGTCAATTTCAGCATTACAATCAATCAGCAGCCAAATGATTATGTGTGGGTGGAATTTCACGGCGTGGCCAACACGAACGGTTCACGCAATTGGGAAGCGACCATCCCGCAATGACGAAAACCACCAAAGACGGAGATGCGAAACAGCCGTTTGCGGCCAATGGTTTTTGGCGGTTCCTGCGGGCGAAAAAGTTTTACCTGCCGTTCTGTTTATTAATGAGTATAGTCCTCCTGTTGATTGGGATTGATTTATGGCGGCGCTGGAAAATAGCCGCCTTGGTAGTTGGGATATTGATTGCGTTGTTGGGCGGATGCCAAAACGTGAGGTTGTTCAAAGCCAGTTGAAATCATAAATGTTCGTAACGCACACGTTGCGCGAAATGCTTTTCGGCGGTGTTTTTTGCAGGGCCTTGCTTCGCCGAACTGATGCAGAAACACTGGCACTGGCAGTCAAGTTGCAGGCAGGCTCGGACCGTTCGTCGCGTCCGAGGAAATAATCTCGGCTTGCGGTTTTTGAATCGAATCGTCAGCGTTTTCGTCGCCTAGCTTTTTCTCCGCTCTGCTGCTCAGCGCCTTGCTCGCTGCCTCCTTTTACTTTACTTGATTTTAAAATGGACCAGCAACACGCCGGCGGCGGCCAGCAAACAATAGAATCCGAAAAATTTCCAGCGTCCAGCTTCAAGCCACTGGGAGAGCCATTTTAAGGCGAGAAGTCCGGAAACAAAACTCAATACCATGCCCACCAGTCCAGGCACAAAAAGATGAAGCACTGAGCCCGGACCGCTGAATGCGTGCGCTTTCTCCAGACGAAGGGCTTCCTGCAAAATGGCCAGGGGCGTCAGCACCACGGCGAGCGCAAAGCTGAATTCCTCGAGCTTTTGTTTCGGCAGGCCGAAAATCAGGCCGGTGGAGATGGTCGCCCCGGAGCGGGAGAAACCGCGAAACGGCACGCAAATACCCTGCACCAGTCCGATCCAGATGGAATGGGAGGGTTGAATCTCCGGATGCCGCGGGGACTTATTCTCCTGCAGTCCCGCGTAAATAATAAAAACTCCCACCGCCACCAAAGCGCCAGCGATCATGGGGAGATTATTGAAAAGGTTCTCGATCTCTGCGTGAGGTTGACCATGCAGGAAGACTTTTACAATCAGTGTTTTGAGTACTTCATAGACTATGAGGGTGCAGATCGTTGCCATCATGACTTGGATCGCGATCCATTGAAATTGGGCTTTGGAGGCGAAGAAATTGCGCTGCCAGCCTTTCCAAAAATACACGATCACCGCGAACATGGTTCCGGTGTGCAACATCACCAGCAGCATGGTCATTTCGGGGCTGGACGGATCGAGGTGCATCAACTTCTCCGCCACGATCACGTGCGCGGAGCTGGAAACCGGCAGCAGCTCACAGGCACCCTGAATGATTGCCAGGATCAGGATTTGGAAGTAATTCAGCATATCCGTGGATTGTGCCCGTTTTATTGAAAACCACAATCACAACCCGCGGCGGCGGCAGTGCCCTGCGTTACTTATGCGAACCCCAAAAATGCTTGGGTTCGGCGGTGCGCTGCTTGACCTTGAGCTGTCCCAAAATGGCGTGCCAGCCAATATAGATTTTGTGCCATTGCGTTTCGAGGCTGCGCAGGGCGCCTTCGCTCATGTCCCCGAGGAAACGAAGCGACGGGGCGTTGCCGACCAGGGCGTGAATTTCATCGCGCGAGGGTGACGTCGCTTCCACGGCGGCATAAATCAATTCCAGCTCCTGGACGATGATGCTCTTGATCTCAAGGAAATGATTTTCGTCCGTCGGCGTGAATTTTTTGGCGCGGGCGATGGTGATAAAGTGGTTGAACTGTTTCCAGCACTCGATATGGGTTTCGATTTGCGTGACCAGTTGGTTGATGTCCTTGGGGGTCATAAGCGGGATTCGTTGGGGCTTGGCATTAATGCGGTCTGGGGAAATAAAAAGATGACGGCGCCTCCGCGCAACTCGCGGGCGGTGATGAGCAGGCTGCCAAACTGAAGGCTCACTTCGGCCAGCGGCATCTGGGCGGCGCGGGCTTCTCGAAACATCGCGATCACATCCTGTCCGACATGGAGCAAGGTCGCCGCCGGGAAGGCTGAGGACACGGTCGAGGTGACAATGGTGCCATCCTTATCCACCGTGACCGAGCCGGAGGGCAGCTCCCGCACGGTGGCGGAACCACGGAACCAGCGATTTAAAATGTTTTTTATGAATCCCATGATGCAACCAATTTTCGGCTTTTTTCAGCCAGGTTACCGCTGGCATCGGTTGGCCAGCCAACCAGGAATGCGCGGTCTCCGCTAGCTAGTAGTAGCACCTGACGTTCCAAGTTTTGACCGGAAACGTGGAGCAGGGGCCCGGCCTCAAGCCGTTCACCCAGACGAAGGGCCAGCTCGTTGGCCCGTTGGGTCCAATGGGTGAGGGATGAAATGCTCTGGGTACCGAGCGCTTCCGGCTCGCCTTTGCCATCGGTTGGCACGGCTACGATGAAATCCGCGCCTTCGCGGGTCAGTTGCGATAATTTCCAAATGGTTCTCCGGTGGTTGCTGCTTTCCAGCTTGTCCGGCTCATTCGCGCTGGCGTTCTCGTCCATGTTTTGGGCGGATTCCAACAGCAGCGCGTTAATCGGCTTGAATATGGTGCGAGTCCGTTCCGGTTCGGCCGGGAGGTTCTCAAAAGTGCCGGATTTCCAGGAAAGCAGGCGTTGAAACGCAAATTCCCCGCGCGCGCCCTCGGTTTCGGCATCAATCAAATCGCCGTCTTGCACCCAAAGTTTGGCCACCAGCGGGCCGCGGGTGATCCGTAGCACGGTGGAACTCCGGGAAAGACATTCCATCTGAATGATATCCATCAAACTCTTGCTTTGAATGCCTCGAAAACCGGTTGCGCTGTCACGTCCCAGCAAGGATTCGAGACACTCGTTGAATAGTTTTGAGTTCCGCTGCATTTCGGACTTCAGCCAGAAGAGGTCCACACCGAGCGCATAGGCGCGCGAACGAAATTCCTCATCTTCCAGCCCGCTCAAGGCAATGGTTCGCAGTTCCGGGAAGCGGCGGCGGACAATGGCCAGCATTTGCAAACCGTCGATGCGCGGCATCTTTAAATCACATATTAACAGGCGGATTTGCTCGGTTTCCAGGATGGTCAGGGCTCGCCGCGCGGTGTTGGCGGTCAGAATCTCCGGTTTGCTCAGCAGGGTGGTGTCCAGCAAATCGTGGCACAATGACAACCAGTCCGTGTCATCATCCAACAATAGAATTTTATGACGAGTATCCATTTATATTTATTACGACCGTCTGTCGGCGTCCCGCAAAGCAACCTGCGCTGCAACGTTGTAAGCAAGCCCTGTTCCCGCCAAAAGCGATTTTCATTAATTTATGCCGAAAACTGAAATTGATTGAGGTGCCGACCCTATGCTTTCAGGTCGTTCAGTCTCTTCTTTGTGGCTTAAATTAGACATCCGCATCACGCTGAGTCCATCTGTTGGACATTTTTCGCCAAATTTCGCGACTTTCACGTGCTGGCGCGGATATTGCTATTTCGATTCCATCGCCGGTCGATCGGCGGTTTATTGGGCCACATTCATGAAACTAAAAATTGCCGGATTATTCCGTAGTCTGTTGGGCAAGACGGATAATAGTCAGCCGGAGAAAAACTCTGCCCCCGCGAGTCCGGTTGCCAATCCATCCGCGACACCCGCGCAGCCCCAACCGGCGCAGGCTCACGCCTCGCCAAATTATTACTCGTCGCAGAATCCGATACCGCCGGACCCGGATCACCCGGATGAAATTGGAATTTCGCTGGTGGCGATCGCCAGTTCCTTGCCGATGGATTTGAAGGCAAAATTGGTCGGCAACCCGGCGCCGGGCCGAATGGTTTATTTGCCGGTTGAATATGTCATCAGCCAGCTCGCGTTTGGCGCGGTCAGAATCAGCTTCGGTGAACTCCGGATGCTTGTCCCTGGAATCTTTGTCAGCAACCTTAACACCAATTTTGATAATCGACAGGTCACCCTTCCTTTGAGTGAAATTCTGGCGCGAATTAATCCCGCGCTGCTGGCACGACGCCCGGCAACTCAAAAACTGGAAGTGGCGGAGGACATTACCGGACCTTTTGGCGGTCACGGACGAGGAGTCACCTTTAGCGATCAACCGCTAAAAGGACCCGTTGCATCCCCGGCCACCCCGTCGCGTTCGGTGAAGCCGGAATTGCCCGGCCTTTCCAAGCGCGACATCAAGCCGGCGCCGGTTCAATCGCCTTCGCGTGAATTCAAACCTGCCGCGCCAGTCAACCTGGCTCCGCCCTCCATGCCCGCTCCCCCACGGATACCTGCCGATTCCGGCAGGCCGTCAAAGAACGGTAATGGCAATGTCATCGGCCGGGCTACTGACAATGGAAATGGAAATGGCAACGGAAATGGCAACGGGAATGGCAACGGGAATGGCAACGGGAATGGCAACGGCATTGGGAATGGCATTGGGAATGGCATTGGCAATAGCCGCGGACCTGGCCAGGTCGATAAGACCAAAAACGATGCGGCTCCGGTTTTACCCCCATTTAAGTTTAGCACAAATCCAGTGCCACCCCCGGCGGCCCCGGCTCGTTTGCCGGTAGCTGCGGTTCCACCGCCTGTGCCTTCGATCCCCGCGCCTTCGGCTCCGGTATCCATGCAGGCGTCCGGCTCATCACCGAAACGCGCAGCCGGTCCGCAGCCCTCATTTTCGGTTTGGCTGCAGGAGTTGTCCGAAAAATGGCCAAACGAGGTCAAGGCTGAGATTGTTGCCCAAGGATTGGCCAATTCCAAAGTACCACTTCCGATGTCGGTGGTGGAACCCGGTTTGAAGCGAGGCCGCGTGACTCTGGCTTGGCGGGAGCTTCGCACCTACATCGACCCCAATTCGCCCCCTTCAACGGTGGATGATCTGGAGTTGGATTTGCCCCTCAACGTAATCGCACCCGGGTTTTTGGCGACGCAGCGAAAAATATCGGCGCAAGCGCAAGCACAAGCGCAAGAGCGCGTGGCGGTTTCCGAGGAAATTCCCAACCTGTTTTTTGGTTTTCCGCAGCCGGAAACCCCGGCGCCACCCGCACCCGCCGCCCCGGCGTATCCAACCAAATCTCCGGTATCGGCTCCAACGCCTCCGGGGACCACGTTCCGGCCGAATCCTCTGCCCCGGATGGCACCGGCTTCGGGCGAAGCCTCCAGTGGGGTCGCTCCGGTCGTTCCCCTTCAACAACCCCAGCGGAGCGGCGACACCAACATTTTCTCCCCTGACGGCAATGCTGCACCCTTGTCCGGGGATTCCGGATTCCTGACGCGAAAGCCCTCACCGCCAACCGACTTCTTAAGCCGGCAGATGCAGCCAAAAGACGTGGTGGCCCATGCGCTGGCCCTGCCGGGTGTGGCCGGCGCCGTGGTGGCCCTCGCCGACGGTCTGCGGGTGGCCGGCCAGGTACCTCCGGAATTCAACGCGGACACCGTCGCGGCCTTTCTTCCCCAGATTTATGAGCGCGTCAACCAGTGCACCCGCGAATTGCGGATGGGCGCGCTTAATAATGTGAGCTTCACCGTGGGCGACGCGCCGTGGAAAATCTTCCGCGTCAACTCGATTTACTTCGCGGTCTTTGGCCGGGGGGATGAGCAATTCCCGAAGTTTGAACTCGCCCAGTTGGCGGCCGGACTCAATCGCAAATCAAAATAATAAAATTATGGCTATCATCAACCAGGCAACCAAGGAATTGCAGGTCAAAATCGTCTATTACGGGCCGGCCATGGGCGGGAAGACCACCAACCTCGTGCAGGTGCACGATCACGTCCAAACCAACGCCGGCAACAAGGGGAAACTCGTTTCGCTCGCCACCAGTTCCGACCGCACATTGTTCTTCGACTTTCTGCCCATCGAAGCCATGACGATCAAGGGTTTCAAGACCAAGTTCCAGCTGTACACGGTGCCCGGCCAGGTGATCTACAACACCACGCGGCAACTGGTTTTGCGCGGCGTCGATGGCATTGTTTTTGTGGCGGATTCCCAGTTTGAAAAAATGCCCGAAAACGTGGAGAGCTTTCAAAACCTGATCGATAACCTGACGGCCCAGCGGATGAGCCTCGCCGAGATTCCTTACGTGCTCCAGTACAACAAACGGGATCTGCCCAATGCCGCCCCGATGGAATACATGGATTTCCTCCTGAACAACCGCGAGGTCCAGGTGCCCTCGTTTGCGGGTACCGCCCACAAATGCGAAGGAGTCTTTGAAAGCCTCAACATGATCACCCGCATGCTATTGCAGAAGTTTATCAATCAATCGATGCCGCAATACGCATGATATGGCTACACTGCCCCAACTGATCGAGGAAGACATCCGTCAAATCGACGAGGTACTGCTCGACTTTGTCCGCCAAGCTGACCTCATCGGGGCTTTGGTGGTGGACAAGGGCGGATTTTTAATCACCAACAAGGGCGACACGGGTGACCTCGATCTGACGACCATCGGCGCGCTGGCTTCCGGCGCTTTCATGGCGACCCAGACCATCGCCGGTCTGGTCAACGAAAAAAATTTCAACAGCACCTTCCAGCAAGGCGAAAAATTCAGCCTCTTCATTCTGGAGATCGATGACGAATGCCTCCTGGTCATCATTTTTTCCACGGAGACCGGCCTGGGTGTGGTCAAATATTACAGCGGCAACGTCGCGACCGCCATCGCCCGCCAACTCAACGCGGCGCGCGAGCGCAACCCCGGCGGCGGTTTCGACCTGTCCGTGTTGAATCTTGCCAATCCCCAGGAGCTCTTCCGCAAGAAAAGTTAACGGCGTTTTTTTCTGGTTTGTTTCCCCAATCAGTTCTAGGCTGGCAAAAATTCAACCCGCCTAATTATGGACATCGTTTTCAACTGTCCGAACTGCGATCAGGAACTGGCCGTCGATCAATCCGGGGCTGGCACCCAGATTGACTGTCCGTCCTGCGGACAAAACATCACCATTCCGTCCAGCGGAAAAGTGACCACCGGTCCACTGCCGCCGATGAACACGCCGCCGCCGGCGCCGAGCGCCATTGCCTCCTCCGCCGCCGCCAGAGTCGCCCTCCATCTCAAAGTGCCCGTGCGCGACAAACCCGGCGAAATGCTGATCGACAAGCCCAAGCCGCCGCTGGAAATTGTTCAGAAGGGCGCGGGCAAACGACTGCGCATTTGCACTGTACGCCGGGCCACCTGCATTGAGTCCGGCCACGATCACTTTGATGAAAAGGTCTCCGAACTCCTGAATCAAATCACCGAGACGAATCTGGTTGGTATCCATGTCGTCAATTATGATTTTTTTGACGTCACCACCCAAAAAATGACCACGGATTATGGCGTGATGATCGTTTACCGGGGTTGAATCCTTTTGACTTGGTGGAGTGAGCTCGCTAGGGTTTTTCCATGAGAAGCCGGTACTGTTTAATTTTCTTGCTGACGGCGTTGGCTGTAATGCTGCCATTCCGCTCGCCTGCTCCCCTCATCTATACTCCCGGGGAGGGTTGGTATTACGAAATATTTGGTAATAACACCAAATGGCAGCGCCCGCGTGCCAAGGACCAGTTGGAGGTGGCCGAAAAGGCTTTTGCCGACAAGGATTATGACACCGCGATGCACGCCGCGACCCGCGTCATCAATGTCTTTCCGTTTTCCGATTACGCGCCGCGCGCCCAATATCTCCGGGGCCGCTGCTACGAAGTCAGGGGCAAGGATGAAGCCGCCTTTAAAGCCTATCAGCTGATCATTGAAAAATTTCCCAAAAGCAGCGAATACAACGAAGTGCTGCTGCGCCAGTATGAGATCGCCAATCGCTTCCTGGCGGGTGAATGGTTCCGCCTGTGGAATACCATCCCCTTGTATCCTTCCATGCAGGAGACCGCCGATCTCTACGCCAAAATCGTGAGTAATGGGCCTTTCAGCGCGGTGGCGCCCCACGCCCAACTCAACATCGGGACGGCCCAGGAAAAGGCCAAAAATTACGGGGAAGCAGTCAAAGCCTTCCAGACCGCCGCCGACCGCTATCAGGATCAGCCTGCCATCGCTGCCGACGCAATGTATCGCACCGGCCTGGCCTGGCAGAAACAGGCGGATACCGCTGAATATGATCAAGGCGCCGCCGCGCAAGCCATCGCCGCGTACACCGATTTCATGGCATTTTATCCGGATGATAACCGCGTTGCGGCCGCCCAAAAAGCCATCGTTGCCCTCAAGGCCGAGCAGGTGCGCGGCAGCTTTGAAGTGGCCCGGTTCTACGAGAAAAGCCATAAATGGGCCGGCGCGGTGGTTTATTACAACGACGTTTTGCAGTTGGACGCCAATTCACCCCTGGCCGCCCAGGCCCGCCAGCGGATCGATGTCTTGAAACCGCGGTTGCTCGCACCTACCGAGTAAGCCCGAATGCGCGCGCTGACATTTTGTTTTTCCGCGGTGATCGCCTGCCTGCTGATGGGTTGTGCCGGTTATCATCTGGGTCCCGTCAACGGCGCCGTGGCGGGGGAAAAGTCCATCCAGATTCTGCCGTTTAACAATCAGACGCTCCAGCCACGGTTGGGAGACGCCTTGACCCAGTCCGTCCGCCAGCGTGTGCAGCAGGACGGCACTTTTCGACTAGTGACGCATGAATCCGGCGATGTGGTTTTGACCGGGGTCATCCACAGTTACCGTCGTCAGGCGATCGGTTATTTAAGCACCGATTCCGTCACCCCGGAGGATTTTCGCGTGGAAGCGATCGTCCACGTCACCGCGCGCGATACGGTGTCCGGCAAGCTGTTGTTGGACAAGGATATCCGTGGTCATACCCTGGTTCATGTGGGGTCCGATCTTGCCAGTGCCGAACGCCAGGCCATGCCCTTGCTCGCGGATGATCTGGCTCAAAACATCAACGAATTGATTAGCGATGGCACTTGGTAGATAAGATTTTCTTGAAACCTTTTCGTCAGGTTTTCTGTCCAATCCTTTGTTCTACTTGAATTAATAAATAACCTTGAAAACGAGAAACCAAATAATGAAAAATCAAATCGCGAAAATCACATTGTTCGGGTTGGTCGCCGCGGCGCTCGCCCTGACTCCCACCTTCAGCTACGCCCAAGATGCCACCAATGCGCCGGAGGCTCAGACCCCCATCCCCAAAAAGCACAAGGTCACCCCCTTTCATGGCAAAGTTGACGCCGTGGATGCCAGCGCGCAAACCTTGACGGTTGGCACTCTGACGATCGCGATCACCTCCAAAACCAAAATCTCCAACACCGCCTCCGGCGAACCCGCAGTGCTTTCCGACATCACCGTGGGCGAATTTGTCAGCGGCGCTTATAAAAAATCCAAGGACGGGACCTTGCAAGCCACCACGATTCACATCGGCAAGAAAGCCGCCAAAACGAAAAAGTCCACCTCCGCAGATGGCAGCAGCACCAATGCGGTCCCGAATTGATCTTGCACGGGTCTTTTGCCCGTCGTTCTGACCGGCGAAGTCTGATGCTGTATTGTCCTGTTGGATCCACTTAATACGTGCCGTTTTTCCTGCAAAGGAAAACGGCACGTTGCTTTTCCACCGGCTTTTGGGCCTCGCTTTGGCGCGGCATAGGGCGCTCCATAGCAATTCAACAAAACTTGTAGCCGTCGGGCGGTAAGTATGCTGCAAAGTACTGCCGGCAGATCTAACTTGGAAGGAAATACAGGCGCAACGGACGGGTGTTTTGCCGCTACACTTATTTCTTGCGACCCCACCAACTCGTCGTTCGACTACCTTCCTTGGGCTGGTCTGTCGCCTGGCTTTGTTGCCGGAGCAACAGGCTGCGGGCGATTTCAAATTCGAGGATGAACTGGTCGTAACTCAGGAATCGGTCGCCAGGATCTTTGGCCAGAGTCCGCGAGAGGGCGTCGCTCGTGGCCTGCGAGATTTCCGGCACCACGAGATTTGCGGGTGTCAGCGCCGAGTAAACATGGGCCTGCACCACTTCATCCGGCGTGGGGGCGTCGAATGGCACGTGGCCGGTAATCGCGTGATACAGCGTCGCCCCCAGGCTATACATATCGGACAAAAACGTTTCCGGCTCGCGCTTGATTTTCTCCGGCGCCACGTAGTAAGGCGTGCCGCGCGTGAATTCGCCGGATTCCTGTTCCGCACCCGCTTTGCGCGCCAGGCCAAAATCCACCAGCTTCGGCTCGTTGTCGGCGTTGAACAAAATGTTGCCCGGCTTGATGTCACAGTGCAACAGGTCGTGTTTCAGGGCCATGTTGAGCGCCGAGGCGATCTTGATGGCAACATCCAGAACGGACAGTTCCTTCAACGCGTGCTCTTTTTCGATCCGGTTATCGAGGCTGCCTTGATCGGCAATTTCCATCACCAGATACCTTTCGCCCTGCCACTCGTCGAAGGTGTAAATGTGGATGATGTTGGTGTGGTTCAACTGGGCGCACGCCCGCGCCTCCAGATAAAAGCTTTGGAGCATCTGCGGTTCGGCCATCAGCTCCTTCTTCATCAATTTGACCGCCACGAGTCGTTCCAAGGTCGTGTCCCAGGCGCGATAAACCACCCCCATCCCCCCCGAAGCGATTTTTGAGCGCAGTTCAAATTGCCGCAGCGTCATCGGCATCATGATCGCGTGGCCGCATTTGCTGCAGGGCACCGTCGCCAGCGGCGCCAGATCACCGGGGATGAACGTCTTGGTTTCGCACCCCGGACAGGTCACCATCTTTAATGGCTTGTCGCTCATGACATTTCTAATTTAACACCAGAGTCGTTTTCAAGAAAGCATTTTTGGTGCCCTGATTTTGTCATTGACATATATCCGTGCGATCAGTTTAATGTGCAACTGTTAGTTATGGAAAACATTTTTGCCAAACAAACCAAGATGCCGGCGCAAGATGCCGGCTGCGCCATCCTTTGGGTGCGCGC
>Ga0207029_10065_pt1 | contig 27797 bp, 20 predicted proteins | sample Alteio_BWMinCont_39_FD_153282 | JGI IMG/M metagenome (GOLD analysis project Ga0207029, IMG submission 153282) | Enriched cells from forest soil in Barre Woods Harvard Forest LTER site, Petersham, Massachusetts, United States -... | ecosystem: Environmental > Terrestrial > Soil > Temperate forest >...
AGTCGTCGCCGATCTTGGTGAAGTAACGCTGCTTCCAGACGCTGCCGTACACCAGTCCCACATCGTCTTTCGAGAATTTCGGCGAGACGCTATTCGTCGCCAGATCGGGAATGATGGCGTCGGGATGCTCACGCGGGTCGCGCACCACGTTGGCCATGGGCGTCTTCTGCCACCGCGCGTAGATGTCCGCGTGGCATGACTAGCAGGCGCGTGAGCCCACATACTTCGCGGTGGCCGCCGGAGGGCCGAGCGTCTGGGCATGAGCTGGCACCGCGTGCAGCGCCGCCTGCGCTCTGAGCCACAGCACAACCGTCGTCGCGAGCGGCATCCGATTCCTTGCCGAGCCCGTCTCGCCGTCCGCGTAAATAGTTCCAGACCGGCTTCCAGTTCGGATGATCGCTGAAGATCCCATTGACGTGGGGCCCCGAAGCATTACTGCGTAAACCCATAAAGAAAAAGAATGAGACCGAATGGCGCATCCGTCTTGCACGTTTCAATCCACCGTCGGATGTGCGGCGGGATTGGCTCGGGACGTGTCTCCGATGGGCCGAAGCACCTTCTCGCCGCTGACCCAAGCACGGAATCGATCGAGATAGAGATACACGACTGGAGTGGTGTACAGCGTGAGCATCTGGCTGACCATCAATCCCCCCACAATGGCGATCCCGAGCGGACGGCGAAGTTCCGAGCCGTTTCCGCCTCCGACGGCAATCGGAATGCCACCGAACAGGGCGGCCATGGTGGTCATCATGATCGGCCGAAAGCGGAGGAGGCACGCCTCGTAGATGGAATCCTGGGGGTTGTTGCCCTCTCTGCGCTCCGCGGCAATGGCGAAGTCGATCATCAGGATGGCGTTCTTCTTCACAATACCAATCAGCAGGATGATGCCGATCAAAGCGATGATGGTTAGCTCGGTGCGAAAGATCAACAGCGCCAGCAGTGCGCCGACTCCTGCGGAAGGAAGAGTGGAAAGAATCGTGATGGGATGGATGTAGCTCTCATAAAGCATCCCGAGGATGAGGTATACAGTCACCAACGCAGCAAGAATCAGCCACGGCTCGGCGCTCAGCGAGTCCTGAAAAGCTTGCGCTGTGCCTTGAAAGCCCGCATGAATCGTGTTCGGGAGTACGACGCTGTGTTCCATGGACTGCACCGCGAGCACGGCGTTTCCAAGAGGCACGCCTGGAGCGAGATTGAACGAGAACGTAATGGCCAGAAATTGTCCCTGATGAGCAACCGCCAGCGAAGTCATCGAAGACTCGTAGTGCGTGAATGCGCTGAGTGGAATTTCCTGCCCCGTAGGGGATTGCACATAGATATTACTGAGCGCGTCGGGGCTCTGCTGGAACTGCGGGGCTACTTCCATCACCACATGGTATTGGTTAATCCCCTCGTACATGGTGGAGACTTGCCGCTGACCGAATGCGTCGTACAGCGCATTATCGATGGCTTGCGGAGTCAAGCCTAACCGGCTAGCCGTGTTACGGTCGATGACTAGGCCAGTTTGCAGGGCGCGGTTCTGCAAATCGCTATTCACATCCTGGAGCTCCGGAATTGCTCGCAGCTTGTCTCCGACGACCGGCGCCCACGTGAGCAAGTCCTGGAGGTTGTCACCTTGCAATGTGTACTGGAATTGGGCGTTGCCGCCACGCCCGCCTATTTGTACGTCCTGCTGCGGCTGCATGAAGAAGGTCGCTCCAGGAACACGAGCCAACTTAGGTCGCAGCCGGTTGACAACCTCAAAGACGCCAACCTTGCGTTCCGAGAGAGGCTTCAGAGAGATACTGACCCCAGCGGTATTCGATCGACTGATGAAGCCGGATACGACTTCAACGGCTGGATCGGCTTTGACAATTGCCATGTAATCGATCAGCTTCTGCCTCATGGTCTGGAAAGACGTGTCCTCGCTGGCCCGAGCGTTGCCATTGATGCGGCCCGTGTCTTGCAGCGGGAAGAAGCCTTTCGGAACGACAATGTAGAGATAGACCGCCAGACACACGGTTGCTAGCGTGATACCAAGCACCAACGGCTGGTGTCGCAACACCCAACGAAGACTGCGCGCATAGCCGTCGTGAAGTCGCTTGAAACCTCTCTCGCTCGCGCGACCGAGCCAGTTATGCTTGCGGTCTTTTTCCGGCTTGAGGAGCTTCGCGCACATCGCCGGCGTAGTCGTTAGCGAAACGACCATGGATATGGCCACGGCGACGCTCAACGTGACGGCGAACTCCCGGAATATCCGGCCGAGGATACCGCCCATCAGCAAAATGGGGATGAACACCGCGATCAACGAAGTGCTCATGGAGAGAACCGTGAATCCAATCTCGCGCGAACCGCGCAATGCAGCCTCGTCGGCGGAAAGGCCCTGCTCCAGATAGCGTGAGATGTTTTCGATCACCACGATGGCATCGTCCACCACAAAGCCGGTCGAAATCGTGAGCGCCATCAGCGAGAGATTATCAATCGAATAGCCAAGTAGGTACATCACGCCGAAGGTCCCAACCAAAGACAGAGGCACGACCGCGCTGGGAATGAACGTAGCCCAAACACTGCGCAGAAAACAAAATACTACGAGGATGACCAGAAGGATGGATATAAGCAGAGTTATCTCGACATCTCTTACCGAGGCCCGGATCATTCGCGTACTATCTTCCGTCATGACCAGATGCATGGAAGGCGGGATCGATGCCTGAAGAAACGGCAGAAGAGCCCAAACGCGGTCGGCAACCTCGAGGATGTTTGCCTGCGGCTGGCGGAATAGCTCAAGTATCACGGCGGGCTTCCCATTCATGAAACCCGCGTTGCGAACGTTCTCCTGACTATCCACCACTGTCGCCACATCGGACAACCTGACCGGCGCCCCGTTACGATAGGCGATAATCAACGGCGCATATTCTTGGGCAAGGAATAGCTGATCGTTGTCGTTGACGAGTACACTGCGATTCCCGTCCGATAGCGCACCTTTCGGCGACTGCGCGTTGGCCGCACCGAGAGCCAAGCGCACCTGGTCCAGGCCGATGCCGAGCTTGCTCAAACGGAGTGGGTTCACTTCTACACGCACCCCTGGCAGGGAACTCCCCCCGACGTTCACTTGTCCCATGCCGGCGATCTGGGAAATCTTCTGGGCCAGGATGGACTCCGCCACGTCGTAGAGTTGTTGCGTTGTGGCTGTGTCCCCAGTCACCGCCAGATTCATGAAGTCCGATTCGGCGGGATTTACCTTACGCCAACTTGGGTTCGTCGGCAGATTCGGCGGCAGTTGCCCGCGCGCCGCGTCGATGGCTGCCTGTACATCTCGCGCGGCGGCATCAACGCTGCGATCAAGCTCAAACTGCATCGTGACATTCGTACTGCCGAGTTGGCTGGTTGAGGTCATCTGGGTGATGCCAGCGATGCGACCGAACATGCGTTCGAGTGGAGTGGCAACTGCTGTGGCCATGGTTTCGGGGCTAGCACCTGGAAGATTCGCAAACACAGAAATGGTGGGGTACTCGACCTCAGGCAGACGAGCGACAGGAAGGAAGAAGAAGGCTAAGCCCCCGAACAGCAGCAACCCCATGCTCAACAATGATGTCGCCACGGGGCGCTTGATGAAAGGGGCCGAAATGTTCATCGCCAGTTTCCAGTCACAAGCTTTCGACCGTGACGAAATTGTCTCGCATGCAGACCTAACGTAACGCTCATTGCTTCAGTCCTGCGCTGTATAAATCCTGATCTCCGCAGGCTCGCTGCCGCGAGCCGGAACCGCAAGGTAGAAACGGTCGAAGCCCTTCCCCGGCAACCTTGGTCCGCTCCTACTAGTGGAGGCGGGCGACCCAAAGTGCCCGGCTGTTTTCGCGCCTATGGCGGTGGGAACCTTGGCCAGGAGCGTGTAACGGTCGGCATCGTTCATTTGGAACACGTAGATGAAGCCCTCTCCTCCGGGCATATAAATCCGTTTAAACGCCGCATCGTAATAAAGGTCGTCCGTGTCCTGTACGCTTGGCAGCGCAGCGATCATGCGACCCGAAGTGGTGTCCATCACCACCATCCTTGGCGGCTGGTGTGTGCCCACAAATAGCCGGTGGTCGGCCTCATCGAGCGCCATGGGGAAGTTGCCCTCCACGGTTAAAGGCCATTTCGTGATCGCTTTCGTGGTGCGGTTGATCACCGCGATCTGTTTCAGGTCCGGCAGATTTACATAGATATTGGGTCCCGAGGTTTCCAGTTGAAATGATTCCGGTTCGCCACCTAGCTTGTACTCCTCGTCGAGCCGCTGGTTGGTCATCGCGTCGATCATGCCGATAGCGCCGGTCTTTTCGTTATTGCCACAGCCGACGTAGACGCGCTTGGTGGCCGCGTCGTAACGCATGTTATCGGCGCCGCCGGGAAAGTCCACGGTGGTGATGAGATCATAAGATTTTCCGTCGAAAATGTAGACCTTACCCCGGCCGCTGGCAGTGAAGATCTTGTTTGCTTCCGGAGAATAGGCCTCCCCCTGCGGATCGGGCACGTCCGTGATAGTGTGAGCCAGCGTGCGACCGCCGGTTTCGATCACCGCAACCGCGTTGCTCCCCAGTTCGGAGACGAACAGGCGACCGCCACCAGAGGCGAAATGGTCGAAACGCCCCTTCGCCCCTTCGAGGGGAATCGTTTCAGTCAAGACGAGCGGTCTGTCCGGCTCGGTTGCCGCCGCCTTTTTGGCCGTGGAAGATTGTTGGCCTGAAGTCTTTTGAGCGAGTATCAGAATTGCCCATCCGGCGGTAAGTAGCAGAATTGCAAAGGATATGTGGACCTTTTTCATGCTGGTTCTCCGGAGAGGGAATTTACTGCTCAAATCGCCGATCGGTGAGTCTACAACACATAACCTGAAAAGGACCTGAAGCCTCACGAATGCTCTCTCTCGGTGCTCGACAAGGGCCACCCTGGTTCGCCCATCCCGCCTGTGCGTAGCAGATTGAGTCAAAAGGATTTCCTTTAGACGCTTCCATGAGCCTTGCACAGAGGCGCGCTCAACTCGTGTATTTAGGCCGCGCGAAAAACGTAACCGTAGCCACGCACCGACCTTCCAACAGCGGTCTTACACGTGGTCACTGTAGTTATTCTTATATATATAGGTAACAGCAAAGAGAAGTGACCTCAAACGGCAGGAATGCGGGGCAGGTGCGAGTATGCCGACTTGTCCTCGGCGATGGGAGCAGAGCTGCGCCTCCGAATCACGTAATTACTGCTCGTCCTTCGCGGCGAGCGCCTGACAACATGGCTTACGCGAGGCTGCCCCGAACGAGATGAGCGGCGAAGGCGGGGAGTTTCCGGAAGGCTATGTGGACTCCCTCGGAGAAGGAAGCAACTTGCAGGCCATTTTTCTCAAAGAGAAGGTTGAGTGCGCGCTGGGAATACACAGAGATGTGTCCATTTCGTGGGCCGATGTACCACCAGCGCAAACCGATCTCTGCAAAATTCGAAGGCTGAGTGAGGGTCGAAAAGAAAATGACGCCCTCGTCGGCCAGTAGCTGGCTCATGTCCGAGACGATTCTGTCCGGGAAAGGTAAGTGCTCCATGACCTCGAAACAAGTAATGAGATCGAAAGGCCCTTGCGGACGCGCGGAGAACGTGGAGAAAGGGTCGTAGGTACCGGCCTTGAAACCTTGTTCTTGGAGCAGGCTCGCGAACAGCCCGCTGCCCCCTCCATAGTCGAGTATCGACAACGATGCCCGCGAAGCCTGGAATGCTTGCCCGATCGCCTTGGCGTTGTTGGTAGGCCGCGCTGCGAGATAGTCGGGATCCACAACGGCGTAGTCATTATTGTAGACGTACTTGAGGAATGCCTCCGGGGACCAATCGTCGAATTGATCGGTGAACAAGAAACCGCAGGCCGTACATCTCCGGTAATAGATTGGCTTTCCCGAGAGACTCAAGCACTTCCCTTGGGCTTCGATGCAACTCTTATGAAAGTCGACGACGCCAGCGAGCGGGCTAGGGCCGCCGCAAATTTTGCAGTCCCGAGGCTGGGGATTGGCGATCGTGAGCATGGAATTGAATTATCCAGTCTTCCTTACTTTCGTACGCTCAGCACAATTCTGTACTCCGTCGCGACGTTGTTCCGCTCAGCCAAGAACGTTCTGATCGTTTCATTCGATAGTTCGTCGCACACGACCTTCTGCTCGTAAGAAGGAGTCAAGACGACCACGGAGCTTTCCAGGACAAAGTCCACCCCGAGGTACACAGCCAACGGCGAGTTAGCAAAACCACCTTGGATCCACTGTTTGTTTTTTTCCAAATCGAAAAGGCCAAGCATTTCCGGGGTAATCGCCCGGACATGCGTCGGATCGTTGATGAAATTGTCGTGCCGGGGATGAGGGACGGTGATGCGCACCCTGGCATTGGGCATGCAAACGCGGTAGAGCTCCCGAATCATGCCCAGGAAAACATCCGAGCTCGCTCCCATGTGTTCCAAGGAGTGGTTGAACACAACTTCCTCGATGGAGTTGGTCTCCCACGGCCAAGGTTGTGTTTCTGCGTTAAACACAAGATTGGGTTTGCAAGCAGGAGACCTGTCCACGTTCAGAAAGCCGGCGATCGAGTTGAAACCGCATCCGAGATTCAGCTTCATGGCCGGTGAGCCAGAGGGGTGAGTTGAGGATGGGGTTGCCCCAGTTGCGTCCGCGAGGGCGCTTTTGCGAGCCGCGACAATTCAGCCGCTACCTGAGCGATCACCGAAACCCAATCGCCCGGGGCAGGCTGCCTGAACAGACGCATGGTGGGATACCAAGGACTGTCTTCGCGATCGAGCAACCAGCGCCAGTCGGGAGTGTAGGTTAGCAGTACCCACACGGGCTTTCCCAAAGCCCCTGCTAGGTGCGCCACAGCGGTGTCCACGGAGATGACCAAATCGAGAGCGGATACGAGCGCGGCGGTTTCCGAAAAATCGTTGAGCTCGGGCGCGAGATCAATCAGATTCATTTCCGCGGGGATGCGTAGCGGCTGCGCTCCTGCCGGGCCTTTCTGCAACGAGTAGAACCGTGCGTCAGCCTGGGCCAGCGGTTCGAGTTGTGGCAGCGAGACGGAGCGTTGCGGATCGCGCTTGTGTTTTGGGTTGCCCGCCCAAACCAATCCGACGCGCAACGTTTCGTTCTCGAGGCGCAGCGCCCATTTTTGCGCTTTCTCTGGATCGGCCCGGAGATAGGGGATGCGCGCTGGGATGGTTGCCAATTCCGTTCCCAGGGCTAACGGCAGACTGAGAAGGGGACAATGCCAGGAGAAGTTGGGAAGTGTGCTGCCGCGAGCGACTACCTGAGTTGGGCCTTCGATTCCGGCGAGTAGGCCATGCAAAGCTGGCTGGACTTCCAGCACAACCTCTCCGCCACGCGCCGCCACCAGCGGGGCATAGCGCGCGAACTGCAGCGTGTCTCCTAAGCCTTGCTCGGCGTGGAGCAGAATACGCGCGCCGTTGAGAGACTCACCGCGCCATAACGGCTGCGCAAGGTTGCGTTGCTCTTTGCGGAACATGTCGGCATGCCAACGGAATTCGTAGTCTCGCCAGCCCGTCGTGAAATCGCCCTGCAGAAGATGCACGAGTGCTGCGTAGAAAAGGAACTTGCGAGAGTCTGGTTTCAAGGTCACGGCGCGTCGGTAAGACTCCAGTGCCGCGACCAGGTCGCCTTGATCGAAGAGCACACTAGCCAGGTTGCGGTGTGCCTCGGCCGATTCGGGTTTGAGCGCGATCGCGCGGCGGCAAGACTCCAGCGCTCCCGCCAAGTCCCCTTGCCTCCGAAGGTTTCCGCCCAGGTTGGAGTGGGCTTCGGCGAAATCGGGTTTGAGCGCGATGGCACGATGGAAGGCCTCGGCCGCTGCGGAGAGCTCATCCTGGCTTTGAAGCGTCGCACCCAGGTTCGAGTGAGCTTCGGCGAAATCGGGTTTGAGTGCGATGGCGCGACGGAGCGCCTCGGCCGCTGCGGAAAGCTCATCCTGCCCTTGAAGCGCCGCACCCAGATTGTTGAGGAACGCGCTGGAGTCCGGTTCCAATGTGATAGCTCGCTGGTAAGACTCCAGTGCCGCGGCCAGGTCGCCTTGGTCGGAGAGGATATGGCCCAGGTGGCTATGTGCCTGGGCCAATTCCGGTTTGAGCGCGATCGCGCGGCGGCAAGACTCCAGCGCTCCCGTCAAGTCTCCCTGTCTCCAGAGGTTTCCGCCCAGGTTGGAGTGGGCTTCGGCGAAATCGGGTTTGAGCGCGATGGCTCGACGGAGCGGCTCCGCCGCTGCGGAACAATTATCCTGATTCTGAAGCACCGCACCCAGATTGTTGAGCGCTTCAGGATAGTCTGGTTTGACGAGCAGGGCGGAGCGGAAGGCGTCGGCAGCCGACGCAAACTCGCCTTGATCTTGGAGGACGATTCCCAGGTTATAGTGCGCTTCCGCATCGCTCGGCGTGAGCTCTAGGACCTGCCTATATTCGCCGGCCGCTTCATCCAGGGCACCCGACTCGTGCAGCGCGTGGGCCAGGTTGTAGTGGAACGTGGAGCAGTCCGGTCTCAGAAGGACGGCACGCTTGTAGCAGTCGATCGCTGCGTTCAGATCGCCTTGCTTCCTTCTGGCGTTTCCAAGATGGTAGTGAGCTTCGGCATGATTAGGCTGCAATTCCAGTACGCGCCGCAAGCAAACCTCAGCCTGTTGAAATTCCCCTTGCTGCGCAAGCACATTGGCGAGGCTGTGATGTGCATCCACAAGGCCTGGCGCCAGCGCGATAGATCTTCGATAGCTGGCGGCGGCTGCGGGCAGATCACCCTGCAGGAGATAGGTATTTCCAAGATTAAATTGATAATCGGCGGATCGAGGATTGTGCTCGATGGCCGCCAGGATCAGTGGAATCGCGATCTGATATTGGCCGGCCTGTTGAGCGACGACCCCGAGCAGATGGAGCGCGTCGGGGTGCTGCGGTTCGAGCTGCAAGATCTGGCGGTAGCAGGCTTCGGCCTGCGGCAATCGGCCAGCCCGATGGTGTTGCAAACCAATCTGCAAAGATTCGGAAGTGGTTCGGTGGTGGAATAGTTCCGTGGGCATGTCGGATGAATATCGAGAACGCCAAAGGCATTCGGTGGTTCCCGTTATGGGTGAGCAATATCTTTGCCAAAGCCGCAAAGGCCGCGAATGTGCCCAGCGCAACCGGAGAAGAGCCCTTAATGCCCGAAAGTGCGGGTCTTATGTGGCGAGGAAGCCCGCCGGTCAACCACACCTGCGGGAGATTACAAAGCTCTAATGAAAATCGATCAAAGGAATGCCGTGCAAGTGAACAAACCGCCAGTGCCCGCCGCTGATTTCTGAACTGTGCTGTAACAGAGTCGGATAACGCTGGAACCGGGAATCGGGACGATTGCTCCTGCTTCCTTCGGACTCGGCCATGAATGCGCGTCGAGCAGATACCCGAAGGCAGATTTTTGGAGCGCGGGCACACCCGTGCCCCTGAAAAAGACCTCGCGGCACCCTTGGGAAGAAAATCGCGACCCGGCGAGCGACTAGCGCTTGACCGTCTTGCGGCTCCGGCGCTTGGGGCGCAGGGGGTTGACCGGAGCATCGCCGATCAATTCGGCGTTCATCAAGCTGGTTACGAAGAGCTTCCGGCCGTGGTCGTCGAAATCGATGGCCGTGTGCTCGGCATCGGATTCGGTGACGATCCCGAGCCCGTACTGTTCGTGCTTGATCTGCTGTCCCATGGAAAGAACCTGCACGGCCACCTCCTTAGAAGAACTACCAACCACGCCGAGGATCATATGAGGCAGGGAGCCCGGCCCCAGCCGGGCCCCTGGAATTGGGTTAGAGGCCTACGACGTTCTCCGCCTGCAAGCCCTTGGGGCCCTTGCGGACTTCAAACTCTACAGCCTGCCCCTCGTTCAGGCTCCGGTAACCTTCCGACTGGATGGCCGAATAGTGCACGAAGACATCCTCGCCGGTCTGGCGTTGAATGAACCCGTAGCCCTTGTTGGCGTTGAACCACTTCACAGTTCCTTGTTCCTTCACTTCTTGTTTCCTCTTCTTCTCTTGAATTAGCTATTTGGTGCTTCTCGTGTGCAGCCGGGTACACCGGCCGTTTGCCCCTAACCCGCAGAAAAAGAGCTGCAAGTTTGGGCTTGCAGCCTCGTTGAACGAGTCAAAAGGAATCCCAAGAGCAACAAACGCAACATTATCCTAGCACGAAGTATGGCCATTGTCGAGGTCGAAGCGGACCGCCATAATGGCCTTAAGTAATTGATTGCTAAGCATTTAATGGAATAAACGAAGGCTCCGGCGGTGGTTGCCAATCGCTCCGTTAAGCTCGCTAGTCGATCATGGGACTCCGGGCGAGATTCCGGGCCTAGCGCCACCCCCACGCCACCGGCGCCTTGCTCCATCCGCCTCTAGATCCGTTGAAGGACGCAGTACGGGAGCACCACCTGACTTCTTGTCGCGGGATTCAAGAATCTGAGGGATAGCATGCTGACGTGAAAACTCTCCGCGCGATAAACAACCGTGAATTCCGCTATGTTCGCGGATTCGCACTCCCGTTCCGGCGCCAATATATAGTCGCCCTGGCGAACGCCTTCGAGCGCATTCAATTGGGAAAATGAAGCTTCGGTGTAGAAGTCTAGGCTGTTGTCTTCATCCATCTTCAACAGGAAAAACCGGTCCTTGGGCAGACCCCGCTGATTGATCACGCGAGACACCGCGATGCCCGTCTGATAGTTGAGCAGCGCAGGGTAGAACGCCGCGTCTAGAAACAAATTGATGGCTATGATCGTGAACATTGAGGCCAGCAGAAGCTTCGGAAGCGGCGTCGCCCTCCCCAGGAGAAGTCCCGCCAAAATGGCCAGGCAGAGAATTGCGCCCGCGACCGGCCATCTGCCAATGCTTGGAAAAGGCCGATACAGTAAGCCAATCAGAGTGACGAATAAAAGTAGGAACAAGACGGAGTGCGCCACGTCAAGCGGCTTTCGCCATTTCAGAAATTCATCCGTGTACCAAAGTTTGAAGAGAAATTTCCCCGTGATCACCGCGGCGAGCGGGAACGCCACAAAAATGTACTGGGGCAATTGGTAGCGGCTGGATGCCAGGGCGCAATACGTGACGATAAATCCTCCCGCACTAATCCATTCCTGATCTCCTGGGATTCTGAATCTGTTTTTAATCAACCGGAACGCTTCGATCGTCAGCCCGATGCCGAAAAATATGACCCAGGGCAAAAAACTCCACAGCATATTCCAAGCCAGGAAAAGGAAGTGGCCGTTTTCGCGCCAGGGGCTCGCGCCCGTAATCCTCCCAAAACTCTGCGTCCAATAGTAAAACCGCAGGCCCGATACTCCGGTCTGGCCATTCACGATTTTCTCCGGATGCAGATCGAACTGCCGGTACAAACCTATATCCATGGGCACGAGTAGTAGAAGGACGATCAGCAGCAACAGCAGGTATTCCCAGCGAAAGAGCCGCGTGAACGATCGCTGTAAGAGGAAATGGGGCAAGAATGCGAACACCGGAACCATCAAGGCGATCGGCCCCTTGGTCATCATCCCGCCGGCGATGGCAAAAGCGGCCACGAAAAATGACCCCCATTGGCCACGCAAAAGCCATTTAGCCAATTGCCAGATGCTCAGCATCACCCACCCCATGAGCATGGTGTCTGTCCTCACATCATGGGTAATCAAGAGCAGCGCCTGGCAGCCTGCAATCACCAGCGCGCTCAAGAGGGCGATCTCCTGCTGATAGAACAGAAGAGCAAACTGGTAGGTGCTATAGATGGCCAGCAAGGCAAAGAGCGCGGAGGGCAGCCGATAAGCCGCCTCGTTGACGCCCCAAACACGCATGCTCAACGCGCTCAGCCAGAACAGCATCGGGGGCTTATCCAAATAATCTCGCCCCCGGTCGGTCACTTCCAGGTAGTGATGATTGCTGAGCATGCCCCTGCTGATGTTGGCGTATTGCGCCGCGTCGATTTCCATCAGTGGGATCTTGAAAGCTCCGACAAAATAGACGCAGACGCAGAAGAAAATAATGAGGACGATGAGTTGCTTTTGGGTTTTATCCAATGGATCGGCGGCCTGCTCCGGAATTTCCACCTTGACCTTCCGGCCGACCGGTAATGTAGCCTCGGCTCCCGCAATATGCAATGTTCCCTGAGTGAGCGTTTGACTACCAAAGCGCGCCCTCGCTATGCTGGGGCGCGCGTCTAAAGCGGCAGGGGGTGCGACATGCGAAGACTGCGAATCTGCGCGATGGTCTTGGGTTGGGTGGCGCTGGCAGCAGGCATCGCCGCGGTCGGACGCGGCCCGCTGCGCCTGGGCGCAGTAGCCAAAGCGGCGGACACCCAAAGCCACAGCTTCGACCTGAACGATCTCGACACTACCTGCAAGCCCTGCCAGGATTTTTTCCAGTTCGTCAGTGGAGGCTGGGTGAAGCGCAACCCCATTCAGCCCGCCTACCCGAGCTGGGGCCGCTTCAACGAATTGCAGAACAAGAACCAGGAAGTCCTGCACCAGATTCTCGAAGCCGCCGCGAAAGATAGGCACGCCGCGCCCGGCTCGATCGAACAAAAGATCGGCGACTTCTACGGCAGTTGTATGGACATCAAGCGCGTCGAGAAGGCCGGCATCAAGCCGCTCGAGCCGGAGCTACAGCGCATCGCCAATCTCTCCAGTCTCGGCGAGCTACAGGACGAAACCGCCCGGCTCCACGGCCAAGGCGTCGCGGCCCTTTTCCGCTTCACTTCCACCCAGGACGATAAGAACAGCACGCAAGTCATCGGCATCGCCGAGCAGGGCGGGCTCGGGCTTCCCGATCGCGACTACTACACCAAGCAGGACGACAAGTCCAAGGACCTCCGCGATAAATACGTCCAGCACATCACCCAGATGCTCGTGCTCGCGGGAGACGCTCCGGGCCTCGCCGCCACCGAAGCTCGCACGGTCATGGACATCGAGACGAAGCTAGCGGAGGCGTCCAAGACTCGCGTCGAACGGCGCGATCCCGAGTCCAACTATCACAAAATGGGACCGGCCGAATTGCGCGCGCTCACCCCGGACTTTTCCTGGGACACTTATTTTCACAACGTGGGCTTTCCCGATATTCGCGAAGTCAACGTCGGCCAGCCGGAGTTTTTCCAGGCGCTCGATAAGCAGCTCGCCTCCGTGCCGCTCGCCGATTGGAAGGTCTACCTCCGCTGGCACGTGATCCATTACTCGGCGGCGGCGCTCTCCTCGCCATTCGTGAACGAGAATTTCAATTTCTTCGGCAAAACGCTCACCGGCGTCACCGAGATGCAGCCGCGCTGGAAGCGCTGCGTCGCTTCCACCGACCGTAACCTAGGCGAAGCGCTCGGACAGAAGTATGTGGCCCAGGTTTTCCCGCCCGAAGCCAAGGCCCGCGCCAATCAGATGGTGCAAAACCTGATCGTGGCCTTGCGCGCCGATATCCAAACGCTTCCGTGGATGAGCGCACCGACCCGCCAGCAGGCCCTGGCCAAGCTTTCGGCCATGAGCCTCAAGATCGGCTACCCTGATAAGTGGCGCGACTATTCCGCTTTCCAGGTGACCCGCGGTTCGTACGTCGAGAATGTCCAGCGCGGCGACGGCTTCGAGTTTCGCCGTAACCTCGCGGAGATTGGCAAGCCCGTCGACCGCACCGAGTGGGATATGTCGCCGCCGACCGTCAACGCCTACTTCAACCCCAACATGAATGAGATCGTCTTCCCGGCGGGCATCTTACAGCCGCCGTTTTTCGACGCTTCCGCCGACGATGCCCTTAACTATGGCGGCATCGGCGCCGTCATCGGCCACGAAATGACCCACGGCTTCGACGACGAGGGCAGCCAGTACGACGCTCAGGGCGATCTGCGGAACTGGTGGACGCCCGAAGACATGAAAAATTTCAAGGAGCGCGCCGCGTGCGTCGAGAAGCAGTTTGACTCGTTCCAGGCGGCTGACGACCTGCACGAAAACGGCAAGCTGGAGCTAGGCGAGAGCATCGCCGACTTGGGCGGGCTGACGCTTGCGCACATGGCGTTCGACCGTACGCTAGAGGGAAAGCCCGGCGCCGCGCCGGCCATTGACGGCTTCACTCCGGAGCAGCGCTTCTTTCTCTCCTTCGCGCGCATCTGGGGCACCACCGCGCGCCCTGAGTATGAGCGCATGATGGTCGCCGTGGACCCGCACCCGCTCCCGCGCTTCCGCGCCAACGGGGCGCTGATGAACATGCCCGAGTTCACCGCCGCCTTCTCCTGCCAGGCCGGCGATCCCATGGCGCGCCCCGCCGCCGAGCGCTGCAAAATTTGGTAGCCCGCCCCGGAGGCGCAAAATTGATCGCCCGTCGGGAAGATGCGATACTAGACGCACAGTTGGATCAAAATAGGCCCGTAGCTCAGTTGGTTAGAGCGCTACCTTGACACGGTAGAGGTCTGGAGTTCGAGTCTCCACGGGCCTACCATTCTTCTCAATACTTTGGAGCGTTTTCTTCGGAATCCGGCAGAAACTTCACCTGTAATTCTTCACCTGTAAATTGGTGTTTTGGGACAGTTGGAATCGGCGGCGTCCGTCAACTTACCGCAAACACGCACCTTAAGATCTGCGTAACAATTGCTCGCAGTGGAGTTTTGGCTGGTTGGGGAAATCCCAACTTCTGGATTGCCGACGATTCGCCCAGTATTCAGGTTCGTTCTTCCACAACGCCGTTTCCCGAAGTCCAGGTCGTCCCGGAAGGGACTTCGGATCCACGCGTCATTTGCGTTCCCTCCAAGGTAAATTTCAAATTCAATGACCAAGCGAAACTCTTTGCTTGACACGCAGGCATAACAGATGTATATACATGCATTATGAATCGGCAAACTTTTGTAGGGCAACCTGGGGATGCACTTTTTGAGTTGCCATGCGCGTGTCAAAACCTTCGCCGCCTCACCCGAGTCGTAACGCGGATTTACGACCAGGAACTGAGAACAGCGGGTGTGGAGATCGCGCAATTCGGCCTGCTCACCGCGCTGGCCGCAGTGGGAGAGGCCAATCAAAAGCGGCTGAGCGCCGGCTTTGCCATGGACAGTACGACTCTGACGCGAACCCTGGGGTTGCTGCGGAAACAGGGCTGGGTTCGCGCCATTCGCGGAAAGGACCGGCGGGAGCGTCTGTTCAGCCTGACGGCAGTAGGCAAGCGACAACTGGCGATGGCTCAACCGCACTGGGAGCGGGCGGAGCGGAGGCTGCGCAAAGAACTCGGCGAGGCGGCCTGGAAGAATATGAGAGAGATGGTAACTGGACTCACAGAAACCGGGATGCGGGCGTGATTGTCTGCACCAAATAGATGTATATACATCTAATGGAAAGAGTGAAAGGAGCTTTACATGAAAATTCCAATTTATTTGTCGGCTGCACTGTTGCTTGTGGTTTTCCTGGTCACGTTGCGTGGAGCGCCCGCCACCGAAAGCGCCGGCGTCGATTCCTCGTCCGGCCCACGTCGACCGGACCTGGAATACCTGAAGGCCGTGAACACCGTCGCGCCACCGCAAGATCCACAGTTGCTGTTTCTCTTGATGGCGCAGTACTCGAACGCCAACTTGCAGGGAGAGGGCGCGGAGTTCTTTTCGGCGCGACTGAAGGAATTCGGTCCGCGATTGACGGACGTTCAAAAGGCATTGTATCTGAGCGCCATTGGACTCTTGCGCGCACAGCATGCATCTTCCGTTTCCTTGTTACACCGAATCGGATATGTGAAAGACACGATAACCATTCTCGATCAAGCCAAGCAGCTTTCCGGAGGGCAGATCTTCGTTGTCAATTGGATTGCCGGCATTGTCCACGCTGAGCTTCCAAACCTTTTCCATCAGAGGAAGGCAGCGCAGGATGAGTTGGCCTGGTGCGTGGCAAACTCTGACAAAGCGCCTCATGCGGGTTGGTTGCGGGAAGTCTATTACCACCTCGGAAAGCTGGCTCTTGCCGACGGGGAAAAGGCTAAAGCGCAAGACTATTTGCGGCAGAGCGGCTACCAGAGTTTTGACAAGCCGATTACGCTGATTACTCCTTTCTCGGAAGACGTCGTTTCGGGGCATGCCTTTGCGCTGCGGCGCATCGCCGAGATCGTGCCAGGCCGCGTATATGCGCTCTCGGGTTTCGAGTTCACAGAATATTATTTTGTGGTTTCCGATGATGGGCGGGAATTGATCGGCATCGACGCCGGTACACGGGCGGATTCCGCCAAGGTTGCATACGAGGCGTTGCGCGCGTACGCGCCCAACCTCCCGGAATTGACAACCATCTTCATTACGCACTCCCACTGGGACCACGTTGGAGGGCACAAATACTTCCGCACCCTGAATCCGCACTTGCGGTTCTATGCCAGGAGCAACTACCAGGAAGAAATTGCTCGCGATGTCGATCAGCCAGGGAAGTTCGATCAGCAATTCTTCGGCAAGCGCTTCAGTCTCGACGACGTACGCAGCTTCAAGCCGGATGTGACGATCGACCGCCGTACGGACTTGAAGATTGGGGGCACGCGCATTGAGCTAATTCCTGTGCACGGGGGAGAAACTCACGACGCTATGTTCATCTATCTACCGGATCAGGGCGTGATGTTCGTGGGAGATTTCATCATGCCATATCTTGGGGCACCCTTCGTGGAGGAAGGCGATTTTCAGGGGTTGCTCGATGCGATTGACGTTGTTGTTGAAAAGCATCCCCAGCACCTGCTGCACGGCCACGAGCCGCTCACGCGTAATTTCGCCTCTGCCGCGATGCTGGCCGAGCTCAAAACAGACCTGGTCTGGCTGCGCGAGCAGGTATTGACTGCGATCCGCCGGGGCGACGATCGTGCCGCGATTTACCAGGCGAACCTGATTCCTCCGGGTCTGCTCGGTGGCCAACCCGACGTGTATCAGCCATACCTGCTTTTGCGCGAACACGTCATTGACCGCCTCTACGACCAGAACGTTGGCTATTGGCAGCCGGATCTGCAAGGCCTCGACCATCTCGGCCGGGCCGACCGCGCAGAACTCCTGGTTGACTATCTCGGCGTGTCGGAAAGACAGCTAGTCAACACAGTGGAGCGACTGGCTGCCAACGGCAAATACGAACTGGCCGCCTCGCTGCTGGAATCGTCCGGAAACAGGTTCGAGCACAGCACTTCCGTGGCTAACGCCAAACGACTCGTCTACCTCAAGCTGATGGAAGAAAACCAGAATACGGACCCGTTCAAGTTCATCATTTATTCGGGGAAAATCAACGAACAAACACCGCAGATGGCCAGTGGCAAGTGATGAAACGCAGAGCCGACCTAAATCCCTTTGTGGGAAGTTGGCACTTACTCTCCCGTCCTGAGCGGATGACGGGCGACCCGGAAGTAATCGTTGCTCTGCAAAGTGTACACGATCAAATCGTCTCACTCTAGGGGTTCGCTCCACTTTCGCATGTAGTGTTGTCGTAGGGATTAAGGGAGGCGGATACAAATGAAAGTCTTTGTAGCAGGAGCAACAGGCGCGATTGGCCGTCGCCTCGTACCCATTCTTGTACGGGCGGCCTATCAGGTGATTGGGGCTACGCGCACACCCGCGAAGGCCGCCGCGATTCGCGCGGCCGGCGGCGAAGCTGTAGTCATGGACGCCCTCAATCCTGCCTCAGTGATGCAAGCGATTCAGGCGGCCAGACCGGATGTAGTAGTTCACCAGCTCACCGCGATCCCCGCACATTTAAACGTGCGCAAGTTTGATCGTGACTTCTCAATGACCAATCGCCTGCGCACGGAAGGGACGGATAATCTGCTGGCGGCGGCCCGAGCTCATGGCGTTCGCCGTTTCATTGCCCAGAGCTACGCGGGATGGCCTTACGCCCGTGTCGGTAGCCCGGTCAAGACCGAAGAAGACCCACTCGATGGCAACCCTCCGGCCGAGCTTCGCCGTAGCCTGCAAGCAATCCGCCATTTAGAGTCTGCTGTCCTCACCTCGGATCTTGAAGGTTTAGTCCTTCGCTACGGCGGTTTTTACGGACCAGGAACTTCCCTCGGCGAAGGCGGCTCGGCGCTGGACGACGTGCGGAAGCGACGCTTTCCCGTCGTGGGCCGCGGCTCGGGAGTTTGGTCCTTTGTCCATATTGATGATGCCGCACAAGCAACCCTCAAGGCCATCGAGGGAGGGCAACCTGGCTTGTACAACATTGTGGATGATGATCCCGCGACCGTTTCCGACTGGCTCCCAGCTCTGGCCGCTGCCATTGGTGCAAAAGCTCCGTGGCGGGTGCCGACATTCGTTGGCCGGCTTGCGATCGGCGAACACGGCCTTGTTCTGATGAAGGACAGTCGCGGCGCCTCCAACGAAAAAGCAAAACGCGAACTGGGCTGGAAACTCGCTTGGCCGAGTTGGCGGGAAGGTTTCAAGCGCGGCCTGTCCGACTGAACGGTTTTTCGAGGCATATAGAGCATAACTAATTCAGTGACCATGAAAACCTGGTTAGCATGTGAAACCGGAGTGCTAGGACCCTTCGCCGAGAAGATTACTCACGTGCACGGGCCTACCATTATTTTCAATACTTTAGAGCGTTTTCTCCGGAACCTGACAGAAACTTCACCTGTAATTCCTCACCTGTAATCGGGCTAATCGGCTGCCTTTGGTGTGAACCCGGCGCAACAACACACTCGTTGAGCAGATAACATCAAAAAGAAAAGAATTGAAACCTGCTGCGTTCATCGCGATTCGTGCGCGACCGAACAGGCCACGAAGGAATAGCGATGTAAGTCGCGTCTCGCTGTTGTAGGATGCTGGCGACTGTCGGTGGCCTAATCGGAAATGCCGGGTCTCCTATCCTAAGCATAAGGGAGCTATCGTGAATCCAAACAAGGCGTTGTGGGAAAAAGGCGACTTTACTCGCATCGCGGACAGCATGAGGGAAAGCGGAGAGGAGCTTGTTAGCAAGCTCGGAATAACCGAAGGTCTCAAGGTCCTGGACCTTGGATGTGGCGACGGGACAACGGCTTTACCAGAGGCGAAACTCGGGGCGGATGTCTTGGGCGTGGATATCGCCAGCAACCTTGTTGAGGCTGGGAACAAACGCGCAAAGGAGCAGGGCCTCACGAACCTAAAGTTCCAGGAAGGCGACGCGACCAATCTGAACGGGCTGAAAGATCAATCGTTTGATCTTGTCGTAAGCATTTTTGGAGCGATGTTTGCTCCGAGGCCATTTGATGTGGCGAAGGAGATGGTGCGTGTGACCCGGCCCGGAGGCCGAGTTGTTATGGGCAATTGGATTCCGAACGATCCGACGTTGGTGGCACAAATCCTAAAAATCAGCTCGTCCTACTCGCCGCCACCGCCGGAAGGCTTCGTCAGCCCTATGACCTGGGGGGTTGAGAGCAACGTGACAGAGCGATTTGGAAGCGCGGGGGTTCCAAAAGAGAAGATATCCTTCGTCAGAGACACGTATACATTCAACTATCCCAGTACGCCGTCAAGCCTGGTTTCCGCATTCAGGAAATACTACGGGCCAACCATGAATGCGTTCGAAGCTGCGGAGAAGAACGGACGAGCGGCCGACTTGCAGAACGATCTGGAAAATCTGTTCAACAGCCACAACAAAAGTCCCAATAATGATGCAACATCCATCCCAGCAACGTTCTTGCGCGTTACGGTTACTGTTTGATTGGAGCATTGGGCTAGTCCGCAGCGGCTGAGCTTTTTATCGCCAAAGCAATCTCTTCCTGCGCTTCTAGCTTGGCGGCGTCAATCGCCTGGGAATATAGGTCAAGAGTTGTGCTCACCTTCGCGTGACGGAGACGCTCCTGAATGATCTTCACGTCCTCGCCCTGGCTGTATCAGCGGAAACGACGCCACGAAAAGCCATTTGGTTCGGCCGAGAGGGTGTATAAGTGTACCCATCCAATAGGCCAAAGCGGTCATTTCAATTCCAGTTCAAACACAGGAGGATCATCCATGAGGGCCATATCCCTACTGTTAATTACTATCCTCGCTGGCAACGGCTTCGGGTTAGTCGGCGCGGCGGCAGGAGTCGCCGGGACACCGCAGGGCCAAACACAAGAGCGCGGACAAGTCGACAAGATCAAGGGAGAAGTTCAGATGCGGGGCACAGGCGAAAAAGTGCGAGTCCGAGTGACCCGAGCGAATGCGCCAGAGGTGAACGGCTATATCAGTAGCATCGATGAGTCGTCATTTACCGTGACGAACAAGCAGACCGGACAAGCCACTACAATTTCTTACGCGGACACGCGGAACGTTCGGGGGCCTGGCTTGTCCAGGGGAGCGAAGATTGGCATTGGTGTTGGCATAGGTGTTGTTGTGACAGCCGCAGTGATTGCGGTCGTAGCCTGCCATTCGGCAAAGGTCATCAAGTGTTAACCGCGACCGGGCTACGCGATGGTTTGTTAGGCAAACGCAGACATTGGAGAAAACTCCATTGAAAAAATATATTCTTGCTGTAGCTCTGATTCTGGCGTACATGCCACCCGCTTCCGCCCAGGACGTCACCTTCACCAAGAGCACATATTCAACGGTCCAGCAGCCCAGTGAAATTGACGTCAATGTTTCGATAACAGACTCGAAGATTGTGATTCAGGCCAAGAAGCGCAACAAGAAGGGTCCGACGGTGGACATCGAGATTCCGTATTCGGCGATTGATACCATGTCCTATGAGCTGGCCGCGCTGCATCGCATTCAAGGCGCGGGGCTGGGAGCTGTTGCTCCGGTCATCATGTCCACCAAGACCCAGACGCATTGGTTGGAGATTGATTATCACGATGGCGACACCAAGCAAACCTCGGTTATTCACCTCGATAAATCCGAATATGGAAACTTGATCTCGACCCTGGAAGCCAAGAGCGGCAAGCCCGTCACGCAGCTGGAAGCGAATACTTCCAGCACGATTGACCCGACTGCGGGAAGCAAAGATATCGACGAAGTGGTCCCGTTCGGAATGGACAAGGTCTTGGCCGCACTGAAGCCCGCCATGGAGACCTACGGGTGCAATGTGACCGAGTCAACGACCAATCGCATCGAATGCAAGCGCGCGCGCGGCTACTCTCAAAAAGAGAACGTCAATGGCAACGGCGGCGAGAGCGTGACCGCCACGCTCGAAACCCAAGGCGACCAGACGCACGTTCGCATCGCGACGGGCAAAGGGTTCTACGGGCGATTGGAGAAGAAGAACTGGTCCACTCCGATTTACAATGAATTGTTGAAGAATCTACGAAAAGCCCAGCCATAGATGATCTGGCCTGGTTGCATGTCGAGAATGAACCCGTAATTCTTCACCTGTAATCGGGCTAATCCGCTGCTGCCGTGCTTGTGATTGCCAAAGCGATGTCTTCCTGCGCTTCGAGCTTGGCGGCATCAATCGCTTGGGAATACAGGTCAAGGGTCGTCGTCACCTTCGCGTGGCGCAGAAGCTCCTGAATCGTCTTTACGTCTTTGCCCCGGCTGACCAGAAACGTGGCGAGGGAATGACGAAAATTATGAAATCCGAACCTTTGACCAGGAACCAGGCGGATTCCGGCCTTGATCGCGGCGGGGCGAATCTTGTCGGCCGCAATGATGCTCGCGCTCAGCGGCTTCTTGCCCCTCAGCTTGAAGGACGGGAACACCCAGTCCTTTGGCTGCCCGTAGGGAGTGTTCTGATACCACGTTCGCAGCGCGTCGGCCAGCAGGTCCCCCAGCGGAACTGGAGCGCCTGACCCCTCGGTCTTCAAGTGCTCAACAAGATCGGTCCCCACCCAGACACGCCGCAGGTGAATCATCTTCCCGTCATAATCAAGGTCACCCCACTTCAAACCGAGTGCCTCGCTGATGCGGAGTCCGGTCACAGCTACGAGAAACACCAGCGTCCGGTATGGTTCCTCCAACTCCTTCATGATGCGGAAGGCCTGTTCGGGACTGACGATCACCGCTTTGTAGTTGGACTTTGAAGATTGCGTCACGAAGCGCACTGGGTTGCCGTCCTCTGTCATCGGCAACATGCGCGATTTCTGCCCCCGGCGATACACCACATTCATGACGCGGCGAATCTTCTCCCTCGTCGGATTCGCAAGCACAAGTGCGCCGAGCCATTCTTCGATTTCATCCGGGTTGATTTCCAGCGCGAAGGTGTCACCCCAGCGCGGCAGCAAGTAGTGGTCCAGAATGTGTCCCGTGGTCCCCTGGGTCGTTATGCGGAGCTTGCTAAAGCTCTTTTGCCGATAATTCTCTACCAGTTCGGCAAACTTCACCCGGCCAATGACATCCTGACCATCGCCGGGTGTGAGGTGCCTGCGTTCAACTTCGGCCCAGGCTTCCTTTTCGCGCCGAAACCGCGACACTGGTCCGAGTGTGACGGTGCGTTCCACGCGTTTCCCGGTTTCGGGCTTGTCCCGGTAGAAGTGATAGACCCAGGTCCACCCGTTGCGCCTACTGACGTGTTTGGTCAACCAACCTTTTTGTTGCTGCTGCCCCATAACCGACCCCTAATCAGCCGCCCGACGGACGACTGGGTGGGGCCGTACCATACGCGCTTTCTCCTCAGACAAAAACCCAGATTATTTCGTCGCTGTGATTGCAGCGGCGAGTTCACTCAAGCGAAACCGCCACACGCGCCGGGCACCGTCACCGATGGGATGACCGGGGAGCTTTCTAGATCGAGCTAAATCAAGGACTCGACGCCGGGTGAGTGACAAGAATTTTGCGGCCTCATCGGCGTCAACAAACGCTTCTGGTTTTTCTGGGTTCATTTCCGTGCCTCGAAGGTTTAATACTGCGGAGCACCAAGGCACCGGCATTATTGGTGACAAGCTGCGACGGTCGGCCTGCTTCGAGATGCGGCTTGAGCGGGAAGGCTGAGGCGGCGTGGTTAGAACAGCACTCTGGTTTCTTTGATCGGCGCGGGCAGTACCAATGCCGGATTGACGACTCCATCGTTGCCAGCGTGGACGGCTTGTAGGCTGGGGCCGCGTTGGCTCGCCAATCCGGGATAAAGCTCTTCAAGGTCGGCATCAGGTTTTCTCTCCTTTTGCCGTACCGCGTCGGGCCTACCATAAGCCGGACTGATTCACGGCGTAAAGTTCAGAGTTAACTCCCCCGACAACTTTGGTTCTTTCGTACTACTGACCCTAACGTTCCTGTTCGGCATCATAGGAGCGTTTCGGGCCTGTAGTGTAACGGCAGCACGCTCCGCTTTAGAACGGCGAGGCGCGGGTTCAAATCCCGTCGGGTCCACCAGGGGCGGCTCTGAAAAGGGCCGCCCTTTCTTTTAGTTGACATTCATTCTCGCTCGCGCCATACTACCCGTGGATCGTAGTAGACACACGAGATACAGAAACACGCCCTCATATGGGACTTGCCTAAGTCGCCCGAAGAAAATCGGGAAAGACGAGGACACCAGGTTCCGCCAGCGCACGGGCCGTAGTGATAGCTCCTCTACGCTGGAGTATTCCAATAAAAACCAAACGTAAGACCAAAGCAGTTGATTATGAACGTCTGTTCCGACGCCAAGTCACAGATGATGCCCGCGACTTGGTTGATTCATTACGCGAAGCAGTGGACTTCAATGACATCAATACAGCGGTTATTGAATTCATTTGCCTCATGGACAATAAAATGGCCCTGAACGATCAGGACCTCATCAATCTGACGGCTCAGGCCGTTATCAACCGTAACGAGTCACCCCTCGATGCCATGAATGACTTTCGCGAGGCCCTTGACCACGCCTTGGCAAAAGCGGTGGATCAACTATGAACAACCCTAAACAACCGGGGGCCGAGAAATCGGCCTTCACCTGCCCGTGGATTCTAAATTTGGCTGCAATCAAAGCTGCCTGGCTAAACACACGGTCTGTGCCGCAAGAAATCCCTTGCGGAAAACCATCAACACATGAACAGGAAGGTCTGTGCGCCGAGCATTACGCAATTTACCGTCGTAATCTCTGGCGCGTAATTTCTAAATCCTAACCCGGCGCGGCGGTGCCTGTATGGGCCGCCGCTAACCTTCAAAGGAGATTGTCATACGATGGTTAGCAAATTCACTGCTCTATGCGGGTATAACGGCCCCGGCCATCCGAGGGACCCACAGCCAGCCACGCGAGCCGAAGTTAAGGCCCCAACGAGGCGGAGTAGTGAAGTGGGTAAAACCCATCGAAGTAAATCCGACAGTACAGCTGTATCCACCGGGCCGGAAATTTCGGCTCGAGACCATAATCAACAAGTCTGGGACAGTCAATTCACCGAGGCTGAGTGCCTCGCTGTTGGCATCGATCCCCAAGCAATAACCATTAAAGACGCCGTGCGTTTCGGGCGGCTTCTCCTCAACCGTGTAGAAGACGCAGAGCGCGTCTTCTTACTACTCATGAATCCACATGAAAACGATGAGCCTTTGGGCTTGTTTAACTTAGAGCGCGACGACGACCAGCAGGCGCTACAGGAAACCTTTGAAGGAGAAATCACTCAGGGGTACGCGCCGATGGGGTACGTGGTGGTTACGGCCAGCACGGCGTTAACCATTCCGTATTATGGGGCGCCCTTCCAATTTATGAGCAAGGCGGAGTGCGACGAGTACTGTACGAGCACTTATAACGTCGTTGTTGAACTGGCCGCCAAACAGCTACCAAGCCATCCAGCACCGCCGATCAATCCAACAACTAACAACGGGTGGATCAATTGAGCGACCGCCGACAACCGGGGGCCGCGCAAGCGACCCTCATCACCTTCGCCCGCACCTACCGCTGTAATGCGTGTAGGGAAGATTCCCGGCGCTACGGTCATGCCGGGGACGCCACGCTCTGGACCGACTGTGATCATTGTGAAGGGCCGGCGCACTGGTGCTTTCAGTTCCCGTGTGGGCTTTGCTTGGTCAGAGTCACCTACCCGACGCCTGAACAACTTCAGGCGAACTGGGACGATCCATTCCGTGATGAAACACGACCCTTGGCTGAAGGAGACTTCAGTCAGGACTGGGTGGACTGGAATGAATAACAACAAACAACCGGGAGCCGTGAAAGCGGCCCTCATTCATTTGTGGTGGGTCGACGGCATAGCTTGCGGAAGATTCGCCAACAGCACCGTCACAATTAGGCCACAACACGTGACCTGTAAACGCTGCATAAAGGTACTGGAAGCTCATAAGGAATGCTGCGCAAAAGAAATAGAGCGGCTTACCAACTAACCCGGCGCGGCGGTGCCAGTAAGGGCCGCCGCTCCTAACCTGAAAAAAGGAAAACATCATGACCGTGATTAAAGAATTTGACCAGTTGTGGTGCGCGCCGCAACTACTAAAACAGTTTCCCGGCTACAGGCGATGCCGCAAGTGCCGTCTATGTCATCCCAAGGATATACGTGGCTGCCCCACCAAGGACCTTGCCTGGGATATCGAGGTACTACGCGAACTGGGCAAAATGAAGTCACCCATTTATGACCAGGAATTGGTGAAAACAGATCAACGAGTGGGGGAATTTTTAAGGTGCATAGAGTATTGCGGCCCCGCTTGGCTGAAATACGCGGGACAGGTATTGCATGTCTCACCAACCGAGCTATCAAGAGTATGGCGGGCAGCGGGTGGCAAAACCAAAAAAGAAATCAAGACGGCGGAATTGAAGGAAGACAGTATTACGTCGTAGAGCGTTGGCGTGGGCTGGTCATCCTTTCACCTGGAACCCGGCCCCGCAATGTGAGTTCCCGGCTAACAATCACACATTTCATGGGGGCGGGACGCGACTACCCGTTGAAGAATTGATTCAGCGCGTCGGCAAATTCTGCCATGTAGCCGTACTCCGAAGCGTCATGGCGTAGGCGCGATATAATCCTCTGAATTTAATTCGGACGGCCCCACCGCCATTCAGTAAGCGGTTTGGCCCCGTCTCATCGAAGCACAAGCTCCCTCCTGCCGTCCCGACTCCTCGATCGAACCGCCTGAAGAGTTTCGGCAATCGGTTTGCGGTTGGGGACTTCGGCAGTCCTCCATAGAGCAGGTTGCGTGGGTGGTTACTCCTTCGCCGGACAGCCGCCCCCTTCCTGCCAATTTGTCCGGCGAACAATCTACAATTATTGAACCGGATCACGGGAGCAGCCCCGCAGACGGGCGTACCACCATGAGTGAATACATTAAGCGTTACGATCTGGAAGAAATCCGCAAGGCCATCGCAATCCTATTTGCCGATGTGAAGTTTGCCGCGGGCGAGTGCGTCGAAGTCCGCATGATTGACAAAAAGAAGCATCTGGTAGCGGCTGGTTGGTTCGATGACACAGATGTGATGGCAAAGGCTGTTGCCCGGCTGGCGCGTGATGGCTTTGGCGAGGCGGGTTCGTATCGCCATATACACGATAACGTCTACTGGACCTGTAATCCCGTCAACGACGCGCTTCTGGCCCGCCAAGAAAAGAACAAGATTGATTTGGCCGCCGACACTTCCTCTGATAACAACGCCACACGGCGCACCTGGCTGCCCGTGGACATTGACCCATTGCGACCGTCCGGGGTGTCTGCGACGAACGAGGAAAAGAAACTCGCGAAGGACGTTGCCAATGATTTGATGAAGAGGCTACTGGAAATTGGTTTTCCCGAGACCTGTATCGTCGGCGGGACGTCCGGTAACGGCTACCACATTTTGATCCGCATTGACCTTCCCACTGATGACGAATCGCGTGACTTGGTCAAGAGGTGTTTGGCCGCGATGCAAGGATTGGTGGGAACGGGAAAGGTGGAAGTTGACCCCAAGGTGTACAACGCGGCCCGCATTATCAAGTGCTATGGCACGGTGTCCTGTAAGGGAATGCATACGCCGGACCGACCTTGGCGCTGGAGCAAGCTAACGATTGTGCCCGCTCCAATCACCATTGCGGACAAAGCCCTCCTAGAAAAGCTCGCTGCTATGGCACCGGAAAAGAATCCCCGGCGCGACACTGGCGAGAAGCGGCGAGGGCCGTGGCACCTGGAAAACACGCAAGCCTACCTGGAATGGACCGGATGGGACGGCAAGCAGCAAGCAGGCGGAAGGCCGGGTGAAACGGCCAAGTGGGTTGGGTCCTGCATCAACGACGACAACCACAAGGACGCAGCAGTGATTCTGCACGACGATGGTTGGTGGAGTTACGGATGCTTCCACTCATCTTGTTCTGAGGTTCGCCATAAAGAGTTCATGGCGCATTGGGAAGAAACCAACGGCGAGAAATATCCCTATCCTGGGCGGCAGATGTCAGGCGAATTTGACAATGCTGATTTCCTAGAACAACCCGTACAACTCGAATCCAAAGCCTTCCACCTAACCGATGCCGGGAATATGGAGCGTCTGGTCCATAAGTACGGACACTTGTTCCGCTACTGTCCTCAGCGTAATTGGTACGGTTGGGATGGGAAACGCTGGGTACCGGACTCGGAGGGGAAAATCTATCAGGCTGCGTTGCGCACGGTGCGCGAGATAAAACACGAACTCCCTCTCCACCTTGAGGCCGCAGAAGACGACAAAGATAGAGCCGCGATTACCAAATCGGTTCTGGATTGGGCGCTCGCGAGCGAAAGCAAGAACCACCTCTCGGCTATAGAATCTCTATCCCGCAGCGCAGAAGGCATTGCTGTAAACATTCGCGAATTTGACACCGAACCCTGGATCTTCAACTGCGCCAACGGGACACTAGACTTACGCGCCAACGATTTCCGGCCCCATGAGCAGGCCGACATGATTACCAACATTTCCCCGGTCCTGTATGACCCGAAGGCGGAATGCCCGTTGTGGGAGTCGTTCCTCTCCGATGTTATGGCCGGGGACCGAGAGATGATGGGATTTTTGCAACGCGCCGCTGGCTACAGCCTGACGGGAAGCACGGCGCAGCACTGTATGTTTATCTGCTGGGGAACGGGTCGCAAC
>Ga0207029_10069_pt1 | contig 27406 bp, 20 predicted proteins | sample Alteio_BWMinCont_39_FD_153282 | JGI IMG/M metagenome (GOLD analysis project Ga0207029, IMG submission 153282) | Enriched cells from forest soil in Barre Woods Harvard Forest LTER site, Petersham, Massachusetts, United States -... | ecosystem: Environmental > Terrestrial > Soil > Temperate forest >...
GTCGTAGTAGCCGCCGTGCGCGCCGAGGAAAATGTCGCAGGGTAGCGATTTCAGGGTGCGGAACTGCTGCTCGAAGTCTGCGGCCATCTGGGGATACTTTGGGTCGTCGATGAGGTTGTAGCTGGAGAGAACATTCGGGCTGCCTACGATGACGACGTTGTAGGTTTGGCCTTGGTCGGCGACTTGCATGGTCCAGGTGGTGCAGCCTTTGGTATGGCCGGCTGTTTTGTGGGCGATGAGTGTGGTATCGCCAAGGCGGACCTGGTCGCTGTCGTGGAGAATGCGGTCTACCTTTGCTGCGGGGTAGAGGAGTATGCCATTTTGGCGGCCGAAGGCGAAGTTCTTTTGGCCGCCGGACTCTACATCGAGTACGTCGGCGTCCATGACCATGTATTGGGCGCCGGTTTCGCGCTTGATTTGGGCGCTGCCCGCGCAGTGGTCGTAGTGGGCGTGGCTGATGAGCTGAATCTGTACGTCGCGATAGTGGAAGCCAAGTCTCTCTATGCTGGCGTGAATCTGGGCAGGTGAGGTGGTCAGGTTGCTGTTGATGAGGATGTGGCCCTGCGGCGCGACGATGAGATAGCTGGCCAGGTCGCGGCTGCCGACGTAGTAGAGATTGCCGGCGATGCGATAGGGCGGGACGGCGGTGGTCCAGTCTGGATCTGGGTCGGCGATCAAAGCAGCCGGCAGGGCGACGGCAGAGGCGCCGAGGGATATGAGGACTGATCTTCGGGAAAGATTGTGCATTGGTTCGAAATGGGTATTCACAGTGGCTCCGGCCTCAGTATAGGGAGCGGGAAGCGGGCGGTTTTCCACGCGCGTCGCTTACTTTGAGAGAATGTCCCAACAGGGTTACGTCTTGGAGCAGCGGATGCCGGCAGTGGAATGGAACGATCAATTATTGCAACTGGCCGAAGACTTGTGCGATGCGGCGCGCTGGTGTTCAACGCGGGGGTGGGTTCCGGCTACTGCGGGCAACTTCAGCTTTCGCACTGCAGCTGCGGATGGCGGGCGCATCTTCATCACTGCCAGCGGTCTCGATAAAGGCGCGATTACGCCTGCCGATCTGCTGGAGATCGATCTGGATTGCACGGTGCTTGCGGGGGCTGGGAGGCCTTCGGCGGAGACGAGTTTGCATGGCGTGATTTATCGCGGCCGGGCAGATACACGGGCGATTTTTCATGTTCATTCGATTTGGAATACGCTGTTATCGGATCGATTTGCCGCCGATGGTGCTGTACCGCTTGAAGGTTACGAAGTGCTTAAGGCGCTGACCGGTGTAAGCACGCATGAGCATCGCGAGCTGGTGCCGATTCTTGAGAATTCGCAGGAATATACGGGGCTTTCACTGAAGTTGACTGAGGTTTTGCGCGCGTTTCCCAATGCGCATGGAGTGCTGCTGAGGAAGCACGGGCTTTATACTTGGGGTGAGTCGATTGCCGGTGCACGGCGGCATCTTGAGGCGCTGGAATTCTTGTTTGAGGTTGAGGCGCGGCGGCTGATGAGTGCTAGTTGAGACTGCGTGATGGAAGGCTACAAGCAGATACTTCGCTGCGCTCAGGATGACAAGTTCCCTTATTTAACGGAGGTGCTCCGATGGCTGTTTTGACGATTCCCGATGAGGATTTGAAGGTCGAGGGCGAGGCGGAGATTCGCACGCATTTGGCTAGGCTGGGCATTGGCTTTGAGCGCTGGGATTTGTCGCGCGTGCCGGACGATGCTTCGGCGGAGGCGGTGCTTGAGGCTTACGCTGCTGAGATCGATGAGATGAAGCGGCTGGGTGGATACACGACTGCGGATGTGATCGATGTGACCGCGGAGACTCCGGGGCTGGAGACGATGCTGGCGCGCTTCGACAAGGAGCATACGCACTCTGAGGATGAGGTGCGATTCATCCTTGCTGGGCGTGGGATTTTCTTTCTGAATCTTGCAGGCAAGGTGGTTTCGGTCGAGGTGCATCCTGGAGATATGCTGCGGGTGCCGCAGGGGACTACGCACTGGTTTACGCTGTGCGCGGACCGGCGGATTCGGGCGATTCGGTGGTTTCAGGATACGACTGGGTGGACTCCGCATTACACGGCTAGCGGGGTCGATGCTGGCTATCAGCCGCTCTGCTTTGGGCCGGCTTATCTGGGACCTCGCGTGGCAAGTACGATTAGTGCATGAGTGCTGATTTGCCGCGCGTTTATCTGCTGGATGTTGAAGGGACGACTTCTCCGGTTTCGCTGGTTTCTGAGCAGCTTTTTCCTTATGCGCGGAAGCATCTTGCGGCTTATCTGCGGGAGCACTGGAACGAGCCGGAGACGCAGGCTGATCTGGCTTTGCTGGCGGAGGAGAATCGAGCGGAAGCAAATAAACAGCAGGTCCTTCACTTCGTTCAGGATGACAAGTCGTGGGGAATTCAGGATGACAAGTCGTTCGATATAGATTCAGCGCTGTCTTATTTACTTTGGCTGATGGATCGGGATCGCAAATCTACTGCTTTGAAGAGTCTGCAGGGGCGCATCTGGAAATCTGGCTACGAGGCTGGAGAGCTTGTGGGGACGGTGTTTCCCGACGTGGCTGAGGCTTTTGCGCGGTGGAGCGAGACTGCGAAGGTGGCGATTTATTCTTCGGGATCGGTGGAGGCGCAGAAGCTGATCTTTCGCCATTCGAGTGCTGGGGATTTGACGCCGTATATCTCGGCTTACTTCGATACGCGGATTGGGGCTAAGACTTCTTCTGACAGTTACCGAGCGATTGCCGGAGCGATGGCGGTGGCGACCGAGGAGATTTTGTTTGTTTCGGATTTGCTGCGGGAGCTTGATCCTGCGCGAGAGGCTGGGTGTTTGACACGGCTTTCGGCGCGGGAGGGGAATGCGCCGGTAGGGGATCTCCGTGCGCATCTCGCGATTTCTTCGTTTGCCCAGATTGCTTGAAGCTGCGGGCTATCGCGCTTCGATGTTTTTGGGCAGAGATTGAAGCTCTTTAGTCAGCAGGTCTTCGAGGTCTTTGATCTTTTTGTAGACGAGACAGCGCTGGGCTCGGACATCGAATTTGAGCGGGTCACCGCTCTTTACGACCAGGACGGTGGGTATGCCGCTGCCCCATGCATAGCCGATTTCGAGATAGACATTGGGGTTCGCTTCGGTAAGGTCGGCGATGACCAGCGAAGCTGAGCGGATGCGCGATTTGACCCAGTCGAGAACATCTCCGGTAAATGCGGAGAGATCGGCGCGTTCGCAGAGATACCCCGCAGCGTTGGTGGCGCTGACGATGCCGTAGTGGTAGGTGTCATCCATCTCTTCTTTGAACGGCATGGCGACAAAGACGCGAGGTTTGGTCTCAGAGGCGATGCCGGCTGTGCGCAGTTTTTCACTCGCGGTATCGCCGGCGAGCGTGGAGGAGATGGCGCCGAGGAGGCCGGGGATGGAGTCGGCGACGCTGTGCTGCGGGAGCAGGCTGTCGAGGACTTGGGTGAGGCGTTTGGTGCGTCCCTGCTCCAGTTCGACGATCGTAATCTGCTCGAGCGCGGTGGGATAGTCGCCGATGTGGATGGCGTCGACCAGGCCGGCTATTTCGGACTCGAAGGCCTCTTTTTCATCGAGGCCATAGCCGGAGCCGTGCAGGGTGAGCACGATGCTGCGGGTTTGCGGGAGCTTTTCGGCGAGGATGGCGAGCGCCTGGCGCGCGAATACGCGGATCTCTTTGTAGCCGAATTGGGGCAGGGGAGCTACGCCGAGGAAGAGAGTGCGGGAGGCGGCGATCTCTGAGGTCGAGTCTTCGATGCGGTAGTCGGAGGGGAGAGGCAGGTGGAGGCGACGGCCAGCAGCTTCGAAGATGGCGTCAACGGATTCGTCTACGCCGAAGCGGCCCTGGGCGTGCTTGAGGACTAGGACGTCGGCGGGCTCGGCTAAGATGTCGCCGGTTTTCAGGTCGATCTGAACTTTGGCCATGTTCTTCTCTGGGCGTACGGCTGCGGCTGGGCGGACGGTTACGAGATAGGGACAAGCTACCACATGGCTTGAGGTGAGCCGGTGCAGGCGGGACGCTAGGTCCGCTTCTCCGACGCAATTCTGGCATTGTGAAGCGGCCTGGGATAGCCTCGAATGATGATCTTCGATAATCCAGCGGCGGGGATGTTGCGTGAGATTCAGACGACGCCCTATTTTCATTTTTCGCTGCTGGCTATCAGCTCCATTTTCTTTCTGGTCGATCCGTTTGCGGCGATTCCTTCGTTTCTGGCGATTACGCATGGCGTTGATGCTGCGCGGCGGTCGCGGATGGCCCGCAAGGGGGCGCTTACCTGCTTCATTGTGCTGGCTACTTTTGCCCTGGTGGGCAAGTACATCTTCACCATGTTTGGGATTACCCTGCCGGCCTTTGAAGTGGCGGGCGGGTTGATTCTGCTGCTGATTGGGCTGGACATGCTGGAGGCGAAGCGTTCTCCTACGCAGGAGGCTACGGGCGATACCGAGGAAGCTGCTTCGAAAGAGGACGCTGGGATTGTGCCGCTGGGGATTCCCATGCTGGCGGGGCCGGGTGCGATTTCGAGTGTGATGGTGCTGGCTGGGCAGGTGACGACTGCGTGGCAGATGGGCGCTATTCTTGGCTGTATCGCGTTTACGGCGCTGGTGAGTTTTTGGGTTTTATCGGGCGCTGACCGGGTACGCAAGGTGCTGGGCGAGACGGGGATTCGCATTCTGGTCCGGATTATGGGCCTGCTGCTGGTGGCGCTGGCGATGCAGTTTTTCGTCAATGGGCTTACGGATCTGGGCGTGATTGCTCCGCAAACTGTAGGGCAATGAATCGCATTGATACCTGGCGAATTCAGAGCCCGGCTTTGAGATGCCAGATCTTTGGTGTGAGTGAACGGTGTGAGTGAACGCTTTATAAAGTGAATGCTCGCCGCTGAAAGCCTCTCCAGTGAATACGGAATCCTGGTTCGTAGGTACCTGGATTGTATGCATGAAGGCTCGTCACGCCGTTTGTAGGTTTTGTCGTTGTAATGTACGCATGGCCGGCGACGATGCTCACTGTGGCTCCGCCATTGAGAACATGTACAGGCTCAGGCACGAACTGTAACAGCGCCTGCAGCCAAGTGATCAAGGCGAAGAGGTTATTCGTGGAAGGGCGCGGCATCGGTTCAGGAGCATTTTGACTGAGCCTACTATGCATTGCCATCTCATCAGCTACACTGGAAATGTGCCCGAAGGCGACCCAGGCTTCGGATGGTTTGACCTCTGCGACCAACTGCCGCAACAGGATTTGAGATTCGACGTCATCGTGGATATCGCCTTCAGGAAAGTGGAAGAGCCCCGCAGACCCAACAGCGGGGTTGACGAAAATGATGGCGGAGCAGCTCCTGATGAAATCCTTCGAATGGTAACCCGTCGCAAGCGTGTTGTTGCCAAGTTGGGCCATAGAGACGGCTTGATTCATGATGACGCCATAGGTGGGCATGAGCGGACCTCTTGTTTGTGTGCGTCCAAAGTACCCTGAGAGGGGCTTGTACGCAAGCTTTGGGTTGTTTTCGCGTCAGCGTGAAGGCCGCAGATTTGTGGGTTGATGAATCCGCAGCTAATCGCAGGAACGCCCGGGGCGCATAAACATTGAGTATGAGGGCCATTTCCACATCTAAGGTGAATTTTTCAACACGAATCGGCTTGCATTGTTACCAGTCTGTTGCTATTCTCGGAGAGTTGCAACCGGACGCCACGCAGCACAGAGGCTGATGGAAGCGATGAAACAGACAAATTAAGGAACAACGAAGCAAGCAGTTTGAGTGTCTAGCAAGGTTAAGACATGTGCTTGCAAATCTGAGAGATCGGTGATAGTCTCAGAAAGTTGTTTTAAGGCAGTGGAGCTTCTGGAGTGGCCCGGTTCGATTGGGCAGCCAGCCCGTAAGGGACAGAGAAGCCGGTTCGTTGGGACAGGTGAGGCAAGTGCCCCTGATCCCCTGTAGGGAATCCCGCAGAGAACAATCCCATTGCAAGACCCAAGGACCGCGATTCGTCGTGCGCCTTGCAAGCCAAAATTGGCTTGGGCCGTTTTTCGATTCGGCACTGGTTGATCTTTCAAAATTTGCGCAGCAGCGATTTTCCAGAACTCCGGCTTTGTCGGTCGGCTCTTGAATTTGCTCTTCGAGTTTCAACCGCGATCAATGACGATGTGCGGCTCGATATGAGGGTGAAAACAAAAGAGTTGACAGAAAGACAAAATCTCCGGTAGTCTGGGAAAGGCGCTAAAAACGGTCGGACGCGAAAGCGAATGACGTTGCGCACAAGTTCGAGGACACTTGAAGCTTCGGCTTCAGGCCTCGATCCAAACGGCACCGCTTAGGCGGAGGGTCGTAAGGATCTTTGACAACAGGTTGAACGTGCCAGTCGTGATGAAGACAAGCAGCTTTGGCTTGAGTCTTCTCACAACATAAGTCATCACGGACTTGATCCGTGGTGCTGCCAGATCCAGGTCGACCTCCGTCGCCTAGGACTGGTGAACAGTTTCAAACGAGAGTTTGATCCTGGCTCAGAATCAACGCTGGCGGCGTGCCTAACACATGCAAGTCGAACGAGAAAGGGACTTCGGTCCTGAGTACAGTGGCGCACGGGTGAGTAACACGTGACTAACCTACCCTGGAGTGGGGAATAACTGAGGGAAACCTTAGCTAATACCGCATAATACCTACGGGTCAAAGGAGCAATTCGCTTCAGGAGGGGGTCGCGGCCGATTAGCTAGTTGGCGGGGTAATGGCCCACCAAGGCAATGATCGGTATCCGGCCTGAGAGGGCGCACGGACACACTGGAACTGAAACACGGTCCAGACTCCTACGGGAGGCAGCAGTGGGGAATTTTGCGCAATGGGGGAAACCCTGACGCAGCAACGCCGCGTGGAGGATGAAATCCCTTGGGATGTAAACTCCTTTCGATCGGGACGATTATGACGGTACCGGAAGAAGAAGCCCCGGCTAACTTCGTGCCAGCAGCCGCGGTAATACGAGGGGGGCAAGCGTTGTTCGGAATTATTGGGCGTAAAGGGAGCGTAGGCGGTTTTGTAAGTCGTGTGTGAAATCTTCGGGCTCAACCCGAAGTCTGCACACGAAACTGCAGGGCTTGAGTATGGGAGAGGTGAGTGGAATTCCTGGTGTAGCGGTGAAATGCGTAGATATCAGGAGGAACACCTGTGGCGAAAGCGGCTCACTGGACCATTACTGACGCTGAGGCTCGAAAGCTAGGGGAGCAAACAGGATTAGATACCCTGGTAGTCCTAGCCCTAAACGATGACTGCTTGGTGTGGCGGGTACCCAATCCCGCCGTGCCGTAGCTAACGCGTTAAGCAGTCCGCCTGGGGAGTACGGTCGCAAGGCTGAAACTCAAAGGAATTGACGGGGGCCCGCACAAGCGGTGGAGCATGTGGTTTAATTCGACGCAACGCGAAGAACCTTACCTGGGCTCGAAATGTACAGGAATCCGGTGGAAACATCGGCGCCCAGCAATGGGCCTGTATATAGGTGCTGCATGGCTGTCGTCAGCTCGTGTCGTGAGATGTTGGGTTAAGTCCCGCAACGAGCGCAACCCTTACCTCCAGTTGCCATCATTCAGTTGGGCACTCTGGCGGAACCGCCTCGGATAACGGGGAGGAAGGTGGGGATGACGTCAAGTCCTCATGGCCTTTATGTCCAGGGCTACACACGTGCTACAATGGCCGGTACAAACCGTCGCAAAGCCGCGAGGTGGAGCTAATCGGAAAAAGCCGGCCTCAGTTCGGATCGCAGTCTGCAACTCGACTGCGTGAAGCTGGAATCGCTAGTAATCGTGGATCAGAATGCCACGGTGAATACGTTCCCGGGCCTTGTACACACCGCCCGTCACATCACGAAAGTGGGTTGTACTAGAAGCCGGTGGGCTAACTCGCAAGAGAGGCAGCCGTCCAAGGTATAATTCATGATTGGGGTGAAGTCGTAACAAGGTAGCCGTAGGAGAACCTGCGGCTGGATCACCTCCTTTCTAAGAGAGAACGCTGTGGCACTTAGCATCCCTTCCGCTTAGGCGGAACGTCGCGAGACGTAGGATGCGGTGGCCACACAACCTTATGAGCATCGACGCAAGTTGAGGTTCATAAGAGTCCGGTTTAGGCCTTCTCTGACTGCTTTAGTTTTCCACGATGGTCACGAGCGACGTAGTCGCTCCGCACGTTCAACCTTGTCCTCGAAACCTTTTTGAATGGATGAGGATGGATTTTGAGCAGTAGGTTGCTGTTATGTCTTAGTCGATATAACTACAGCCGCCCAGGAGTGCTAACCAAGCCGGGCCTGTAGCTCAGTTGGTTAGAGCGCACCCCTGATAAGGGTGAGGTCGGTAGTTCGAATCTACCCAGGCCCACCATCTCAGCCGCACGTTCCCAAGCAGTTGGGGCTGTAGCTCAGTTGGGAGAGCACCTGCTTTGCAAGCAGGGGGTCAACGGTTCGATCCCGTTCAGCTCCACCAAATCCTCATATTTCATTCACTGTATCCGGTTGGGTGCCCCGTGTTTTGGCAGGGGACATCGACCCGGAGACAGAGGCTGGATTGCTTATTAAGTTTAGCGTTCAGCTGGTTTCCAAGCCTCAGGGCTCAAATGCTTCGACATCGAAGTATTGTTTTGTTCTTTGACAACGAAATTGATTGGGTAATACAAGGCCGAGCACATTTTGGTTTGCCGGAGTTTTCGCTCGCAAGGGTGAAGATTTGCGGTGGCTAGGAAAGTGTTCAATGTAAGAAGAGTGTCTTTAAGGAGAAGGGTCGTAGCGATGCGAATCGCAGCGATCGATCTCAAGGCGAATAATCAAGATTAACTTTGATCAGGACTGAAGTGATTCAGCACCCTGCGCTGGAGTTAATTCTATGGTCAAGCTACTAAGGGCGCACGGTGGATGCCTTGGCAGAGACAGGCGAAGAAGGACGTGGCAAGCTGCGATAAGCTTCGGGAAGCCGCACACAGGCGTTACATCCGAAGATCTCCGAATGGGGAAACCCTCCTGAGCAATCCTCAGGAACGGCCCGCTGAATACATAGGCGGGTACGAGCAAACCCAGGGAAGTGAACCATCTCAGTACCTGGAGGAAAAGAAAGAAACCTCGATTGCGAAAGTAGTGGCGAGCGAAATCGCAACAGCCCAAACCGTAGATATTTCGGTATCTGCGGGGTTGTAGGGCCCGCAACAGTAGAGTTACCAATCTGGTAGATAGTCGAATCCTCTGGAAAGTGGATCCATAGAGCGTGACAGGCGCGTAGGCGAAATCTATCCAGACTCGAAGCGGGTACCTGAGTAAGGCGGGGCACGTGAAACCCTGCTTGAATCCACGGGGACCATCCCGTAAGGCTAAATACTCGTCTCTGACCGATAGTGAACCAGTACCGTGAGGGAAAGGTGAAAAGCACCCCGTCGAGGGGAGTACAAAGTACCTGAAACCGTGTGCCTACAAGCAGTGGGAGGACTATGCCCGCAAGGGAATGTCTGACCGCGTGCCTATTGCATAATGAGCCGGCTAGTTATTCTTGTCAGCAAGGTTAAGCGTAAGCGAGCCGAAGCGAAAGCGAGTCTGAACAGGGCGTTCAGTTGGCAGGAATAGACGCGAAGCGGGATGATCTACCCATGGCCAGGTTGAAGGTGGGGTAACACCCACTGGAGGACCGAACCGGTGTTTGTTGAAAAAAGCTCGGATGAGCTGTGGGTAGGGGTGAAAGGCTAATCAAATTCCGTGATAGCTCGTTCTCTCCGAAATAGCTTTAGGGCTAGCCTCGGATGATTTGCACTGGTGGTAGAGAGATGGATGGACTAGGGGGCTTTCCGGCTTACTGAATCCAACCAAACTGCGAATGCCAGTGACAACCAGTCCGGGAGTCAGACAGTGGGGGCTAAGCTTCATTGTCGAGAGGGAAACAGCCCAGATCGCCTGCTAAGGTCCCAAAGTTACAGTTAAGTGGGAAAGGAAGTCGGAACGCTCAGACAGCCAGGAGGTTGGCTTAGAAGCAGCCATCCTTTAAAGAAAGCGTAATAGCTCACTGGTCAAGCGGTCCGGTGCCGACAATACAACGGGGCTAAAACTGTACACCGAAGCAGCGAATGCACATCTTTTAGATGTGCGTGGTAGGAGAGCATTCTCAACCGCAGCGAAGCGTGACCGAGAGGACGCGTGGAGCGTTGAGAAGAGACCCTGCCGGCATAAGTAGCGATAACGAAGGTGAGAACCCTTCGCGCCGAAAGTCTAAGGTTTCCTGAGGAAGGTTAATCCGCTCAGGGTTAGGCGGTCCCTAAGTCGAGGCCGAAAGGCGTAGATGATGGACATCCGGTTAATATTCCGGACCTCCCAATGTTCGTTTGACGATGGGGTGACGCAGAAGGATAATCGTGCCGCCATATGGCTATAGCGGTCGATGCGTGTGAAGCTGGATTCGATAGGCAAATCCGTCGAGTCTTAACAGTGAGACGCAAAGCAGTCCCTTTTGGGGCTAAGACGATGATTCCACGCTGCCAAGAAAATCCTCTAAGGAGAACAAAGGGAACCGTACCCCAAACCGACACAGGTAGACGAGGAGAATATCCACAGGCGCTCGAGTGAAAGCTCGTTAAGGAACTCGGCAAATTAGATCCGTAACTTCGGGAGAAGGATCGCCCTCCGTAAGGAGGGTCGCAGTGAAGCGCGTACGGCGACTGTTTAACAAAAACACAGGTCTCTGCTAAGTCGAAAACGACGTATAGGGGCTGACGCCTGCCCGGTGCTGGAAGGTTAAAAGGAGAGGTTAGCGCAAGCGAAGCTTTGAATTGAAGCCCCAGTGAACGGCGGCCGTAACTATAACGGTCCTAAGGTAGCGAAATTCCTTGTCGGGTAAGTTCCGACCTGCACGAATGGCGTAACGATCGTACGACTGTCTTAACGAGTTGCTCGGCGAATTTGTAGTACCGGTGAAGATGCCGGTTACCCGCAGCTAGACGGAAAGACCCCGTGCACCTTTACTACACCTTAACTATGGGTTATGACTCTTACTGCGCAGGATAGGTGGGAGGCTTTGATCTCGGATTCTCGGATTCGAAGGAGCCACCGGTGAGATACCACCCTGTGAGTGTTGTGATCCTAACCTCCTCCCGTGATCCGGGAGAGGGACATAGTTAGGCGGGTAGTTTGACTGGGGCGGTCGCCTCCCAAAATGTAACGGAGGCGCGCGAAGCTACTCTCAGACTGTTTGGAAATCAGTCGTCGAGTGCAAAAGCATAAGAGTGGTTAACTGTGAGACCTACAAGTCGAGCAGGTGCGAAAGCAGGCTTTAGTGATCCGGTGGTTCTGTATGGAAGGGCCATCGCTCAACGGATAAAAGGTACGCCGGGGATAACAGGCTGATCGAAGCCAAGAGTTCATATCGACGCTTCGGTTTGGCACCTCGATGTCGGCTCATCGCATCCTGGAGCTGTAGAAGGTTCCAAGGGTTAGGCTGTTCGCCTATTAAAGCGGTACGTGAGCTGGGTTCAGAACGTCGCGAGACAGTTCGGTCCCTATCTGCTGTGGGCGTAGGAAATTTGAGGAGGGCTGTCCTTAGTACGAGAGGACCGGGATGGACGAACCTCTTGTGTTCCAGTTGTCTTGCCAAAGGCACGGCTGGGTAGCGAAGTTCGGTTGTGATAACCGCTGAATGCATATAAGCGGGAAGCACGCTCCAAGATGAGATTTCCCTGAAGGGCCCAGGAAGACCACCTGGTTGATAGGCTGGAGGTGGAAGTGCAGTAATGCATGTAGCTTACCAGTACTAATCGCCCGTTCGGCTTGTCCATAGAATTAACTCCGCGCAGTAACATCGTTTGTAAAAACGGAGCGCACTTGAGTTTCTTCTTGAAGACATCTTTGTACACGTCTTGTAACACCCAATCAATTTCGTTTGAGTCCTTACTTTATTTGGCGCCAGATTGCTTTTGCACCTGGGCTCGCGCTTCAAGAAGAAACTGTCTGACTATGCGAGTTACCGAGTGTGCCTGGCTGCGGTGAAATATCCGCCAAGCGCCATCAAGTTTGCCGGCGACATTACCGCGAGGGATCACCCGTTCCCATCCCGAACACGGAAGTTAAGCCTCGTTGGGCCGATGGTACTGCACGGGTAACTGTGTGGGAGATTAGGTTATCGCCGGCATAAACATTCACAAAGGCCAGTCCATTGCGGACTGGCCTTTTGTGCGTTTGGCGGCATTATTCATGTTTGAAGCTGTGACGGAGGAGCGCAGCCTGCTGCCGCGATGATTTACCGATCGTCCCTGGCAGTATCGCTGTTCCGGGCTTTGGCTTGTATCGGATATCTAAACTCATATGACCAAGTGTATTTAGTGAGGTTAGATCAACTGTATCTCCGCTTTCGTGTTGAACGTGGAGGTTAAGCGAAGCGCCGCCCTGGAGGATGGTCACATAGTAGCTGTGTTCGGGGCGGGTGATTCCAGTTCTGTCGAACCCCTGGTTATCGAGCCATTCCAAACAAAATTTAAAGAGGCATCTCCAACAACCGTCAAAGAAAGTCGAAGTAGTGGCACTCCAGATCTCAATCCCGTTTTCATTCCGATTCGAGTAAATTTCGCCTTGGCTGGATGGATCAAGGTCGAACTGGACCCATTCCGGAAGCGAGGTCCAGGCTGATCTTAACCGACTTGGGTGCTCCTGTTTCTGAACGATGGGCCTTGCATCGAGTAGGGCTTGAGTGGCTGCAAAGTATTGTTCGCCTGAAGCTTCATGAATAAGTTCAATTCGTTCGGGCGTCATGCTGATGAACTGGAGTTTGTAATCGTCAAACTTCAGAGCGTAGACTCCAGGTTCTGAGTCGGTGGCTACCTTTCTTGTTTTAGCGTTGCGCTTGTAAGCAGGGAACCTGCGTGATGGATCCGGTTCTGGTCGCGGATGTTTCGCATGATGCTGGATGGTCCAAAATGACATGCTTTTATGTTCCAAGATTTCAATTCCGAGGTGGTAGGTATCACTCACTGCGTAAAATCCAGGTCCGCGTCGCGACAGATGCGCAGTGTAGCCACTCGGGCCGATCACTTGAAGGGAGTCCGATACGGTCAGACCAGCGTCTGTGACGCGGTCTCGGTAAAATGCCAAAACTTCTTCCGTCTTTGCCTGCATGCTGCGGCATTCCATGAGTCCCATCAGGTGAATTGAATGTCTAAGCTGGCTACCGGCGGGAGCCATTAACCACTCGGGTGGAGCAGCGAATTCAGGATCACGCCGAAGCAAGGTTTCTTTGACACAGGGCTGGCCGTCTCTATAGAAGCAATCTTCTTCTTTCAACCATAGAAGCTTTGGTGCTCCGACGATTTCAATCCACATATAAAGCTCCCGCAGTCACATTGCTACCGTTGGTGAGTCTAGCAGAGCGGTTTCCAAGCCTTTGTATTTGGTTCCGAGAGTGCCATCTTTCGACCACCTGCAATTGTTCCTTTCTGCTTCCGACCGAAAATCAGAAGCTTTGCTTTGCCGTTACAATCCAATTAGCAGTGGCATATGCGGTAAAGGAAATCTTTTATACATTGCAAGGCGAAGGCGCGCAGGCTGGGCGGGCTGCGGTTTTCTGCCGCTTTTCCGGATGCAATCTCTGGTCGGGACGAGAAGAAGATCGCGCCGCGGCGCAGTGCCGTTTTTGCGATACGGATTTTGTGGGCGTCGATGGTTCTGGCGGTGGGAAGTTTGCTTCGGCTGCGGAACTGGCTGCGGCCGTTGCTGGTCAGTGGCCGGCGAGTTCATCTTCGAGAAGGTTTGTGGTTTGCACGGGTGGAGAGCCTTTGCTGCAACTGGATGCTGCGCTGATCGATGCGCTGCATGCACTCCATTTTGAGATTGCAGTCGAAACCAACGGGACGATGGCTGCTCCTGCGGGAATCGATTGGATTTGTGTCAGTCCTAAGGCTGGGACGCACCTGGTGCAGAAGAGCGGCGATGAACTAAAGCTCGTGTTTCCTCAGGCGGATGCTGATCCCACTCAGTTTGAGGATTGCAAGTTCAAGAACTTTTTCCTACAACCGATGGATGGGCCCAACCGCATTCTCAACACCGACCTTGCGGTTCGCTACTGCATGGATCATCCGCTGTGGCGATTGAGTTTGCAGACGCACAAGATTGTCGGGATTGCATAAGGGCGTGATGGAGATCTTCAAGCAATTTTCAATTGAAGCTGCGCACTGGCTTCCGAATGTTCCGGCAGGGCACAAGTGCGGGCGAATGCATGGACACAGCTTCCACATCGAGATACACATTGATGGGCCTGTCGATCCAGCGCTCGGCTGGGTGATGGATTTTGCGGAGATCAAGGCTGCATTTGCGCCGATTGAAGAGCGGATCGACCATCGTTGTTTGAACGAGGTGATGGGGCTTGAGAATCCTACCAGTGAGAATCTGGCGCGATGGATATGGAATGAATTACGGCCAGTGCTGCCGTTGTTGAGCAAGGTTGTTGTTCGTGAGACTTGCACGAGCGGGTGCGTTTATTCGGCCGAATAAGATGATTGGTTCTTCTTCATGCTTGCTCTTGCGCCCATCGATAGATAGAAGCCGGACCTCATTGTTTACACACTTTTTTTCGCAACATGCACAGCGATGATGTGTCTCTATGAACGCGTCCAGTTGTTCTGGGCAGCCGGGAAGTTTGCAGGGCTCCTTCCCCCACGTTCAAGGAGAAAACATCATGTCGATTCGTTTTAGAATTTCGAGCACATTGCGCAATCTGCTCTTCGCGGCTGCTGTCGCCGTGCCTATGCTGACTTTGCCTGTACAGCAGGCGCAGGCCAGCGTCTTCATCTCAGTAGGCTTCGCTCCTCCGGCGTTGCCGGTGTATGAACAGCCACCGCTGCCAGCGCCAGGTTACATATGGACTCCGGGCTATTGGGCCTACGGTGATGCGGGCTACTATTGGGTTCCCGGTGTGTGGGTACAGCCGCCGAGTGTCGGTGTTCTCTGGACGCCTGGGTACTGGGGTTTTGTAGGCGGCGCCTATGGATGGCACGCTGGCTATTGGGGACCGCACATTGGCTTCTATGGTGGCGTGAACTATGGGTTCGGTTACGGCGGCATTGGCTTCTGCGGTGGTGAGTGGCGTGGTGGTGTCTTCGCTTACAACCGCGCGGTTGCGAACTTCGGTAGCGTTCACGTAACCAACGTGTATGAGGATCGGACGATCGTCAATCGCACCACGATCATTAACAACAATCACGTCAGCTTCAATGGTGGAGCGGGCATCCAGGCGCGGGCTTCGGCGGACGAGATGCGCGCTGCCAACGAGCATCATTTTGAGCCCACAAGCAATCAGATGGAGCACCAGAACTTTGCCGCCAAGGATCGTTCGCAATTGGCTTCGGTGAACAATGGGCGTCCGTCCACGACTGCAACCTCCAATGTGAATGCATATCATCAGGTGGCGCAGCAACATGCGCAGTCTCAGCCGATTTCTGCGGCGGATCGCAGGGCTGGGTCAAATCCAAACACGCGTGAGGCGAACCAGGACCAGCGGATTGCGAATGGTTTGCGCAGCGGTCAGATGACCTCTGGTGAAGCTGCGAAGGCCGATCGTACGCAGTCCAGGATCGACCAACAGGTACATAATGATCGCGCGGCGAACGGCGGCAAGTTGACCGGACAGGAAAAGCAGCAGATCAACGGCGAGCAGAATGCTGCGAGCCGTCAGATCTACGACGAGAAACACAACGCTAACACCGTGAAGCCCAACGCCGTCGATAATCGGGAAGCCAACCAGCAGCAGCGCACGGCCAACGGCCTGCGCAGCGGTCAGGAGACTTCAGGCGAAGCGGCGCGGACCAATCGCAACCAGGCCGGCGTTGATCAGCAGGTCCACAATGAACGCACCGCGAACGGCGGTGCTCTGAACAAGCAAGAGAAGCAGCAAGTGAATCGCGAACAGAACAGGAACAGCAGACAGATCTCCAACCAGAAGCACAATAGCAACACAGCTAAGCCTGCTCCTAAAGGGCGCGGTGGCCGTGGCCGCTAAGACGAGTCATCGTTAACTACCAAATACGAAGGGCCAGTCCATTGCGGATTGGCCTTTTGTATTTGAGATTTCAGACTACTGGTTTTCCGACGTTCTCAGCTTCTTCTTTATCGCTTGCTGCTCCTCAAGCTTCCTTTGCGCTGTAAGTCTGTCTTTCCTGAGGATACGATTCGCTCTTTGAATCCACGCCGAAAACGCCTTATCCAGATCTCTGTTTCGGCAAAGTGCTTGGCTCTCCTCATGAGAGTGCGCCGAGACGCTGCACAGGAAATGCAAGGCACGGTCTATTGGATCATCGGTCTTCAACTCGCCTTCGAATTTGTATCGATACTCGAGGCTGCAAAGCTTCCCGGCGCGTCTGGCAATCTCGACAAATCGCTCCTCTTCGATCGCATTCAAGGTTTCGATGGCTTCACGCGCGAGTTGATCGTAGCGCGGATGGGTTCTAGTCTTACGTCCAAAGGACTCCTGGCGTCTCTGCTGCTGCCGCTCGATCACATGGCTGAAAGGCTCTGCGCTGCATATCTGTGGCCCCTTGCGACTTGCTGATTTCTGTACGTGGGTTGGCGTGAGTTCCCCTGCGATTAGTTCCGCGTCTTCGGAGGAAATTTGAGGCTTTATTTGCGCAAGTAGTTCGTCGCGCTTGCTCCGCGTTTCACGGCCAACGCTCTTCTTTTCTTTCTTGCGCGCGCTCGCATTCCGGCGATTACCGGCAGTAACCCGAACACTATAGTCTCTGAGTTTTTTCTCTTGTGGGGATTTCCGTTCGCGCGCCATGGCGGAAATATAGCAGTTTCCCCCAAGTCAATCTCATCTCGGCGCCTCTCCTTGACAATCTAGGAGAGTATCGCTACGCTTTCCTAGACGGCCTAAGCTAAGACTGTCTAGGAGAGCAATTCTTTGGGAACCGACGACAAGCAGCTTGATCTTTTGCAGGGGACTTTGGACCTGCTCATTCTGAAAGCGGTTTCGCTGGGGCCGCTGCATGGGTATGGAGTGCTGCTGCGGATTCAGCAGATCTCCGGGCAGGCGCTGGTGATTCAGCAGGGGTCACTCTATCCGGCGCTGTACCGGCTGGAGCATCAGGGTGTGATCGCCAGTGAGTGGGGCGAGAGCGATAACAACCGCAAGGCGAAGTTTTACAGCCTGACAACTGCGGGCCGGCTGCGCCTCGAACTAGAGATGGAGAAGTGGAATCGCATGTCCGGGATCATGGACACGATTCTCAGCGCTCTCCCCGTTCCCAGTCCGGAGCAGGCGTGAGGCGCGTTCGCATTTTGCTGGCTCGGCTCGGTTCGATGCCGCGTTCGTGGCTGCGCGCCATAATGCAGCGACGGCGGTTTGAAGACGAGATGGAGATGGAGCTTGCCAACCATCTGGAAAACCTGACCGACGATCTCATCCGCGCCGGGTTTTCTCCTAAGGAAGCTCGCCGGCGCGCTCATATCGCGCTTGGCTCAGCCGTTGTTCACAAGGATGCTATGCGTTCAAGTCTCGGACTTCGCTTCTTCGACGATCTTGCTGCCGATCTGCGCTATGCGGCGCGCCGGCTAAGCCGCAGCGTTGGATTTACGGCTATGGCCGCAATTTCGCTGGCTCTGGCGATCGGGGCGAACACGACGATCTTTTCGATCGCGAAGCAGATTCTGTATGAGCGGCTAGCGGTGCCTCATGCCGAGCAATTGCGGTTGCTGGGTTGGAATGCCTCGAACAAACGTAAGGCGGTACATAGTATCTCCGGTGAACATGTGATGCTGCCCGATGGTCGTTTTTCCAGCTCGTCTTTTTCGTTTCCGGTATACGAGCAGCTTCGTGCACAGAACAGGGTCATGCAGGATCTTTTTGCCTTTAAGGGAATGAGCGGCAATGCGACCATTGCGGGTGAAGCGCAACGTGCCGGGGGAGAGTTGGTTTCCGGGAACTACTTTCGTGAGCTCGGTGTTCAGCCAGCGCTGGGACGGTTGATTGGGGATGCGGACGACGTCTCGAATGCAGCCGACGCGGTTGCGGTCATCAGCTTTGGAATATGGGAGCGTGCGTATGGCCGGTCGCCGGCGGTGTTGGGGCAGGTGATCAAGTTCAACGAAGTTTCGCTGACCATCATTGGCATCGCGCCGAGGGGATTCACGGGTGCCTATAGCACGCTGCAATCTCCGGATTTGTTTGTACCCATGAGTATGCAGCCGCTGGTGCGTCCCGGCGAATATGGCAGCAAGGGTTCGATGCTCACAAGCAACCGGGAGTGGTGGGTGAATGTGATGGGGCGAGTGCGGCCGGATTTTGAGGAAACAACTGCGCTCGCTGCATTGGACGCGCAACTGAATGCCGCGGCGCGGGCTACGCTGCCGGTAAGGCAGGGGGAAGATCTGCCACGCCTGGAGATGCGCGATGGCAGCCGGGGCTTGTTCCTGCAGAGCCGCGCTTTCGCTCAGCCCATGCGTGTGCTGACTATCATGGTGGGCTTTGTGTTGCTAATGGCCTGCGCGAATATAGCCAACCTGATGCTGGCGCGAGGGTCGCAACGGCAGCGCGAAATGTCGGTTCGTATCGCGATGGGTGCTGGACGAAGCCGGATCGTCCGGCAGATGCTGGTCGAGAGTTTACTGCTCGCGATGCTGGGTGGAGTTGGCGGATCGATGCTGGGCTACGTCGGCAGCAGCCTAGCTCCTCGGCTGACGGCCTACTCATGGCAGAAGAGCGATTTCCGGGTTCACCTCGACTGGAAGGTTTGGACATTCACTGTCGGAATCACACTGGCAACGGGCATCTTATTCGGATTGGCGCCTGCATTAGCCGCATCGCGTGCAGGGGTGAGCAGAGGACTGAAGGAAACGGCGCAGTCCATGACACACAGGCGGACTAGCTGGGGCGGCCAGTCGCTGGTAGGCTTCCAGATTGCGCTCTCAACTTTGCTGGTAGTCGGTGCAGGACTATTTCTGCGTACGCTTGCCGGCCTCAACTCAGTCGATGTCGGTTTCCGAACCGACCATCTCTTGCTGGCTCAGGTGAGCTTGCCGCCAAAAGAATATCCAGCGGGAAAAGATATCGCGTTTCACGCGCGCGTGCTTGCTGCAATAGCGGCATTGCCGGGAGTGGAGAGTGTTGCGCCAGCAACGTCAGCTTATATCTCCGGTAACTATAACTCCACGGATTTTCGCGTGGAAGGAATGACGCTTGGCAAAGATATCGATGACGACGAAACCTATACCGTCGTAGGCAACGACTTCTTTTCTTTGATGAGAATTCCTATCCTAGCCGGTCGCTCGTTTGGGTCGCAGGATACTTCGGCCTCGGGCAAGGTGGGCATCATCAACGCCGGCTTGGCGAAGCAGCGGTTTGCAAATCAGAATCCGCTCGGCAGACGGTTTTATGGGGATCATCATGAACTAATCCAGATCGTGGGCATATGCGGCGATACACGCTATGCGAGCCTGCGGGATGAGCCTCCGCCGCAGTTCTTTCTACCCTTTGTCCAGCAGACAGAAGTGAGCGGTGGCTGGACCTACGAGGTTCGGACGGAAACTGATCCTGAGTCGATCGTGCCGCTCATGCGCAAGGCGGTGCAGCAACTCGATCCTGACCTGCCGTTGATCAATGTGCGAACCCAGGAACAACAGATTGAAGCGACAACTCAAACGGAGCGAACGTTTGTCGCTTTGACTACAGGTTTTGGAACACTGGCGCTGGTGTTGGCGGCCGTGGGCATCTACGGAGTGATGTCGTACTCGGTGGTGAATCGGACCAATGAGATTGGGCTTCGTCTGGCGTTGGGTGCACGGCAGCGGCAGGTAATGGCCATGGTCCTCGGTGAGGCGACGTGGACCTGTCTAGTTGGTATTGGCACAGGCCTGGTCTCAGCGCTATTGCTAGGACGGCTGGTGAAGTCGATGCTCTACGGCCTGCAACCTGCCGACCCGGTCAGCTTGAGCGCGGGAGCCTTGCTGCTGGTCGCGGTGGCGCTCGCTGCGAGTTGGATTCCTGCACGCAGGGCGGCGAACGTACAGCCGATGGAAGCGTTGCGGCATGAGTGAGAGTGAGTGCTTCGTGCTCGCGTGCAGGTGCAGTTTGGAGATTATATGAAACGCCTGTATCCATTGCTGGTCCGGCTGTTCAGTGCGCCGAAATCCTGGTTCAGAGCGGTCTCGCAACGGCAGCGGCTTGAAGACGAGATGGAGATCGAGCTTGCCAATCATCTGGAAAACCTGACAGCCGATCTCATCCGCGCCGGGTTTTCTCTTAAGGAGGCCCGCCGGCGCGCGCATATCGCGCTTGGTTCAGCCGTTGTTCACAAGGATGCTATGCGTTCAAGTCTCGGACTTCGCTTCTTCGACGATCTTGCTGCCGATCTGCGCTATGCAGTGCGGCGGCTTAGCCGCAGCGTGGGATTTACTGCTGTGGCTACGATTTCGCTGGCGCTGGCTATCGGCGCCAACACGACTATTTTTTCGCTGGCCAAGCAGTTGCTCTACGAGAGACTGGCGGTGCCTCATGCCGTCGATCTGCGGCTGCTGGCTTGGAACGGGACCAAGGGCCATGTGGCGGTTCACCATATCTGGGGAGACTATCTTCCGTATGGAGATGGAAGGGTTACGAGTTCATCATTCTCCTATCCTGCCTATCAGCAACTGCGCGCTAACAACCATGTAATGCAGGATATCTTCGCCTTCAAGGTGAAGGGGATGAATGCGACCATCGGCGGCAACGCGCAGCAGGTGCAGGTGGAGATGGTTTCAGGGAATTACTACGGCGTGCTTGATATTCGGCCTGCGCTGGGGCGGCTGATTGCTCCTTCGGACGACGCAGCGCAGGGGCAGGGAGCTGTAGCTGTCATCAGCCAGGGCTTGTGGGAACGCTCGTTCGGCAGTTCGCCTTCAGCGGTTGGGCATGTGATCAAGGTGAACGAGGTTCCGCTGACAGTGATTGGCGTGAATCCGAGGGGGTTCACAGGCGCGAAAGGGACACAGCAGTCGCCGGATATCTTTGTGCCGTTGTCGATGCAGCCGCTGGTTTCTCCGAGTGGGGATAGCGGTTCACTTCTTGTCGACACCAAAGAGTGGTGGGTGAACGTAATGGGGCGCGTGAAGCCGGGTGTGCCCGATGCTACGGCCCAGGCTGCGCTGGATGGGCAGTTGAACGCGGTCGTGCGGGCGACGATGCCGGTACGGCCGAATGAGGATGTGCCCAAGCTTGATCTGCGGGACGGCAGCCGCGGGATGTTCACGCAGCAGCGTACTTTTGCCAAGCCGATGACTGTGCTGCTGACCATGGTGGGTTTTGTGTTGCTGCTGGCGTGCGCCAATATTGCGAATCTGATGTTGGCTCGCGGCACGCAGCGGCAGCGGGAGATGTCTGTGCGGCTTGCGCTGGGCGCGGGACGGGGGCGGATTGCACGGCAGATGCTGGTGGAGAGCCTGGTGCTGGCGGCATTCGGTGGCATGGGCGGGTTGATTCTGGGTTATTTCGGGAGCAGCCTGCTGCCCAAGCTGACGGAGAATGCGTGGGAGCGGAGTGAGTTCCACATTCACTTTGACTGGATGGTTTTTGGATTTACGGCTGGGGTCACGATTCTGACAGGGATTCTCTTTGGGCTGGCTCCGGCGTGGGCAGCTGCGCGGACCAAGGTGAGCAGCGATTTGAAGGAGAGCTCGACGAGCGTGACGCGGCGGCGCAAGGGGTGGGGCGGCAAGTCGCTGGTGGGCTTCCAGATTGCGCTTTCTACGTTGCTGGTGATTGGGGCAGGGTTATTTCTGCGCACGCTCGCGAGCTTGAATGCGATCGATGTGGGATTCAGAACCGATCATCTGTTGCTGGCGGAGATCAATGCTCCAACGAAGCAATATCCGGCGGGCAAGGATATTCAACTGCACACGCGGCTGATCGACGCCATTTCCGCCACGCCCGGCGTTGAGGCGGTTTCGCCATCGTGGATCGCGTACATTGCCGACGATATGAACCGGACCGATTTCATTCCTGAGGGTCAGGCCTACGACAAGACCAAGGATAACGGCGAGGACTTTAACGTCGTCGGGGGCAATTTCTTTTCGATGATGCAGATTCCCATTCTTGCTGGCCGTGCCTTTGGGGCGCAGGATACTTCGACTTCGGCGAAGGTGGGCATTATCAATGCGGCGATGGCGAAGGAGCACTTTCCCAATCAGGACCCGGTGGGTAAGCGGTTTACCAACGATGGCGGCGACAGCGACGGCCATGGCGTGAAGAAGACGAAGGAGTGGATCACGATTGTGGGCGTGTGCGCGGACACACGCTACTCCAGCCTGCGGGATGAGCCTCCGCCGCAGTTCTTTTTGCCGTTCTCACAGCAGACGGAGGTGGGCGGCAGTTTGAATTATCTGATTCGCACGCGGCTCAGCCCGGAGACGATTGTGCCTTCGCTGCGCAGAGCGGTGCAGCAGCAGGATCCCGATCTACCGATGATCAATGTGCGCACGCAGGAGCAGCAGATTGCCGCGACGACACAGCAGGAGCGCATCTTCGTGGCTATGACGTCGAGCTTTGGGATGCTGGCGCTGGCGCTGGCTTCGGTGGGGATTTACGGCGTGATGGCGTACTCGGTGGCCAACCGGACGAATGAGATTGGCATTCGGCTGGCGCTGGGTGCGCAGCCGCGGCAGGTGCTGGCGATGATCTTGCGCGAGGCGACTTGGGTTTCGCTGGCGGGGATTGCGGTTGGGCTGGCGGCGGCGCTGGTGCTGGCGCGGTTGATCAAGTCGATGCTGTACGGATTGCAGCCTGCCGATCCTGTGAGCTTAATTTCGGGAGCTTTGCTGCTGGTTGCAGTGGGATTGGCGGCGAGCTGGCTGCCGGCGCGGCGTGCTGCTTCTGTGCAGCCGATGGAAGCCTTACGGCACGAATGAAACAGGGAACAGGAAATACGAAGGCGAACAGCAAAGAGGGCGCGCTTGCGCCCTTTAGCTTTGGCGGCTGGGGGTGGGGACGAAAGATGTCTCCTGGGTGCTGCCGTTGAGGATGGGCAGTACAGGCAGGGAGTGGGTTTCGCGGGCTTCTACCAGGACGGCTTCCAGGTGTTCGAGGACTTCTTCTACGCTCATGGTGTAGATCTCGCGGCTGGCGTCGTAGCCTTCTTCGACGATGGCTTTGAGGTAGTGCCCGCCGATCTGCGCTGCTAGCTGGTCGGTGATGACCTTGCCGGTGCGCTTTTTCTGCTCGACCCAGGCGGTGCAGGGGAGGGCGATCCACATGGGCTTGTTGTTCACGTCGAAGCGGACGTCGACGGCGTCGGCATGGCGCGTGGCGATGGCCACGATGTTGGCCTTCCAGCGGCAGTGGAGATCTTCGCCGGTCCAGCGGTCGGTTACGTGGAAATCTTCGTACATGCTTTCAGCGTAATGGCTGCGGTCGTAATGAGCAAGGGGACGAACATGCGGGGATTTGTGGAATCCCACCCTTGCCGCAAAGGCAGCGACAAGGATGGGGCACCCTGCAGTGATCGAACGGATTCCCGCTTATAAATCAGTTTCGGAAAGCAGGGTTTCTTCCGGGAGGACTGTCGGGCTGCAGAAGTTAATGCTGTAGCCGTCGGGGTCGCGGAGAAAGACTTCCCAGTTAAAATTGCCCACCTGCGGCTCGCGGCCTGCGATGCCGCGCTCCTTGGCCTGACGGTAGATGGCCACGGCGTCTTTGCATTTGAAGTAGAGCGCCGAGCCGTTGCCAAGCTTTCCAGCTGCAGTCATCTTCTGGCGGGTGGATTCGCCGGCTTCCTGCAGCATGAGGGCCGCGCCGCCCAGCGCCATCCAGCACCAGCGCAGCTTGCCGTCGGGGATCCAGCGGTTTTGGATGGTGAAGCCGAGGCCGTCGACGTAGAAGGCGAGCGAGCGCCCCATGCTGGTGACCATGAGCAGCGCGGCCACGCCGGTGACATTGTCTGCGGGATCTTCACTCATGCCTTATCTCCACATCGCACAGGGGAATGATAGGGCACTCCCTCATCACGAGCCAATTTCAAAAAGAATTGCCGACCATCTTGACACCGCGCGCTTTACGTTGGTATCAACGTAAATTAGCGTCTGCGCCGTAGAACCGTTGCTGTGAAACGGTGACGGCCCAGAAGAATATCGGCTTTAGACAGCCTTCATACGATCTCGGTGCAGAAAAACTGTCCGAATGGAGAATCGATAAATGGCATTCCTTCGCGATTTGAAAATTGCCGTCCGCTCTCTGGCGCGAACGCCCGCGCTTTGGATCACCGTGGCGCTTACGCTGGCTCTGGGTATTGGAGCGAATGCGGCCATCTTCAGCGTTGTGCGCGCTGTGCTGCTGCGGCCATTGGCAAATCGCGATGAAGACCGGTTGCTGTATGTGCGCCAGAGTGCCCCAGGCATCGGCGTCGAGAACGTAACTTTCTCGGTTCCGGAGATCCAGGACATCGGTCAGGGGCTGAAGACTATCCAGAAGCTCGGCACATTTTCGGCCATCGATTTCACCATTACGGGGCTGGGCACACCGCGCGAGATTCACGCGGGCGTGGTGGATGGCAACTACTTCGAGGTGATGGGGCTGAAGCCGGTACTCGGACGTTTACTGACTTCTTCCGACGATGGCCCGAATGCAGCCGGAGCAGTGGTGTTGACGTATCGGTTCTGGACTACTTCGCTGCACTCCGACCCCGGAGTACTGGGCAAAGTGGTGCGTCTGGGCAGCGTCATGGGCTCGCGCACGGGGACGATCGTTGGAGTGCTGGAGCCGTCGGTGCCCTATCCGGTGGAAACGGAGATCATTGCCAACATCGTTACCAGTCCGCATCATCTATCGGCCACCATGGTGACGGGCCGGGAACATCGCATGACGGAAGTTTTTGGGCGGCTTGCGCCCAGTGCGCAACTCGACGCTGCGCGAGCGGAGCTGCGCGCTACCTATGCGGGAATGCTCCTGGCGCATCCGGAAACCTACAAGACCGGAGATCGTTACACCATCGATGTGACGCGGATGCATGACCAGATCAATTCGCGCGCCAATACGATTTTGTGGGTGCTCTTCGCGGCGGCCGGCCTGTTATTTGTGATTGCGTGCTCGAATGTTGCCAACCTTGTGCTGGCGCGCACGGTACGCAGGGAATCGGAACTTGCCGTGCGCTCGGCATTGGGAGCAAGTACAGCGGCGTTGCGCCGCTCGCTGCTGGCGGAAAGCCTCGTGCTGTGCGGAAGTGGCGTACTGGCGTCGCTGGCGATTGCCGCCCCAATGGTGGCCGTGCTGGGCCGCTATGCTGCGCGCTTCTCGGTGCGCGCCGATGGCTTGAGCCTGGATTTCAGCTTGGTGTGGTTTGGGATCGCTCTGGCGTTGATTGCTGCGGTTGCTCTGGCGTTTGTGCCGCGATTGCCTTCGGCCGATGCCTCGCACAGCTTCAGCCTGAATAGCGGCGGAACGCGTTCTTCGACAGGAAGCAGCCGGCGGTTGCGCATCTTTGCCATTACGCAGATTACGGCCTCATTCCTGCTGCTGGCCGGGGCGGGCGCGTTGATGAGAACTCTCTTCGAGCTGGAGAAGACGCAGTCGCCCTTCGATACAGCCAGCGTTCTGGCTTTGAATCTGCCGGTGATGTCTTATGGGCGGACGCCGGAGCAGGTGAACAATTTTTATCGCGAGGTGCAGCGCCGGGTGGGAACGCTGCCGGGCGTTGAACATGCGGCTTCCGGCTTCAGCGTGCCGTGGCGCGATGCGCAGGCGTTGAACATCGCCTTCCTCTTCGCAGTGGACGGGGCGAAGCGCCAGAACGGCGAGGAAGATCTGCGCGGACGATTCCGCTCCGTTTCGCCGGACTTCTTCGACACCCTAGGCATGCCGCTGTTGGAGGGGCGGGATTTCAAGGACTCCGACCGGGATGGTTCTGAACGCGTGGTGATTGTCAGCCAGAGCCTGGCGCAGAAGCTGTTTCCGGGGCAGACGGCGTTGAATCGCGAATTGCGCTGGACGGACGGGGTGATGAAGTTTATCGGTATCAGCACCGAGCCCCGGCGCATCGTCGGCGTGGTGCCTGACTTCGACGATGAGAACATCATTCCCTCGCCGGTGATGTCGATCTATCAGCCGATCGAGCAGGAGGGGTGGAGTGGCAGGCTATTCGTGCGCGCCAAAGTTGATCCTTATACGCTGGTGCCGGTCATCACTCGGACGATTCATGAGATGGCGGGCGACCAGCCGGTGGAGCGGGCGAGCACGCTCGAAGACATTCGCGCCGAGGTTCTTTCACCGAACCGGCTGAATGCGATCGTCTTTGGTGGATTTGCTGCTGTGGCGCTTTTGATTTCTGTCGTGGGCGTGGCGGGCGTGCTGGCCTTCTCGGTGAGTGGGCGCACGCGGGAGTTCGGGATTCGCATGGCGCTGGGGGCTCAGCCGCACAGTATTCTTCGCGATGTGCTTGGCGAGGGGCTGGTGATCGCCAGCATTGGAGTGGCTGCTGGCGTAGTGTTTGGCTTCGGCTTGGCACGCTTGACGGCCATGTATTTTGCCGAGGTGCAACTGCCGGGCACGCTGGTCTTTGTCGTGTCAGCGGCTGCGATTCTGTCGGCGGCGGTGATTGCGTCGGCTGTGCCTGCGGCGCGCGCTGCACGGGTGAATCCTGTGGAGGCGCTGCGTACGGAGTAGTTCGCGCGGCGCTTCATGAGGCCCACATCTCAAAAGCGAGATGTGGGGCACCCGGCACCCGGCAATCGGTTCTGAAGCATAGACGGGAGTGCAGGATTGGTGTAAGACTTAACCGCTCTTTCAGAGAGCAGAAGTCCCTCACCCATCCGCGGCAGCTCTTTACTGATCTGTCATCGATTCTCGCGAACTTACCCTCACAGGAGATATCTATGGATCAGTCCTATATCGGAGCGATTGTGCTTGTTGCCTTCAACTTTGCACCCCCGAACTGGCAGTTTTGCAATGGGCAAGTGCTGCCCATCAGCCAATACAACGCGCTCTTTGCGCTGCTGGGAACGACCTATGGCGGCGATGGGCAGACTACCTTTGCGCTGCCCAAGCTGAACGGCGGCGCTCTGCAGTCCGGCCTTAACTACATGATTTGCCTGAACGGCATTTTTCCGTCGCACCCTTAAGGCGTTTCGGAGGCAATCAGTTTTGGGCTAGTTGCGGACAGCTATAGCTCATATGCGCAATTTAATATTGCGCATATGAGTTCAATGTTGCGCATATATTATCAATATTGCGTATAAAATATGTATATTGCGCATACTACCCTTTTGCGCAACTAAAAAGGAAGTTGTATGCCCAAAAAAATATCGGAGGACGCTCTTTCAGAGGTTCTGGCCGCTGTCGCAGGTCATGCCGAGGGTGCAAGTCTTTCCGATATTACTCAGGCGCTGCCTTCGAATCTTGCGCCACGAACATTGCAATTTAGACTCAAGCATCTGGTCGATGAGGGACGCCTTGTCAA
>Ga0207029_10070_pt1 | contig 27052 bp, 23 predicted proteins | sample Alteio_BWMinCont_39_FD_153282 | JGI IMG/M metagenome (GOLD analysis project Ga0207029, IMG submission 153282) | Enriched cells from forest soil in Barre Woods Harvard Forest LTER site, Petersham, Massachusetts, United States -... | ecosystem: Environmental > Terrestrial > Soil > Temperate forest >...
GGGAGCGCAGTGGAATTTCACGCCCACTTCGGCACTGGTTAACACAGTCCGTTTCGGCTTTAACAACTTTTACCAACGGTTCCTCACGGCTGACTGCTCTGGCGCGAATGGAGCACCAGATTACGGCATCAACCTGATCAATAATCCGCCCAACTGTGGATTTACCAACGTCACTATTACCGGCTTCACCGGGTCGATCGGTTGTTGCTCGAGCTTTCCGAAGTTTTATGGCCCCGATCACATCTACGAGGTCGTTGACGATCTCTCCATCCTGCACGGCAAGCATTCGTTCAAAACGGGCTTCGAGGTGCGGGCGTCCGTCATCGGGCACGGCGGAACTTTCAATCGCGGCCGCGGACAAGTCACATTCGACGACTTGCAAACATTCCTTGCCGGAAACCTCGGCACGAACAACGGTCAAGTCTTCCTGGGTGACCCGCGGCGTCACGTTAGCGGCCAGGCGTATGCGGCCTTTTTTCAGGATGACTGGCGCCTGACGCAAAGGCTGATCGTGAACCTGGGGTTGCGCTACGAATATCAGACCCCTATCGACGAAGCGAATAACCTGCTGGCGAATTGGACTCCGATTGACGGTTTCCTCCAGTTGGGAGTCAACACTAAGCGGATGTGGAACGCCGATAAAAATAATTTCGCCCCACGTCTGGGATTCGCCTGGGATATAGGCGGCAATGGCAAGACCGTGGTTCGGGGCGGCGGCACGGTTATCTACGTGACACCAACATGGTGGGAGTTTCTCTCTCAGCAGAACCAGAACGATCCTGTTACGGGATTAGGTACGAACCCATCGGGATTCCAAATCTGTACACCGACAGTAGCGAGCGGAAACTGTGCACCAGGCCCAGGGACGATTGCGGCTTCAGGGCTCTCGCTCAGTCCAGCGCAGGTGAACTGGAATCAGAGTGCGGCACTCTATGCGGGCAACATCTATCCCGCATCGAGCGATACGACTCAACTGAAGTGTGGAACCGACAAGCTCTGCACCGTGCAGGCCACAAACGAGAATCTCCGCAGCGCATACGTGATGCAGTGGTCACTCGGCATTCAACGGTCGATCACGAACAACCTGTCCCTGTCATTGGACTATGTCGGGAATCGCGCCGACAAGCTCCTGGGATTGGAATACACCAATACACCGCAAATTGGTGCGGGATGGACAGGCGCAACAGGAGCCACGCCGGGCGCGGGAGGCAGCGGCCAACTCGGCACCTGCTTCGCCGTGTTTTTGTTGTTCAGTTGGAAATCGACCTTGGCTAAGCCGTCATCCACGCTGTAATTGGTATCCAGACTCGCAGAAACGTTGACCGAGGTTGCAGGACTCGTGCTGTCGCGTAAAAACGAGGTCGGGCTAAGATCGAAAATGGAGTAACCGGTAGTGCGGGCGCAGTTCGCGTCCAGCCCGGAAACGGTCAGGCTGGTGGCGCTAAGTGCGGTCCCCGCTGCTTTGTCAGCCAGGCAGGCGTCCACGAGGCTGTTCTTTGCGCCGGCGCCCGCGGTTAACGAAGGAAACGTGAAGGCATTCGGATTTCCGACGTTATAGCGCTGCCCCTCATAAGCCAGGAAGAAGAATATTTTGTCTTTTTTGACCGGACCGCCGAACGTTGCGCCGAACTCCTCCAGGCCGATCCGCTGCTTCTGAGTGGATCCGTCGGCATTAATCCCCGTCAGGAACGGATTGCGCGCATCCAGTTGGTCAGTGCGGCCAAAGGCGTTGGCGGTGCCGTGCCAGGCGTTTGTGCCCGATTTCAACGCAATATTGGTAATGGCTCCGGGCTTCCAGCCAAATTCCGCCTTCGGGTTTTGTTGCACGTTGAATTCTTGAATGGTGTCGATGGGCAGGAGCGATGCGGCATCCCCTGCTAAGCTCACGGAATTAATCGTGCTCTGTCCACCGAGCGGCTCCATACCGGTGATCCCGTCCAGGATGTAGACGTTGTGCTCGGGACGCAGACCGTTGGTGCTTTGCGTCCAGGCGCCGCCACCGATGTAAGTGGTCACGCCGGGGCGAAGGTCGAGCAACTTCATGAAGTTGCGTCCGTTGAGCGGCAGATCCTCGATCGTGCCGGGCTGCAGAGTGCCTCCCAAAACAGCGTTGGTCGTTTCCACCAACGGGAGAGCTTCGGTTACGGTAACCTTTTCGGTTTGCTCGCCCGGCTGAAGTTCCAAGTCGATACGATCTTCTTTGCCGACCTCGAGCACGACGTTCTGGCGTTCGGTGGACTTGAATCCCTTGTATTCGCCCCTTACGGTGTAGTTGCCTGGAATGAGGCTCGGCGCGTCATAAGCACCCGCCTCGTCTGTAGTCAAGGTTCGCGACGTGCCTCTTTCGGTATCTGTGACGGTGACGGTTGCGCCGCTAATCGCACCGCCGGTCTGATCCGTGACGCTTCCCAGAATGCGTCCCGTATTAGCCTGTGAAAACATCTGAAGACTTCCGAATAGCAATGCAACAAACAGCAACACGAATTTCAAAGAGCTTCTGAGGCTTGCATCCTTCATAAGACCACCCTCCAAGACTGAAGATTTATGGCTGTATCCGTCAGGTGTTTGCTCGGGCCGAAACAGCAATCACGGTCTGGCTGTGAACCAGAGGCGCGAGAAAAGACGCCGGAATTCATTGCAGCTCCCCAGAAAAGGCAGCCGAAGACGGCCGCCTTCACCGGAGCTCATCTCGCGCTAGCAGACGGTTTTATGTTCGGAGGATGGAATACAGATGGAGCAGATCGCCTGAACCGCGGAAATCGTGGTTTGTTGGCCGAACGTCCGAGGATTTCAGGCTCACTTCGATGGGCGACCCAGCAACTGTAGCCGTGACCTGAACGGTTACCGTACTGGCGATTTCTCCCATCACGTATGACGGAGCAGTGAAGTCGTTTGAGGCGTTGTCGATCAGCCTTGCCAATTCCGGAAGCTCGCTACATGCTATTGCCGAAAGAAGGACTGCCAGGGCAAAAAACCGAGCGGTGTTGGTCTTGAATCGGCGGCTCATAATTCGAGACTTTATATGGCCAAGTGAACTCAAGAACTCCACTGGACTCACCCCGATGCAACGCCCCTAGAAATCTGCGCTGCCTTTTATCATTTTCGGCGGGCAGCGTCAATATCCTTTGGCCCGCTCAAGATGTCCGGTTGAGCTTGTGATGAACCCGCTCGCTGAGCAGGATTATCGGCCGTGGCCCGTACCGAAGCGGCCTTGGATCATGGTTCAGGTGTGGCGCGATCTCCTCTTCGCTCATTGGAACGTTCCGCCTTCCGCGATCCGGCCTCTCGTTCCGCGTCAGCTCGAGCTCGATACATTCGGCGGAGATGCCTGGATCAGCATTACGCCCTTCCACATGTCGTTGCGCTTGCGCGGGCTGCCTCCGCTGCCGGGGATGTTCGATTTTCCCGAACTCAATTGCCGCACATATGTAAGCGTAGGAGGAAAACCGGGAATTTGTTTCTTCAGCCTCGACACCGCGAATCGAGCGGCGGTGTGGGGAGCGAGAAGGTTCTATCACCTGCCCTATTTCCATGCACAAATGCGAGTGGAGAAGCACGGCGATTCATTTTCGTATTTCTCAAAACGCGGAGAGGCCATGTGGCGCGCAACGTATGCTCCCAACTCACCCATCCGCCGCGCTGAGCCAAGGCTCGCTGGACTATTTTCTCGCTGAGCGCTATTGCCTCTACACGGTTTGGAAGGGCAGCGCATATCGCGGCGAAATTCATCACGTGCCCTGGCCTCTTCAATCCGCATCCGTCGAAATCAAAGAAAATACTGTTGCAGAGGCCGCCGGCATTCAACTCCCGGCTGCTCCTGTCGCTGTCGCATTCTCTCGCGAGCTGCGGGTGCTGATCTGGAGCCTCGACCGCATCGGCTAAGGCGATCTGCGAAGTAGAATGCAACGCGCTCCGGGTTTCGACCCAGTGCGCGTTCCTCCTTTGTTAGCCTCGCTCGATAAGGTTGGCATCCCGAGGGCCGGTTTCTGCCCCAGGGATCTGCTTTTGCGCCTTACTCGAAATGTGCCGCGCAATTCGCATGCATCGGATAAAATGATCGGATAATATCAATACGCCACAACGCAAAGCCGAGGTAGCTCAGTTGGTAGAGCGACGGTTTCGTAAACCGTAGGTCCCCGGTTCAAGCCCGGGCCTCGGCTCCAACTCTTCCGTTTGAAAACAAAGTCTTTCCGAATCCTGCCTCGCGCGGCACGACGATAATTTTTGCACACTCTTTGCACAATCTAATTCTTCAACCGATTTGTCGGCGTCGGCCTCGCCGGCGAGTCTGCCGCATCGGGCGCCAGGTTCGCTGCATCGCTCACTCCGGGCCTGGCGCACTCAGCGGCAGATACTGAAGATCCCAATCACGTGCATCGTTGGCGCGAAATTCCTGGCGGATGGCGCCGCTGCGACGATTGCGAGAAGTATGAATGGATCGGGCCCGACCAGCTACCGACTGCAAATGGCATTTCGCGCCGCACCTACATGCAAACGCGCGCCCTCGCGCGATTCCGCAACTAAAAGGCCCACGGTTAAGACACGACGTGAGGCCAGGGAGCGGAACGTAACGGCGCCAAAAACCTCGTACAGCGGTAGGTAAGTCCTTGTGGCCCAGAACGCTAGCGAAGCCACGGCGGCATCACCCGAAATCAGGCGTTTTTTGGGCCTCGACCTTAGAGTGGCCGGATTCACGGTCAGTACGTTGCACACTCCACCGACGGAGAATCTTGAAAACATATCTTGACAACGGGCGCGGAGGTGTGACATCTACCACCTCGCCGATTCCTGTTACGTGCCACCCACAATCAGGGAGGTGTTTCGTGAGCGTTACCGATTTCGCTTGCAAGCGATTGGTGCGGGTCATATCTGGTCGGGTTTGGTATAACAGAAACTCCAAGTATGTGAGTTCAGAAGTACCTTATCTCTTCCTGGCTCTCAGTTTTGCACTAATCTTTTGTTTTTCCCTCGCCTGCGGTCCGCTCGCCGCGCAGGTGAACACAGGCCGTATTCTCGGTGACGTCACCGATCAGAGCGGCGGTGTCGTCGCCGGCGCCATGGTTACGGTAACGAACACCGGAACCGGCGTTGCACGCACGCTGACCACCGATCAGGCCGGCGCATACGTCGCGCCTGATTTGATTCCGGGCACGTATAGCGTAGGCGTTACGGTCATGGGCTTTAAGACCTTCCAGCAGCAAAACATCACTGTGGGAGTTGGTCAGTCAACCCGCGTCGACGCCCAGTTGACTCCCGGCCAGGTGACGCAAACGGTAGAAGTCACGGCTGCTGCCCCAATGCTGGACGCTACCAGCGCTGTCGTCAGCGGAACCTTGAACACGCAGACCATCGTCGATCTTCCCTTGAACGGCCGCAATTTCCAGGATTTGTTGGCGTTCCGTCCCGGCGTCGCGGCACAACCCGGCGGCGGTTCGTTGACCGTCTCCGTTAATGGCATCGACCCCAGCAACAACAACAACTACGTCGAAGGACTCGATAACAACGAGCCGTTTTCGGGGGATAGCCTTACGAACCAGGTGGCCATCTTCGGCGATGCCGCCACGTTCCTTCCCATCGACGCCATCCAGGAACTCAACATCGAGGACAATGCCCCTGCGGAATTCGGCCGGAAAGCGGGAGCCGTCATCAACATCGGCATCAAGACCGGCACGAACACGATTCACGGCTCGGCCTATGCCTTTGGCCGAGATGGCGCCTGGGACGCCACCGACTTCGTAAACCCTCCCATAACTGCCCAGCCGATGCAACTGGAGCAGTGGGGCGGAACGTTCGGCGGACCCATCATCAAGAACAAGCTGTTTTATTTCGGCGGCTTCGAGCGGCTGTCCTATAGCGTCGGAAACGCATTCGCGCTCAACACGCCCACCACCTCGCCAGCGAGCGGAGATCCGGGCCAGAGCATTCCTGTTGCCGAGGCTGCCCTGGCGGCAGCGACTGTCCCTGTCCCGCTCAGTCCGCTCAGCCTGAAACTCCTGCCTCTCTTTGGCGTAACTAACAACCCCACGGGCGCCGCAACGATCGGTTTCCCAGACGTCTTTTCCATTAATAATGCGGTTGGCAAAGTCGATTACCATCCCAACGATCACCACACAATCACGGGTTCCTATTTCTTCGGCAACGGCAGCGGAATCGGTGAGGATCAGGGCTACACGGAGCAGATCTTCGATGCGTACCAGTCGATGCGCTCGGAATTCCTCGTCACCAGTTGGACCTGGACCCCGAACTCCACCTGGGTCAATGATCTGCGCGTCGGCTGGAATTACACCAACCAACTAAGCCGAGTCGGCGACTACAAGACGTCCTCCAGCGCTTACGGCCTCAATACCGGGATTACGAACCCACAAGCGCTGGGATTTCCCACCATCAACGTCGGCTCGTTCGCGTCAGTCGGTGGCGGTTCGTCGTTACCGAGAATCTTCGGCCCGGCTAGCGATTACGATCTGGTGGATCACGTTTCCTGGCTGCATGGCAAACACGCCTTTAAGTTCGGGGCCGAGATACTTTACTTTCATGCCCCCTTGTACAAGAGTTCAGATAGCCGGGGAGTGTTCAACTTCGATGGCGGCAGTTCCCTCGTTAATTCTCCGATTCCCAATATGACAGCCTTGGAGGCCTTTCTTGCGGGCCTTCCTGATACCGACGGCGGCGCAAACGTGTTTGAAGGCACCTCCTCTGGCACCTACACCGATTGGAACATTTCCGGTTTTTTCGAGGATTCCTGGCGTCCTACTAAGAAACTGACCGTGACCATGGGCTTGCGTTATGAATACTACACGCCGCTTTCCGAAATAAACAACTTGATCGGCAATTGGTCGCCTGCCGTCGGATTTGAACAGCAAGGCGTCAACATCAACCATCCCTACAATGGCGATTCCAAGGACATTTCGCCTCGCCTTGGCATCGCCTACGACATCAGCGGAAACGGTACCACTGTGATCCGCGCCGGTGCTGGCCTCTACTACAACAACCTGATAGCCCAGTCGTTGGTTGCCGCTAACGGTCTTCCTGGCCACCAGGTTGGTATCTCCGCGATTCCTACGGCGTTCACAACCTACATGCCAGACGGGGCCGCTGTCGCGCCTTTGAAAGCCAATGGCGGCATGGGTGGATCTACGGTCAGTCTGTCATCTGCGGACATCAACTGGACCTTGGCGGGACCTGTGCTGCCGCCCTCGTCGACAAGCGGATTAGCATGCGGTAACGGCCTCGCCCCGGTTAATCCGGTTCCCGGCGCTCCAGCAGCGAACCCTAGCCCGTGCAGTATCGTCGCGATCGATCCCCACCTGCCGTCTCCTCGGACCACCAGTTGGAATCTGGGCATTCAGCACGCTTTGACGCCCACCCTCGCCATGGAAGTTGACTACATCGGCAATCACGGCAGCTTTCTGCCGGCCGTTACCGAACTCAATGCGATCAACCCAAATTCTCCGGCCGAAATCGCCTGCAGCCAGTGCGACGCCATCACCGATCGCCCCTATTACTCGCAGTACCCGTACCTTAAATATATCGACTATATGACGCATACGGACTACTCCAACTACAACTCGCTGCAAGCCTCGCTGACCGCGCGGTCTTTCCACAATCTGTCTTTCATCGCCAGTTACACTTATAGCCATGCCTTGACTGACGCACCAGGCCTTGGCTTCTCATCCATCCTTCCGCAAAATTCCTCCGCCCCGCGGTTGGACTACGGCCCATTCGGCTTCGATATTCGTCATCACTTCAGCTTCACACCCACGTACGCTATTCCCGGCAAGAAGTCGCCTTTGCAGTTGCTCCAGGGCTGGAGCGTGCAGTCGACCGTAACGCTTCAGAGCGGAATGCCATGGGACGCATCGGACAACAGAAACCTAAATGGAACACACGAGGGGGATGAGAGATGGGACTTCTTCGGCAATCCGAACGACTTCAAGGCTGGTCCCAACCCGATTCCGTTCTACGACGGCGTCACGAACCCATTCCCCGCAGCCTGTACGCAAGCAGCGGCGTCGATCGGCACAACTGCCACCTCGCTTCCGAACTACGGCTGCTATGCCCAGGGCAGTTCGGTGATGATCGCTCCGCCTCCTGGTCAGTTCGGCACGATGCAGCGCAACCTATTCTATGGACCCGGCTTCGCTGATTGGGACTTCTCTATATTCAAGAATTGGAAGTTCAAAGAGCGCTTGACGGCCCAATTCCGCGCCGAGTTCTTCAACATCCTGAATCATCCGATCTACGCCAATCCATCTTTGATCGGCAACACCAACCCAAACGGTTCCAGCACCTTCGGCTGCGCCTGCGATACGCCCGACCAGGCGGCAACCAATCCCGTGCTCGGAACCGGAGGCGCTCGCGCCATCCAGTTAGGCCTCAAGCTGCTTTTCTAAGGGCGACCAATTCTTCTGCGTTGATGTAGTTTTCGATGGTGCGAAGCGACAAGCCGCCGAGGATGCTAGTCGCTTCGCGCCTCGATACCAGGAGCTTGGAGCCCTCGAAGTGATGTAGACTATGCAAGCGCCTGCTAGAACAGCGTCAAATTGATTATCAGACAGCCCCGAAACCAAAACGGTCCTGAAACGAGGCTATGAACGTTCCGCAACAAGCTTCAAACCGGAGGATCCAAAAAAAAATGAAAGTTTCCTCGCTTGAAAGGGTTGCATTGGGGATAGTTATTTCACTTCTTTTGGCGGCTACGAGTGCCTCGCGCGCAGCGGATAAGGACGCTGCACCACCATCGATCGCCTTGACTGGCATTGTTAGCTCGGATGCCGAAGGGCCGATGGAAGGGGTAATAGTCAAGGCCAAGCGAGTAGGCGGAACGATTACTATATCGGTCGTCAGCGACGAACACGGCCGATATGCCTTTCCGGCGGATAGGCTGAAGCCGGCGGATTACACGCTTGCCATAAGAGCCAGGGGTTACGAAGCTCCAAAGTCTACTGTAACTGTAGGCGACAAGACCGCCAGCGCTGATCTGAAGCTCAACAAAGTGGGCACTTTTGCGCTTGCCGAGCAACTTTCCCCCGCCGAATGGATCATGAGCGCTCCGAAGCCTGCGAAGCCTTCCATCTCTCTTTCCGACTGCGGAAGTTGCCACAATTTAAATGTCGTATTCAAGAGCAGCTATGACGTTGATGGATGGATGACTACGCTCGTTCGGATGAGGAACTACGAAAGAGGCGCAACTTTTACCCATCCCACGACGACGCCTTTCCACGCGGGGCCAAACCCGAGAGATGCGGAATTCGCACAGTATCTGGCTTCTATTAACATGAGCGCAAAGCCATGGGATTTTGAACTCAAGGGTTTTCCCCGTCCGACGGGCAAGTCGACCAAGGTGATTTACACGGAGTATGATCTGCCCCGCGCAGACGCGGAGCCTCATGACGCGGTCATGGACTCCGATGGAATGATCTGGTACACCGAATTCAATCAGCCGATTTTTGGCCGCCTGGACCCGCGCACAGGAGAAACGAAGGAGTGGCCTTTGCCGGTGACGCGTCCTGAGGTTCCGACTGGCTCGCTCAATTTGGCCGTGGATTCCCAGGGAAACTTCTGGATCGCCAGAAAATATCAGGCGGGCGTAGCAAAGTTTGATAGAAAGACGGAAAAAGTCACACCATATAGTCTTGGCCCAGAAGACGTCAACGTTCACACCCTCACAACGTTCGTTGCGGTCGGGGGCAACGGCGGCAGCGGGACTGTGTGCTTCGATGATACGGGAAATCGCAGAATCTACTTGCTGGATCCAGCGACGGGAAAAATCGCGGGACACGACGCCTATCCGGGCATGCATTTTGCTGCGGGTGGGGACGAGGGCGGAGGTGCAGGCGGCGCGGAGGAGCGGCACAGCATGTACGGGGTATCTGTGAATTCGAAAGGACTGTGTTATTGGAGCGATCTGGCAAATCGCAACATCGGAGAGATTGACCCCGCGACCGGGAAAACAACTTTATATCCGACGCCCACACCCAATTCGGGCCCGCGGCGCGAGAATATAACGCCAGACGATCAGATTTGGTTTGGGGAGAATAACCTGAGCGCCCAAAAGATTGCGGTATTTGACACAAAAACGAAAGAATTCAAGGAGTGGGAAGATCGTCCCATCGATCCGTACGACGCCATACTCGACAAATCTAGTCACGTCTGGACCGGAGGAGAACCAACCGATTTCGTCTCACGCTTGGATCCGAAGAGCGGAGAAATCGTAAATTACCTGCTTCCCAACGTGAATACCGATATTCGGCGAGTAAACGTCGATAACTTCACTAATCCGCCGAGTATGTTGATAGGCGAAAACCACCGAGGGAAGATCGTTTTGGTGCAGCCTTTAGAATAGGGGCTAGCCTCCCGCTTAAGTTCCTTGGCCGGTCGCCTCGCAGGCTCAATTGAATAAACTCCCGCAAAATCGGCGGACTACTTTTCGACTTCGATGTGCACGAGATCGCCGTCCAGCCATTTGGCCGCCGACGGGGTAAAGACGATTTTCGCCGTATGTCCCTTGAGCTCGCTGCAGGGATCTATGTCTTCGTGTATGGCGGGAATGTTGCTGGTGTAGCCGATCCGCGTGCGATCCTTTGCGTGAAATAGGAGCGGCGCCTGCCGGTCAGGAATTTTCGCTGTGACATCCATTTCGTTGCCGTTGCAGTGCACCTGGATGACGACGCCGGTTACATCCGTGGCACCACCGCGACGCTTGAGCACCGGCGCATTAGGATCGGCAGCGGTTCCACTCGCCATCGATACTTTCTCCGCGGACGATTCGAGAGATTCGGGCCGAGCTTCGTCTGTCCGCGCGGTAATTTGATCGGCTCGCGCCGCTGCCTGTTCGGATCGGGCAGCAGCCAACGCGTTCGCACGGGCGACGGACTCTTCCTGCCGCTGGCGCTCCTGTGCGTCATAGTCGCGAGCCTGAGAGACATACGTGAGAATCTGGTTGGCTTCGGTGCGGATGCCATCCTCGGTTGCTCGCGCCAGAACGGCGCGGCCCAACCTTTCCGCGTCATCGTAACGGTGCATGCTGGCGAGCACATGCGCCAAGATCAGTTGTAAACTCACGTTGCCTGGTTGCAGCGAGACGGCCTTCTGTCCAAACGTAAGTGCTTCCGGAAGTTTTTCGTTATTGGCCGCCAGATATACTGCGAGGAGGCCATTCGCGTCCGCGAAATCGGCTTTTAGCGCGATAGCCTGCCTCAAATCGGTTTCGATCTGCGGATCAGTATGAGACACACCATCGAAGGTCAGTTCCGCGCGAAGGAAACGCGTCGTGGCATCTTGCGGATCCAGAGCAATCGCGGCGGAGAGTGATGTGAGCGCTTCCGCGTGCTCGTCGCGGTAGAGGTGCAAGAACGCGAGATTTCGCTGGGCGAGAGCAAGCTTAGGATCGAGTTGCGCAGATTCCTTGAGAAGAGGGTCGGCTTGCTCGAACTGGCGGTGAAGGACGAGGAACCCTCCCGAGTAGGCGCCTACTTCAGCCTCTGAAAGCGTGCGCATGCTGAGACTGCCCTCGGGAACTTTTGGAGGCGCCGGAACTTCAATAGCTGGAAAGCTGAACCGTTCGATGTATTTTTCCAAATTGTCTTGCAGCTTGCGGAGATCCCCAAAGGCCTTTCCGGCAGCTTCATCTTGACTGGCGCCCTGGCTTACAGCATTCAGGTAGGCTCCGAATGACGGGTTGTGAGAGCGCTGATCACCCAGCATCAGGTAATGGATGAGCGCCCACGATTCCGCGTAAAAGATGGAGACTTTGTTCTGCTCGTTGTAATAGGGCGACTTGTGATCGACTTTGAACAGCGTCGCCAGGGGAATCAGCTGTTTGCTGCGAAGTTCCTCGATCAGACCGGCGTTAGGCATGCCGAGATCGGCTTTCTTATCTCCGATGGCAGAATTTCCGAAGAAATCGGCCATGCCTTCCGCAACCCACGTCGGTAGACCCGGAAAATAAGGAACCGTAACCGAATGGTAGTATTCGTGGTACAGGCTTTCGTATACGTTATCGCCGTGCGCGGCTAAATTCACAGCGACCTGGAATTGATCGTAGCCGCCGTCCAGGAAAATTCCCGCAGGATGCGCGTGTCCCTTTTGCGCCCAGTATTCGGGTAGCAACTCGCGCAGCGAATCCTCATCTTTGACCGCCATGATGGTGATGACAGGCGAGGCAGCGTTTTTGGCATACGAGAGGGAATCGCGAAACAGCGAGCGAATCTGCTCGAACTGCACGGCAGTTTTGCGGGCTTGGCCTTCGCCGGCATTGCTGACGACGATGAAATTCGGACTACGTACCTCGACCCATCTTCCTGTCGGCGCCGCGAGGGCTGCGGCAAATAGAAAGAACGTACCGAGCACGGCTGCCACCATGGACCTTGGCATCGGTGGTCCTCCGAAGCAAACGATTTCCTACCAGGGTTGGCCCGGATTCTACCGCGGTTCTTATTATCCCTTGGTTAATATTTAGGATGTTCGTTCCGCTTTTCTGGGCTAACCCCGAACATCGGGTTCCCGAGCGCGCGCTGCATCGCGAAACCTTGGCCGAAAAGTGGTTTCGGAAGGCGGGGTACCCCCTATTGTTTTTGCGCAAGTGTTCATTCTGGATGACTTAGCTCTACGGTTTTGTAGGTGCGCGCCGACAATATTTTGGCGTTGCACAGAATCCAGATACTCGGAGAAGGTGTGGGATTTCAGGACGGCGACGGCGCGCCGATTAGCTGTTGCGTGGGAAAGAGAAAAGAGTTGCCGTTGTATTCGAAATAAGGGCAGCTGAAACTTCTGTCGGTCAGGGAATGTTAATTTTTTGCCGACCGACCACGACATCAGAATAACGCTCGCCCGTTACGAGTACACCCAAGCGGCTGTGCGTTCTAGCAAGGCGGCACCTACACAGAACGCCGCCCCGCCAGGAAAATGCAGCTTACTATCCGACAGCCTTGGCGGATCTGTGGGAAACAGGCGTAGGCATATTATAACGCGGGAGTAAAGATGCTCAGCGCAGGAGCAGATCGATCACAGACCAGAGATGCGCGCCGCGCCAGAGCTTCCGCGCTTATTTGGAAGCTTCGGCGCCTGCGCCTATACCCGACGGTTTGGCCAGCGTGTCGCGATACTCGATCGCTTCCGAAGGTATGCAGAGCGTTTCTTCGAAGTCCTGATCTTTCATCCAGTAGTAGTTCGCTTTGAGGAAGACCCACGGCTTGGTATAGAGCTTCGGATCGTTGAGCGTGGCCGTAAGCGCTATGTTGTACTGGTCGGTGCGCGTGTAACGCTCTTCGATGTGGGCGTTTTTGCTACGCGGGTGGCCGTTCTCATCGAGCCAGGCTCTTTCGTCGAAGCCTGTGCTATCGATCACGAAGGTGTTATCGCCATCCCAGTGGCCCACCGAATATCCGTAATAGCGGGAATCCGGCGCCCCTTTCGCGTCTACGTCTTTGGGAAGCTCCCGGCCGTCCATCCAGATTTCACGCCATATGCGCTGCTGCTCAAACATGATGAACATGCGGTTCTGCCCAGGCTGGAAGAACATTCCTCCCCGGCTGCTGACCGCATGGTTCAGAAGGTCGCGCGGAAACCCGAGCGGATCGCAGGTGATGAATGGGTCGTTCGAGGCCAGCGTTTTGATGTCAGCTTCCCGAGCGCCCCCTTGCACGTAGGCGTGATTCTGTTTGAATCGCGCCTCGCCTGCGGGCGTCATCGGAGGCATAGGGTCGCGGGAAACGGTTTGCGGCCCTACCCATGCGCCGGTGAGGTCATGCTTCGGCGCAGGGCCCGGCGGATTCGGCATTTTGGGAACGCCCTCGACAATATAGCCATCCTGCACTTCGTGTCGCGGCCTGGCCTGACCTTGAGCCTGGGCCATCGCGGACGATGAAAGCGCAAGTACCGCCAGCGAAACTACGATTGCTTCGGTCACCGGATTTCGCATTTGGAAGAGCTCCTTTTTACGTCAGGGACGTTTCCCTACTTATCTTTCTTTTCTTTCGTGTAATCGTCCTGTCGGTAGTCGCTCTTGTTCCCGGCGTCTCCGCCAAGCTGGGTATCGTGCAGGGCGGTGCCATCGGAGAGCACGATCTTATTCAGGCGGCCGGCGGGGTTGCCATTCTTCGAGGGATATAGGAAGACGCTGATCGTGTCTCCGGGGCCTATGGAACTCTTGCTCCAGCCGATCAGCTTGAGCGCCTCGGGACTGGCCGTCTCGCAGACCCAATGCACGACATTGCCTTTGTCGTCCTTCACGTCGAAATCAATCAGGCTGTGAGGATTGGACCAAAGGAACTTCGTGACTGTCGCTTGCTTGAATTCTACGATTTTGTCCGCGTATGCCACATTTCCGTGATGTGCGAGAGCAGGACCGCAGACGGCTAGAAGACCCGCACTCAAGACGAACGCCACGACCAGCTTGCTTTTCATTCGGCACCTCGTAAAAGAGCTTTTGCGGTTCGAGCCAAAACCAGGGAATTATATAAGCCGCAATCTCCCCTCTGGCTTCCCAAACGGGCATGATAATACATCATCCCCTTAGGACTCCGCTGCGCTCGTTTTGGTTTCAAGGCTCGGCGGTTAGGGCTGTCGGCTACCTCGTTTTCGTCAACGGACCTGAGACGCAGAGAGAAGAAATCGGGTAGTGTCGTGGTTTGCTCGAAATAAGCAGATCGGAAGGCAGAATTCTGGCGGGCGAAGCAGCTTAACGTCTCTGAAGGTGGATTATGGATTTTTCCTCGTTTGATCGGCGCGGATATCCCGTTGTATCGGTTGAGGCGGGCTATGCGGAATGGGCGAATAATTACGACGCCACGGTTACCGCGGGCTTGGATCAGCCGTTATTGGATTCGCTCACCTCCGTCAACTGGCTGCAGGTGCGGCGCGCCGCGGACCTGGCTTGCGGAACCGGCCGCACCGAGGAGTGGCTGGCTGGCAAGCCGAAGTGGCGCGAGTATGTGAATTGGCCGGTGAGTTTCGCCCTAGTGTGGACCAACTAGTGGCGTGTCGCAGAGACAACGTTACTGCGGATGCGGCGGGTCGGATCGGAACATTTCCACCGGATCTGCCCGAGTTGCTCCATGATGCGGCCGACTCGGGCTAAGAAGCCTAATGACTACCTTCTCGGCTCATACCGCATCGCCACTGCCCCCGAGCCGAACTCCACCCGGCTCACGAGCCGCAAGTCGATACGGTTCGATAGCCCCGCGAACAACGTCGGCCCGTGGCCCGCTAGCCTGGGGTGCACCACGAACTCGTACTCATCGATCAATCCCAACTCCGCCAACGCCAGCGGGAGCTTTACCCCTCCCACGAACAGCCCCTTACCCGACTTCCGCTTGAGCTGCTGAACTGCCGTCCCCAGATCCCCGCGCACGAGCTCCGCGTTCCAATCGACCCGGTTCAGGGTGCTCGACACGACGTACTTCTTTGCCGCGTCGATCGTCCGGGCGAAGGGTTCCATCCAATCAGGCCTCGCTACCGCCCGCGCCGGCGGCCGGAAAGCTGCCTCCATCATTTCGTAAGTCACCCGGCCGAAGAGGAGGGCATCGGCCTGGTCGAAGTTCTCAATCGCGTGACTATGCAAGTTTTCGTCCGCGGGTATTGCACGATGATCGCAGCACCCGTCCAATGTGACGTTGATGGAATACCGAAGGGGTTGCATTACGCGAGAGTACCGCCGACGGGGAAGACCAGCAAGATTAGCCCGCTTCAGGGCCAGGAGCCACTCACGTAACGCATGACGATGACAATTTGAGAGCTGCCAGCGGCATGTAGCAGAGACCCATTTCTGACGGTAGTTAACGTATAATCGCCGTGCCAAATCAGCAGACAGCCAAATCGAGTAAGGAGGCGCCGACGATGTCCTGCCGTTCTCTTGGGTCGCGCGTGTGTTTTCCTGTTGCTGCCGCAATCGCCGCGATGATGCTCTTGGGCCAGCCCCTGGCCGCCAAAATATTTGACAAGACTGCGGACATCGCAGGCACGAAGCTGGATTACAAAGTCATTCTTCCCAATGATTACGATCCAGCGAAATCCTATTTCGGGATTCTCGCTTTTCCGGGCGGGCCGCAAACCATGGAAATGGTTATGGGCACGGTGATGCGAAATTGGCGGGAGCAGGCGGAGACTTATGAGTATATCGTCGTCGTGCCGGCCGCGCCGAACGGTGATCTATTTTTCGAACAAGGCGATCGCGTTTTTCCCGCATTTATCGACAAACTGCTCAGCGATTACAAGATTAAGGAGAATAAGTTTCACATCGCCGGCGTATCCAATGGCGGGCTGAGCGCTTTTCACATTGCGTCTCTTTATCCGAAGTATTTCTGGTCGGTGACCGGCCTTCCCGGGTTCCTTGACGACGGCTCGCCCGAGCGTGTGCAAGCCCTATCAAAACTGTGCGTCTATATGTATGCCGGAGAAATGGATCCGGGCTGGCTACGGAGCGAAAGGACAGAGGCCGCGAAATTCAAGAATCAGGGATTCACTGTTGAGTTCAACGAGGAAAAGGGACAGGGCCACGTGATGCGCACGCTCGAAGGCCCCGGCGCGGCGCGCCTCTTCAAACAGTTTGAGCAGGCTCGTCAGGGCTGCGGCAAATAACGCGACGCACGCGGCAGGCAGGTATGCGAACAATTCTCAATCGCGCACGGCTTTTAATCATTGTCTTCCCACCGGCGCTAGTCTTCTTGTCGATGACGCTCGGTTCGGCAGCGCTCAACGGAAGCAGGCGGCCGCAGCCGGCGCAGGCTAAAAATCAGAAAGCGGCAGCGGCGAGCCCGAACGCGGCAGCAGCTCCGCGGCATGACCTTTCCGGAACTTGGGAGCCGTCCAATGGTCCGAGCGAGGGAATCCAGCCCGATGGCGTAAAAGCCATGCCGAATGACGGAAAGCCGGAACATCAGCTGCCATACACGCCTTACGGATTGCAAACCTACAAGTCTCATCACGCACTGTTTGGAACCGACGAAAATCTCCCCGGGGATAACAATGATCCGCGCGACAAATGTGAGCCACTCGGATTCCCGCGCATGGATTTTTACAACCTGAGGGAAACGCAAATTCTGCAGAACGAGTACAAGATCGCCATCTTGTACGAGTACGCAACCGCCTGGCGGATCATCTGGACAGATGGCCGCGAACTTCCAAAGCTGGTCGATGGCGGCGTACTCATCGGCAAGGAAGTCAAGGAACCGCGCTATTACGGCTATTCGGTCGGGAAGTGGCTGGACGATACCACTCTCGTCGTGCAGACCGTTGGAATGATGGGGGAAGACAGAGTCTGGCTGGATACGGCCGGACGTCCCATCAGCGACCAAGTGCACGTGGAGGAGCGGATCCATCGCGTGGACCACGATCGTCTGGAGTGGTCGGTGACGATCGACGATCCCAAGATGTACACGAAGCCGTGGGTGGCTATGAACAAGTTTCCGATGAAACTGGAAGATCCTCATCGAGACGTCATGGAGCAATACTGTTCGCCGAGCGAGATGGAAGAGTACAACAAGCGATTTGCGAATCCGGCGAGTTCCCCGGCGAGCCAGGCGCCAAAACGCTAGCGTGCGCAGGTGGGCGCGCGCCGGGTTACTTCAAAGAGATTGCCAGCTTGCCGAAGAATCGATTGTGCGACAATTCCAAAGAGCCTAAAATTTCATCAATCTGCGAGCTTCACAGAACGGAATTCCCGAAGCGGAGGCGATTGCCATGAGAAGTAAAGTTATCGCGGCCCTGGTGCTGGCTGTGGGTGTAGTGTCGCTTTCCGTTCCGCTTTTGGCACACCACGGAACGGCGGCATTCCAGAACGATAAGAAGGTTACCGCGAAGGGTACCGTCGCGGAATGGCTGTGGTCCAATCCGCATTGCCTGCTGAGCGTCGACGTGAAGGGCGACGACGGCAAGGTAGTACGCTGGGTCGGCGAGACTCAAAATCCGGTCAGCATGACTAATGTAGGGTGGAGTAAGGCGGCCATTAAAGCCGGCGATGAAGTGACCATCACGATTCTTCCGGTCAAGAATGGAATGCCGCTCGGGCGTCTGGTTTCCGTCGTGCTCCCCAATGGGAAGACATTAATCTCAGGCGAGGGAGAGCCGAAAGACGTGCGCGATGAGTTGGAGCGCAAGGCGCGGGAGGAGCGGCAGTAAGCGATTTTCATTTTTTGTCTTTCGCCAGCTTTGATAGGCCTTGCGCGATTCTTCGAGGCTTGTGCTAAGAATTCCAATCGTCCTAGAATGGCCTCACCCTGCAGTTCGTGAGATCGCTATCCACGGAGGGCAATCGCGATGAGAAGTAAACTGATAGCCGCACTGGTGCTCGCTATTGGTAGCGCGACGGTTGCGATTCCGCTATTCGCACATCACGGAACAGCCGCATTCGAGAACGGGACGAAAGTTACCCTGACCAAGGCAGTTGTGACGGAATGGCTGTGGTCCAATCCTCATTGCCTGCTGCAGTTCGACGTAAAGGGCGATGACGGCAAGATGGTGCATTGGGTCGGCGAGACTCAAAATCCGGTCAGCATGACCGACCGTGGCTGGAGTAAGTCGGCAATTAAGGCCGGCGATGAAGTGACGATTGTCATGCTCCCAGTCAAAAATGGAATGCCGCTCGGGCGCGTGGTGTCGGTCACGTTCCCCAATGGGAAGACATTAATATCGGGCGAGGGAGTGTCCAGAGCCGAGCGCGATCAATTGGAACGCCAGGTTCGAGAGAGCACCGATAAGTAAGGCCGCTAAGTAAGTCGCGCAATGGATCGCACGGCCTCTGCCATGAGCCCTAGTTAGCCGACTCTGCGTAAAATAGCTTCAATTGCGATCAGTGCAGGGTAGTGTTGTGGGCGCTGGCGGCGATGTTTCCGGCGATTCCGATCGTCTGTGGCAGCCACCAAAGCCGCCTGACCCAAACATGTTGGCTCTTTGACATTCGCTCGGCGAGCCACATGCCGGCGATGACCTGAACAGCACCCAGCGGGGCCATGCGGCTCCACGTCGGAGTGCGTCCCAGGAAAGCGCGCGTTAACGGATCGACTTCTACGTAACCACGATGCAGGTACTGCCGTGTGGTCACACCATCGGAAATCAATGCACCAGTTTGAACGGCCCCCAGGAGAACGACGGGCGTATTCTTTAGCGCTCCGCAAAGGTTCCTGTCGAACAGAACACACCTTCCCGAAAGCGTTGGATCGCCAGTCTTGTACTGAGTTTTGAGGCTGGGCTTCAACAGATCGTTTACTGCGAATGGAGGCCGGCTTTCCGTGAACGCCAACGCGTTCACGCTTTCTTTGACGTTTGAGCCGTCCGATACGGCGGGTCCCTGTGATCCGGAATCGGGCGCGGGCGCGGCGTCGCTTGTCTTCGCCATTTTGGCGGAGCTTGTCACATCATCGTTGCTGTTTGTGGCAGCCAGGCATTCTGGAACTGCGAACGCAAAAACAATCGTAAGAAGGAAAGGGAAGAGGATCGCACCGATCCGAGCTAAAGCGCCAGTATTCGCTCGGATTGAGAGCCGAGGATTGCGGCTGGGTTGTGAGCTTGAGAACATCCCATAAGCAGTGTGGAACCCCCCGTCACCCTCTCGCTACTGGACCAAAGTTCAGGTGTTCTGGCGTCATCAATGCTTATTCGTAAGCGCGCTTAAGGTGAAATGTCGTCGAAGCACGCGTTAAAAGCGAAATTCGCGTGGATCTTCCAGCCTTCCAAGACTCGCGTGGTTACTTCAGGCCCTCTTTACTTCAGGTAGGTGCGGACGATTTCGATGAGGTCGCTGGCGGCTTCTTCCGAGGTCTTGGTATGGCGCGGCATGTGGTTGCGGATATGGTCCTCCATCAATTCCGCCATCAAGCTGTTGATTGCTCCTCTCGCTGCGGACAAACGGTGAAGAACTTCCGGGCAGGGTTCGTGCTCGTTCAGGGCGCGCTCTACCGATTCCAACTGCCCAATTACTTTCTTTGTGCGATTGACGAGATCGAGCTTTTCTCGCGAAAGATGTGACATTTTATCTTGACTACCCTAGGGGGATAGGGTATCAGAAGATTTGACCTAAGGAAAGCAATCGTAATGTACAGCGCGTTTATTTAAAAGGGATCAGTTAGCAAGGGGCACCGGCGTCTGTTCGATCTCATTCGAGCCCTTCGGCGAGCCGCCATTAATTTTCATCTGCATTTAACAGCACAAGCCGTCAATCACGTGCAAGCTGAATGTGGGAGTTGCGGGCAGTTCTCCGGGGCAATCAAACTAAAGATAGCTCCTGATCCACAGATGACAAGGCAATGAGTTTCGATCACGGACATGACGGGCGGTTTCGATTCGGGCAGTTGTTGCTGCTCGTGACAGCTGTCGTTCTATGTTCCTCCGTGGTGCTGGCACAGGATTCAAATCCGCCGGATGCAGCGCCTGTGAACGCCGATCCGCAGAATCCGGCGACTCCAGGGCAAGCCGCCGGGGATGCTCAGCAGACGCCGCAACAGACCGACAGCGAGCCCCAATCCATCTTTCCGCACCCGGAGACGACGCGTTGGTGGCTTTCCGGCCAGATCAACATCATTTCGCAGGGGCATCCCGGTTTCCACGCGCCTTATAGCGGCCCGAACAGCCTGAACCCAAAAAGCGAGATTCGCGCTTCGCGCATCTTCACGCTCTATACGGCATATCGGCTCACCAACTCGATGGACGCTGTCTTTGACCTCGAGGAGGCGAGCGGGAATGGCATCAGCAATTCGCTGGGCCTGGCTGGCTATCCGAACATTGACGTCGTCCGAACTCCGGGCCAGGGATCGCCTCTGAGCGCGGCGCCTTACGTGGCTCGTGCCATCTTTCGATACGTGCTGCCGCTGAGCGATGAGTCTGACGATACGGATATTGGACCGCTGGGTGTGATCAAGAGTCTTCCAGCGAAACGGATGGAGTTCCGCATCGGGAAACTTTCCTTGGCCGACTTTATCGACGTGAATGCTGTCGGTAGCGACAGCCATTTCCAGTTCATGAACTGGACGATCGTTAACAATGGGGCCTGGGATTATGCGGCCGATACGCGGGGCTATACCTACGCGGCCATACTGGAATATGACGACCGCTCGTGGGCTGTACGCTTCGCTGAGGCTATGATGCCGACTGTGGCAAATGGCATTTCGCTGGACGGGGACCTCGCAAGGGCCAGGGGAGAGAATCTCGAACTGGAACTACGTCCCAATATCGTCGCGCAAAAGCCCACTCAGGTCCGCCTGCTCTCCTATGTGAACCACGCGAATATGGGTGATTATCGCGAAGCAATCGATTTGTTCCTGGCGGGAAAAACGGTGACTCCCGACGTGGTTGCCACGCGGCAAGAGGGAAGAGTGAAGTATGGTTTTGGTATTAATCTGGAACAACAAGTGTCGGCCCACATGCGGGCTTTTGGCAGGTTCGGGTGGAACGAGGGGCGGCACGAGTCTTTTGCCTACACCGAGGTCAATCAGACGGTTTCGTTGGGAGCGGATTACGCGGGGGATCAGTGGCATCGCCAGAACGATAAGGCCGGCTTGGCCTTCGTCAGCAACGGCATATCGGGCGACCACCGGGAATATCTGAAGCTCGGAGGTTTGGGCTTTCTGCTGGGCGACGGAACGCTCACCTACGGCCGGGAAAACATCTTCGAAGGGTACTATAATGTCCATTTCTGGCGAGGCGTATATGGCGCGATCAATCTTCAGCACATTGATAATCCTGGTTACAACCGGGACCGCCGGCCGGTTTGGGTTCCGGGGTTGAGATTGCACATCGAATTGTAAGCGCGCCACATGTGCCGATGCTTTGTTGTGTGCACAAAGAGTGCAATTTCGCGTCGAGTGTACGCAGGGTGCACACTGGTAATGACGTAGCTTGGCTAGTGATATACTAAGCGCCTTCTTATCAATGAGCTGACTGGCCTGTAACGATGGCTGGGAATGGTCTGGCGAGTGCTTAATGTAAGCCTGTATTCAAATTCACAGGCCGGATACAACGAAATCTTTTCGCAAGGGAGAATGGAGAAAATGCGGAAAAAACAAAAGGGTTTCTCGTTGATTGAGCTTTTGATCGTAGTGGCTATCATTCTGATTATCGCCGCCATCGCCATCCCGAACCTGCTTCGTGCGAAGATCGCCGCCAACCAGGCTTCGGCAGTGGGTTCGCTGCGTACGTTGAATACGGCGTGCATCGCTTATTCCACCAGTTACGGTCAATTCCCGGCGGCACTCACCAATTTGGGGCCGATCGGGTCTGGCGGTACGGCGAGTTCCAGCTCAGCAGACTTGATTGACTCTGTGCTCGCAGGTGGTACCAAGAGCGGCTACGTCTTTACGTTCACGGCCGGTGCGAGCAACCAGTCGTATTCGATAACGGCTACGCCGATCACTGCGGCCACCACCGGACAGAACATGTATTACACCGATCAGTCCGGCGTGATCCGCGTGAACGTCAGCGGTAGCGGTGCGAACTCGAGCAGCACCCCGATCGGCTGATCGAGTTCCACGGTTTTTCGGAGCAGGAGAAGAGGGGGAGCCCGCGCTCCCCCTCTTTTGTTTTTGCCTGGCGATAGCGTACAGGCACTGCCGACGGCTAACTAAGGTTCCGATGATGTCCCTTATGCCGGCCGCCAGCATCTACTTGGAGACCGTCGGCCCCAGCCCGGCCAGAGGAATTTTCGTGCGCTATCTCGGGGCGGGTTGTAAGCGCTTACTCTCTTTGAGGTGTGCATTGGCTATTACGGAACGCCGTCACAGGATGAGATACCCGCTGAAGCTGGCTGTGTCAGTCCGCCCATCGGGCGTTTCTGCTGCCAGAGAGATTCTCGCTGAATGCAGGGACGTCAGTTCGCAGGGCGTTTATTTTTTTCTGGAAGAACCATTGAAGAGCGGCTCAGAGCTCGAAATTATGCTGACCTTGCCGCCGGAAATCACGCGGGGTGAACCGGTGCGCGTGCGTTGCGAAGCTCGCGTGCAGCGAACTGAAACTATAAAGCAAGGCCGCGTGGGGATTGCCGCCAAAATCGAACGCTACCGCTTTCTTCCCGGCAAGCGAGAACGTCGCAGAGCAAGCTGAGCTCCCCGGCGCGAACTATCAAGCGCATCGTACGAAACGGAGCGCGGGGTTGCGCGGCGCGAAATCAAGAACGCGTCAGCTTGCGTGACGCCCGGATGCCGGCGTCAGCGGCATCGGAAACGCTCTGCTGCACCTGACTGGCCATCTCCTGCGCGCGCCGAGCGACCGATCTGCTTGTCGCACGAACTCGCTCCGCGCCCTCATTGAGCCGATCGTTCAGGTCTTCCCTCAAATCTTCGCCGGATTTCGGGGCCAACAACATCCCCGCCACCACTCCCAGGCTCGCGCCGAGGAAAAACGCAAAAAATCCCGTCCATTTAGAACTGGCCATAGCGACGCTCCTTAAGAAAAATACCCTCGCTCAATGTGATGTCGATTGTCGGGGGCGCGAGCCTGGAATTCTGTTCGTACGTCTCTATCGCGCTAACCTGCCGAGCGCTTGCCGGCGCGTTTCCGTGCCGGAACCGCTTCCGGCCCCACTTTCATCGGCTTCATTTCCACCGGACCTTGTTTAGCTGCAGGCTTGCCGCCGGCCAGGCTCTTCTTGAGCGCTTCCATCAAATCCACAACTGGCGCTAACTGTGGATGCGGAGCGACTGCGATTTCCTGCCCCTTTAATTTCGCCTCGATCATAGCGCGCAGGCTTTGGCGGTATTCGTCGTGATATTTTTTGGGCTCGAAATGAGTGGAGAGGCTTTCGATCAGCTGCAAAGCGAGCTTCTTTTCCTGTTCCTTCGGCTCAGCGCTATCCTTGTGGCCGTATTCGGCGACGTTGCGGATCTCATCTGCATAAAACATCGTGTGCAGCGTCAGGCCATGCGCGCGGGGCCGGATGACCACAATGTATTCACGCTGGTGCATGTAGAGTTTGGCGATGGCGACATGGCCGGATTCTTCCATGGCATCGAGCAGCAGTTCATAGGCTTTTTTGCCTGCATCTTCGGGAGTCGCGTAATAAGAAGCGTCAAAGTAAAGAGGATCGACCTCGTCGGCTTTCACGAATTCAAGAATCTCCATGGTGCGGGCCGAGGGCGGATCGAGCTTATCGAGTTCCTCTTCGCTGAAGAGAACGTACTGATCTTTCTCGTATTCGAATCCCTTGATGATTTCGGAGCGCTCGATCTGGCGATTGCAAGTGGGGCAGAACTGCGGCTGGCGAACGCGCGAGTGGCACACTGTGTGAAGCTGGTTCAAACTGATGCGTTCCGTGCGCGCGGCAGCAAACAGCCGGATAGGAATCGATACCAAGCCGAAAGTGAGGTGGCCCTTCCAGACCGAAGTCGCCATAAAAAGCCTCCCGCTGTCTATGTGACGCGCCACGGCCAGACAACGAGTCTGTAAGGTTAAGGGAGTGCTTGCGGCGAATGCAAGGCGAAGAATGAGCGAAAGAGGCGAAATGTTACAAGCCCACGATAGTCTCTGTCGCTGGGCTACAAGCGCGGAAATGATTCCCGAGCAAACGTTTTCGATTCGCTATAATTTCCGCGCGAATCGCTGAAAAATGACGGCGCACAAGTACAAAAATTCCCTCGAAGAGCAAAGCGCGACGCCGGGAGCGCAGCGTGTGACTTGTCCCCTATGTGGTTCGCTCGATGCGCAGGCCATCCTCGAGAAAAAAGTAGAAGCGGCAGGCGCAACCGTAGGCTTTCGGCTGTGGCGTTGCGCCGCGTGTGGCTTGGTCAGGACGGAGCCGCAGCTCACGCCGCATGAGCTCGAGCCGTTTTATGCCGAGGAGTATTGGGGTGAGGGTGGCATCGAAGCCACCAACGAAAACTGGATCAGGCGCGACCAGCGCCATCGCACCGGCTTTCTGCAGCGCTTTCGAAGCGAAGGCAGCGTGCTCGACGTCGGATGCGGGCTGGGATTTTTCCTGCGCGCTCTTGATCCGAAACATTGGGACCGACACGGAGTAGAGCCCATGCCCGTGCCTTATCGGCAGGCAGCGCGGTCTCTCGGACCAGACAGGGTTCATAACGGCGACCTCATAGCTGCTCGATTGCCGTCGAAGACATTCGATGCGATCACTTTCTGGGATTCGCTCGAGCATCTGCCCAATCCCCGCACTGTTTTGCAGGAAGCGGCCCGGCTTCTGCGCCCGGGCGGAATCGTCGTGATTGGATTGCCAAATTTTGGAAGCTATCAGGCGCGGCATTTCGGCGAGGATTGGTTTGGGCTTTCGTTGCCTCATCATCTCTGCCATTACACGCGCGAGACGCTCACGCGGCTCCTGAAGACGTGCGGATTTCGCGTGCACGTTATGGAAGATCGCACGGGCACGGAAAATTACCACGGGCTCAAGCATAGCCTGCTGAATCGGCTCACGCGGCGTCATGGCCGCAGCGGTGGACGCATGATGTATTACATGGCTAAGCCATTTCTGCATCCTTGGGAATGGATCAGCACCCGAGTGGGCGGCGGTTCGTCCTTGCAGGTTTGCGCGGAGCTCGTTTCTCCAGGATCGGCGGGATTTTCGAGTTGAGCGTTGCGGGTCTCAGCATCGTTGTTCCCAGTTGGAACGGTCGCGCCTTGCTGGAGAAGTTTCTGCCCAGCGTCATCGAATCGGCGCGCTGTTTTGAAGTCGCGTGCGGGCAGCCGACCGAAATCCTGATTGCCGACGATGCCAGCACGGACGATAGCGAGGAATGGTTGCGGGCGCATTGGCCGGGAGTGCGCTTCGAGATCAGCGCGCGCCAGCAGGGTTTTGCGCCGACGGCCAATCGTGGCCTGCGATCTGCGCGCTTTTCATTGGTGTACCTCGTAAACAACGACGTCGCTCTTACGGGCACGACGCTGCCCCCTCTCGCCGCGCACTTCCGCGATCCCGCTGTGTTCGCCGTAACCGGCAATGCCTATGATTTCGCTACCGGCGTACTGCGCGGCGCGGGCCAGCGTGGCAGATTTCGGCGCGGCTTTCTGGGCGTGCATTCCCGATTTTTTGTTCCCGACCCGCCGGTACAGATGCAGCCGCTGATTACGCTCTACGCCACCGGCGGCTCGTCGCTTTTTGATCGCGAGAAATTCCTGGCGCTCGGTGGTTTTGAAGAGACGATGGCTCCATACGGCTGGGAAGACGTGGAGCTTTCGTTGCGAGCGTGGAAACAAGGATTCGAGGTGCGCTATGAGCCGAGGAGCGCCATCTGGCACCAGTTTTCGTCCACTATTGGATCGAACGTATCGCGCCGGCAAGCCAACGCCGTTTATGATCGCAACCGTCTACTCACGCATTGGCTGCATCTGGATACGTTTGGCCAGAAGGCATCTCACGCCGTAGGCGTCGGTGCGAAATTGCTGACGAGTACACTGATCGGGCGAATGGAATATTGGCGGGCGTTTGCACAGGCGCTCGCGGTTCGACCGCAGGTAAAAGCACGGCGGGCTGAATTGAAAAAATCGCAGCAGCGCGGTGTGGCCGAAGTCGTGAGCAAGATCGAAGCGCAGCTGTCCCGGAAAGAAGTACGGGTGCTGGACGCCGCTTCCGCTCCAATTCGACCTTATGTCCGATCCGAAAAGTTGAGCTCGGTGCAGGCCGAGCGCGAGAAGACAAAATGACGAGCCGAAAATCCGCACGAACCTTTGCCGTTTTTGTCGTCACCTTGGTGGTCGCGTTCGTAGGTTCATCGGCGCTGCGGGCACAGCGCGACCCAGCGGAGCCTCCGCAAGCAAAGCCGGCTCCCAAGTTGATGCCAAGGCCCGCCAATGCGATCTCGCGCCAGGATGTGGATGAAGCCGGGATGCGCAGCCTGATCGAACAACTCGTCGCCTGCGGGACACGCAATTCGCTCTCTTCGTGGACCGATCCCAAACGCGGTGCGGGTTGCGGCCGCGATCGCATCGTGGCGCGCTGGAACGAAATTGCCAAGAGCTCAGGCGGACGATTCCAGGTCACGGTCGACAAATTCGATGCCACAAGCGCACGCACCAACAATAAGCCCGTGCACATGGAAAATGTCTACGGAGTCCTCCCTGGCCGCGACCCGCAGCTTGCGAAAACCGTCTTCATCATCTCGGGCCATTTTGACTCGCGCGC
>Ga0207029_10071_pt1 | contig 26967 bp, 16 predicted proteins | sample Alteio_BWMinCont_39_FD_153282 | JGI IMG/M metagenome (GOLD analysis project Ga0207029, IMG submission 153282) | Enriched cells from forest soil in Barre Woods Harvard Forest LTER site, Petersham, Massachusetts, United States -... | ecosystem: Environmental > Terrestrial > Soil > Temperate forest >...
AGATTTGAACCCATGGCAGCCGCCAGAACCGCGTCCGGGGTGGCCTGGGCGCGCGAAAATTCCGCCGTGACCCGCCCGCGATGCAGAACGACGATCCGGTCGCTTAACGACAAAAGTTCCGGCATTTCCGAAGTAATCAACAAAATCGCGATACCCTGGGAGGTCCAATGATCCATCAGATGATAAATTTCGCGCTTGGCGGCGATGTCAATGCCACGGGTCGGCTCGTCGAGGAGGAGGAGCCGGGGGCGGATTTGGAGCCATTTCGCCAGGGCGACCTTTTGCTGGTTGCCGCCGGAAAGCGCGCTGACATCCAGGTCGAGCGAGGCGGCGCGCAGCCCCATGAGCGAGGTGGTGTGCTCCGCGGCGGCGCGTTCCCGCGCGGGCTGCCGCCAACCGGCGGGCGAAAGTTCGCGAATACCGGCCAGCGTGGAATTCGCGATGATGGACTGGGACATTACCAGCCCGGAGGCTTTGCGGTCATTCGTGAGAAGTGCAACGCCCGATTCAATGGCCTCTCGCGGCGAAGCGAATCGCGTCTCCTTCCCGTCAATGTGCACCTGGCCGCGCGTGGCGTGACCGCGGGCGCCGAACAAGCCGAGAAACAAATCACTCGCGCCGGAACCCTGCAATCCTCCCAAACCAAGGATTTCACCCGCGTGTACGGACAAGGACACGTTCTGAACCGCTGGTTTCCTGGAAAAGCCGTTGGGATAAACGCTGAGGTTTTCCAGCCGGAGACGTTCCTCGCCCGGGCACCCCTTGTGGCGGGGAAATTGTTCGCCCATTTCCCGGCCGACCATCCATTGGATCAACTTAGGCATCGGCAATTGAGCAGTGGGCGCGGTGCCGATCCACCGGCCGTCGCGCAGGACGGTGATGCGGTCGGCAATGCGTTCGATCTCCTCCATTTTGTGGGAGATGTAAACAATGCCGCAGCCCTGTTGTTTCAGGGATTGGATACGAGAAAACAGTTTCTCCACCTCCGGCGCATTCAAGGCGCTGGTGGGTTCATCCATGACAATGATCCGGGCGTTTTGACTGAGGGCCTTGGCAATCTCGATGAGCTGCTGAACGGCGATGGGAAATTCCTCCACCGGGCGGCGCACACCGATGTCCAGACCGAGCTGGCGCACCCAATGCGCGGCGTTTGTCCATTGTTCGGCAGTTCGGACGAAGCCCGCCCGTGTGGGCATCCGATTCAGGAAAATGTTATCGGCAACGCTCATGGGGCCAATGAGGGACAGTTCCTGATGAATGACGGCGACACCAAGCCTGTTCGCCTCGACCGGTGTTTGCGGGCGGACTTCACGACCGTTGATTTCGATGCGGCCCTCGAATTCCGTGTGAACACCGGCCAGGATTTTGATCAACGTGCTTTTGCCCGCGCCGTTTTCGCCCGCCAGCGCATGCACTTCACCGCCGTGGAGTTCAAACTGGGCGTTCTGCAAGACCGTCACGCCATCGAATCGCTTGGTGATACCGGACAGGCGCGCGAGCAGAGCCACCCCGGGCTCAATCTTAATTTCAGGGCGGTTCATGGAGTTGGAGTCAGGCATCCTAATGTTTTAACGTGCCCGGCCAGGGCGGTTCGAGTGCATTTCATATACGGTAACGGTTGTGCCGTGGCTTGCCAAGACCCGGGAGCGCCGGGAACCGGATTTGCGGCCCATTCCAAGGGTGGTGAAATTTACTCGACTACAATACTGAATGGGATGGCTCCGACTATTTGGACTTTTGCAAAGTTCGCAAGTCAAAATTGGGAGGGCGGCTGTAGGTCGGAACGCGAACGACCCGGGCATCGAAGCCCAGAAAGTAGCCGGCTGATTTGGCCGATTTGCCGGCGCATTCGAATCGCAGGGTGTGGGTCCCGGCGGCCAGTTCCTGTTTGCCCAGTTTTTCCGCGGCCCGGACAATCTCCGGATCATACAGGTCGAGCCGGGCGATTTGTTTGCCGTCGAGCAAGACGCGATAAATGCCGTAGTCGTACGAATGCACCATCCTGGCTCTCAACTCAGCGACCTGATTCGTCTGGGTTTCAAAAGACATCTCGACCCAGCCTTTGTCGTTGCCGGGATGGAACCACATTTGTTTCCCATCAGTCACGCCGTCCAGAGATTGCACTTCAATCGGGTCATCGGAATGCCCGGCCGTGGCAACATTGGTATGACCAACAAGCATAACCCATTCTTTGAACGGCAGCCGTTCCGGGCCGGGCGGCAATGCTGGCGTGGGTTCGTGCGGGCTGGTTTGATACCAGAAGGCCACGCTGGACATCAGATCGTCACGTTCAATGAACCCGGTGGACTTTCCGTCGGGAAAATCCTGACTGCCCTTGTGTTCGATTTCCACGCGCAACGACTTTTCAAATGTGACCGGATCGGCAATATGCCAGCGATAGGCGCTGCCGCGATCGCCGGTATCGTAGCCTTCCCAAAGCGGCGTGCCGTAAAACGGGCCGGACTGCTCGCGAAACCCCCAGCCGTCGCAAAAATAATCCTCCGTGCCAGTTCCGCGCAAGCTGGGTTCCTTTTCGCCATCAATGAAAAAGAAATCGTCCCCTTCGCCAAACCAGCCCAGCGACGAGAGATAGACGCTCAACACGGTGCCCACGTAGTGTCCGCGGCCCTTGATGTCAGCAATGAGATAATTTTGACCCATCACGCACGGAAACTCCTGCCGGTATATCGCGTGGAAATAGGCGCTGTCCTCGGGCAACGACGGCAATTTCTGCCAGTCAAGGTAGTAATAGAAAGCGTCGCACGGCTTTTTGCCATCGTTTGTGACCACAACGCGGGCCGATTTCCTAAACGGCATGGGCCAGTAACAATTGCGGCCGCGGCCGTCCGAACTTACACGGACGGGCAGAGAGGTGAACTGTTTGTCAACACCCATGCCCATGCCAAAGAAATCGCCGATCGGGCATTCAACACTAGCGTTGGTTTCGCCGTCCCAATAAATACGCAACGTGAGCAACCGGGAATAGTTCGGCTCCTGGTCCGCAATGGTGCACCAGATGTGCACTATTTGACCAGGACCGGTGAGTTCCCCCAGGGTCAGGCTGCCGCCCGGTTTGATCCATCGGCAGTCGCCGTTGCCATTGTGCCAGTCGGGATCGGAGGACGATGCGCGCATGGTCTTGAAATTCTTAAGCTTCTCAAGTCCCGAAAGCGGGTTGCCCGGATCCAGTTGCGCAAAGGCTGCAATGCCGGACAATATGAGGACAAAAACGGAGGCCTGGAATCGATTCATATGTGTGATGGTTGTTTATTCAATATAAAGAGAGACCCAGAACCCCGGCAAACACCGCCGCGTCGAACACGCTTCCGTTCCAATTTAGGCGGCACGTTTGACCAGGTTCAGAACCCATTGAATCACCCAAAAGGCTGTTTTCACAGGCTTTTTCAACGGCTGAGCAAGATTGATGATGAGAAATACAGGCCAAAACCCGCGTGATGTCATTGAGACTTGCAGCACTGGATATGGCGCGGCCCATTTCGCCATTTAGCCCGAGATAATCCGTGGGAGCCGTTGGATTCAACGCATTCAAAATACCGGAAAACAGTATTTGACATTCTGCCTTATTGTAATACATTTTATTACATATCGCATTATTCGTGGATACGTTGGACGTTGCTGTGTTCGTCGCCGGGTGACAATAAGAAATCATCAGATGGCGTTGTGGAAAATAATTGCGAATAAAAAGGAAGGGCTGCATCAGTCGGCCAGTCCGGCAAAAATAAAAAATGAAAACAGATCGCGCGCACAAATCAGGCTTTACCTTGATCGAGCTGCTGGTGGTCATCGCCATCATTGCCATTCTGGCGGCGCTATTGCTGCCCGCGCTGGCCAAGGCGAAGGAAAGGGCCAAAGCCATTGCCTGCGTCAGCAACAACAAACAAATCGCTCTGGCTTTCCTGATGTATGCAGGCGATAACAAGGACACCCTGCCGCCCTTGAATGTCGGTGTTTTTCCCAACACCATCAGTGGAACCAACTGGTGGTTCAACATTCTCGACCGGGGCAAATATTTGACCAGCACCTCGGTCTCAAATAACATCTGGCGCTGCCCGGCGGTGAAGCAGGCAGACATCCCCACCTCGGTGACCTCATACTATCAGTCGCCTTGTGAAGGCTATGGTCCCTTGGAAAGCGGCAATGGCAACTTCTTCGGGGGAATCATCCGTTATGGCACGACCACCTCTGGCGCCCCCTTGGGGAGCCTCAAAGTGAACGATATATCACGGGCGAGCCAGATTTGGCTGATCGGTGATGTGGGTGTTCCAAAAAAGTTCTTTAATTTTGACGCTTTCTACAACGTTGGCTATAACACTGAAATCACCACCTTCCAGCCAAATCCCAAGACGGGTTGGAGCACTTTAGCACCGTACAAGCAGCCGGCCTGCCGTCACAACAGCCGAGCCATCTTCTCGTTTTGCGATGGACACGCCGAAAGGTGGCTATGGTCCGATCTGCGCGCAAACAAGTACGATGTGTTTGCCGAAAATTCGAATTGACTGAGGGTTACGGCGACAGATCGCGGCCAGCGAGTTTCCGGGCGACGGCAGGATTACAATATCTGACGAAGGTTATGAAACAACCCAAGCCGGGTTTGGTTTGCCCCACCTGAATTTGTCACGGTGTCCCGTCGTAAACGCGGATGTAGTCCACCTGCATTTCACCGGGGAAAACTGTGTTTGTATCCGGATTGCCGACGTAGCCGCCGCCGACAGCCAGGTTTATGATAATGTAAAAGGGCTGGTCGAAAGGCGCCGGATAAGGAGCATTTACCGTGGACCAATTGGTCTGTGTTTCATATGGCCGGCCGTCCACCGACCAAGTGATGGAATTGGTCGTCCATTCCAGAAGGTAATTGTGGAAATTATCAGCCCCGTCACTTTGGGGGAAAGTAAAAATCTCCGTGGCCTGAAGATGATCGCCATTTGTGTCCGCGTAATGGATGGTTCCCTGAACAACCGCCGGATAATTTCCGCGGTTTTCCATCACATCAATTTCACCACAGGCGGGCCAACCGCCGTAAGCCGAATGTTCGGGCATCAGCCAAAGTGCCGGCCAATAGCCCTTGCCCCGGGGAACCCTGGCGCGAAACTCAAAACGCCCGTATTTTTTCGAGAAAAGCCCGGCTCCTTTCATCCGTGCCGAGGTGTATGAAAATCCATTGGTGGATTCCTGACGCGCCACGATGTGAAGAACGCCATTGCTGACGCTCGCATTTTCGGGACGAGCCGTATAATACTCCAATTCATGATTGCCCCAGCCGTTTTGGTTGCCTGTCTCGAACTTCCAATGATTGGTGTCGATCGAAGCACCGTTGAATTCATCGCTCCAGACAAGCTTCCAATCACCACAGGCGGTGAACGTTCCCGCAAGAATGGCTGCTCCAACAATCAATGCGCGCAATTGCCTGCCGTAATTCAATGAAATCAAAGGCCGGGACATTCGGTTATGGAACTGATTTTAAGAGGTCATGATTACCAACGCAAGTCCACATTGCCCCCACGCTGATTTCGAGCGACGCCCTGTTACGGCGACGCCAGTCGGAAAAAGACACTGGCACTGTTTGGGTCGGGACTTATGACAACCGGGCTTGTCGAGCTGGAATCAAACCAGTTTCCGTCCACCAATGAGTTTGTCTGCGTTTGCAAATGGCAAACGATGTTTGTCGGCCAGGTCAATACCACATTGCCGTTGGATTGAGCCGCGGAAATCTGGAGCGGCGGAGTCTGGTCGTATACGCGCACATAATCCACCAACATCTCACCCGGCATATTTGCGTTGACGGAATTCGTGGTGATGGGCTGGCCGTTGAAATAGTTGCCCCCGATGGCCATGTTCATGAGGATATAGAACGGCTCGTTAAACGGCGCCGGGTACGGATACCGGTTGGTTGAAGTCCCCATGTTGCTCCACCAATTGGTCTGCGTTTCGTAAACCTGGCCGTCCACCGCCCAACTGATCCTGTTGCTGGTCCATTCCAGACGGTAGGTGTGAAAATTCGTCACTCCGTCTCCGCTGGGGAACGTGTATGTCTGGCCGGAGAAAACATCGTTTCCATTTGCCCCGCCATAATGTATCGTTCCACCTTCCTGGTTCGGAATATTGCCGTGGCTTTCCACCACGTCGATTTCACCTTCATTGGGCCACCCGCCATAAGCCGAGCTTTGTGGCAACATCCAAAGCCCCGGCCAGAAACCGGCGCCCGGGCCCGCAGGCAATTGGGCACGCCATTCAAAACGGCCGTACTGGTGGGAAAAAAGTCCCCTGCTTTTGATTCTCCCGGAAGTGTAATTATAGCCCGATCCCAAGTAGTTTGAGTCCTGTTGGGCATGGATGTGAAGGAAACCGTCCGCAACATAAACATTATTCGTGCGGCTGGTGTAATACTCCCATTCATTGTTACCCCAGCCGGGAAAGGGCGGCCCCGTGTTAGTATCGTACGTCCAATTGCCCGTGTTAAGGGAAGTGCCGTTGAACTCGTCGCTCCAGACGATGTTCCAGAAATTTGTGACCGGCGGTGGTGGAGGGGCCACTGTTCCGTCATCCACCTTGAGGTCATCGAAATACATCGAGCCGTTGGCGTTGTCCGGTCCCTGCGCAAAAACGGTTTGGTAACGCGCATATACGGTGCCCGCCGGCGCCACCAGATTGGTGACCGTGTTGGTAACCGTGCCAGGAAACAGGAGCATTTTAGTAGGGTTCGTAAAAGAGCACTGGTTGGTTATCTGCAAATCGAACCATGTGTCCAACCCGCCGTAGTTGGCTATGTTTGCGCCGTCCACGACATCCGACCGGTAGAGAGCGAGGGCATTTTTCGACGCGTCACGAAAACTCACTTCCAGCCAGATCAAGTCCGATCCGTGGATGCCGCCGCCATCGCTGGAAAGCGATAAGGCCCAGCCGTCGGCGGTGTAAGCCGCCCCGGGAGTCGAAGGAATGTCCTGGTAAACACCCGTGTAATTACTGGTGGTGTTGAAAGCGCCGTAAACCTTGTAATAATCGACTCCGCTATGCGCGCCGCCGGACTGCACGTAATTGTTGCCTCCGAAAGTGGTCCAGCCCGTAAAGTCGCCCGTTTCAAATCCTGAATTGGTCAGGATGTTGGCCGCGTGGGTGTGTCCGGCAAGTAAAAGCGCGGCAATAAATGCAAAACCGCGGACGGCTCGCAGCGGGAAGACGGTTTTTGAAATTCTGACCCGGACATTATCAAAAGTCATATGATGCGTCGTTAAAAGGAGGATTCTCTCTGTTCGAGCCAGGCGTTATCCGTTGAATTTGGATCGCTGGCAAAGCCCGAATATGGAGGCGGCGGGTTCAAAACGTTTGCATCCGACCATTTCTTGATTTCCGAGTGCCCATCGGCATACGAAAGGCCGCCCCGATTGCCATGGCGCGTTGCCGAAACATTGATCCAATGCTTGGGCAGGCCCGGACTGCCGGCAAAATATCCATCATCGAGGGATTTTTCATTTTCGTCGATGAAGACAAAGGTCATGGACGGTCCGCCGGTTCCGATCATGTCCGAGTCTTTCTTAAACACAAGCGCCTGAATACCGCCAAAAATTGCGGTCGCATCCCTGTATGGGTTCAGCCAACAGTTCATGGAAAAACTGCGGGGTCTGGGATAAGATATAGGCCCAAACTTGGAGACCGACCGATCCGCCGGGCATTTATAAACATCCAGAGTTTTTACATAGGGATAAATGAGGCCCGCCTGGATATAATTTGTTTCAAATGTGCTAAACGTAGCCACGTTCCCCGGGCACCATTGAATGTATTTTCCTCCCGGCAGGATGTTGGGATCCGTTATGGAAGCGGGCTGCTGCCCGAGTTCGGCATTAGGTACCAGGCGGCCGTTGTTGTCGCCATTATACATGACCCAACCCAGGGTCAATTGCTTGAGCTCGTTCATGCAGGATATTGCCTGGGCCTTCTGCTTGGCTTTGCCCAATGCCGGCAACAGCAGCGAGGCCAGAATGGCGATGATCGCAATCACCACGAGCAATTCAATCAAGGTAAACGCTTCATAGGATTTTTTTGGTTTCCGGCTTGAAGAGTTTTCATTATATCCGCCAAATCTCGAACCGGGACGACCTCCCTCACTATTTTTATTCATTTTCATGCCGCTCTCAATCAATCTGTCCTTCACTGTCTTGCAATTTAAGATTACATTAATAGAATGATGTAATATAACGTATTAAATGGCGTTTGCAACCATCAAATTGCCAACCTTTTTGTCAAAGGCATCAGAAAAGGCGCCCGCTGGAAATGCCGTTCAGGCGATGCATCATCACGAGTGGTATGGAGCGTTATTTCAAAACAGTCGCCCTTTGTTCGAGCCAGGCACAATCTGGAGAATTCGGATCGCTGTTAAATGCGCCGAGTGTTTTATTGTAAGTAAGAATGGTACTGTCACTCCATTTTCTGATTTCCGAATGCCCGTCGGCGAATGAAAGAGCGCCCCTGCTGCCGTGGCGCACCGCCGGTATATCCTGCCACCAATTCGGCGTGCTCGGGTCGCTTACAAAATAGCTGTCGTTGATGGAATATTCGTTTTCGTCAATCATAACGTACGTCTTGGAAGGCCCCGGCTGGTTGAATTCCGTGTCCTTGTAAAAGTTGCCTTTATTTTCCCAGGGGATTATCGGGTTCAGAAAGCAATTCATCGAATAACTGCGGGCATGGGGATAAACGATAGCACCAAATGAGTAACCTTTGCGATCCGAGGGGCATTTATAAACGACCGTGGTATTGACATAGGGATAAATCCCGCCTGCCATGATCCAGTTGGTATGATTGGGGCTGTACGCATTCATGTTCCCGGGGCACCATTGAAAATACTGGGCTCCCGGCAGGATTCTGGCATCGGGGAAGGTAAGCCCGGGCGGAGCCTGTTGATCCCCGTCGGGCACAAGCTTGCCATTGTTGTCGCCGGCGTACATTACCCAACCGAGGGTCAATTGCCTCAGCCCGTTCAAGCACTGTATCGCCTGGGCCTTTTGCTTGGCTTTGGCCAATGCCGGCAATAACAACGAGGCGAGAATGGCGATAATCGCAATCACCACCAGCAACTCGATCAAAGTGAAGGCATTGGCCGGGATTTGCGATTTCAAGCCGGAAGCATTTCCGGCATGTCCGCCAACGCCCGAACTGGAACCGCTTTCTTTGCCGCTTTTAATCATATTCATGACATTCTAAATCAAATTTCACTTCCGATTTTAGTTCACCGCGAACCGCCATTAGGAACAGGCAATCGGGCTCAAAGACAAATTGGCAAAAAGGCTGATACCGAAATTGCCTCCCGAACCCTGTTCTGGAATCCCGATAAGCTGGCGGGCCGGCATTGCAGTCGCAAGCCGGCCGCCAGAATGACCATTTTACCATCAATACGCCTGCACCTTATAGAACCGGTTATGACCACTCAATGGATCGGATATTATCAAAGGATAGGTAGTACCCACGGAATTGACATTTGTCTGCCAGGATATGGGGGCTGTCACGTTATTCGTCAGCACAATCCAGTTGGTATCAGTCAGATTGGTTTTGTAGAGAATCGCGTAGTCGAGCCCCGGGCCGGAAGAGAAAGACAGGTTGACGTTTCCGCCGCTAATTGTCGCCCTGAGATCCGGCACGTTCGTGACCTGGATAAGCTGTTGATCGTCCCAATAAACCGCATCCGAAGCGACGCCTAGGGAAAAAGAATTGGTGTCTGATGCGATAGGAACAAGTTCATAGATTTGATAATTAATCAGGCCGGCGTCTGCCGGCATGACGAAATCACCGTTGGACAAGGTGGTGTAGGGAATGTCGTCGCCAAGTCCAACTCCAGCATTATTTGCCACATTGGTTATCTGCAGCCAGACCCACTGATCCCTCGGCAATTGGGCATGGAGACCGACCTGGCCGAAATTCGGACTGCTCGTGTCAATATTGGTGTATTGCGCCGCCAAATTGGTGTAATCCAGACCGTAGAGCTTAAACGATTCGTAGGTTGGATCCGTGTTGATCGTGACTCCATTTGTGTCCTTAAACCAGATCTGGATCCGTTCGGTATTGCCGCCAAGAAAATCATTAGAGCTCGATATGTAGGCATAGCCGCCCGCCTTCCAAACGGTGCCCGATTTGGCGGGAACAGTCTGATAGACACCATTGTCACGATCCCCATTGGCGCCAATCAGGGCGACGCTGGTACCGTCGAAAATATTAACCGTATTCGTGGAGGTGCCATAAACATTCGTTGAAACTGCAAAATATGCGCCGTTGAACGGAATCCATCCGGGCCAGAGTGGGTCACCTTCAAAACCACCATTGCTCAATTTGTTGACTTTCTGCAACGGACTGAGAACCTGCACGGTCAATGGCACAGGGACACTCCGGATGGAATTGGTCACAGGGGGCGTATTGGTTGTGATGTCGGTAACCACCACCGCATACAAGCCGGAGTCAGGACCCTGAACGTTGGTAAAGACCAAAGTCGCGTTGGTGGTGGGACCATTGATATCGAAAACACCACCAGCGATCGGCAGGTTGGTCCCATCCTTCTGCCATTGGTAGGTCAATCTTTCACCCTTCTGCGCCCGGCTGGCTCCCACCACGAACGACGTTGACAGGCCGGCGGAAATTTTCACCGCCACCGGAGGATTGGTAATGTCGGGATCGCTTCCGACCACCTTTTCCATATCGCAATCGTCCCAATAAATCGCACCCCCACCAGTCACCGTATTATCGAATTCAATCTGATAGCGAACGAGTGCCGTGCCAGCAGGAGCCGTCAGAATGGTCGGGATCGGCGACACCGGAATCTCGTAACTTTGTTCATTTGCAGGATCAGTGTTGAAAAGATTTGTCGGCTGGAGCAGAAGCCACCCGGTTGCGTCAATCGCCGGCGGCGGATTTGTTATGTAGGGAATATTGATGGGGTCTGGCGAGCCGTTCGGATCAAGAATGATGGAACCATACGTTCCGGCGGTGAGGGAGCTGGAATAGGGGCTAACCACCACATTGTTTGAAAGATCGTAAAAAACCACCTGCAAATGAGCAGTTGCGCCAGGGCTGAAGTAATTGGACGCGTAAGCAATGGCATAGACACTTGCGGCCCACTGCGATCCGGCGTCGGCGGCAAAATCCTGATAAATTATGGCCGAGTCAGCCGTGGTGTCGAACAACTGAAAAACAAACGAACCGGAATGTGCCAGAACATTTCCGCTACCGGGGCCGTTGATCAGAACATTGGTTGAAGGCGTGAAAATATATCCTGTGGGTGACACATGCCAGCCAGTCAAATCGCCAGTTTCCGCCCCCGGATTAACCAGCACATTGGTAGAAGCCCTTGCGCTGCCGACGAAAAGGACGAGGCCGGTCAAAAAGATTGCAAATACCGCCGTGCAAACTTTTGATTTTCCCGAGCGCGCAAAAGTCAGGGCCGAGGGAGCGAGCAGGCAAAGATTATTTTTAAAATTGTTCATAGCGAGTACACATTTGAATTTGTATTGATTTTTCTGGTCGTTAGTGAGCTTGTAGTAATTTATATCACGCACAGGATGACGCGTCAACATTTTTTTTAACAATGCGGAGGCTTCGCGAGTGGTAAATGGCGAATGAAAAGAGGAATGGGCACTTGGCAGCCTCGGATGTTCAAATTTAGCCACCCGAGCGGCAAAGATGTCGAGTATAATTGATTAGTACCGGGTTCTGACTCCCAGTTGAGAAGAAAAGAGAAGAAAACGCAGATTTGGGATCGGCTGCCAGAGCAGACTGGCGGTACAAGACGCTTCAATGCATTGCTGGCAGCAGGCGCAATCACCGGCCTAACCCAGGCCACTTGGCGGATTCGATCAGCTGGGGCGTCGGCTGCCTCTGCGCAAGCAGAATTACAGAAGTGATCGAGAAAGATAGAAGCCGGGTTAACCGATTGTGTTGCGACTCAAATTCAGTGTACAAAAAAAAGCCACTCGATTCATCATCGAGTGGCTTTGCAAAAACTACTTGGATTCAGACTTTCCGCCGACGGAGGAAGAACGGAGCAGCCAATCCCATTCCCAAAAGGGCCAAGGTGGAGGGCTCGGGAGCAATCGTCAGGCCAGTACTGTCGAAATAAACGTTTTCAGTTGTCGTTTGGCCATTATCCATGAAAAACAAATACACGACAGCATCGGTTGCACCAGCGGGAGCGGTGGCAGAAACACTCCCTGAATACCATGTATCAATGGTCGGAATAGCACCAGAACCGTCAGGGTGGGCAGCGGGGCCATTAAAACCCCAAGTGACGTTATTGCCAGCGCCACCCTCAACAGTGCCTAAATCAGTAAAGGCGCTCCCAGTGAAACTCCCAAAGCCAAGCTGAAGAGCCACGGGTGTGCCATAAGAGGTGCCTGTGTCGGTCAGGAAAGAGGAGCTAAAAGTATAAGCCTGACCAGGAGTGACTCCACTCACAATCTGATAGGCACCCTGAGGATTCCAATTGTTGCCCAGACCATTCACGGCAAGCAATGAAAAGCTGCCAGACAAGGGCGAGTCGACAGACGCGCTCATGTCACTCTGACTAGCGCCAAAAGTAGCCCAGCCCTGATTTTCGCCCGTAGAAGTGATCGGGTTTGCGGTGAACCCGGTCGCGCTCTCAAAACCGGGATTAACCAGAGTTGCCGCCGCTTGTGTGGTTGACGCACTGGCAATCAGTGCAACGGCAACTGCAATGCTGCTGCCGAAAATTTTACTGGACTTTTTCATATGTAGGTTTTTGGTTGTTTCGGTTGTTAAACTGGAATATAATACTTTTTACTATGTTCATGTTTTTTTGTCAATATGTTTTTGTGAAAAAATGCAAAAAGACGGGTAAACGGGCCAAAATGCCGATTTGAAGCAGTGGCTTGGCATTGCAATCGGTGTCGTTCCGGTTAAATAATCGTGTCTAAATTGTTAAATTCAGGCAACTTGCATGTTTTATGGGTAATTCCATTCGGAAAGCCAACTACCGCCGACTGTTAATAAAATAAGTAGCGTTATTCCGAAGTGTGTTATTATCGTGGCATATCCATGAAGCTGCGCCGATGACGTTAATCCCTATCGACCAGACCAAATTGGAATGTCGGCTACGCGAACTTAACTCCTGACGTCAATCAGATTCCCCAACACCATGAATTCCGCAACGCCAATTTCGAGGAGTCGTCTCTGGTTGATGCGTCTTTTTGCGATGATTTTCGTTCCATTGCTGATTTTGGGCGGCGTTGAGCTTGGCCTGCGCGTCGGAGGTTACGGTTACGACACTGGTTTTCTGCGCCGAATCCAGATTGAGGGACATGATTTTTATGTGCCGAACGAACAATTCGGTTATCGGTTTTTCCCGCCAGCAATCGCCCGAGCGGCACCGCCCTTTCGTTTTCCCGCTCAGAAGGGCACCAACACGTATCGGATCTTCCTGTTGGGCGAATCCGCCGCCACGGGAGACCCTGACTCCACGTATGGCGTTGGCCGATATGTGGAGGCATTACTACGGGAACGTTATCCGGGAACAGATTTTCAAGTCGTTTGCGCGGCGATAATAGCGATTGATTCAAATACCGTCCTGCCGATTGCGCGCGAGTGCGCAAAGCATCAGGGCGACATGTGGCTGATTTACATGGGCAATAACGAGATGGTGGGCCCCTTCGGTGCTGAGACGAGCTATGGATTGCGAGCGCCCAACCTGGGCGTGATCCGGACGATTCTTGCCATTCGATCCACCCGGATCGGCCAACTAGTGGATGATCTCATCAGGCGATTGAGAAGTTCATCAACTCCCAAGCAGTGGGGTGGCATGAAAATGTTCCTGACGGGACGCATCGGATATGATGACCCGGCCAGATTACGTGCTTATGCCAATTTCAAGGGGAATCTGGACGACATTTTACGCGCGGCACACAAGGCCGAGGTACCGGTCATCCTGAGCACCATGGCAGTTAATTTGAAGGATTGCGCCCCGCTGGTCTCGATACACACGCCTGGGCTGAATAAAGACCGGGAGTCCGAATGGAACAAGATTTTTCAGGAGGGTACTGGATTGGAGGCTGCGGGTTCTTATCGGGAGGCACTCGCACTTTATCAGAAAGCCGCCAGCATTGATCCTCAATACGCGGAATTGCAATTCCGCATGGGGAGATGTGACCTTGCGCTGACCAATCGTGATCAAGCGCGGCGGGACTTTGAACTGGCCCGGGACTACGACGCGCTGGACTTCCGGTCAGACACGCGCATCAATGCGGCCATCAAGGAAGAGGCGTTACTTCACGCCAGCCAAGGTGTCTATTTGATGGATGCAGCCGACGCCATGGCACAAGCCTCACCCGACGGAATCCCCGGATTGGAGTTATTTTTCGAGCACGTGCATTTTAATTTCGCCGGCAATTATCTGTTGGCGCTCAACTTTGCCGAACAGGCGAAAAAGGTACTCCCCGGCTGGATCACCGCCCGAGACAAGGGAAGTTGGGCATCCGCCGAAAGCTGCGACCAGCGCCTTGCGGTCACCGTCTGGGACCGCCAGCGAGTGTGGGAGCCGATTATGAGCCGAATGACGACGGCGCCCTTCACCGGGCAGTACAACCACACGGCGGACATGAAGACTTATCAGGGTAAATTGGATGAGGCGAAGTCTCTGATGAATACCCAAACGCCGAAACAGGCCCGGCAAATGTATGAACAGGCGATCACGCTGGCCCCGGATGACTATGATCTGCACGGAAATTTTGAGAGGTTTCTGGTGGCGGGCGGGTACCTGACACAAGCGATCGCGGAAGCCAAGCGATGCTGCGAAATTGTTCCGCAGTTGCCGGGGGGATTTTATTATGTCGGCACCCTGCTTGTGCGCGCGGGAAGGACCACTGAAGCCGCCGAATATTTTTCGCGCGCGCTGGCCATTCGCGGCGACTATGCGGAAGTACAGAACGAAATGGGCGAGCTATTGGCGAACCAGCAGAAAACCGATGAGGCAATTGACCGGTTTCAACGGGCGATCCGCGCAGATCCGAATTATGTGGAAACCTACTTGAATCTGGGGTTTCTGCGGCAAAGCCAGGAAAAATTTGACGCGGCGATGGCCAGTTACGGGAAGGCGGCGGCTTTGGAGCCGGAAGGCCCGGCGGATTACTTCAATCGGGCAAACGTCGCCGCCTCACTGGGCCGATGGGATGAAGCGATTGCAGACTTGCGCGCCGTCGTCAAAGCCAAACCGGAATTCTGGCAGGCTCACTACCAGCTGGGCGTTCAATTGGCGTCAAAAGGGGAAACCGAGGAGGCTCAAGCACAATTCTCGGAGGCGATCCGTTATCGCCCGGATTTCATACCAGCGCATTTGCACTTGGGAACAGCCTTGAACAAGCAGGGAAAACTGGACCGCGCGCTTGCCGAGTATCACACTGTTTTGAAATTGGACCCCACGAACACATCTGCACAGCAGCAGCTTGCTTTCATCGAGGCCGCGTTGCATCGAAATCATTGATGTATTAAAAGAACTGGTCTCAATTGCCAAACAGAAGCAACCCGGGCATGAGCCCCGGTTTGCCGGGGCAGTCGAAGCTTGGCGGATTTTTGTCGAACGGGCAGACTCTACCAAATCAGCTATTTCGGGGTCATATTTGAAGCTATGAAACTGGCAGCCGGACAGACCTGGGTTGGCGCGCGGCAATCCGCCCGCAATGCGACCGCGTTGCTGGTTTTCCTCCTGGCTGCCTGCCTGCATTTGCAAGGCGAGGATGCTCCGCTGGAGGAATTGCGGACGGCTGAACAGATCCGGCAATTAACTCCGGAGCAGGCGGCGCGCAAGTATCCGGTGCGGCTGCGGGGGGTGGTGACGTTCTTTGACCAAACCCATTATTTTCGCTTCATGCAGGATGACACAGCCGGCATTTATTTTGGTGATGCGCCAGACTATCCGCCCCTGGCGGCCGGGCAATTGGTGGAGCTCGAGGGAGAGGTGAGCGCCGGTGAGTTCGCGCCGATAGTAACCCCTTCGCGGATTCAGATTCTGGGCGCGGCAACATTCCCAGCGACCAAGCCGGTTACTTTCGAGCAACTCGCGAGCGGGCAGGAGGATAGTCAGTTTGTGGAGGTCCGCGGCATAGTTCGCGCCGTGGATTTTGAAAAGGACAGCAGATATTTTCTGGTTGAAATTGCGACGGGCGGTGGGCGGTTGACGGCTTACGCGCGAAAGTTGCCGGTGGCGCAAAGCAGCGATCTCGTGGATAGCACCGTGACCGTTCGCGGGGTTTGTGTGACGCGGTTCAATCGCCAGCGCCAGTTATTTGGCATTCGTCTTCTGGTTCCACGCCCGACGGATCTGGTTGTTGATGCGGCCGAGGGGCGCGATCCGTTTGCCGTTCCGGCCAAACCCATAGAGAAACTGTTGCAATTTACCCCGCAGGGGCCGTACGGCCATTGGGTGAAGGTTGCCGGTACGGTCATCTACCGACAAGATGACAACACCTTGTATATCCAGGACAAGACGGAGGGGCTGTTTGTCGAAACAAAGCAGGCGGGCCCGCTGTCGATTGGCGACCAGGTGGAAGTTTTGGGATTTCCGGCCAAGGGGGAGTACACGCCGATGCTGCAGGATTCAGTGTTCCGAAAAACCGGACCAGGATCCGCACCCGAGCCGGAGCAAGTCAACACCGATGACGCCTTGAAAGGAATATATGACTGCCGCCTTGTGCGCATTGAGGCAACGTTGCTCGACCGGGCGCGTCACAGCAGCGAACAATTTCTGGTGCTTCAAACAGCGAGTGGATTTATTTTTCATGCATATCTGGAGCGTAAGAACGGCGGGACGGACTTTGCCTACCTGGATAATGGCAGCAAGGTGGCGGTAACGGGAGTCTGCCTGATTGAGACCGGCAGTGACTGGTCGGCGGGGGAAAACTGGCGCGCGAAATCATTCCGTATATTAATGCGCTCGGAGGCGGATGTGGTTGTTCTCAAGAGATCACCATGGTGGAATCTGCAAAAGCTGTTGTGGGCGATCGGACTGCTGGGCGTAATCGCGCTGGCGGCTTTCACCTCGGCCGTGGTTCTGCGTCGCCGTGTTCACGAACAAACCCGAATCATCCGGCAAAAACTCCAGACCGAGGCCGCCTTGAAGGAACGTTACGAAGACCTGTTTGAAAACGCCAACGACATGGTGTTTACGAACGATCTGAACGGTCGCATCACATCCATCAACAAGACCGGCGAACAGGTGTTGCAACGTCCGCGGGAGGAAATCTTATCCAAAAAGCTGGTGGAATTTGTCGTGGAAGAACAGCGCGCCGCCGCGGAACAGTGGCTAAGTCAGATGGTCAAACGCGTCGAAATCCCGCCGGCCGAATGGGATTTCATCAACGGAACGGGACAGCGTGTTCGATTGGAAATCGGCGCCCGGGTCATCGGGCAGGAAGGCAAGCAGGTCGAGGTTGAGGGTATCGCGCGCGACGTCACCGAGCGAAAGCGCCTGGAAAAGGAGATTTTGGAAATCAGCAATCGGGAACAGCGGCGCATCGGACACGATCTGCACGACGGCGTCTGCCAGCAACTGGCCGGAGTCGCCTACCGGATTGACATTCTCGCCGACCAGCTCCAGGAAAAAAACCTGGCCGAATCGTCGGAGGCGGAAAGAGTCGGTATTCTGATCAATGAAGCAATCACGCAAACCCGCGGGGTGGCCCGGGGCTTGTTCCCGGTGCAACTAGAGGAAAACGGCCTGATCTGGGCCCTGGAGGACTTAGCTACTCATGCCAGCAATTTATTCCGGATCAAATGTGATTTTTCATGCAAGAAACCGTTTCCAACCCTGGAAAAGGAGGCGGCGTTGCATTTGTATTATATCGTGCGGGAAGCTGTATTGAATGCCGCCAAACACGGGAAAGCGACGCAGATCAACATATCGCTGACGCGCAACGGCGACCGTCTTGTGCTGGCCATCCAGGACGACGGTTCTGGCTTTGATTTGTCCGGACGCAATCACACGGGAATGGGCATACGGATCATGCGCTATCGCGCCCGGGTCATCGGCGCAACTTTGGACTTGAAAAGCCGGCCCGGTCAGGGTACCCAAGTCACCTGCGTGTTTTATTCAGCGCCGCAGGAAGCCCGGCCGGCAACAGAAGAGGCTAGCAAAGCCGGCAACGAATGTTAACGCCATGACCGACGAGCCATCCAAGAAAAACCAGATTTTTATTGTGGATGACCACGCGATGTTTCGCGACGGGTTGCGTCAACTCATAGACCGGGAAGTAGACCTGACGGTGTGCGGAGATGCTGCGGAGGCGAACGAGGCACTGGAAGGCATCAGCAAGTCAGGCCCCGATCTGGTCATCGTCGATATTTCATTGTCGGGCAAGAGCGGCATCGATCTGATCAAGGCCATAAAGGACAAATATGAAGATTTGCCGGTTCTGGTCGTTTCCATGCACGAGGAGACGCTCTATGCCGAACGCGCCTTGCGCGCCGGGGCGATGGGTTATGTAATGAAACAGGAACCCGCCAAAGTGGTGAAGATGGCGATCCGCAAGCTGCTGGCCGGAGGCATGCACCTGAGCGAAAGAATGGCCAGTTCCGTCATCTCAAAATTCGTGCGGGGCGCCGAGGAGATTCCTCCGTCGCCGCTTGAGAAATTGAGCGATCGCGAGCTGGAGGTCTTCCGGATGCTCGGCCTCGGCATGGCAGTCCGGCAGATTGCCGAGGAAATGAGTGTGACCATTCCGACCGTTAATTCATTCAGAAACCGCATCAAGGAAAAACTTCAATTGAACTCGTCGACGGAGGTGATGCTTCACGCCATCCATTGGTCGCGCGGAGAGGCTGCCAAATGAAGAATCCGGAATGCGCCATTGCCGCACTTTTTTGGTAAATTGCAGCCGGTTTGCCACCCCAAAGTTCTGTCCGTGGCGTTTTTCAGGTGGGCGAATATCACTCAATCCGATATCCGGCGGCGCGAAAATGTTCAGACGGCGTTACAATGGATTAATTCGCATGGATACGAATACTCTGCTCAGCCTCATCATCGTCGCGGGATGCCTGACTGCCCGGGGAGTCTTCGCCCAGCCGGCCGCGGTCGATATTCCGAGTGCCGTTGAGTCCTTGCCCGCTTCCAGCCCCTATGGCGAGTCCACGGCAATAAGAAACATTCCTTATGTCACGAATGCATCGCCACGACAGAATTTCGATCTTATCCTCCCAAAAAGCAAAGTCGACCAGCCGTTCCCGCTCATCGTTTGGATCCACGGCGGCGCGTGGATGATGGGAATCAAGGAATGGGATAACGTGAAGTATCTGGTTCGGCACGGTTACGCGATCGCCAACATCGATTACCGTTTCAGCACCGAGGCCCGATTCCCGGCCCAGATTCAAGATTGTAATGCGGCGTTAAATTTCATACTGACACATGCCTCAGAATACGGGATCAACTCCAGAAGATTCGTGGTGGCAGGAGGGTCCGCTGGCGGACATCTCGCGCTGCTCCTGGGCCTGGCGCGCGAAGAACGGGATTTTGGTGCGGATCCCTCAATCCAGCCCCTGGCGATACTCGATTTTTTTGGCCCCACCGATCTGAATGAAATGATGGGTGATCTGAAAACGATCCATTCTGAAAAGGGAATCGAACAATTTGAGGATGTCGTGCCGAAATTATTGGGAGCAACCGTGGAGCAATCCCCTGAGAAGGCGAAAGCAGCCAGCCCCATAACCTATGTGCGCGCCACCAGTCCGCCGGTCCTGATTCTGCACGGAAGCAGCGATGAGTCGGTGCCGCCCGCCCAAAGCCGGCGTTTGCTTGCCACGCTAAATCAGGCAGGGGTTAAAAATCAAATCATCGTGGTGGATGCCGGCCACGATGGCCCGCTTTTTTCGACACCGGAATTGGAATCAAGGGTCGTAGCTTTTCTAAACGATGTTTTGGAGAAACCGCAATCCGCACGACCCCATTGACCGGACTCTTGCTCGCTTAACGTAACCCAGTCTTCAGCAGGGAGAGGTCTCCTGTTCTTGCGTAGATTTGGTGCTAATGAGTGCTGACGATTGAAACATGGCATGGCGTGCTGCCTGAACGGGTGGTCTTGGGGCCCAAGGCGGGTGCATTCGGATGGGTGGGCAAAGAAGTTGATTGATGCAAAATGCAACAGAATGAAAAATGGGCGACAATCCCTAGCTGTGTCCACACTAAAACCGCTATAAAAAGGGCTGTCCCCACTTCATGCGACTACCGCGAAAACATGTATATGGCTAGAGTCATTAAAACCCGTTCAACGACCAATGAAAGTCATGTTCAAAAGTGAATCGAGTATTTACCGTGCCGGGAATGGTGCCTGGTGCCAGGTCGATAAACCGGTAAGACGTTGATTTTCAGCGGCCAACCTTAAACCTAAAATCCCCATCAAAAACAGACTTATGAAACAACCTACAAAACGGCTCGTGACCGCTCTTGCAGTTGCAAGTGGCTTGGTAATGTCCAACGCAGCGAAAGCGCAGACAACGCTCAGCACTTTCCAGAACTTCAATCTTTCCGCCACCTACGCAAACTGGGACGCGGATGGGTCGCAAATCATCAATGGCGGCACCGGGTTTACGCCGGTTATTACGTCTGGCACGACGCCGGGCAGCTTTGAGGTTCAGGCGGAGGGCTACGGCAGCGGCGCTTACAACTTCGCCAGCCCAATCAACGCGTCGGGCGCCAATGAATTTGTATTCACCTTCACCATCAATTCTCCGTCGGGTGGCCCCTTCTGGATGAACCCGGGAGTTGACATTGCAGACGGCACCCATCTGGTACATCTGGCGGCAGATCCGGCTTCGTTCCCCGGGTCAAGCGGAGGATACTTAAATTACGGCAATTTTACCCAAGGCACCTACACGCTGTACGGCCCGCTGCACGATCAGTTTGGCGGGGCGGACCTGGATGTTTCCACCATCACCGCCTTCAACCTCGAACTGGATCCGGCTGGATACGGCGCGGGCGCACCTTATGACATTACGTATGGCAGTCTGGTGCTGACCACTTCGCCCGAACCGACCACGCTGGCGTTGCTGGGCATCGGCGCAGCCGGGCTGGTGATTGCACGGCGGCGCATCAAGGTCAGCTAAGAGCGCTCTTTCGCCATCTTTCAGAAACCTCCGCAACGGTTGGGCCGTTTGCGGAGGTTTTCTTTTGCCCCGACAATTGTGCAACGATTTCCGAGCGGGGAGGTCTCGGAGATATTGGGTAGTAAGATATCAACGCAACGGAGGGGGCGTTATCGAGCTTGCCATTGATCCCCAAAGCCGCGCCTCTGCCGCCACCAAACCCCAAAATTGAAGGGTCTGGTTCAGATCGCGGTGACGGGCTGGTATAGTTTCGGTCAAAAATTGAAATCAAGTTTCATGCGCGGGCGCGAATTCCGGTGTGAAATTATCCTCCTCTCCCTGGTTGCAATGCTGCCCTGTCACCGCTTTATGCGACTATCGTTGGAAACTGACCCGCGATACCTTCAAGTATATTCACTATCAAAGACCCGAAAACCATGATTTTGGTTGCTTGATGCAACACTGTGACTTTTTAAGCTGACACCAAACATTGCAAATTTATTGCCATATTCGATTTCCAGCGATGCAAGGCTCCTTCAGATTACCACGCGTCAAATAATTTCAGCCACGCAGCTCCAACACAAATTAAACCCATGAAAACAAAACAGATCCTTGCGATTTTAATGTTCGTGTCCCTCCTTTCCTTTGCTTCGCTCAGCCGCGCAGATGACATTGTCGCCACCGGCAGCGGCAACTGGTCGTCCACGAATGCAGATGCACCCTGGCCGGGTGGCATTGTGCCGGGAACAAACGACGACGCTGATATTGAAGCCCCATTTAATGTGACAGTGGATTCCACCGCGTCTGTTCAATATATTTACGGCGGCGGCACGGTAACTATGACGCCGGGTTCGACCCTCAACGTGGTCGGTGATCCGGCCGGCGCCAACGGGACCTATCAGCTCACAAATCTGGACACCAGCGCCCCCGGCAATACCGTTATTTATTCCGGCAATCCGTTCTGGGCGAAGCATCAGGATTACTACAATCTTGTGTTCAGCAATACTGTCACCACAAACATGATAGACTTTTACAATGGATTGGTGAATTCGCAGGACCCGTCCATGCCGATGACCATCGCCGGGGACTTTACTGTGATCGGCAAAATCAAGGTGCAGCAAGGAGACGACATTACGATCATGGGTAACCTGACTCTCAGCACCAATGCCCAGTGGGACTGTTCCCTGACCAATTTGATTGTGATGGGCAACACGACCCTGGGCGCCAATGCCTTGCTGCTTGATCTGGATGGCGCGGATGGCACGAACTATTTTGGAGGCAGTGTGACGGTAAGCTCCAACGCCCTTGGCTGGAATGTTTCGGACGTTATCACCTGGGACATCGGTGGCAGCCTGACGAACAATGGGACCATTGTGGGCAAGGGGTACGGCAGCATTTCGTTTGACGGAACGGGGAACATCACGGGCAGCAAGCCGATCAAAATCCCAACAATGACGGTCAATGGCACGTATACCATTGGCACAACCATCACCCTTATCACCAACACTCCGACGCTCAACGGAACGCTGGTATTTGACCTTGCCAACACCAATGAGATTGTCCTTCTGACCAATGCCGGGACGGCACTGTACTACAGCGGAAACCTGAACGTCATAAATTCGGGAGTCGCGCCGGTGGCTGGTAACAGTTACAAACTTTTCAATGCGCCGAGCTATGGCGGGGCCTTTGCTTCCACGAATCTGCCGATGCTTGCCCCCAATCTAATCTGGGTTGACAATACACTCGTAAACGGGTCGTTTGCCGTTGCCAGCACAGGTCCCACTACGCCGCCGACTCTTTTTGTGTCCAGAAACGGCGGGCTCCTGACCCTGTCCTGGGACAGCACGAATTTCCCGGGTTACAGTGTTCAGGCCCTGACAAACAGCGCGGGCATTATTGGCACCAATTGGGGCGCAACCGGCAGCGGCACCAACAGTCCGTTTGGCGTTGCCATTAATCCGAGCGGTCCGCCGGTATTCTTCCGACTGTCAAAACCTTGACGGCGCGGGAGCCTGGCACGATTTCGGAAGGACAAGTTCCCGTCCGCCGGGAAGGTCATTTTTGCAGCCGGTCCATCTGAAGATTCGCGGCACCGATCTTGCCAGAGACGATGTTGGTAAAAACGCGGTCCAATTCCGCGGATGCGACGCTGTTGGTCAAGTATTGCTGTCGAAGATTGTAAAACCGGAGGGCGAGCGCAAGATCGTTCGTATTCCCGGAAAATCCGGGTTCCAGGTATTGCCGGCGAAAATCCTGGATGATTCCCAAATCCCGATAACCGTATTCGCGGGTTGGTTCGATCATCGAGCCTTCGCCAAAGTCATTCCAAGTGACCACCTGAACAATGGTTGAGGAATTGGTCATCCCGCGACTCAAGGTTTCGCGCAGAGTGTCACCGTGACGGTCACCAAGGTAGCCCCAGTAGTTTCGCACACCGGCCCGTTGATAGATGTCATGAAACCGGGGAAATGCGCTGCTGACGAATGCCGGCCACGCGCCGGCTTTTTGGTCGAAATCGGCCAAATAACTCTTCAAAGCGGCGCCCGACAACACGCCTCCCGTGCCGGGCACCTGACTCATCCACATGGGTGGCCAACTGAACGCGCCTGCGCTGACCGGCAGGCGATTGTCCTCGGTGAAGAACGCCGGTTGATTCGTCGCCGCGAGTACGGTGAAAATATCCTCCCAATTGCTGTTCATCATGAAGTGTTGCGGACCGAAATTAAGCAACACCGGCCGGCCGTTCAACCGCAGGTAACTTCCGTCAGAAAAAAAATTGGTTTGCAGATAGAGCATTTCCTTCCGGGTGTGAAAGATGGCGTCCTCGGCAGTCAGATAATTACCGTCGATCATGTGCCTGATCGTTTGGTCTTCATAGCAGATGGAAAATTTCAGACCCGCCTTGCGGGCAAATTGAAAAAGCTTCAAGGTCGCCTGATTATTGACGCCGTAGTCCAAAAAATCGGACGACCCATACCAATCCACGATCACCCCATCAATCCCGGCCAGTTTCAAAAGCAAGACATGATACTCGAGTACCGCCGGATCGGACGAATCATAGGGACCGATCAACGGATAATACCAGGAGGCTATCTGACGTTCACCGGAGACGCTCACGTTGTCCGGGTTGAAATGGTCCATCGTCCAATGCCATCCCCAGCTGCCGCTCCAGGGCTTGGAGCGGAACCAAGGCATATAGTAAACCATTACCACCTTCGAAGCGGCGCACATCGCGCCGGTCGCGGCTGAAAAAAAGAGCAGGAGGGCCGCCAACAGCAAAATGTTTTTTGGCTTCATTTTTGGACCTTAGCCAAATTGGGCGTAGAAGGCAATTCCCGCAAGCGGAAGACGACCATGCGGCGGGCACCCGCCCAAATCGCAAAAGGTGGCGGCACCCTTCCAAGTCAAGCAGGACCTGGACGCTATTGGACTTTGAAAAAACTGCACAGGGGCTGGCTGGCACTCGTACTGAAAACGGGGAGATTCGTGCTGGCTGAGAAGGATTGAGCCGTCCGCCAGGATGCGAGATCGGTGGACATCAGCACGTGCACGCCAGATGCCATGTATCCGCCGATGGTGAATTGCAGTTGATCACCGTCATAAGAGAGATTGTAAATCACCGGATGGTTCGACTCCAACCCCGTCAACTGCAGGTTTGCGGTGGACATTTCTCCGGAGACGATGTTGGTGAAAATGCGGTTCAATTCCGCGGAGATGACCGGATTATTCCCATACTGCTTGCGAAGATTGTAGAGGCGAAGGGCGATTGCCAGATCATTTGTCTGATAAGCAAAGGTGGGTTCGAGGTATTGACGGCGCAGATTCTGAACGATTCCAAGATCCCGATACCCGTAATCCCGCGTTGGTTCAACAGCGGTTCCCTCACCAAAGTCGTTCCAGGTGACGATCTGGACAAAGGTGGATTTATTGGTCATGGCGCGGCTCAGGGTGTCGATCAAGGTGGTTCCATTGGCGTCGTCGAGGCAACCATAGGAAGGTCTCACGCCCGCTTGTGAGTATATGTCGTGGAATCGTGGAAAGGCGCTGCCTACGGAGGCAGGCCAGCCGTCCGCCATTTGATCAAAGCCGGCAAGGTAGCCTTGCAGTTGAGCGGGGGTCAGTGTATTCGTGCCGCCACCGGAAATCCACATGGGCGGCCAATCAAAAGCACCCGACCCAATGGCCAGTCGATTGTCTTCGGTGAAGAAGGCCGGCTGATTTGTCCCCGCCAGCACCGAGAAAATGGTCACCCAATCGGAATTGGTCTTGAAGTATTGCGGGCCGAAATTCAGAAGCACAGGGGCATTGCCAAGGCGGAGGAAACTTGAATCCGCGAAAAAATTGGTTTGCAGGTAAAGCATGGTCTGCTGGGCGTGGGCGACCGCGCCACCGGCCGTGATATAATGGCCGTTAATCTCCTGCTGGATCGTCTGGTCTTCATAACAGAGCGAGAATTTCAGGCCTGCCTTGCGGGTGTAATTGAACAAGGCCAGGGTGCGCTGATTATTGACGGCATAATCATTAAAGTTATCCGGACCATACCAATCGACAATCACGCCGTCGATTCCCGCCAGTTTCATGAGGAGGACGTGGTATTCAAGCACAGCGGGGTCAAGCGAGTCGTATGGGCCAATCAATGGATAATACCACGAGGCAATTTCCTGTTCCCTATTGGTATTGAGCGAACTCGGATTGAAATAATTCATTGTCCAATGCCACCCCCAGGAGCCGCTGTAAGGCCGGGCGACAAACCACGGCATGTAATGAACCATCACCGGCTTTGGAGCGCCCCTGGCCACTTCCGGCGCGATGAACAAAGAAGGGACAAGGACCGCGAAAAAGAAAACACACCGAAATTTCACAGGAACAAAGTTCACGGCATTTTGCTGGTTAATTAGGAGGAGTTATCCTGTGAGGTCGCCCGGCTGCTTTCAAACGAAGCGCGTAACGGCGACGGGTGGGGCAATCTCGACATTGCCTGACCACCTCCTGATGATAACGCGCTTGAAAACAGTTTTAACTTCTCGTGTTATTTGTGGATAGTGTAACCATTCGGCAGCGGGAAGGCAGTCGCATGAAGTGGTGACAGACTGTCTGCTTGTATCCGCAGGGTTTTCATTTCATAATCACGTTACAAAACTGCACCATGTCCCGATTTCCGGTATTTTCCCGCCTGTCAGGCCCGCGGCAAGGAGCACTGAACGGGGGGGAGATGCCTGCAATGAGCCGCACAGCCTCGTGGAGGGTGGCATGGCTGGCGGTGGCATGGCTCGCCCTGGGGCCGGTGAACCCGTTGGGCGCAGTCATCCTGTGGAATGACCCAGACAGAACACTGGTACGTGAAAACGGGACGGGCACGGATATACTTGGCGGCGCGGTGAAACGGGATGACACGGCCAATGACACGCTTTATTTCAAATTTCACGTTGACCCGCTTTCGGACAGGGATACTGAACCGTATTTCGCCGCGTTCGAATTGTTTGAAGGAGATGCGGAGCGATTGGGAATCGGCAACGCCATGAAAGCGTGGGCTTACAGCGCCTTCTTCCGTGCGGATGAATCGGGCGACTCAAACAACACCGCGGACTATTTTGACCTGCGCACCCTAAAACCCGAATCCTTCACGGGCGGGGCTTTCACTTCGTATCAAAATCCCCGGCGTGGCACCAGCGTCACCATTGTTTTCAAGATCCAATATGTTCCCGGCGAGGATGATCTGGTCACCGTCTGGCTGAATCCGGACCTTGGGCCGGGCGCAAACGAGGCGTATCAACCGGAGGGATTGACGACACGGTTCAATGCCAACGCGAGGTTTGATGAGATCCGCCTCCGCCATGCCGGTGGCGGAGGCGGATGGTCGTTCAGTGACCTGGCGATTGCAACCTCCTTCAG
>Ga0207029_10047_pt1 | contig 26630 bp, 13 predicted proteins | sample Alteio_BWMinCont_39_FD_153282 | JGI IMG/M metagenome (GOLD analysis project Ga0207029, IMG submission 153282) | Enriched cells from forest soil in Barre Woods Harvard Forest LTER site, Petersham, Massachusetts, United States -... | ecosystem: Environmental > Terrestrial > Soil > Temperate forest >...
AACCTCCGCGTGGTGGAATTTCATGCCGCCAGTCATCCGAATCGTCGAGTGGCGTGACGGCGACTTGTAATTTGGCGTCTTCACCTTCGGCAATCATGAACCGATGGTGAAAGTGTTTGAACTGGTTTAAATCCAGTTGCACCGGCAAGGCATCACCTGTTCCGTTGATGCCGGCGATGAACCAGCTTTTGGCGGAGCGACGCGCGAAAATTGCCACTTGTCCCGGTTCGCCGACCAGGCACCGGGTTTCATCCCAACGGGCCGGCGCATCACGAAACACTTGCAACGCTTGCGGAGGCAGCGATTCGAAAAACTCCGGTTTGTCTGCGTAATGGATGATGCCGGACGTGAAGATGATGGAAGCGGCCAGTTCATGGGCGGCTGTGGTCGTGCGCGCATATTTTTTAGGCGAGACGGCGACGGGCGTCACGTCCATCGGTCCGACGGCATTACGGGTAAACGGCAAAACGGTGTTTAATTCGGCCGCCTTTTGTGTGTAGCGTGGTTCGTAGAAATAACTCTCGTTGCCGAGCACGGCTTCAGTGGATAACACATTCGGCCAGGTCCGCTGCCAGCCGCGGGGAATCGTGCAGCCGTGCAAGTTTACGATCATATGCCGGCTGGCGGCATCCCGCATCAACGCTTGTTGGGCGGCAATGGCTTCCTGACGATCCGAACACCAGAAATCGACCTTCGCACCCTGAACTCCGGCGGCGGCCATTTCATCCAGTTGTTTTGTCCGGCTGGTCGAGTCATAATATCCAGCGGCATACGACCAGGCCAATGGAATAACCCCTTTTGAGATTGCGTAACTCGCAATCGGCTTCAATCCCGGCTTCCACCAACCGGCGTCGAACAAGGTGTATTCCCAACCCATCTTGGCGGCGAAATCGGTAAATTTATTAAACAATTCCGCCGTCGCGGGACCGTCGGGATAAGACCACCAGGCCCACGATGCGCGGCCGGGCTTTATCCATGAGGTGTCGGCAATTCGCGATGGGGCGGACAGATCGGTGACCAACGTCGCGGTGGCAATATCGCCAGCGGACTTGCCCATCACCATCACGCGCCACGGCATAGTCCACGGCAGAGTGTAGCGTGGTTGGGGTCCGAATTTGTTGGTATAACCGCGAGTCGTTTCATCAGCCAACGGGAAGGCGATTCGATAAACTCCGCCGGAACAATCCGGATTCAAATGGCAGGCGCAATAGGATTCATCCGTTCCCGCCTCCGTTAGCAGCACCCAGGCCGACGCATCGGGAGCCTTGAACAGGGCCGGGAAAGCCCAGCCGACGGCTTTCGCGCGCGAATCTGGCGGCGGATCGCCCGGGGCAACATGAAAAAAGAAATCTTCATACGCGGGCGTGTAAGGACCGGCGGCATGGTAGGGCTGCATCCATCCGCGCGCGTTAGCCGGAAGCGTGAAACTGGTGGATTCGGATTCGGCAATCCTCACCGTATCGTTGGTTTCAGGAAAACGATAACGGAAGGCAACCCCTTCATCACTCGCCGCCAAATCAATATCTATCGCCACATTATTGGTATTGCGAAACTCGAGCCGGCGAAACTTCACGACATGGTTGACCCTCGGTTGCACCCCGGCGAGCAGCTCGTATTTTTCGCGGCGCTTTTCGGTCGGTCCCGCATGCGCGAAGGTGAGCGAACCTTCAAAGTCCTGATCGTCCCGCTGCAAGCCGAGGCGTGAGGATTGAATTACTGTTTTACCTTCACGTAAAACTTCATAAGTCAGCTCCCCATTTTGGCCAAGAGAAACGGCAATGGTGCACAACCCGTCGGGTGACGCGAGCATCCAGACATTGGTTTCGGTTGCAGCCCGAAGTTTTCCTGTCAGACAAATCAATGCCACTGCAAATAGCAAACCGAGTCGGAATTTATTCATGGGTATTGAAAACTTGCCGAGCAAAACACAATTTGCCGGCTGAGATGATTCATGAGCCGAGCTCAATGACCGAGGCTTCGACAGCATGGGCGCAAGAAGGGACGATCCCATCATCCATTAATTCCTGGCCGGTGAGCGTTTTGCCTTCCTGCGGCATCGCCGCGCGACCCGGCGCAGGATTGAGTTCATGAATCGTGTAGTTAATTGCCGGGTCCAGCCCCTGTGGATGAACCGGTCCTTGAGGACCGTCTTTCAATTGAAAAGCAAACACAACCGCCCGTTTGCGATCGGGCGACACAAAATTCAGCGCACCGCGAAATCTTTCGTGAGGGTTCTCCAGCCGATAAAGATCGCCCAGTTGCGTCACATCGCGAATTTGTTTGTAAGCGCCGAGCGCACCGGCACAAATCGCCTTGTCTGATGCCGGCAGTTTCGTCAGGTCCAAATCCATCCCAAACCGGGCGCTCATCGCCACGCTACAGGCAAAATGCATGGGCCGATTACCCCAATGAGTAACGTGGCTGGCAATCGCCATTACCGGGAAGAAATAGGAATAATCCCATTGCATTAGCACGCGAAGGGTCGGATCGGTGTTGTCGCTCGGCCAGAATTCGTGAAAATATTTTAACGCGCCGTAATCCACGCGTCCGCCACCGCCGGAACACAGCATCAATTCGGTGTCGGGAAATGTCGTGGCGGTCTTGTCCATTAGCCGGTAAAGCGCGTTTACATAATCGATCCACAAATGTGACTGGCGGTCGGGGCCGAGATAGGAGGAACCGGGCTGCGTGAGGTAACGATTGCAATCCCATTTCGCATAACTAATGTTCGGCACGCTCAAAATGCTCTGAATAGAGTTCCATTCGAATTGCTGCACTCCCGGGCGCGTGAGATCAAGCACGAGCTGATTGCGCTGCAATTCGAGTTCGCGTTTCGGCTGCCTGATCACCCAGTCGGGATGTTGCTCGAATAATTCACTGTTTGGATTCACCATTTCGGGTTCCATCCAGATGCCAAAACGCAGACCTCGCTTGACGGCTTCGGCAGCGAGCGGGGCCAGCCCGTCGGGCAGGCGCGAACGATTCGGCTGCCAGTCGCCAAGTCCGGCGTCGTCGTTCACACGCGGATGCTTGTTTCCAAACCAACCGTCATCCAGCAAAAACAATTCCACACCCAGGTCCCTGGCCGGATCGTAAAGGCCGAGGATGCGATTGAAATCAAAATCAAAGCCGGTCGCCTCCCAGTTGTTTAAAAGAGCAGCGCGGGTTTTATGGCCATCGCGCATGCCAAAATCGCGCGCCCAACTGTGTAGATTCCGGCTCATTTCACCCAGGCCATTCTCGCTCCAAGCCCAGAGCATTTTCGGTGTGGTGAACGTTTCGCCCGGATTCAAATGATAGGCCGAGGCGAACGGGTTCACGCCGCACAAGGCGCGGACGCCGGTGCCGTAGTCTTCAAACGCGCATTGAAAACTTCCGGACCATTCGAGTGAGCCGGCCAGCACGCGACCGCGGTTTTCCAGTGGCGGACCATCGAGCGAAAGCACAAAAGAGGGATTTTGAAACTGGTCCGCGCGGACGCCAAGTTTGGAATCCAGCACTTTTATGCCGGGCGTGATTGGCTCCGTAATCGGCGATAACATTTCCTTCGCCCAATCGCCAAAGAAATGTGTCAGATAAACATTCGTTGAGGGCAGGAGCAGCGCAGTGGAAGCCATGCGTTCCAACGTCACCGGGCCGGATTCGTGGTGAACAATTTCCGTCCATTGTTCAACCACATCGCGGTCGCGGTCGGCGCAAAAGTTGAGGGTGACGGCGACCGGATAAGCCGGATCGTGCAAACGGATTTGAGTCAACTCGCGACCGGCATCGTCATTTGTACGGGAGAGGCTCTCAAAAATGAGTGCGGTTGAGGTGTTGCCATCGGAGTGGATGACTTGCAAAGCCGGCTCCCAAACATAGCCGTCACCGGCCTGCGGATAACTTTCATCCGTGCGCAGCGGTTTAGCATTCTGATCCACGCTCCCGACCGCCTGCTGGAACAGCCGACCGTCGCCACCCACCAGGAAATTCACAGTGAAGTGTTTGGTATTGACGCTAAATTGTTTGGGCGCCGTGAGGGCGGATGGGGTGTCGCCGGCGGCGGACAAGGCGGTGGCAACACCGATAGCGACGAGAAGCAAGTTCATTTTCATGATGAGCAGAAAAAGTTACCGCTCACGTTCCCAGTCGCAGGCGGAGTTGCCAAGTTGAAACGTCGCCGGCCGCCAACACGCCGCAGCGACCTTTTGCGGCGGCCAACGCCAGCACATCACTGTCTGCGTTGGTCGGTTCGATGGCGAAATGATGATGGCCGTGCCACCCGCCGCGCGTCAGCCACAATCCCAGTGTGTCATTCTCCGCCGGACTCCACTCGAATTCCAGGCGTTCGCCGGTAGTTGGATTGCCGATGGCCGCCTGGCCTTCGCTGACCGGCTTGGCGAACACTTTGGCGGAAGTTCTTTCAGGGATGGCACAAGCCACCGTATCCGGCCACGGTGGACCATTCAACAAGGCGCGCGTTGATGCCGGCAGTTCGAGAAGATCGCCCGGCTGCAAACTCAGCAGCGGATGGATTGCCCACACAAAGTGCTCCACTGCGCTCCCGCGATTATGCAACTGGTAGCTGATTTGAATTTCATTTCCGCGCAGCTCAATGGCGCGTTCAAAGTCAAACGGTGATATTGCCAGCCGGACCGAGGTTTTGAGAATGCCATTTTCGAGGGCTTCGGGATCCGTTTTCCACGGCTGGTTCCAGACTTCGCCATGATCCGGCAGATCGCGGCCCTGCCAGACACAGGCTGAGATGGTCGGCAAACATTCGTCCGCTCCGGTCAACGGGCTCCGGGAAAAAGCATCGCCGGCAACATTTTGAAACAATTTCAGCGGACCGGGGGGATGCCACATCCATTCGCGGCCGGTGCGCAGGTCCTTGAGAGAAATGATTTTCGCGCCCAGCTCCGGCACCACGGCGAGTTCGACGTACTCGTTGCTCAGCACGTAGACTTCAAATCCCTGCTCGTGTCGCATGGTCAAGGAATCGGTAAAGATTGTCATGGGATATAGAGGTTTCAAGGTGTTGGATAGGCGCGGATCAGAGGGTCATGCCGGCCAAAAGATCAGCGGCAAGCGCGTGATTCGGATCGCGCCTCAAGGTGGTTTGCAGCAGCGATCTGGCGGTTTTTGTTTTGCCGAGGCCAAGCTGTGCCTGCGCTTGCATAAAGAGCGCGGTGGTTTCCTGCCGGAATTGCAGATCGTCATCGAACAACAGCATGGTCGGGAGGGAAGTCGCAAAATAATCGATGTTCGCCCTGGCTTTTTGCAATTCTCGAGCGTAAGCCAGCAATTCACGCAAGAGCTTTCCCGCTTCGGCTCGCCGGCCAAGTTTTTCCTTGGCCAGCGCGGAGTAGTAAGTGATCTCACTGAAAGCGCGAACTCTCATTTCTTGAAAATCGCCCTTGAAATTGGCCGCCAACAACCAATGCTGGCGGGCGGATTTTGCATCGCCCAGGCCGGCAAAGGCGCAACCGAGCCAATAATGAATGTCACTCTGGTTGGCGAGCAAATGTTTGGCTTCACCCAAATTACGCGGCGACAGCAGCGCGGTCTCGAAATATTGTTTTGCGACGGCGGCATTATTCTTCGCCAGGACCCCGCGGCCCAGCGCCGTCAGGGAGCGAATATGCTGGCCCAGGGGTCCGCCTTCGCCGCCTTCCCATGGCTGGAAATTGCGACTGGTGATGAGCTCCAAGGCTTTGACATGCTGGCCGGTTTGATTGTAAAGCGCACAAAGCTCGACGCATAAGTCGTCACGCTGGCGAACCAAGCCCGGGTGTTTTTCCAGTTCAAAGAGACGCTTCCCGGGTTTTTCGCCGAGCCGTTTCCAAAGTTGGTCGCGCTCGTAAAGCAAACGCGCGTCCGCCGGGTTCGCAGCGAACGCTTTTTCGTAGGCGGCGCGCGCCTTCGCCGGTTGTTGACGAACGTTGAAATATCCGATGCCAAGATTACGCCAGACCACCGAGTAATGCGGGTCGAGTTTGGCAGACTTTTCCCACAAACTGATCGCCTCTTCATGGCGGCGGCGGTCGTACAGCAAATTGCCCAGATAATAGGCCGCGCGGGCATCATCGGGATTGGCGCGCATGGCCGCCTCAAAAACGGCAATTTCTTCGAGTCGCGCCGGGAAACAATGGTCAGGTGCGAGCGTGGCCGCCTGCCCGAAATAATGACGGGAGGCTTTTTTGTCGCCGTTTTTTTCATGCAGCCAGCCGAGGGTGTAATAAACCGCCGGCATCACACCCAGGCTTTGGTCGGGCAAATCGTTGGGTGTTTGCGTGGCGCCTTGCAAAATATCAATGGCCTCGCCAAGAAATCCGGAACGGGCGCAGTCGTGGGCGATGTCCAATTGCGTCGGCAAATCACAAAGCAGTTGCTCGTGGTTGAGGTGCCGCGCCCACCAATCAAGCGGATCGAGTTGCAGGGTGGCCTCAAGCAGCAGGCCGGCTTCGTAAGTATCATTGAGCTCGCGCAACACCATCACTTTCAGGTTTCGCGCGCGCAGGTTTTCAACATCAAGCCGCAGGGAGCGGTTGAGATGATCGACCGCGGTCACCCAATTTTTTCGCGAGCAATCGATTTCGGCGAGGGCATGGAAGCCTGCGGCCGCCCAGGTCTGATTCCAGGTTGCCTTGTAAAATGAATCATACGCTTCGCCGTCACGGTTGAGATAGCGCAGACACAAGCCCAGATTGTAGTGCGGTCCGCCATCGTACGGATTTGAGTTGCGGTGGGTAAGGCGCGCAATGGCGGTGCGAAAACATCCTTCGGCTTTCTGGAATTGGCCACGGCCGAGATGCCGCAAGCCCATTGCGTTGTTGCAACGGCAGTCCAGCGGATCGCGACGCAACGCCTCGCGCCAGTAAACCTCCGGTGAAAGCGTGGCGTGGCGATATTGCTCCAGATGCAATCCGATGAGGTACAATTCGTCGTTGGTCGCGACGCTGCCCGGTGCGGGCGGCTCGGTCGCCGGCGGTGGAACTTCGCCTTTCACGCGCGGCTTTGGCCGATAGGCAATCAGTTCGTTTCCTTCTCTGTCGGTAACCCGAATGAACAAATCTGTTTCAACGCTGTTACGGGGTATGTTAATGCTTTCGACGAACGGCAAAACTGGTGAGAGATCGCGCTCCAAGCGCGCAACTTCCTTTCCTTTTGCGAAAATGAGGATATTCGATTGCGAGTGATCGCCGGTGACCGCAATGCCGAGTTGCAGTCGGCGTTGCTTCAAATGCAGGCTGATCGCCGCTTGGAGATTTGCGTGCTGCGCCGGGCCGATTTTCTGGATTGGATACCAATACTGGCTCCACGATTTGGTTTCGCCAGGTTGCAGAAAACTGAAGTCGGGCTGGTTATCGGTATAGACGCCCGCCATGATTTCGATGTAAGGGCTGAATTCGCCATGCGCATCAGCATCCGTCAGGTTGCGATCCCAGGCATAGCCAAACTCGTGATTGCCCCAAGTCCACTGCTTTTTCCCGGGCGAAATGTGATGGTTCGCAATATGGATTAAGCCCGCCTGCGCCTTGTAATCATAGCCGCCGAAGAAATCTTCCTGGCTGCCCATGCACATGTAGGACGTGGGCACAGGGATGTTGGCATAAAATGAAAGATCGTTGGCCGCGTAATCCGGCATTTCAAAGGTCCGCTCTCCATTCTTCGCCCCGGAATGGCAATGCGGCGGCAGGAACTGATTTGGCATTTCCTGCGGAGGCACTCCCCTGCCCTCGCGTTCGCCATAATTGACGCCGTAATAAAACCCCTTCGCCAGCGGATACTCGCTCATCGAGCGGCGCGCATGGTCGGCAACATAAAATACGTCGGGCGGGAAAAAACTTTGATACGCTTCGTGGACGCGCGTGGCCACATTGGCCCACCAAAGAAACGTCTGCGTGGTTGCGGTCCGGTTGTAGACGCGGACTTTAAGTTCCAGATAGGACTTGCCCGGATGCAGACAGACGCCGTGCATTCCCTTCATTCGGCTCATTGGATCGTGATCGCCACACCAAATCGTCTTCGAGCCGTCCGGATGCGCCTCGACTTCAAAAGCCACCGGCAGAAACGTCGCGGGACGATGGTGCTGCGGCCAGTTGAACTCAATGCCGCCGGAAATCCACGGGCCGGCCAATCCGACCAGCGCGGGTTTGATGACCGGCTGGTTGTAAACCAAATCGTAGCCATTGGTCTTGTCCTGAATTGCGTGGATGCGCCCGCCGATTTCCGGCAACACGAGCGCGCGAATATATTCATTTTCAATCCAGACCGCTTTCCATTTGCGGTCCACCGGCTTTTCCGCGATGCGATCCGTGAACGGCAGCGGATAGACCTTGCCACTGCTGCCTTGATAGACGCGCTTTTCGAGAAACATCGGATTTTTGTCCGGCATCGCCGGCAGATAGGTTGGCAGTATCAGGTCTTCCACGCGCACCGCAACGGCATCGCTTTGGGAGTGGCCGTTGCGCTCACGTGCAGCGACTGCCGTTGCGCCTCTGTTCGATTCAATAGTCTGTGTTCGTTTCATTGCCTCGAAATTAATCCACCAGCTCGCGTTCAATTTGTTCCAGTGTCTTGCCTTTCGTTTCGGGCAGCTTGAAAAAGACAAAGACGAATCCCGCCGCGCAGATCGCGCCGTAAAGCCAGAAGGTTCCCGACGAACCGAGTTTCGCGTTCAACCAGGGGAACGTGAATATCAGGAGAAAACAGGCGATCCAGAGAGACGAAACGGCCACCGCAATGGCCGCGCCCCGAATGCGGTTGGGGAACAATTCCGAGATAACCACCCACGTCACCGGCGCGAGCGACATCGCGTAACAACCAATTGCGGCCAGCACGAGCAGCAGCATGGGCAGACCTTGGACTCCGGTAAAGTAGCAAAATCCCATCGCCGTGTAAATGACCGCCAGCGCTGCCGAACCAAACAGCATCAAGGGTCGGCGTCCGGCCCGGTCCACGACCCCCAGCGCGACCAGCGTAAAAGCAAGATTCACCGAACCGGTCCAGGCGATGTTCTTGAGCACGTTGGAAATATCATAGCCTGCCTTATGAAAAATCTCCGGAGCATAATTGAAGATGACATTGATTCCGCACCATTGCTGGAACACTGCGAGCACGACGCCGAGAACAATGACCTTGCGCATGCCGGGTTCCAGCAAATCGGCGAAGCGGACCCGCTTGGTATCTTCACTGGCGACAGAGGACTCGATTTCCTTGACCGCGGCATGGGCGTACGATTCGCCTCCGATGTCTTGCAGGATGCCGCGCGCCTCGCCGGTTCTCCCGCTCTTCGCCAGCCACCGCGGACTTTCAGGGACGAAAAACATCCCGATAAAAAACAACAGAGCCGGCGCGGCAGTCAGGCCAAACATCCAGCGCCATCCCTGCTGGCCGAACCAAGAATTACGGATGAAATCGTCCGAGGCGCCGGCGGGCAGACCGCGCCCGATAAACCAGTTGATGTATTGCGCGAGAAGGATGCCAATGACGACGGTGAGCTGGTTGATCGCCACCAATCTGCCCCGAATTTGGGCGGGAGCGACCTCGGCGATATACATTGGCGAGAGGCTTGACGCCAGGCCGATGGCCACTCCGCCGAAAATGCGCCAGGCAATAAACACCATGAAGCTGCCGGCCAGCGCATTGCCCAGCGAAGTCACCGCAAAGATCAACGCCGCTACAATCAACAATCGTTTGCGGCCATATTTGTCGCTCAATCCCCCAGCGACCAATGCGCCGGCCAGACAGCCGATGAGCGCACAACTATTTGCCCAGCCAATCTGGGTTTCAGTCGTCAATTGAAAATATCTCTGGAAAAAGAGCTTTGCGCCGCCGATGACAACCCAGTCCCAGCCAAACAGCAGACCGCCCATGGCGGCGACAATCGAAATGAGCCAGACATAGCCAACGTTAAAATCGGCCTTCACCGTTGAGGGCTCAGTTTGAATTGCGGTTATCATGTCGATATTTTTCCTGGTCAACGTCCCTAGTTGGCGGGCTGCACTTTCAAGAGATAATATTCCTGGGCGGAATCCGGATTAACGGCGTTCGTGACGCTGAAATTCCCTCCGCCATCAAACAGGTTGGTTGTCGTGACTGTCCAGTTGGCCAAAGGTAACAGCAGGTTGGTTGAGGTCAGCACATAAAAAGTGCCGCCGGGGATCCCGCCCGCACCGCTGAAGACAAGGTTGCCGCCTGACATTGCCACACTGCCAATAACGGGCGGATTTGCCGCAGTGACCAGACTCAAGCGGAATAATTTGGCTTGTTTTGAATTCAAGCTCACAGTGAAAGAGTTGGAAACTGTGGATGTCGTTCCTGCCCACAAATCAGTTGCCAGATAGTTGGTGGCCGTGAGGCCGGCGCGACTCAGATCCACGCTCTCGTTTGTCGCGGTCGCCGTATAATTGAAAACAGCAATGCTCCAGGCCGAAGCATTTTCCTGCCGAACAAAGATGCTCGAGGCATCGGATCCTGTGTTTCCTTCCACCGGGGTAAAGGTTTGGCCGACGCTGGCGACATGGTTAATGGCCGCATTTGTCAGGCACATTTGCGCGGCGGCCTGGCCGCCGGCGGTAGTCAGGTCGTCACCGTCAAGAAATATCCCGGTGACCGCATCGCTGATTAGCCGGCTCTGGTTTTCATTTGTGCTGGCACCATAACCGTTGAAAACCATCATGTCGGGGTCGTTGAATTGATATAAATCATCGAGCCACCAGCCATAAGAAACCGAGTTCATGGTGTAGGCGGTGTTGCTGATCAGGGAGGTATACGCATCGCACGCAATGCGCCGCGCATGGCCGTACTGATACGGAAAAAGCGGCGCAATCGACTCGCTCAAGAACATCCGGCCGTTGATCTGGCTGAGGATGTTTGACATTCCCACGTTGTAAGCCTGAATCCCGGTGGTGACATTCGGGTCATAATGCACGCCTTCCAGCGCGCCGTGTGACAGGAAGTCAGATTTCAGATAATCAAAACCAAAATAGGTGAACAGGTTCACGTAATATTGAATCAATTGCTCGACTCCAGGGTGGGTTGGATCCACGGCAATGCCGCCGTCAACGGTCTGCACGGCTCCGCTGGCCGTTCGCAAATAGGCACTGCTCCATAAATAGGTTGAACTCCCTGTGATCATCGAGTTCGATCCTTGAGCTGCAGTACCCCAATAGACAAACGGCGTCCAATAAATTCCTGCCTTCTGCCCATTCGCATGGCAATAGGCGGCAAACTGCTGCAATTGGGAGTTGCTTAAATTGCTCCAATAAGAATCCAGGTTGATATAAACCGTTCCATTGTTGGCAAAACCGCGCACTTGCAAATTAGTGTGGAAAAAATCGGAAACCGCAATCGCATCGGCGTAATTAATGGCGGTTTGGATAACACCCCAACTATTCCAGCCGAACGGCACGCCGTTGGTCCAGGGCAGTCGCGGAAGCGCTTTGGCGTTTTCCGCCGCGTAATTCTCCATGGTCGTCCGCCAGTCCGTCCCAAAACCAACAAACATTGTCGGAGAAGAAATCGTGGATCCTGACAGGTAGCCATGGGGCGCGACATCCCACGGAGAGGTGGCGCCGCCAAAGACATTCATTTGATCCAACTTGTGGTTCGCGCCATTGAAATAGACACCCGACTTCCAGGTGTCATGCGTGACTGAGCCAACCACCAGGCCATTGCGTGTGGTATTGTCATAAAAGGCAGCCACTTCGTAACTGGTGCTGGAACTATTTATCGGCATCGCGTTGTAGGTGACAAAGCCGTCGTTGTCAAACGGGACAAATAAAGCCCGATTGTCATTGGTGACTCCAAGGTTCACGCCGCCGGTCGTACTCACCACCACCGGTCCCATCCAATTGGCGCTCAGGCTCGAACCCACCACGGCCACTCTGGTGAGAAAGCTGTCATTTTGATCGAATGTGAAATACTGTTTCATGGTCGGCACACCAACCCCTTGAGCGGTTACAACAACTTGATTACTGGCAACCACCGTGTATGTCCGGTTGGTATAAGCGGCATTGTTACCGGTAATGTAGCCCGTCTTCAAACCGACGCCGGCATAGAAAGCGGATATTTTCATTGAATTTTGCCAGTAAAAAGCCGTTGTGCCATTACTGAGATTATATTGCAAAGTCACATCGGCATTCGACATCACGAGCATGTTAAGCGTCTGGTGAAAGACCGGTTGACCGCAGACTTTTGTCAGTGGAAATACCACGACAAACAACAGGATTGAAATCCGGCTCAGCAGACCTGTAAAAGTCATTTTATGGCATGGCGACGTCATTCAGGTTCAGTAAAACGCAATCACCTGCTCGACATCAACAATATCACGCCGTGCCACGCTTTTAAGAAGTGTTGTCCATTGATAATAAGAATGATTTAACCCCGCCCTTGAGTCAGCCAAGTTTGGCATATTTATTTCACGGCGGCCGGACCGAAGGTGTTTGCCAGTTACGATGCCAATCATAAGTCCATAAATTCTGCAACTTTACCTGTTCGACATGTCCATCGGCGAACCCCATGTTAATCGCCCCGGGCAATACTGCACCCGGAGCGAGGTTTCTGGGAGCGCCGCCCGGAGGCTGGCCGCCGTGGCGGGGAATGCACACCCTCGGCATGCCCTCCGGGCTCCCACCGTCCCCAGTATAAAGGTTTCGAGCCGGGGAATCGGTCTCGGTCGGGTCCAGATTAATCCATACGCTGTCCATGAACATTGGGGTCAGGACCGCAGATTGGACTGAGTATTCATTTTTAAACAGCCCGCCGGGGTTGGCGGTGGCATTTCCCAACCCGAAAGTAAGCCATGAATTATAGCCGTAGCTGCTCGCATAGGGTGGAGTGGAAATCGTCCAATGCCAGGCAGAATCCGCCGTTCCCGGCGGGTTATTGCCCGGATTACCCTTGTCTGGCGCAGCCGGGCAGATTAACACATTAGTCGCATTGCCATAAAAAGAGAGCATGGCCCCCATCCAGTCGCCCTGACTCAAGGTGGGGTTGTTTGTATTCATCGGTCCCACATAAACCTTGTTGTCCTGAACATACATGACGTTGGCCAGCGTCAACTGTTTTAGGTTATTGAGATCGGCTACTGATTGCGCCCGGCGTTTGGCGCTGGCCAAGGCAGGCAACAGCATGGCCGCCAGAATGGCGATGATGGCAATGACTACCAGCAGTTCAATCAAGGTGAACGCCGAACTGGTCTTTTGGTTGTTCCGTTTCATAATCTATAGTGTTTGCATGTTTAACTGCCTTGTCCCCCATGGGGGTTGGAACATCGATTCAAGCCATGGCTTAACAGGTCTCAAGGGATTTTGAGGATGTAAAATCTGTTTTGATTTCCACCCACTGCATTGGTGAACGTGAAAGTGCCGCCGGCACTAAATGTGCCGTTGGTTAACACCGTCCAACTGCCAATCGGCAGGGTGATGTTGGTCGAACTCAAAATATGGTAGGTGCCGCCAGAACCGGTATTGTTCGAGCCACTAAGAACAACGTTGCCGCCGGACAGCGTGATATTTTTGATGGTGGGCGGGACGGCAGCGGCGACAATTGACAAGGTGCCGTTGCTATCCAGGTTGCCGGTATTCCAAGCCAATCCCGGCCCGGGCGTTGCCGGATTGATGGCGGCGAATGCCCCACTATAAGTCGCACCACTGAACAGCACAAAACTGTCACCCGCCGCCAGTGTGCCAGCGAGGTTGGCCACGTTCAAGGTGCCGCTGTAAGCAATGTTTCCAGAGCTGCTGATCACATCACTGGTGGCGGCGGTTTGGTTTACTTCCATCATGGTGGTACCTGATAAGACGACATTGCTGGAGACCGTAATCGTTCCGATCGCACCAGTGCCGCCCGGCGACACGATTGCACCGGCCCCAACCGTCAGGCTGCCATTGATTGTGCCGCTGCCCTGCAATGTTTGACCCAGGGCGAGCGTCAGGGTCTGGTCCGTGCGTTTGGTCACGTCGACCGTTGCGCCGGTGAGCGTAATATTCGTGCTGCCGGAAATGGACCCGTTGCCGACCAGCGCCAAGGTCCGCCCCGAGCGGAGATCGGTTATGCCCTGGTAGGTGTTGGCGGCGGCGAACACCACCGTGTTATTGTAATTGTCCCAGAAGAAGCCGCCCGAACCGCTGATCACATTGCTGAAAGTAACCGTGCTGTCGCCAATCTGCAGATGGACCAGCCCGTTCAAGACGACTGGCTTCTGCAAAACCGTGCCGCTGCCAGAACCACCGGTGCCGCTATAGAAGGCAAGTGACGAGTTATTTTCCATCACGAAGGCTGAATTCAACCGATAATCACCCGCTCCGCCGTTTGGCTGGAACTGGAAGCCGGCGGTGGGCATGATGTGGATTACCTTGGCATAACCATTATCACCAATGGTGGTATCGCCATGTTGGACATTCATGAGGATATTCGAATGAAGGGTCAGCACGTTGGTGGGATTGCCCAGACTGCCGCCCATTGCAGCGACCTGCCAGGTTTGCTGGCTGGAGGCGGTGGAATAGAAGTCAAAGTTTCCAAGGTTCGGGTCAATCAGGACATCGTTCCATTGGGAATAGCCGGGTTGGATGGCGGTAAAGTTGTAGTTGCTGCCATGAGTGCTCAAGGTGGTCGGCAAACCGGGAAAACCCCAATCCCATCTGGCCGTTCCCCCGATGGTGGTGTTGCCGAGCAGGGTGAAATTCTGGCCCAGCCCGAAGGTGCTGGAGTCATTGTAAACCGGGTTGCCGATGATCTGGATGGCCCCGTTGCCGTTGACGCCCGCACCGGAGATCACGATCGGTTTGGTGGTAAAGCCGATATCGCCACCCGGGTAGCCGCCGGTCTCGTTAAGATAAAACGTCGCTCCATTTGAAACGGAAATCGTTCCGGTCGTGGATCCCAATGCGGACACGTTGTTCACTTGCAAAGCCCCGCCGGCGATGGTCGTGTTGCCGTTGAAACCATTCACGGTGTTAATGGTCATGGTGCCAGTTCCCGTTTTATAAACACTGGTGGCACCACTGATTGTGCCGGCACCGCTCAAAGTGTAGTTGACTGTGGAATTATTCGTGATTACGGCCGGCGAAACGATCTGACCGCTGCCGAGGTCAATGTTCGTGGCCGGTGACGCCGCGTTGATAATGGTGTCGTTAAAAATAACCGTGTCGGAATTGGCAAACACCTGCGACGCATGGGTGACTATGTTTGACCAGTTCAAGGAAGAGAAATCCCATTCTCCATTATTGGCGCCATTGTTCCAAACCAACTGGGCTGGAGTGCCGCTGACGATCACAGCGATCTGCTGCGGGCTGGTGGTGGTGATGTTGGTCAGGGTTAAGGTATAGACGCTCGACGAAACGGTTTGCACCCCGCCGAACGAGCCGGAAAGGCTTCCGGTGTAAGTAATTAGCGGGTAAACCCCATTTTGCAGGGTCCCTCCGGTGGGATTTACAAAAATGGTGTTCCCGTTAGCAGTCAAATTCCCGGCGACCGCCACCAAATCGTTATTGCCACTGATGGTCGTGCTCAAGCCTTCGGTCAGCGTGGCTCCGCCTTCGAGCGTCAACCCGCCGTTGGCACCGAATGTTCCGGCCACATTTACATCACCCGGCTGCAAGGCTCCGGACACGTCCACCAAGCCGGTTGCTACGCCTTTTCCGGAAATCACCGTGCCCGATTGGCTGGTAATACCCGATCCGATGGTGCCGTCCAGCACCACTCCGCCCTTATACAGGGCCACACCGCCACTGAATGACGGGCTATTACCCGATAACGTCAGCGTTCCGGTACCGCCATTGAGATAGACCACACCTGAGCCGCTCAACACGCTGCTGATGGTCAGCGAGGTGCCGCCATTAATATTGAAGGAGCAAAAGCCCGGCTCAAGCGTCATTTGACCGGTCATGATGTTGTTGCCGGCATTGTTGTCGAGGATGCCATCCTGGAAATCCACGATTTTGTTGATTTGAGAATAGGGTCCGCCATAAAATACCAGTGTGCCACTTGACGAAATGGTCAGCGTATGATTTGGATCTCCGAAGGTGGTCGAACCAACCACTCCCAATTGCCCGGAGGTCAGGTTGATATTGCCCAAAGCCGGGTCAAGGGTTGTATTCTGCCACTGGAAATAGCCGCCGGCCACGCCCACCAGAGTCAGGTTGTAGGCGTTGCCAGATGTGCTGAGAGTGCTGCCGCTGGCAAAATCCCAGCGGTTTGGATAGTCAAAGGTGGTATCTCCAGTCAAGGTGACTGCCAGGGCCGGGCCATACACCGCACCTCCACTATCGGTGATGGCTCCATTGCCGGACGCGCCCGCTCCGGAAACTTTCATCGGCTTAGTGATGGAATTTCCATTCATATCAAACGTGGAACCGTTTGCTACCACGACAGCTCCGCCCGCAGATCCCAGCGCGGAAACACTGCCCATTTGCAAGGTGCTGCCGTTGGTGACGACCACGTTGCCCGTGAAAGTGTTGGCACCACTCAGCACCAGTGTCCCGCCGGCTCCCGCCTGCTCAAACGAGCCCGATCCAGAAATAATATTTCCCTCCGTAATCGTGCCTGAGTTGGCGAAGACCAGATTCCCGTTATCGAGGATCGAAACTGACGGGAGACTGCCAGCCGTATCGTTGTTGCCGACTTGCAAAGTGCCACCGCTGATCGTGACGCCACCGCTGAAAGTGTTTGCCGCGCTGTTATCAAGCACCAGCTTGCCGGGACCTGACTTTTGCAGGCTGCTGGAACCGCCCAGCGAACCGGGACCGTTGAAAGTATAATTGAGCAGGGAGTTGCTGACCGTGACGCTGCCCGGCGCAAGCGAGGTTGTCAGGTTGATCGTGCCGGTGACAGCCCCATCCAGAAATTGAACGAATTCTCCATCGGCGTACACCGCTGAACCACCCGCGAGCCAGTTGGCGGTGGTGGTATCCCAATTTCCACTGATATTACCATTCCAAGTCAGCGTGCCTGAACCGGCGGTCAGAACCAAATCGATGGAAGCGTTAGCCGTGTCGTTGGAGAGGTAGCCAGCATAAAGAGTCGGCAAAGTGCCGAGACTAAAATTGTAGCCCGCGCCGCCAATGCTGCCGGAGTATTTAACCAGCTTGATTTGAACAGGATAACTGGCAAATGGAGGTGCTGATGAAATATTAACGGTATTCCCCGCGCCACCCGTTTTCAAACTGGCGGTTACAACCGTGTTCGAGAGGGGATTAACAGTCAGATTCATAGCTGAATTCCACAGCGATATGCTGCTGACCGGCGCCGACGGCGAGCCGGCACTGCCGGTGACTGACAGGACGCCATTTGTCACATTGATGCTCCCAACGCCGGCACCGTTGACAATGGTTTTGGCCGTCAATGTTCCCCCGCTGACATTGATCGTGCCAGCCGAACCAGCCGTCAAACCGCCGGTAACCGCGGCCAGTGTCAGTGTGTTGTTCACCTGCAAGGTCGAGGATGTGCTGAGAACGGCATTCGAATTGAGGTTGACGATGCCCACACCAGCGCCGCCGTTCCCCACCTCCTGGTTGCCAATGACCGCGCTGTTCACATTGAAGAATCCGTCGTCCGCGGTCAGGACGCCCAGAGCGGAGGCGGTGCCTGCCTGGCCCAGTTGCATCGCATCCACCACCATGTAGATGTTACCGCCGCTGAAGTCACAAAGGGCATATCCCGGGACATTGGGCGCACCATTCGCGTTGCAAATCCAGAAATTGGCGACCCGACCGCTGCCTCCGCTGCCGTAAAAATAAGCGCTGGGAACCGGGTTCGCCCCGCCGATGAAGGCCGGATTGAATTTCATCCAGGCTCCCACAAGCGACGTCCCGCTGCCACCGATAATGAGATTGCCGGTGCCGGTCGCAATCGAGCTGTTCTGACCCAAATAAACGGCGCACGGCACCGAGTTGGTGAATGCCTGGTTGCAGAGTTGGAAATCGTTGCCGAGATAAATGTTGTTGGTTTTCGCCAGATAGAGCGTGCCGTGGCTGAAATGTGCGCCGCCACTGGCGACCAGAATCTCCGGACCGGTAGCCGTGAAAGAATCGAGTCCGGACAAATCCAGGGTGACATTGTGGACATCCCCGCCAGTAACCGAACCTTGATTCACGTGCAAGGTGCCGTTCATGGAGAATGCGCCACCGGCCCCCAGCAGGGTGATGGTCTCAATGGCGTTGGCCGGAGCCGGGCTCGCGGTGTTCAACGCGTCCGCGCCCACGAACACTTGCCCGTTGCCGGCAGCAAGGGTCAAGGTTATCCCTGGGTCGATGAGGGTCGTATAATTGCCATTGGTGGGAACGAAGTCGAGCTCCCAGATCGGCATCTGCGCCACGGTGGTGATGTTGTCAATAACGTTGTTCACGGAGAAAACCGAATTGAGGCTGGCTCCCGTGCCGGTGAATTGAACCTGGTTGTAATAGGTTTGCGGCGGAGTTGACGATCCAAAACCGGAAAAATTCCCCCAATTGGCGGCATCGGACCAATTGGTGGTGGCGCTCACGCCAGCCACTCCAATCCATTGCTCAGTCGCGGCCAATCCTGAAGTCACCATCAAAGTCGTAAGGGCCAATGCCATTCCCACTTTTGCCCGGGTCGTTAATCTGCCAATCGTCGATTCTACGTTCATTTTCATAAGTTGAATTGTGGTTTCGGATTTATCTTTGTTTTTGCGGGATAATCAGTGATCAGTCAACCGGCAGCCGGCATGCCCGTCCCGGCTGCGCCGTTATTATCAAAGGTGACTGGACCCGATCGTGACATTTTTCATCCATGAGTCATTTCTGTAAGGCAATCATTTTGTCTGTCTGCGGGTTCCTCAAACGACGGAGATCCCAAGGGAAACAGTGACGCGGCAAAATCATCGGCTATGGATTGAATCTACCGGACAACCACGAAATGGGGAATGGACATTCTAACAGTGTGTATGGACAATTGACTTGTGCCAATCACCGGCGGGCTTCGGGAAACTGCGCGCCATAACGCCGCCGGTGTTCCGATGGCGAATGGTTGTGCATCTTGCTGAAAGCGCGGGAAAAGTAAAATTGGTCGGAAAAACCAAGCTGTTCGCTGATTTGTTTGATGGAGAAATCCGTGGTATTCAGGAGCTGCACGGCTTGCTGCATGCGCAAATGGTTTAGGTAGCTTAATGGTGCGTAGCCCGTCACCCGCAGAAATGAGGTTGTGTAATGAGACCGCGACAAGTTCACCAGTGCCGCCAGCGTGGCCACTTTCAGGGGCTCCCGCAGATGCCCTTTCATAAACTCGATGCTTTTGGTGATGCGATCGCGCACACTGGTTCCCCCGTATTTGAATTCATCTTTGTGGCGCAGTATCAAACCCATCAAATGCGTCGATGAATGAGCAGCGTAAATCAAATGGGTCAAGGTAAAGCCATGCTCAAGCCCCTCCAAAACATCCTCAAAGAGCGAGAGCAGTTGCACGTCGCCCCCGAGCGGCACCACCGGGCTTTCCTTGGTTACTCCCAGCAATTCGAGATAAATCGGCACATTCGACCCCACTGCGTGAAACCAATAGATCGTCCACGGCGCCTCTTTCTCCGCCCCATAAACGTGCGGCGTGTTGACCGGCAGAACCAGCAATTGGTTTCTGGTCACCGCGTGCTTTCGCCCGGCCATCTCGCACCAGCCGTTGCCTTCGGCGCAATAAATGAATATGACTTCCGGGCATCCCATTTCCCGCGCGCAAGTATGTCCCCTGGCCTTGGGATAATAACCGGCGTCGGTCGGCAACAATTGTCTGAGCAGTGAATGCTGCAGGGCCGTGGCCAGAATCGGCCGTGGAAGCACCACCAGGCGCTGTCCGGCAAATCCTTCGTGCTTCTCACGCCATTTCATATCGGGATTTTGGTATTTGGGCATAAGCACTACCAGCGTCGACAATTGATTGCAACTTTTTCGTTGGGAAAGACACGATTGGGGATCGCAGACAGAGGGACAAAAAAATGGCCGCCACCCGGGGTGACGGCCATTCTCGATTCAATGCGAAATCTACTTCTTGAGTGTCTTCCGCAAGCCCAAAAACATGGCAGCGCCACAGCCAAACAAGGCAAAACTCGCCGGTTCGGGAACCGCCGTAAAAGTAAGGTTATACCCCAAATTTGGAGCCGGATAAATTGAATCTGACTGGCTCGTCTGGCCAAACGACGGATTCGGGTTACCCGCGTCACTTGTGTTGGAATCGTATATTCCCGCGCGCGAGAATTCGTAACCGGCCGATCCTTGGACAAATGGACCGTTAGGAGCACTTCCACTCAAGCTCCCATTCTCTACATTCCATGTGATCTGACCGTTGTTCCCATTGTCCGGGGAATTATTGCTAATCAGGTCTCCCCAAGTGTCCGCACCACCAACGACTGTGGCCCCAAGGTCATAATAACTCTGATACGAGAGAGTCACAGTCGAAGGCAACGCCACCCAAGCATAGCCATGCGCCCACAGAGTTGGAGTTCCCGCCGGCACGACAGCCGAAGCGACGACGCTGCCGGCAGTGGAGTTGCCGCCGGCGCCCCAAAGTGTAATGGTATGGCTGGTAGACAAGGGCGCATCATTGGGGTCGGCGTAACCAAGATAGTTCGCGCTCACGTTATAGAAGTAAGGGGTGTAGAATGCACCGCCGACAATTCCGGTAAAGGCGTTTTGACTGAGGCCCGGCAAACTGACGTTTGGCAGATAAAGCTGGGTGTTATTATTTTGGTCTCCATTAACTGTTTGGGCGAAGGCTGCCGGGGCAAAGGTCAAACCCAATGCGACTCCAGCGATGATTGATTGGTTAGTTGCTTTCATTTTGGTTTAGGTGTTTGTTTTACGATCTGTTAATGCTTTCCAGACCAGCCAGCCGCAAGTGAACCTTGATGGAGCATGGGCCGGTTGGTCATGTTAGAAACTTAACACAGCATTTCCCTTGTGGAATGGACAACTCACCGAACCGCATGGACATTTGACCGCTCGGAACTGGTGTTTTGGCCTTGTACCAAACCGAGGCAGCACCCCGCGACAAATTACGAGGCGCATGGACAAACTGGCTGGGCGCAATTTAATTTCCCAGTCCGGTACTTCTGTTGGACACCGGTGAACCCTGTCGGCGCTGACGAAGTCCATCCCAATAATTCCGAATCGAATTCCGGCTCCGTCGTTCACCACCTTGTTCTGAAGGCAGAAACCTTTCAAAAATGTCAGCCAGTTTCTGGAAGCTGCGCGCAATTTCCCAGACGGCCCGTTCCCGTCCGATTTGTTGCGCCCTCAAATTGACGAGCGTTTCCCGGAAGATTGTCCGCCCGACTGCGAAGCCAATGAAACCGCTGACACCGGCGGCGGTCATCAACCAGTCACACACTTGGTCCTCGTCTTCGCCACGTCCCAGAACCATGCAGCCGACGTTGTCCCGGCCATCACGCCGGGCGGCGGCCACAATCCGTTCACAATCCTCGCGCCGGTCGAGCCCTTCAATTGACCAAACGTCCGGTTCGATGCCACAATTCTGAAGCTGGTGAATTGCCAGCAACATCAACTGTGGGCGAAGCTTCAAATCGTAAGCTCGCTGGTTGGCGTTGAGCTGGGCGAGTTGGGCTTTTTCCGGCGGCACGCGCAGCTCAAGCATGAACCGGCTCTGACTGTGGCGCTGGAGATACTCCGACAATCGTCGCAACCGCAGCAGTTGCCGGCGGTTCGAGGAAAAATCGCCGCCCGGGTTGTAACGCACCAGAGCCTTGCAGAATGTTGGCTGAACCGCTTCGATGTGTTTGGCGAAATCCTCACCGTAATCGAAATCGAACTCGTCCTGCCCGCTCTTCTCCACAGGGCACGCCGTCACAAATCCCCTCGCCTTCGCGTCCCGCAGGATATCCGCACCCAATTCCTCATCCACGAGCACGCCGGCATTTTCCCCGGCAGCACCAGCGTCGACCGCGACTTTAAAGCCATCGTAAATAACCTGTTTGGCTTGCGCGATGTCAGCGCTGTGAGAGGGCGTCAAATCGTCCTGCCAGCCGAACAGCGGGTGCTGCTTGAATAAATCGTGATGATCGAACGGCAACAAATAAAGCGGCCGGTTGTAGCCGATAAATTTCATAATAAAATAATAATTGGCAATCGGACCTTATCGGTTAAAGGAATCGTAAATTCCTTCTTCCCAGGCACGCAATGGCATTGGCAACATCCCGGGAGTTATTTCCTGAATGCTCCCAACCCCAAGCGCCCCGCCGTCCCAAGTTTCGTCACTTTCGACAAAAAAACAAGCCCAAGCCGCAGCGCTGGCAAATTCGGCCAAATGAGAGGCCGTCGACGAAGAAAAGGGCATGGCTTGTCCGATGCCAAATACGGCGATCGCAGCTTCCGCAACCTGCCGGCATTTGGCCCAATGTTCGAGCCAGGTCAGGAGCCAGGCGGGAAGCGGCTGAGCCGTCTGGCTGGCCAGCACGATCAAGTGGGCATCGAGCGCCTCCGCCATGGCTTGTTTCAATGTGGGCGTGAATTTCAACATGTCCAACCGCCAGGGTCGAACGTTCCATTGAACGTCAAAAGCCAGGTTCTCCGTCGAATGTTTCAAAGCTGCGTTCGCTTTTGCTCCGGCGGCAAAACCGTCGTAAATGATCAATGCTTTCATATCATGTATTTTTGTGGCTTGTATTTTTTGTAAAGTGGACATGTTAATTCCTGTGCGCGCAGCCGACCGACGATACGGTTGAATGTCCGATCGTCTTTAACAATTGTAACCTGTCTTGGGATTTAAGCATGCCGCGCCATTTCTGCGCCTGTTGCCTACGCATGACGCGTTCCAAGCGCGCAACGAATAATTTCAATATCGTTTAAATCAATGTTAGACAGTCTGTTGTGTCGATACTTAGGCCTGGCAAGATGATCACGAATTGGGTTTGGCAAGCTTCAGTCAGTCGTCTGTTCGACTGAGTGTCGAATAACCGTCAGTGAAACGCTGATTCGGCATCGCGCGCACGCGAATTCATACAGGGAACATTTTTATGGCGATCGTCCGAAGCTGGTTCGAGTACTGAGGAGCGAGCACCGAGGCTGGTGCTGCCGGGAGTTGTGATGGTCCGGGCAAATCAGGGATTGATGTTCGCCTTCAAACTTCGCCGCAAGTCAGAACCGCTTGTGCGGTAATGATTTCAGTTGATCAGATTCGGTTCCGGAGTCTCCACGGCAGCGTGCCGGTAATTGATGTTCAGCTCATCAAACCGCTGGACATGGATCTTCAGGCGGCGCATGAAATCATCCCAATTTTTCGCGTCCTTCGCCGACCATGTTACTTCGGCGAGTGCGCAAGCCCGCGGGAAGGTCATGTATTCGGCCTGCTTCAAGTTGGAAATCTGTTCCGTCCACAAGTTGCCCTGGGCGCCCAGAATACAAGATTGCAACCCCGGGGGCACATTCGTGGGCATGGGGTCGAAGGCATACATTTTATTCAGCGGGAGCGGCCCGCCCCACGCGGCAGCCTTCGGCTCGGCGGCATGATTGGTCGACTGGTAGAAGTCAAAATAGCAGTACGCCGTGGGTGTCATCACCACGTCATGACCGGCGCTGGCCGCTTCCTTCGCGCCGCCGATCCAGTCCATGACGGCGGCATTCTGGGGCAGGCCGCCTTGCAATATTTCGCTCCAGCCGATCATGGAATGTCCATTCGCCTCCACGATCTTCTCGATCCGCCGGACGAACCAGCTTTGCAACTCCTCTTCGTTCTTGAGTCCTTCGCGTTTCATGAGGGCCTGGCAGTCGGCACTCTTATGCCAGGTGTCTTTCGGCACCTCATCACCACCGATATGAAAATATCTGCCGGGAAACAACGGGGCCACTTCGGCAATGACGTCGGCCAGGAACTGGAAGGTTTCCTCCTTGGCCGGGTCGTAAATGCCGTTGAAAATGCCTGCTGTCATCGAGGGTTCAAACGGGCCGCCGGTGCAGCTATACTGGGGATAGGCAGCCAGCGCCGCGGTGGAATGCCCGGGCATTTCGATTTCCGGCACGATGGTAATGTGCCGTGCCGCGGCGTATTTCACCACGTCACGAACGTCGTCCTGTGTAAAAAAGCCGCCGTAGCGACCGTCAGGCCCATAGGCGGTGGTCAGCTTGGGATCGAAACCAAAACCCGCCTCCTTGCGCCACGCCCCGACTTCGGTGAGGCGCGGATATTTTTTAATTTCAATGCGCCAGCCGTGGTCATCGGTCAGATGCCAGTGAAACACATTCATCTTATGCATCGCCATCGCGTCGAGAAAGGTTTCGACCTCGGACTTGTTGAAAAAATGACGGCTCACGTCGAGCATGAAACCGCGCCAGGGGAAACGCGGCCAGTCCTTGATTTCCACACACGGAATTTGCCACGCCACACCAGTCACCAGGTTCGTGGAATAGATTTCCGGGGGCAGTAACTGGAATAAAGTTTGCACGCCATAAAACAAGCCCGCCTGGGTCGGCGCACGGATCACGACTGAATTTGTCGCGACCGTCAGCTCGTAGCCTTCCGGGCCGAGATTCGTGTCCGCATTTTTGGTTGTCAGCAAAATACCGCCCGGAATGGCTTCGCTGTCGAAGAGTATCCGGCCGGTCTTGATGCGAAAGCCGGTGGCCGTCCGCAACCGTTCCGTCAAAACGTTTGCGGTCGCGCGCGAGCCGGCATCCCGATAGACCTGGGTGTCGGCGGCGAGCTGGAACGTACCGTCGCGCAGCTCCATCGTTTGTGGCAGCGGAATGATGGCCGGGACGTTCGGGCTCTGCGCAAAAACGGCCGCGGTCAGAAACAGCAGGCAAATCGTGGCGGATGTGGATTTCATAAATGTTCAGGATTTTTTGCGACCTTCAAAGTGTTCTTCGATTTCCTCCAGGGTTTTTCCCTTGGTCTCCGGCAGGAAGAACGCGGCGGTGATGAAATAAACGACCGTGCAGCCGGCGAACCCGAAGAACATGGTTGAGTAGCCGTGCGCCCCGACGGTTGGCAAAAAGACGGCTGCGATGAGATACGAGACCAGGGTGTTCACAAACAGCGCTATGCCCATGCCATTGGAACGAATGCGGGTCGGCATGAGTTCCGACAGCGCCAGCCAGACGCAAACGCCCGGTCCGATGGCGAAAAACGAGATGAAGACAAACAGCAAAACGGCCGTCAGCCAGCCGTTGTTTTCGCTGGGCACGGGTGTGATGAACGCGTGGTCAATTCTTAGCGGAGCGTTCGTGGCGGCGTCATAATTGGCGAAGGGATGTTTGAGCACTGACTCCAGTTTTTTTGCCGGCACCACACTGGCGCGTTGAATCTCAATTGATTTGCCAGCGGCATCATCGGAACGAACGGCGGCGGTGGCACCGCTAAAATCACCATAGGAATAAATCACGACGAGGGTGGCCGGCTGGCCGGCGAAGGGGTTTCCTCCCAGCAAATTCGTCACCATTTGCGTGTCGAAAGGGAGGGAAAGCGCTTGGTCGGCGGCAACGTGCGTTTGCAAGACGTCTTTAACATCCACCCGGAGCTTTTCGGTCTGGTGGAATAAAAAACCGGCGGCCACCAGGGAAACAATAATGCCGCCCGTGCCCAAACACAGCAGGAATTTCCGTCCTTTTCGGTCCACTAAAACCACCGCGCCAATGGTCGCCAGGAAATTAAGGAGCGTAAACAGGAAGTTGCAAAAGTGCGCATGCTTGTCGCCCAGGCCGGCCTGAATGAGAATCGTCGCGTTATAGCCGATAATGGAATTGACGCCGGTGGCTTGATTACAGGCGAGTATGACGCACGCCAGCAGGAACGGAATGACATATTTGCGGTGCAGCAATGATTGTTTGATCTTTTCACCCATGCTGGTTTCAGCAGCGACCGTCTCGCCCATTTCTTTCAACTCAATTTCCGCCTGCGCGGCTGAACGGGAACGCAAAAGCGCAGCGAAGGCGTCGTCCTTGCGGCCGCGGCGAAACAACCAGCGCGGCGATTCAGCCACAAAAAAACCACCGAGGACAAATAAAATTCCCGGCGGCAATGACACCCAAAAAATGCTGCGCCAGGCGGCGTCCCGCGCGGCAAACAATCTGGCCGCGTCGCCAAGTTTCGCGACTTGATCCACATGGTTGCTGAAATAAAATCCAATAACCGCCGCCGCGACAATTCCCAGAGTGAGCATCCATTGAAAAATTCCCGTGCCTTTGCCCCGGCTGGTTGCGCCAAGGCACTCGGCCAGGTACAGCGGTATAACGACGCCGATGAAGCCGCCGCTGATGCCTTGCAATAAACGACCGATCATCAACCCGTCGTAGCTTTGTGCCAGTGAGATGAGCGGGATGCTGGCCACGAATAACAGCCCGCTGACAATCATCATCGTCTTGCGCCCAAGCCAATCCGCGAACATGCCGGCGAATAAGGTTGAAATCACACTGCCGAGCAGCACGGCGGCGACGATCAAGGAAAGTTGTCCGGAGGTCAACGTCTGGCCAGTCGCGGCGTCTTTGAAGGTGGCTTCCAAGTACGGCAATGCGCCGGAAATAATCCCGACATCCACGCCATAGAGCAATCCGCCCAACCCCGCAACAAACAGGAGAAATCGATTGTAACCGGATTTTGCCGTACTTGGAAGCCACCTTCAAAGACGCCGCGACTGGCCAGACGTTGACCTCCGGACAACTTTCCTTGATCGTCGCCGCCGTGCTGCT
>Ga0207029_10067_pt3 | contig 25942 bp, 23 predicted proteins | sample Alteio_BWMinCont_39_FD_153282 | JGI IMG/M metagenome (GOLD analysis project Ga0207029, IMG submission 153282) | Enriched cells from forest soil in Barre Woods Harvard Forest LTER site, Petersham, Massachusetts, United States -... | ecosystem: Environmental > Terrestrial > Soil > Temperate forest >...
TTGCCGGACTCTGTTTGAGAAAGGTAAACCAGCTGTTCGCGACCTCCAGGACCTGCGGATTGATCTCATAAAAGCGGAACGAATCGCCCGGTTTTCCGTACGCAGCGAGCGTGCCCGCTCCCAAACCAATGACCCCGATGCGCTTCGGCCCGTCACAGCAGTACTCGAGAGCCAGACCGACCCCTGACGTTCTTCCGTAATAAGTCGTGGGGTTACGGTTTTCCGGAAAAGAAAGATATTGCGCGCCATGCTGTATCGTTCCGTGCAGCAAAGTCCGGTAGGGGAGGAGGCGGCCCGCTTTGAATTCCTGAATGCGAAGCGCTCCGTAAAAATTGCGCATCATCGCGACCGTACCCTGTCGCGTCGTGCGCACGTTGAAAACAAGCACCGCACCCATCGCCACTGTCATACTCGCCCAAAAAAACCGCGCCGACCATCCTTCGAACCAAAGCACGACGACCCCTAAAAAAGCCGCCACCAGCAAGATCATCGGCAGTTCGTAAATGCCGGAAAGAATGTGGGGAGCAAGCAATCCAACCGAAACCGCGCCCAGTGCGCCTCCGAAAGCAATGAACAGATAAAACGAGGTCAGGTAACGCGCCGCCGGTTTTCGCTCGACGAGTTCGCCGTGACAAAAAAGACAGACCACAAAGAGCACGCCACAGAAGAGCGGCACGCTGATTTGAATCGCGTGGGTGATCGAAGAGTCATAAATGGCATAGCCCGCTGTACCCAGTACAACGGCCAGCAGTCTTGCAACAAACCAGCGCGAATAGAACTGGCGTTTGGCAAACACCATTGCAAAGGAGAGCAAATAGAGCGCGAGCGGAACAATCCACAAGAGCGGTACCGGCGCGACATTTTGCGAGAGGTGGTTCGTTACTGCCAGAAGCATCATCGAGCCGTAGGCGGAAAGGCCCAGCCACAGAAGCTTTGTGCGGAATGTCGGCCGCCCTTTTTCTTCGGCAACGGCCGCTTGGTGTGCAGCGAACGGAGCCGTTAGGTTGATGCGGTTGAACCACGCGGAGAGAGAACAGCAGATTGCGAAAAGGGCGTATACCGAAGACCACAGGATGGATTGTTGGCGGGAAGAGAGACGCGGTTCGATCAGAAACGGAAAACTCAAAAGTGCGAGCAAGGAAGCGAGATTGGAAAGAGCAAAAAGATGGTACGGCGAGCGGCCGGAAGCACGGCGTGCGTACCAGGATTGCAGCAGGGGACTAGTGGCGCTGAGCAGGACGAAAGGCAGGCCGATTGAAAACGTGAGGAGTCCCAGGATGCGCCAGGCGGGGTCGACTTGCGCATGCGAACGCCAGAAAATTTGCGGAGCGATGGGCAGCCACAGAAGGCTGACGAGAAGAAGCCCCAGGTGCGTAGTGGATAGGCGTTTTGGCGTGAGGCGGCGAGTGGTTAAGTCCGCGTAGAGATAGCCGAGCAGAAGCGCAGTTTGAAAAAAGACCAGGCATGTGGCCCAAACCGACGCCGAGCCTCCGAACCACGGAAGAATTGATTTGGCGAAAAGCGGCTCGATCAGAAAAAGAAGAAACGCTCCGAGAAAAATCGTTCCGGCCAAGAGCACACGCCACGAAACGGGTGGAGCGCCGTTTTTGCACGGGATGTGAGGTTTGATTTCGCTCAAGTTGAGATTGCCTGAATCGGTGGCCACTGTGGACGTTTCCGAAGGCTCAAATCGAAGCTCGCATGATTCTAAAAGAATGCAATGCTTCGCAACTCGCCGTGGGCCGTTCCGTCCGGCGTTAGATCGAAGGTAATCTTAGCTTTTCGGTCCTTCCACTGCGCGCAAGGCGTGGCGCTCGAGTTGGAAACCTTGCCCGCGGCCTGTATCTCGATTTTGGAGATGTCCGCTACGTGAAGCAGCATTTGATCTTTCACCGTGGCCAGGGTCAGCAAGACTTCGGGCGGTTTTCCGCAGATTAATTCTGTGATTCGTCCCTCGGCATTTACGCTGCTCGACCCGTGGGGCTCGCTCGGAGCATCGTCGGATGCAGCCGGAGGAGCGGGAGCATCGGGATCGACGATTTTGGCGGCCGTTGAGCCATTATAGTTAGCCACTCGTTTTGTAAAACTCTCGGCCATTGCTCGATCGCGAGCTGTCGAAGCTGCTTTCTGCGCTCGTTCGGCGATGGTCTGGGCGTCCACGGTCTTTCCGTTCGCCAGGGCGGCTCTGCCCAGATCGATGTAATACGCCAGATTGCCGGGTTCAAGTTCAATGGCGCGCCTGGCTTCGGCGATGGATTTGGACTTGGTCTCATCCGCCTGGCTGTACGCAATGCATAAGAAGGCGTGCGCGGGCGCGAAGTTAGGATCGCATTCAACCGCCTTCTCAAGATCGGTGCGAATGAGAGGAGTCGCGTCTTTGCTATAGCCACTCTTGCGGTAGAGAATCTCCGCCTTGTAATAATACGATGCGGCATTTTTGGGGTCGCGTGAAAGGGTCTCGTCGAATTCCTTTCCTGCATTTTCGTTGTCCGAACGAAGAAAATGATAGTAGCCCAAAGCCTCGTGTAGAGCAGGGAGTTCGTGGTCGGCATCTGCCGCTTGGTGCAAAAGATTCAACGCCTCGCTCTGGCTGCCATTCCGAAGAAGAAAGTTTGCTTCCTGTGTCAGGGCTTCCGCCAGAGGGAGCGCGCGTACCGAAAAGTCCTTCTCCGAAAGGCCGCTCTCGAGAGGAACGTGCGCGTAGTAGAAACTGGGTTGACGCGCGTAAGTTTCCAGCTTGCCGGCTAACTTTCGTAATTCTCCGAAGGATTGGCGCGCTGCTTCTATGGGGTCGTCGGTCGATTGGAGCGTCGCGAGAAACTTGTCCAGCAGCGCGTCCTTTTTTACGTCCGGCGACAGCATAAAATAGTGAACGATGGCCCACGATTCGGCATAGAACATCCCAGAGTCTTCGTTGCGCAGGGCGAAGATGATCGTCGGCTTTCCCGGATCGACGCGCGCCTTTGAAAACACTGCATGAAAGAGGGCCCGGATGTTTTCAAACTGCGCCGCCACATGGCGGCCTTCTTTTTCGCCGGCGTTGCTGAGCACGATGAAGTGCGGGGATCGAATTTCAATCCAATTCTGATTGCGGTCGCTCGATCGGCTTGGAATCCCCAGAACAAGGAGGAGACCCAGGGTAATGGCTAAGAAGGGGATCCTTGCTCGAGTCATGCATTAACTGTGTAGAAGATTGATAAGCGTCTGTCAACCGCGGAATCAGGATCTTACCAGGAAGCGCAGATAATACAGGATGCCAGCGATGGATTTGCCGTCGCGAATTTTATTCCGGCGAATCATCTGTTCGATCTCGCCGTGCGTAAAGGCTTTGGATGTGATGCGCTCATCTTCTTCCGGCTCCGCTTTACCCACCGTCAAATCTTCGGCGAGAAGAATGTACATGCGCTCTTCGAGAAAACCGGGCGTGGGGAAAATATCCAGGAAAACGTGGAAACGTTTAGCGCGGTAACCTGTTTCTTCGATCAGCTCACGGGCTGCGGCGCGGCGCGGATTTTCGCCATTGTCGATGCGGCCTGCGACGAGCTCCCAGAGGAATTGTCGCGCCGCGTGGCGATACTGGCGAATCAGGAGAATGCGGCCATCGGGCAGTGCCGGAAGAACCACCACGGAGCCGGGGTGCGTGATCAGTTCGCGAGTGAGGCGCAGGCCACTGGGCTCGATGATTTCATCGCGGCGAATTCCGAAGACCGGGCCCTTGTAAATCATTTTGCTGCGAAGGATTTTGGCGGTGGTACGGCTGGCGGCTTTGAGCGGCATAGTTTCGTACGTTTTCTCCGGCGATATCATACACTGTAGAGGCCGGACTGTAGCCCGGCGCTTGGAAATCGCCAGAGCATGCCGATTAACACCATCATCGTGGATGACGAGAAGCCGGCGCGGGACGAACTCGCCTTTTTGCTGAAGGCGTTTCCCGAAATCAACATCATCGGGCAAGGGAAAAACGGCGTGGAAGCCGTGGCGCTGATCAAGGAGCACTCGCCTGACCTTGTTTTTCTCGATGTGCAGATGCCCGGGCTCGACGGGTTTGGCGTGCTGAAGAAGATAGTCGAACGAAGAATGAAGATGCCGCACGTGGTGTTTGCGACGGCCTTCGATCAATACGCGGTGCAGGCATTTGACGTGAACGCCGTGGACTACGTATTGAAACCGTTCGACAAGGCGCGCATCGCTAAGGCCATTCAGCGTGCGCGAAAAATGCTGGACACGCAAACGTCGGCCACCGATCGATTGGAACAGCTCGTGAGCCAGCTGGGCGCCGCGAAAAGCGTGCCGCAAAAGGTGAAAGTGCTGGTGCAATCGCAGCAACGGCTGTTGCTGGTGAATGGCGAAGACATCATTTTTGCGACGACTGAGGGCAGCGCGATTATGGTGGTGACGAAAGACGTGGAAGGTTCGTCGAATTACCGCACCCTGGAGGAGTTGAACGCCACGCTCGATTCGGAGTCGTTCTGGAGGCCGCACCGCTCGTTTCTCGTCAACACGCAACACATCAAGGAAGTTGTGCCGTGGTTCAACTCCACGTTTATCCTCAAAATGAACGACAGAAAATCCACCGAAGTGCCCGTGAGCCGCGTCCAGGCGAAGCGCCTCCGCGAACTCTTCAAACTGTAGCGGCTAGAACGGCTGGAGGATCGGTTGTCTAACTCTGTTGTACCAGTCGAAGGCGGCTTGTACATTACTTGTTCATGCAAGCCTTACGGCATCCTGAAGGTTCTTAAGATCGAAGAGGAAATCGTTCACGTCCGCCTGTATAAGAAGCCTGTATAAGAACAAGTACAAAGAGATGCCCACCAGAGTCGCGCATGGCTCACTCCCGTGGGGGTCGATCGACGACAAATGGTTTTGGGATCGGCCATCTTCCCCTGGGCCGCGAAACTTTTGCATCCTGGCGACCACAGGTTCTTCAGCCCAGCCTTGTTGAACGCGAAGAACTCGATGGGTTCGAGGCTTGGAAAGAATCACACGGCGGCGTATGGAGATAGTCATCGCCTGCATGTGGTGCGCTGGTATCGGACTCGAACGGCGCGCCGAAGCCGGGTGCTACATAACGAGAGTCATCGTGTGTTAGCATCGTGCGTACCTCGCGTACATCTGACACGATGGATTTTTCGCTTAACGACCACCAAAAACTGATTCGGGATACGGTTCGCCAATTCATGGAGGCGGAGGTGCGGCCTTCGGTGAAGCAGCGCGACCGTGAAGAGCGTTTTCCTACTGCAGAGATCAAGAAACTGGCGGAGCTGGGTTGCTGCGGGATGATGATTCCCGAAGAGTGGGGCGGGCCGGGACTCGATACACTTTCCTATGTGCTGATGCTGGAAGAAGTGGCTCGTGTGGACGCGGGGATGGCTACCTCGCTGGGTGTAACGAATTCGGCGGTACAGGTGCCGCTGCTAAAATTTGGCACGGAGGAGCAAAAGAAGAAATATTTGCGGCGCTTGGCGACGGGAGAAACTCTTGGTGCGTTCTGTTTGACGGAGCCGGCGGCCGGTTCCGACGCGGCGGGGATTCAGGCGCGCGCCGTGGCGGTGAGCCGCGTGGGCTCGGGTCTGGGGGCAAGATTGTCGCCGGGACCGGGACTGGCTCCCGCGAGCTGGGGCGGCGCGCCGCTGGGGACGCCGAGCGGGGATGCGTATCGGTTGAACGGGACGAAGACGTGGGTCTCGAACGGGAGCGTGGCGGGGCTGTTTGTGGTGTTCGCAAAGACCGACCCTGAGGCGGGTGGCAAGGGCATTACGGCCTTCTTGGTGGAGCCGGGGTTTACAGGATTCAAGGTTGGGAGGCACGAGGACAAGATGGGGCAGCGGAGCTCGCCGACCGTGGAGGTTTTGCTGAACGACTGCGAAGTGCCGCGCGAGAACCGGTTGGGTGAAGAAGGACAAGGGTTGAAGATTGCGCTCAGCGCGCTGGACGGCGGGCGGATCGGGATTGGCGCGCTAGCTGTTGGACTCGCGCAGGGGGCTTTAGACGAATCGGTGAAGTACGCCAAGCAGCGGCGGGCGTTTGGGAAGACGATTGGGGAGTTTCAGGCGGTTCAGTGGATGCTGGCGGACATGCAGACGGAGATCGAGGCGGCGCGCGGGCTGGTCTATCATGCGGCGTGGCTCAAGGATACGCACCCGGGGAAGCTGGGAGCGGCGGCTTCGAAGGCCAAGCTGTATGCCAGCGAGATGGTGAACCGCGTGGTGGCTAAGGCGGTGCAGATTCACGGGAGCGTCGGGTATTCGCGGGAGACGGATGTCGAGCGCATGTACCGGGATGCACGGCTGATTACGATTTACGAGGGGACGAGCGAGATCCAGAGGACGATCATTGCGCGGGAGATTCTGAAATAGAGGAGGCGGAAAGAAGAGCACCGCCAGGAGTGGCTTCGCCACTAAGAAAGAACCGACAGAAGAAGGAACAGGAGCAGGGATTGACGACCGGGGCTGCGGGGAAGAACAGGAGTCGGGTGGTTAGCGGGATGCGGCCTACGGGTAGGCTGCATATTGGGCATTACTTTGGGGCACTCGAGAATTGGGTGCGGTTACAAAATGACCCGGGGTACGAATGCTTTTACTTTATTGCGGATTGGCATGCTTTGACCAGCGACTATGCGGATACGTCGGGGGTAGCGCAGAACACGATTGAGATTATGACGGACTATTTGGCGGCGGGGTTGCATCCCGCCAAGTCGGTGATTTTTCAGCAGTCTTTGGTGCCGGAGCATGCGGAGTTGCATTTGTTGTTGTCGATGGTGACGCCTTTGAGTTGGTTGGAGCGGGTGCCGACGTACAAAGAGGCTTTGGAGAATGTGAAGGATAAGGACCTGCACAATTACGGGTTTTTGGGGTATCCGTGCTTGCAGACGGCAGATATTGTGATTTACAGCCAGCGCGCTATCGCGGGTAAAGAGGGGACCGCGTTGTTTGTTCCGGTGGGGGAGGATCAGGTTTCGCATGTGGAGTTGAGCCGGGAGATTGTCAGACGGTTCGATTTGCTTTACGGGACTCAGCTAGACGAGCAATTGAAGATGAAGAGTAACGCTGGACTGATGGGCGAAATTTATCAGCGCCTCGAAATACGCGCCTCTAGGCCAGACATTCGAGATTTCCCGTTAGCCGCTGAAACGTGGGACCGAGCGACCTCCGCCATAAGAGCTAGATTGCTGGAGATCGGCCGTGAGAATGCGCTCAAGAGACTAGATTCTGCAGCTGGATATATACGCTTTCAAGAAGTCTTGACCGAGCCGGGGGTGATGCTGACGAAGACGCCGAAGATACCCGGGCTGGATGGGCGGAAGATGTCGAAGAGTTATGGGAATGCGATTACTTTAAGCGAGACGGACGAGGAGATACGGAAGAAGACGAAGGTGATGGTGACGGACCCGGCGCGGAAGAGACGGACGGATCCGGGAAATCCGGACGTGTGTCCAGTGTACGACTGGCATAAACTGTTCTCGTCGGGGGAGCCGGGGCGGTTGGAATGGGTGCGGCAGGGATGCACAACGGCGGGGATTGGGTGCATTGAGTGTAAGGCCGCGATGGCGGAGAATTTGATTAAGTGGATCGCGCCGGTACGCGAACGCCGTGTGAAGTGGGAGAACAATCAGAAGGGCGTGCTGGAAATGATTGACGACGGGTCGCAGCGGGCGCGCGTGGAGGCCAAGAACACCATGGAGAGGGTGAGGGAAGCGGTGTTTCATTGGAAGGACAGGCGGCGGGAGATTGCTGGCGATACGTGACTAGGTGAGGCAGAAGTTGTGTTTTAACACCGCGGGCACGGAGAGCACAGAGGACACAAAGAAGAAAAAGAATGGCTACGCCAGAGAACAAGATGTCCGGGAATGCGGCTTACAGGGTGCACATACCTTTGTATGAGGGGCCGCTCGACCTCTTGCTTGATTTGATCAAGAAGCAGGAGATGAATATTCATGATATCCAGATTTCGTTGATCACGGCGCAATACCTCGAATACTTGCACAAATTGGAAGAGTTGAATGTGGATGTGTCGGCGGATTTTATTTATATGGCGGCGACTTTGATTTACATCAAGTCGAAGATGCTTTTGCCGCCGGATCCTCTGGCTGCGGAGGAAGGGGCGGAGGGTGATCCGCGGGCGGAATTGGTGCAGCGGCTTGTGGAGCACGAGAAGTTTAAGAATGCAGCGCAGCTTTTGTATCAGAAGCAGCAGATCGAAGAAAACGTGTGGTCGAAGCCGGACAAGTCACTTTACAACGACGAGGGGACCGCAGGCGATCTGGTGGTTTCGCTGGTGGATTTGGTAAAGGTGTTTCAGCAGGTTTTGGAGCGGCGGAAGGAAGTTTCGCGCATTGAGTTGCAGCACGAGCAGTTTACCGTGGCGCAGATGATTGCGGCATTGCGGGCGCAGATTTTGGCCAGCGCGGATAACATCGTTAATTTGATTCAGTTTTTTGAGGCTTGCCCTTCGCGGCATGCGATGATTGTGGCGTTTCTGGCGGTTTTGGAAATGGTGAAATTGCAGGCGGTGGGATTGGCGCAGGAGAAGCAGTTCGGGGAGATTGTGGTGAAAAAGGGGAAGGCGTTTGATGTGATTTTTGATGAGGCGGGCGAAATCCGGCAGATTGATGAGGAGTACAAATAGAAGAGATTGACAGTCGAGTGTTGAAAATCAAAGCTCAAACCTGAAGAGATTAAAGATAACCCGGAGACGCAGATTTCAGAGAGGCAGGGAAGAGTGAAAGACGAGATTCAGGAACCGCTGGGAAGAGAGAGAGTTAAGCATGACCAATGAAGAGAGAAAAGCCGCTTTGGAAGCGATCATTTATGCGGCGGACGAACCGGCGACGATTGAGCAGCTTGCTAAGGCCTTGGAAGAAGAGAAGCTTGTGGTGCAGGCTTCGCTGGACGAGTTGGTGGGGAGCTATGGCTCTGAGGGACGCGGGATTGAGATCCGGGCGGTGGCGGGTGGGTACAAGTTGTATACCAAGCCGCAGCAGCATGATGTGGTGCGCAGATTCATTAAGAGTTTGCGGCCGCCTTTGCGGTTGACCATGCCGGCGCTCGAGACCTTGGCGGTGATTGCTTACAAGCAGCCGGTGACTTCGCCGGAGATTTCGGAGATTCGCGGAGTGAATACTGCGGGCGTGATTAGCACGCTTTTGGACAAACGGTTGATTACCACCGCAGGTAGGAAAGAAGTGATTGGGCGGCCGATCCTCTATAAGACATCCAAGGAGTTTTTGATGCGGTTTGGGTTGAGTGATTTGGAGGAGCTGCCGAGTTTGAAGGAGTTTGAGGCCTTGGCGCGGGAAGCGCTGGGGAGTGATGAGGGAGTGGCGCCTTCGGCGGAGTTTTATCGGGAAGATGTGGTTGCAGAGGGTGGCAACGACCCCACGCATAGCAGCGCGTCCGAGGCCATGGCACGCGTGCAAGAGGAACTTAGCGAGGCCGAAGCCTTTCGCGAGCATGCAGCCCTGGCGACGGCCGAGGGGATGCCCTCGGGGCAATTGGATGAAGACCCGCCACCGCCTGTCGTGAAATCGACAGCCGCTGGAGAGTAAGTCTCCCTCCGCAAAGATCGGCCGGGCAAGCCCGGCCGCGACAGAGAAAAGACAAGCCAGGAAAAGACAGCACACCATATGCAAGAGAGACTGCAGAAGATTATTGGGAGGGCGGGGATTGCTTCGCGCAGGCACGCGGAGCAGTTGATTTTGTCCGGCCAGGTGCGGGTGAACGGCGTGGTGGTGCGGGAGTTGGGGACGAAGGCGGATCCTACTACGGACAAGATTGTGGCGGCGGGGCGGACGGTTGGAGCGGTGGCGCAGAGGAATATTTACTTGGCTTTGCACAAGCCGCCGGAAGTGGTTTCGGCTATGGCTGATCCGGAGGGGCGGAAGACATTGCGCAATTGTTTGCGGGGACTGCCTGAGCGGGTGTTTCCGGTGGGGAATTTGGAGTATGCGGCATCGGGCCTGGTGTTTTTGACGAACGACGGCGATTTGGCGGCGGAGATGTTGAAAAACTGGGCGCAGATCGAGCAGGTGTATCACGTCAAAGTGAAGGGCATGCTGACTTTGGCGGATCTGGACCGCATCGGACGGGAAGCTGGGTTGAAGATGAAAACAGTGCGGCAACCGGACGCTACGCGCGGGCGGGCGGCGAATTTTTGGTATGAAGTGCGGATGCGGGATTCTAAGAAGGATGAGCTGCGGCGGTTGCTGATGAAGGAGATGCATCCGGTCGAGAAGTTGATGCGGATTGGGTTGGGGACGCTGTCGGTGGAGGGTTTGCCGAGGGGGAGATATCGCTTGCTGGGGCCGAAGGAAGTGGGGGCTTTGCGGCGGGAGGCGGTGGCGGGGAAGAAAGAGGATCGGTTGGAGGAAGCGTCGAAGCGGATTTCAACACCGAGGAAACAGAGTTCCGCGAGAAGAAGAGAGGGTAAGGCGCCGGGGGAAAGACCGGTCCTACCGAGTGACTAGCTTGCACTTCGAGGGAACTTCGCGCCGATGGCTCTTGAGCGATTGCAGAAAATAATGGCGGCTTGCGGGGTGGCGTCGCGGCGCAAGGCGGAAGAGATTATTTTGGCGGGTCGAGTGACGCTCAACGGCGAGGTCGTGCGCGAGCTGGGGACCAAGGCCGATCCTGAGAGAGATGCCATATGCGTTGACGGAAAGGCCATTGCGAGGCCCGAGAGGCTGCTTTATTTTATGTTGAACAAGCCCAAAGGGTATGTGACCACCGTTAGCGATCCCGAGGGGCGGCCGACGGTGGTGGATATTTTGGGCCGGAGCGTAGGGCGAGTCTATCCCGTGGGGCGCCTGGATTACGCCAGCGAGGGATTGCTATTGATGACCAATGACGGGGCTTTGGCCGAGCGATTGATGAAGGCTGGATCGCACATGCCGAAGACTTATTTGGTGAAGGTGAGCGGGAAGCCGGATGAGCGGAGGATTGCGCGGTTGCGGGCCGGGATTGTGATTCAGCTGGAGGATGGGCGGCGGGTGAAGACTTCTCCGGCGAAGATACGGCTCTTCGAGGATGCGGACAATCCCTGGTACGAGGTGGTTTTGATCGAAGGGCGGAATCGCCAGATTCGGAGAATGTTTGAGCGCGTGGGGCATTTGGTGGAGAAAATTCGGCGGGTGCGGATGGGGCCTTTGGTTTTGGATTTGGAGCCTGGGAGGTTTCGAGCGTTGACGGGAAAAGAGATTGCGCAGTTGAAGAAAGCGGCGAGTGGCGAATGACGCGAAGAAGAAAGAGGATTTTTCGCTGGGGGGCACGGAGGCCACAGAGTTCCGAGAAAAACGGCGGAGCCGGATATTGGGAGCTAGGACACCTGCGCACGCCACGGTTCGGGCAGGGAGTTTTTGAAGATGCGACAATGGTTTGGCGTGGCGGATGAGGTTCGATGACGCGGACGATCGAAGAGTTGATACCGGACTACATTCGGGGGCTTCCGGTGTATGTGCCGGGGCGGCCGATTGAGGAAGTGGAGCGCGAGCTGAAGATTCATGCGGTGAAGCTTGCTTCGAACGAGAATCCGCTAGGGCCTTCGCCGCGCGCCGTGGAAGCCGCGAGCTTGGCGCTGGGGAATGCGCACCGCTATCCCGACGGAGGAACGCATTTGCTGCGCGAGGCGTTGGCTAGACGGACGGGTGTTTCAACGGAAGAGATTTTTGTCGGGTTGGGATCGAGCGAGATCATTGATCTTGCGTCGCGGGTGCTTTTGCGGGCTGGGTTAGAGGGGATGACGTCGCACGGGAGCTATCCGCCATTTTCCGTGGCCATTCGGGCGAGCGGGGCGGAGTTGGTGCTTGTGCCGCAGCGGCACTTTGCGTTTGATCTCGAAGCGATGGGGAAAGCGATTACGCCGAAGACCGGCGTGATTTATCTGGCGAATCCGAACAATCCTACGGGGACGGCGTTTGGCGCTGAAGAGTTGGACGAGTTTCTGGAGGGCGTGCCGGACGGAGTGCTGGTGGTGCTGGACGAAGCGTACATTCATTATGCGCCGAGCCTGAACCGGCGTAAGTCGGAAGAAAGCTATCGCCGACGGAGGAATCTATTGATCCTGCGGACTTTTTCTAAGGTCTATGGGCTGGCGGGAATGCGCATCGGCTTTGCCATCGGGCGGGCGGAGCTGCTATCGGCGATGAACAGGCTGAAGACGCCGTTTAACACTTCGGGCCTGGCGCAGGCGGGGGCCTTGGCGGCGCTGGATGACCGAGAACACGTCACGCGGTGCATCGCGACAAATGCGATCGAGAGGAAAAGATTGAGCGCGGGATTGAGCGGGCTGGGGCTGCGGCCGGTGCCCAGCGAGACGAATTTTATTTTTATGGAGGTAGGGCCGGAAGCGAAAGGCATCTGCGATGAGCTGCTGCAACTCGGAGTGATTGTGCGACCTCTGGGATGGATGGGATTTCCGGAGGCTCTTCGTATTTCGATTGGCACAGCGGAAGAAAATGACAAGTGCCTGGCGGCGATGGCGGAGATATTGACGAAGCGCGCGGGGAAAGGTGAGTTGGCGGCGCGATGAGAGTGCTACTGCCGGATGGCGTGAACGCCGCCTCTGATCCGATTCTGGACATCCTGAAAAAATACAAGACCATCGCTGTCGTGGGTCTATCTTCGAACCCGTCCCGGGCGAGCTACGAAGTGACGCAGTACATGCAGAGAGCGAAATATAAAATAGTTTCCGTGAATCCGAACGAGACGGAAGTGCTCGGCGAAAGAGTTACGCGCGGCTCGAGGATGTTCCGGAAAAGATTGAGATTGTGAATGTGTTTCGGCGTTCTATAGATGTGCCGTCAGTGGTCGAGGGCGCAATAAAGATTGGCGCTAAGGTGGTGTGGATGCAGTTGGGGATTGAGAATGCTGCTGCGGCAGAACGTGCGCGGGCGGCGGGATTGATCGTTGTTGAGGATGCTTGTGTTTTGGTGGAGCATCGGAGGCGGGTGCAGCAGTTGGGATGAGGTGAGGATCTTAGGGTGAACGCGTGACCCGCGCAGCCTCGTAGCGCGGGATTTTTATTTTGGTGAAAGAAGATCTAGGCGGCGACAGGCATCGCCGGGGACGGCCACGGCGGGCCGTGCCGATAGCAAGAATCACCGCGGGAGAGGGAAGACCACCAGATTGCGTTTTCCGGGGAGAACTACGGCCAGGAAGCGGCCGTCGGGCGAGATATTGAACTCGCGAATCGCGATGCCGCGGAGGATTGGTTGCGGCGTGGGTGTGAGGATGGGCACGTCTTTGCTGGATTTTTGCGCGGGAAGTTGGGGAATATTTATCAACACGAGGTCGCCGGACTTTCGTTCGACGGCGCGTTTCAGCATAATGCGGTTTTCGTCCGGGGACCAATGGAAAACGCCGAGGCCCACGCGAAGGCGAACGAAGTGATCCGGAGCGGCGAGGTCGCGAACCTCCAAAACTTCTCTGTCGATGAAATACGCCACTTTGTTGCCGCTTGGGGAGACGGAGAGGCCGGCGGCGTAGCCATCGAGAGTGGCGACTTCCTTGTCGTCCTGTGCGAGGAGTTCAAGGCGCTGTAGTCGCGGCGGTCCGGATTGAGCGCGGTCTTGTTCGACGGCGATGGCGGCGTTTGTGCGCGGGATGCGATCGGAGTCGATGAAGGTGCGGCCTTCGAAGGCGGGACCTGCCGGGCCGGTCGAGATATTGGCGTAGCGGAAAGAGAAGAGCATACGCGGCTTGATCTCTTCGTTGAGGTAGACGATGGTCGCATTGTCCTGCAGCCAGGTGGCGTTGAAGCAATTCTTGATGAGGCTTTCGCCTTTGCCGAGGCGGAGCTCCTTGCCGCTGTCTTCGAATGCCAGGGTCTGGAAGGAGTCTTCGGTGCGGCCTTCGTCGACGACGCTGGTGGTAAAAAGTTGCGCGAGGAACAGGCGGCCGTTGGGAGACCAGTGGAAGGAGTCCACGGCATAGGAGAAGAGCTCTTCGCCGCGATTGAACCTATCTCCTTGGAGAAGACGGCGGCGCTTGCCGTTGGTTTCCTGGAGCCAGATGTCGTCGTGCTGAAGATCGTATTTTTTGGTTTTGATATTGCGGCGGACGGAGTAGACGATGCGGCCGTCCGGAGCGAAGCTGAAGGCGGTGATTTCTTCGTCGATGCTCTGGAGTGGTTTGTCGAGATCTTGAGCGCGGGCTTGCGGCGCGAAAAAACAGCGGAAAGCGAGAAGGATCAAAACGTATGGCCGCGAACGCCGAACGAGTTGGCCTGTGAAGCGAAGACCGGTCATGGTTGGGCGGGTTTCTTGGATGGAGATTGCGGTCCGGGATGCAGCGCAGTGAACTCGGAGCAACACGGTTTTTGGACGGGTTTGAATTCCATAAACTCGACGCGGGTGTCGTCGGGATCGTAGAGGTTGAGCTGCCACTTGCCATCGCGGCCGATTTTGGGTTCTTCGGTGGGCTTCCAGCCGTTCTCGATGAGCTGTTGCTGGGCGGCTTGGATGTCCGGGACGCCGAGAGCGATGTGATTCATAACGCCGAGGGTGTGGTGATCGGCGTTTGGCGAAACATTGACCATGAACTCGACCCAGTCACTGCCATTGGGGACCTGAAGAGACACCCAGTCAGTTTGGTCTTCCTTCATGCCGCCATGCCAGTAAGGACGGAAGCCGAGGAGGTCTTTGTAGAAATGCTCTTCGGCGGCGCGGTCGCGGACGACGAAGCCGGCATGAATTAGATGGCCACTGACTTGATTTTCAGGATGGCTATAGTTGTCAGCGGCGAAATATTGGATAAATCCGATATGGTGACCATCCGGATCGCTCAGGCTGAATCGGCGGTTGTTTTTCGGCACTTCCTGGATCTCTCCCGCGGTGGTCCCGACGCCGAGGAGATAAAGTCGCAATTGTTCGACATTGGAGGTTTCAAAAGTCACTTCTTCCAGGAAGGTCCCGCCGACCGCCTGGCTCGGCATGTGCACATCAATCCGCTGGCGGCCGTTTATGCCCAGGCAACCCCGGCTGGCACCTTCGCACAGGGTCATCCCTCTAGCGAATCCGAGCTGCTTGATGTAAAACTCTGCGCCTCCGCTCGGATCTTGAACATCGATGGTTACGCTCCCGATGCCCCTGATCGGAGGACGCGCCGGTTTTTGCTCCTGCGATAAGGTTGCTGTAAGCGGAATGAGTAGAGCCAGCACAAGCGCAAGACGTTTCATAGAATCAGTCACCTCAAGGGTTGAATGCCGTGCGAGATTTTAGCTTGCGAATTTCGTCGAGGCGATCGCGAAGGCGCTGTTCGAAGCCCAGATCGCTAGGCTCGTAGTAGGTGCGGCTGGCGAGATTGTCGGGGAGGCAGGTCATGTCGGTGACTTTTTCATCGAAATTGTGTGCGTATTTGTAGCCTTCGCCGTAGCCGACGCTTTTCATTAGGCCCGTGACGGCGTTGCGCAGGTGCAGGGGTACGGGATCGGCTTCGGTTTTGTGCACGTCTTCGATGACTTCGCCATAGGCAGTGTAAACGGCATTGGATTTTGGCGCGAGTGCGAGATAGATGGCGGCTTGGGCAAGCGCTAGGTGGCCCTCGGGAGCGCCGAGAAAGTCGAAGGCATCTTTTGCGGCGAGAGTGACGGCCAACGCGCCGGGTTCGGCGAGGCCGATGTCTTCGCTGGCCATGCGGACCATGCGGCGGGCGAGATAGAGCGGGTCTTCGCCGGACTCGAGCATGCGCGCGAGCCAGTAGAGCGCAGCGTCGGGATCGGAATTGCGCACAGATTTGTGCAGCGCGGAGATGAGGTTGTAGTGCTCCTCGCCGGCTTTGTCGTAGCGCAGGAGTTTGCGCTGGAGAACGTCCTCGAGGAGTTCCCGGGTAATGGTGCGTGCGCCGGAGGCGCTGGGTTTGGCGCTGCGAGCGGCGAGATCGAGCGTGTTGTAGGCGGAGCGGGCATCGCCGTTGGCGTAGGAAGCGATGCGAAAGAGCACGTCGTCGCTGGCTTCGATATTTTCGTTACCAAGACCGCGCTCCTTGTCGCCAATGGCGCGACGCAGCAAGTCAACGATTTGTGGCGTAGTGAGTGGGTCGAGGATGTAGACCTTGGTGCGCGAGAGAAGTGGCGAGATGACTTCGAACGACGGATTCTCGGTAGTGGCGCCGATGAAGGTGATGTGGCCGGCTTCGACGTAGGGGAGAAAGGCATCCTGCTGCGCTTTGTTGAAGCGGTGGACCTCGTCGACGAAGACAATGGTGCGCTGGGCCCCGCCGGATTTGCGTTCCGAGGCGGCCATGACCTCCTTGATTTCCTTGATGCCAGTCAGGACGGCGCTGAAGGCCACAAATTCCGAGCGCGTGAGACGCGCAACCAAGCGCGCGAGTGTGGTTTTGCCGCAGCCTGGCGGACCCCACAAAAGCATGGAGGTGATTTCGTCAGTTTCGACTTGCTGGCGGAGGGGCTTGCCGGGGCCGAGGAGTTTTTCCTGGCCGATGAATTCATCGAGAGTGCGAGGGCGCATGCGCTCGGCAAGCGGCTGGTGCGCGGAGTCTTCAAACGCGGGTTGTGGCAGTTTGGAGAAAAGACTCACGATCTGACCCCGCTCTTCTCTGACAAAGAGTTTCGCTGGCGGGCGGCCTCGTAAAAAAGGACCGCGGCAGCGGCGGCGGCGTTGAGCGACTCGATACCGCTGGCCATAGGGATGCGGATACGGGCATCGGCGCCGCGTTCGATCTCTTCGGGGAGGCCTGCGCCTTCGTTGCCGACGAGAAGGGCGACGGGCTGGCACCAGTCGACTTTCCAGGGTGAAAGCACACACGGTTCGCCCTCGTGCGGTTCACGAACGCTAGACGCGAGTGTGCGAACGTTGTCGATTTTAAGCTGGGCGAGAAGAATTGGCAGCGACATCCCCAGGAGGATGGGCAGATGAAGAGCGGCTCCAGCGGAGGCCCGCAGAGCCTTCGGCGAAAACGGGCTGGCGGTGCCGGATTGGCCGGAAGCTGCTGTCACCGCACCCGTTGCGCCGAAGGCCGCAGCCGTGCGCAGGATGGTGCCGACATTGCCGGGGTCTTGCACGCCCGCTAGGACCACGAGAAGCGGAGCGCAGGCGGAACTGGCCGCGTGAAGCAATTCATCGAACGTGGTTGCGCGCGGGTGAACCAGCGCGGCGACGCCTTGCGGATGCTCGGTGTCGGCCAGGCCTTCGAAGAGGCGGTCGGTCGTGTGCAAGGATGGAAAAGCCATTTCCGGCCTGCCGATGAGAGGAGCGAGACGTTCGTGGTGGCGTTCGCCGGATTCGCTGAAGAGTACGGCTTCGATGCGGCAGCCGGAGCGAAGCGCTTCTTCGACCAGGCGGAGGCCTTCGACGCCGACGGAGCCGGACTCCGTGGGCAGACCGCCGCGCAGCGCCATGCGAAATTCTTTGAGCCAGCGATTGTCGCGGCTGGTCAGGACCCCGGGCGCGGCTGCGGGGGCAGCGTTGCGAGCGGGCTTGCCGGGAGTGGCCATCCAGGGGAGCGTAGCAAATTTCGGGGGCCAGAGGCTAACCGCCGCTAGCGGCAAACGTCCAGCCTTCCGAAGGCTGGCTCTACGCCGGGTTTGCCGAGGAAGCCGCAGATGTAGCGTGTTGCGGCTCGGGCGAAGCCAAACGCACGCGAATTTTCGCCAGCAGTTCGAACGAGCGGAGGCGCGCGGAGTGATCGAAGATGTGCGCGGTCGTGATGATTTCGTCGGGCTGCGTGACGTCGAGGAAGCTGAGCAAGCGGCGCTCGGCGGTTTCCGGAGAGCCGACGACAGAGCACAGCAGCGTCTGGCTGGCGGAGTCTTTCTCCGCGGGCGACCAGTAGGAATCGATGTCGTTGATGGGCGGCGGAATTTGGCCGGGAGTGCCGCGCCGAAGATTTGTGAAGGCTTGCTGGACGGAACTGAAAAGGTAGCGCGCTTGGACGTCTGTTTCGGCGACGATGGCGTTGAGGCCAAGCATGGTGTACGGGCGATCGAGTTGACGAGATGGCTTGAACTGCGCGCGATAGAGCTGTAGTGCCCGCAGCATATCGGCGGGCGCGAAATGCGATGCGAAAGCAAATGGAAGGCCGAGCTCGGCGGCAAGTTGCGCGCTGAACAGGCTCGAGCCGAGCAGCCAGATGGGTACGCGCAAGCCTGTGCCAGGAACGGCTCGAATTCTTTGATTTGGCGAAGCGGGCTCGAAATAGGATTGCAACTCCTCGACGTCCTGCGGAAAGTTGTCGGAGGCGGAAGCTATATTGCGGCGAAGGGCGTGCGCGGTAGGCTGGTCGGTTCCGGGAGCACGCCCGAGTCCGAGATCGATGCGGCCCGGATAGAGCGAGGCCAGCGTGCCGAACTGTTCCGCGATGACCAGCGGGGCATGGTTCGGCAGCATGATGCCCCCGGAGCCGACGCGGATTGTTTTGGTACCGCCGGCGACGTGGCCGATGACCACGGACGTGGCGGCGCTGGCAATGCCAGGCATGTTGTGATGTTCGGCCAGCCAAAAACGATTGTAGCCCCAGACTTCGGCGTGCTGCGCGAGATCGCGAGAGTTGCGCAGCGCATCTGCCGCAGTTGCCCCTTGCGGTACGGGCGAGAGATCAAGAATGGAGAAGGGAATCACCTCTAATTGGATGCCCTGTCGAGGGCTCAAGTTACGGCCAGGAATCTTGACGGCGTGCGGGGCACGGACGGTGCGCCCAGCACGTTTTGAGGCGGCCAGGTGGACCTTCCGGCAGGCTCTTATTGCATGCGCTAGAGGGGTATGGTAGCGTCCCCCAATTGAATTCAAATGTGGGCGAAGCGCCCAGCGGACAAGATTGCGGCTTCGCCAAAGGCCAAAGAGTTGCCGGCAGAACTGTTGCGCGTGAATGCGCAAAACCCGGAAGCGGAAGTGCTGCGTTACGCAGCTAGCTTTCTTAGCCGGGGAAGTGTCGTCGCTATCCCTACCGACACGTTTTACGGGTTGGCTGCCGATCCGTTTAATCTTGCCGCAGTGGATGAAATTTACAGAGTGAAAGGGCGTCCGGAGACGCGTGCGCTACCGATATTGGTGCGGTCGCTGGAACAAGCCATGCAACTCGCGCGCGAAGTGCCGCAGAATTTTTTGCGGTTGGCGCAGGAATTCTGGCCGGGAGCGCTGACACTGGTCGTGGATGCAGCGAACCGTTTGCCGCTGAAAGTGACGGCCAACACGGGAAAAGTGGCGTTGCGCTGGCCGAAGAGCGATGTAGCGAGGAGGTTGATCGACGAGTTTGACGGACCGATCACCGGAACCAGCGCGAACATCTCGGGATTTCCGTCGTGCTCGAACGCGGAGCAGCTGATGAAGCAGCTCGGCGGGCGGCTGCCACTGATTCTGGATGGTGGAGAAACTGGCGCGTTGCTGGGGTCGACCATTGTTCATGTCCATGGGGGATCGTGGAAGATTATTCGGGAGGGTGCCATTCCCGTGGCGGAAATCGAGAAGGCGCTGAAGTAGGAATCACGGGCAGCGATTTATGAACATGCAGCCACCACTATTCCTTTGCGGCTTGTTGCTAGCCTCTACATTCGCGGCCGTCCAGCACCGCCAAAGCCAGTCGACATGAGTGAATTCATGAGGCTGAATCCCCACATGTTCTTCGGCACGGCTGATGAATTTGTTGTGAGGGACTTAGTGAACAAGCCCGGAAATTACACTTTTAAAATTCAGTTGGGGAGCGCCTTGACCGCTGAGTGGCTTGCAACGGCCTGTTTTCCTAAGTTGCCCTATTGGACGAGGGAGGACAAACCGATCGCCGCAGAAATGCACATCAGCGTTAGGCCTTAATGCGCAGCATTATCTATTGGGGCTTTTGCTGAATATAGGAAGTCGAAGTCGCCAGTGGGGGATAGTGGGAGATCGCCGAGTGAGCGCCGATGGACGGAGACGACGTCGGTGAACCAGAGCGGCAAGTAGGGCAGATCGTCCGCAAGGATCTTTTGAATTTTGCCGCAGAGTGCCTTCCTTTTTTCGCGAACCGCTTCGGTTCGAATTTGATCGACTAGCGCGTCAACGCTCGCGTTGCGATAGTGTCCGCGGTTGGCACCGTCGGGCGGGAAGCGCTTCGAAGAGAAAACAAACTCGAAGACGTCTGGGTCGTTGTTGGCGCCGACCCAGCGCGAATAGGTGAGCTGAAAATTTCCTCTGGCGGCGTCGGAAAGAAGCGTGGCGAGCTCCAAAGGGCGCAGTTCGAGATCGACACCAACGCGGCGCCACTGCTCTTGAAGGACTGCGCCGATGAGGCGGGCTTGCTCTTCGGTGGAGGTTTTCAGTGTGAGGTGGAAACGCGTGCCGCCTTGCTGGCGAGGGAAACCCGCGGCGTCGAGAATTTTTTCCGCGCGAGCGGGATCGAGCGTGTACTGCCGGACATTTGGTTCATAGGCCCAGTGATTGGGCGGGAGAATGCCGCTGGCGATGCGTGCTTGTCCGCGAAGCAGATAACGAATGAGTGCGTCGCGATCCGTGGCGAAGGCCAGGGCCTGACGGACTTCGCGTTTGGCGAGAATCAGATCTTCGAGATTGAAGCCCAGATAGCCAAAATTTGTGCCTGGACGCTGTGTAACAGCAAGGCCCGACTGCCGCGCGAGCACGGGGATCATATCCGGCGAAAGGGAACTCATCTCCAGGTCAGCGGAGCCTTTCCGAAGTTCTAGAGCGCGGACCACGGCGTCAGGGACAACGCGAAAACGGACGCGGGCGATTTGCGCGGCGCCGCGAAAGTAGTCAGGATTGCGCTCGACGATGACTTCTTCGTCTTGGGATTGCGAAAGGAACCGAAATGGGCCGGAGCCGACTGGATGGCGCGAGAAATCGGGGCCGGCGTCGTACGGGACGATTCCCACGGCGGGGCGTGCGAGATTCCAGAGGAATGAGGCGTACGGCTCGCTGAGATGAAAGATGACCGTGGCGGCGTCCGGAGCGTCGATGGTGGTGACCATGCGGAAAGCGCCGCGCTTGGGCGAATGAGTGGCGGGGTTGAGGATGGAGTCGAAAGTGGCTTTGACGTCAGCGGCGGCCAGCGGGCGGCCGTCATGGAAATGGGCGCCGGGGCGAAGATGGAAAGTGTACGTGAGCGCGTCGGGCGTGGTCCAAGAGTCGGCCAGGTCGCCGTGGAAATTCATCTGATCATCGCGTTCCAGTAGGCTGCTGAAGAGCAGGCCATCGATTTTTTGGGATTGCGAGTCTGTGGCGAAACGCGGGTCGAGATTGGTGGGGTTGGATTCGATGAGAAAGGTTAGGGACGAGGGATCGTTATTGTTGTGACGCCCGCAGCCGTCGAACAGAAAGAGAAGCAATGCAAGGCCGAGAGCACCGAGCAGACCCGGAGGGCCCGGAGAAGAACGGGCGCTATTGCGGCGGGGCATAGGAGATTTTACCGAGAATGGCGGGGGCGCGCGCGCCGGTGGCGCTGGGGAGATTGCTGGGGCGGCGATGCCACGTTTCATAGGCTAGGAGGGCGAAGGCGAAGGCTTCTTTGGCGTCTTCCGGGATGCCTAAACGGGAAGAAGGGAGGACTTCGATCTTCGACGAAGCAGCAGTCTTGCCGCGATGGGGCGCAACGTATTGCCCCCCTGCACCTACCGCGGCGAACAGTTGCGCTACGAGAAGAGGATTATGTGCGCCGCCGCCGGAGACGATGAGTTGATGGATTTTGGTTTTGGGGAGGACGAAGCGGTTCAGGGCATCGACGACGGAAAGCGCGGTGAACATTGTGGCGGCGCGAATGAGGTCGGCAGGTTTGGCGTGATGGTTTTTGCCGAGGGCCAGAACTTTCGTCAAGAAAGAGTGGCCATAGTATTCGCGGCCGGTGGATTTTGGCGGGGCGAGCTTTAGATAGGGATCGCGCATCAGTTCATCGAGAAGCGCGGGGATGGCGCGGCCGGTTTGTGCGAGGTGGGCGTCTTTGTCGAAGCGCTGACGGCCGCGAGTGAAGTGCGAGACCAGCGCGTCGATGAGCATGTTGGCGGGGCCGGTATCGAAGGCCATGACATCCGCTGGCCTGGCCGAAGCGGGAATGACGGTGATGTTGGCGATGCCGCCGAGATTGAGCGAAACGCGGCCGAGTTTCTCGTCGCGATAGAGAAGATAGTCGGCGTAAGGGACCAGCGGCGCGCCTTGGCCGCCGAGAGCGATATCGGCCGGGCGAAAATCACCCACCGTGTTGATGCCGGTGCGCGCGGCGATGATCGACGGCTCGCCGATTTGTAAAGTAGAGGCGGTGGGCCGGCCGAGATAGGGCGCGGGCTTTCCCTGATGAAAAACGGTTTGGCCGTGGCTGCCAATGAGCGCGATGCGCTTGGTGGAAACGCGGAATCGTCGACAAGCGGCGACCGCGGCTTCGGCGAACACTTCTCCCAAGCGAAAAGTCAACTGACTGAGTTCACCGGCGGTGAAGGAGTGTTGCTCGGCGACGCGAAGAATTTCCTTGCGCAACGCGGCAGGAAACCTGATCGAGGTATGGCCGAGAAGTCGTGGATCGAGGTGTGGCGGTGCGCCAGAGATGCGCGCGAGCGCAACGTTGATGCCGTCAGCGGAGGTGCCGGACATCAGACCGAGAACAAGCATCGGTTTGGTTGCCATCGTGTGTGATTGGATTTAAACACAGAGAACACCGAGAACACAGAGCGGACCGAGAAGGACGGAGATAAAGAGTGAACTCGGCCAAGGTGAGGACGGGCCCAGTAACGTCGTTCGAGTCTCTCCCAGCCATTTCCGGACTGCCCCTTCGGCTGAACGGCGGAGCATATTGGATCCAATGAGCCGAAAAAACGGCGCATCACCTCTCGGCAAGGATTGCGTCTCACAAAAACAGGAAGTTGCACCTGGTTCATACTACAAGATCTGCTTTTTGAGTTCGGCGAGAAGGTTTAAGGCCTCGAGGGGCTTGAGCTGGTCGAGGTCGGCGTCGCGGAGTTTGTCGAGGACGGCACGGTCGAGCGCGGTGAAGAGAACCTCCTGGTGGCCGTTGCGCCGGGGTGGAGAAGCGGCCAAGGCATCGGCCATACCGGCCAATGATTCATCGCGTGTGCCGGGAGAGAGTGTTTCGCTGAGGGCATGCTCGCTCTGCTCGTGTTTTTTCAGAACTTCGCGGGCGCGCTCGATGACGCTGCGCGGGAGGCCGGCGAGGCGAGCGACTTCAATGCCATAACTCTTGTTGGCGCTGCCGGGCTCGACGCGGCGCAGAAAAACAATTTCGTTGGGCGTTTCCCTGACCGAGACGTGCACGTTTTGCACGCCGGTGAGCAGATCGGCGAGCTCGGTGAGTTCGTGATAATGCGTGGCAAAAAGCGTGCGCGCGCGCGTGTGCTTCTGCAGATGCTCGACGACCGCCCAAGCGATGGAAAGGCCGTCAAACGTTGCCGTGCCGCGGCCGACTTCATCGAGAAGAACAAGACTCGATGGTGTGGCGTGATGCAGGATGGCGGCGACTTCGCTCATCTCCACCAGAAAGGTAGAGCGGCCGCGGGCAAGATTATCGCTTGCGCCGATGCGCGTGAAGATGCGGTCGGTGATGGGCAGCTTGGCGGAACGAGCGGGAACGAACGAGCCCATTTGCGCCATCAAAACAATCAGCGCGCCTTGCCGAAGATACGTGGATTTACCGCCCATGTTCGGGCCAGTGATAAGCAGAAGCTGCTGGCGGCCTGGGTCGAAGCAAAGATCGTTTGGAACGAAGCGCTCGCCGCGCTGGCGGAGAAGTTCTTCGATGACCGGATGACGGCCGCCGACGATTAGCAGCTCTCCGGTCGCGTTGAATTCGGGGCGCGCGTAGCCGCGGTCGGCTGCCAGCTTCGCAAAGGAAGTGAGCAAGTCGAGCTGTGCGACGGCGGCAGCCGTGCGGCGAAGGCGCGCAGCCTGGGCGGCAATGCTGGAGCGCACCTCGATGAACAGCTGGCGCTCGATCTCGAGAATGCGCTCGTCCGCCGCGAGAATCTTGCGCTCATACTCTTTCAGTTCGGGAGAAGTGAACCGTTCAGCGTTTACCAGGGTCTGTTTGCGCTCGTAGTCGGCGGGTGCGAGATGGAGATTGGGCTTAGAAATCTCCATGTAGTACCCAAAGATTTGATTAAAGCGAATCTTCAGCGATGCGATGCCGGTGCGCTTGCGCTCGCGGTCTTCCATCGCGGCGATAATTTGTTTGCTGTGCTGGCTGAGGTTGCGAAGCTCATCCAGTTCGCCGTCGTAACCGCTGCGGATGATTCCGGGATCGCTAGCGAGAGCGGGAGGTTCGTCGGCGATGGCGCGTTCGAGCCGCTCGCGCACGTCGGTCAGTTCATCAAGCTCGCCGTGCAGTTGGCGAAGCAACGCGCTGCCACCGACCGGAGGCGGCGTCAAAAAGTTCTTGAGCACCGGAAGCTGGCCCAGCGATTTTCGCAGCGCCACGAGTTCGCGAGGCGCCGCCAAACCTAGCGTGATGCGGCTCGTGAGGCGTTCGAGGTCCTGTATGCCGCGCAGTTCTTTTCGAATCTCCCCGCGAACCATGGTTTGCTGCAGGAGGTGCGCAACAGAAGCCAGGCGCGCTTCGATGGCGTCGCGATCGATCAGTGGGCGCAGAATCCAAGAGCGCAACAGACGCGCGCCCATGCCGGTGACGGTCAGGTCAAGAGCGGCCACAAGAGTCACCGGTCCGCTTCGGGAAGATTCCTCGGTAAAGATCGGGGTCATGAGCTCGAGGTTGCGGACCGAGACGGGATCGAGCACGAGCGTTTTGTGCTGTTCGTAATAGCGCACGCGATCCAGATGCTGGAGCGCTTCAACGCTCGGCGGCTGGGTACTGGTGGAACCCATGCCCGTGTCCGGGCCACGGGCGGCATTTTCCCGCAAGTAGTGAACGATAGCGCCGGCCGCGCATAGCGCTTGGGGGTGATCGTCGAGACCGAAGCCCGTGAGTTCCGCGACGCCAAACTGTTCTCGTAAAATCCGACCCGCATAATCGCGCTGAAAGATCCAATCTTCAAGCCGGCTTTCGACGCCTCCAGCGCCTTCGAGAAGCGAAGTTTTCGCGGTTTCAAAAAGCTGCTGCGGCCGTGGAAGAAGCGTTTCCCGCGGGTGCAGAAGCTGTAACTCGTCGCGCAGAGCCTCGTCCGCATCGGCCCCGGAAAATTCTGTGCACTGGAATTCGCCAGTGGACAGATCCACGAACGCAAGGCCAACCGGCGAACCGGAAAGATCTGTCGCGACTGAAGCCAAATAATTGTTTTCGCGAGCGTCAAGAACCGAAACGTCCGTGGCCGTGCCGGGGGTGATGACTCGGACGACCTCTCGACGCACCAGCTTTTTGCCTGGGCCAGGCAGTTCCAGCTGATCGCAAATGGCAACCTTAAAGCCGCCGCGTATCAACCGCGCAATGTAGCCATCCGCGGCGTGATAAGGGACTCCGCACATGGGAATGGGCTGGCCCTTTTCGCGGTTGCGCGAGGTCAAAGTGATTTGCAGTTCGCGCGAAGCCAGCATTGCGTCTTCGTAGAACAGCTCGTAAAAATCGCCGAGGCGGAACAGCAATAACGCGTGCGGGTAGCGCGTCTTGATCGCGTGATACTGCTGCATCAGAGGCGAGGTCGGATCGCTCATGGCTCAGCCAACGGAGTTCCGCGCAAGCAAAAACACAGCCACGCGCGCCAGCGCGAGGCTCGCCTGTAGGGGCGCAGCCCGCTGTGCGCCTCCAACCAGGGACGCCGTCCATTGCGAATTGTGGGCGGTACTCATTTGCGGATTCCCAGTTCGGTTAGAAGAAAAGCATAATCCAGCGCGATCTCCCGCAAATAATCGTAACGGCCCGACGCCCCGCCGTGTCCCGCGCCCATGTTCGTTTTCAACAGCAGCGCGTTCGTATCAGCTTTCAGGGTGCGCAGCTTGGCCACATATTTCGCCGGCTCCCAATACATGACTTGGCTGTCGTTCAAGCCGGTTTTTACAAGCATCGCGGGGTAAGGCTTGGCTTCAAGATTGGTATACGGACAATAGCTTTTCATG
>Ga0207029_10079_pt1 | contig 25931 bp, 19 predicted proteins | sample Alteio_BWMinCont_39_FD_153282 | JGI IMG/M metagenome (GOLD analysis project Ga0207029, IMG submission 153282) | Enriched cells from forest soil in Barre Woods Harvard Forest LTER site, Petersham, Massachusetts, United States -... | ecosystem: Environmental > Terrestrial > Soil > Temperate forest >...
ATGCGATCGGCAAACTGCACAATGCTGCTGATCCCATTGGCATATCGGATTTCGTCGAGTTTCTCAGCCATCACGCAACGAATAAACAAGTAACCGGGGAATAGCGGCTCGGTTACGCGCATCGGCCCGCGCCGGGTCACGCGTTCGATCCGCAGCCGTGGGTGGAACACTTCCAAACCCAGGTTCTTTTGCACATTAGCGGCGGCAATATGCTCGTGCTTGGACTTGGTGCGCGCGCAATACCACGCTGATGTGATTATTTGCTTGCCCGGGATTGGCGAGGTGCCTTTTGTATTAAATCCGCCTAAATTCATCTTGGAACATTTAGACAGAAGGGGGAAAAAGTGTCTATCGTGGCCAGCCCTCATTCTTGTGTAGAGCCAGCCATGACCCCATGTGGCGGATTACACTACATGATGTCCTTAAGACAATGACGCTGCTGAAGCAGGAGGATCAGCGATTCACCCGGCAAAGGGCCAAATCGGGCTGAAAAAGCAGAACAAACCATTCAACCGGTGAATCAGCCACCAAAATTGCCTTGGCGCTTTTCGACTCAAAATTAATCAAAAAACCGGCCGCAGCGGCTATCGCGACCGTGATATTCGCATCCCAACGCGCGGTAACAGCCTCCGCAAACTGGTTGAATATCGCTTTCATATTCTGAGTATCAGGACTGTTAAGTGGTATTGCGAGTAACAGTCCAGCACGATAAATGCCAAGTTAGAATCCAATTTGATTATATCTACATATTATGTTTACTGTCAGCATGTTATATAACTATCGACTCTCGACAAATAACTACTTTGCGGCGTCCAGAGGCAGGTGAACTGTAAAGTATTCCGACGTTTAAGGGGTTGCGTATAAGGAAAGTTAACATTTTCCAACGCGCCTTTCGCCTCCAGATCGGCCCTTCACCGGACACGCCGATGATATGGATGCCTCCACTCATCAAATGATGAAAAACTCGTTCATTTTTGTATGTATCCCGAGCCGCGTACTTCTCAACGGCTTATTGTCCGGCCATTATTGAAAACTTCTTTACTATCAAGCACAGACCTCCTTAAATGAAAACATGTTTCTAATTGGTGAAAGCCGTGCCAATACATTCTCCGATCGTCCCCAGGGAAATGAGCTTGTCGCCAGGAATTCGACATTCAAAAGTCGTCGCGGAAGTCCTATCGTTACCACCGTTAAATTTATCCGTTTGTTATTCCTTTCGAGACTCCTGCCCGGGCTGACACTTCTCTTGGCGCTTTCGGGCTGCCAGACCTCCGAACCCTCGTTTCCGGATGCCGTGGTCAAGCAGGCGGTGGCGGACCATTCCGAGGCGATTGTTTTGCGGGAGGGAGACGTCGTAAAAATCACGTTTCCGGGCGCTCCTGAACTGAATTCCACACAGCCTATCCGGCGAGACGGCAATATCGTTCTCGTCCAGCTCGGGGAGGTAAAGGCCGTTGGGCTGACTCCGGCTGACTTGCAGAAGGAGCTCCTCAAGCGGGGCGCCGCCGCAGGCCTGCTCTCCAAGGAAGTCACCGTCACCGTGGAATCTTCTTCGTTTCCAGTGTACGTCACCGGGGCGGTGGTGCGTCCCGGGAAAATCACCCCCGACCATCCCATCAATATACTTGAGGCCATCATGGAGGCGGGTGGTCCGGATTATAATAAAGCCAACTTGAAGGCCGTGACTGTGCTGCGACAGGAGGATGGAAAGGTTAAGAGCTTCATCGTGGATGTTAAAAAGATAATTGATGGAAAAAACACCGAGCCCTTTTACTTGAAGCCGTACGACACCGTGTACGTGAAGGAAAAATTCGCCTGGTTCTAAGGCCCTCAACTTTCCCAATCTTCCCCGCGCAGTGCATGTGAAAAACGCTCAACCGCGCGCATTGCTGATGTGCCAGCGGATCGCGTATTGCAGCAACGCCAGCGAGTCCGCCAAATTCAGTTTCTCCTTGATGCGCGCACGGTACGTTTCAACCGTGCTCACGTCAATGTGCAGTGCCGCGGCGATCTGCCGCGTGCTCCGTCCCGCACCAATCATCTCAAACACCTGGAACTCCCGGTCCGTCAGGCAATCCGTCGGCAACTCCCCACCCGAATGCGCTGGCGCGGCTATTTTTGAAGCCACCCGCGCCGCCGCGCGCTCGCTCCAGTAAATCTCCCCACTCAACACCTGCCGGATCGCCACCATCACCCGGGTCGTTGCCTCCTGCTTCGTGATATAACCCCGTGCCCCGGCTCGAATCGCCCGTTCCGCATGGATCGTCTCGTCATGCATCGACAATACCAGGATATGGACCGCCGGGAATTGGTTCCGCAAATCTTTGATGAGTTCCATACCATTGGAAGTCTTTAACGTGAGGTCCACGATCGCCAGCTTCGGTTTGGTCGCCGCTACCAGGGCCAGCGCCTGATCCCGATCTTCAGCCTCCCCACACACCTCCAGGTCCTTTTCGCGCCGGATGAATTCCCGCAAGGAGAGCCGGACCAGCGGATGGTCATCCACGATCAGTATCCGTGTCGGCCCCGTCTGATTCGAAGGCTTATTATTGGTTGCGCTCATCCATTTTACCAAAATTCCCAACCCGCCAGGGCTCGGTCCGCGCGGCTGTCGCACCCTGTGCACCAGATGAGGTGTTCCATTCACCCCAACCAAGCACGGTATTAAGGCATGTTCGGTTGTCGATGGCAAGCCCAAGCTCCTTCGGCCACCCTCTGCATTTTGCACGGTTGCCTTCGGTTTTTGTCCCGATATAAGACACGCTTTTCTGAGAACTTGGACACTTTTTGGCGCAAAACCTCGAAAAACCCGGACTTTTACGGTTGGCATTTCCGATGCTTGTTCGGACGCATGCATAAGACATCGATTCACGTGGGTTCCATTGCATTGTTGTTCGCTGCCATCATGGCAAAGTTCCGCTCCGCTATGGACAAGGTTGTGCCCGTCGGCTATCAGGACGAAAACGGGTTTCATATCGGTGAAGAGCCCGCCCCCGAGCGCCAAACCTGGCCGACGACCTGATAAACTCCGTTCCGTGGGCCTGCCGCCCACCCCGCCCTGCCCTGCGGTTCCCTCTCCGGTGTCCGTGCTCCGATTCTGTCTTTCTCGCCGTTTTTCCTGATTTGTCAGCATCCTAAAACAACCTCCCCAATATTGGTTCCAAGCTCCGCTTGGCTTACACTCCGCAGATGCGGGAAATCAACGACTTGCGTCGAATTATGCGGGAAAAGGCGAATTATAGCCGTTGCTGAGCGGTAATTTCGCAGACCCCGACGCGCAAGATAGGGCGTGGACTCCGTGCGCACCGCTTCCCCGCAGCCTTCACCCCCCAATACTCCGATACTCCAACACTCCATTTCCAAACCCGCTCCGCTTGGAAAAAATTCATGCGGGTTGAAGCGGGTTAAACCGGGTTGCGCGGGTTGCATCGCCGTTAATCGGAACATTCCGGTCGCCGGAGTTGCTCCATTCTGACTTCTGACTTCTGTCTTCTGACTACTCGATGCAGTTTTCACGCGTCTTCTCTCCCGGCCTCCTTTGCCCGCCCTCCATAGCTTCTGCGCGAAGGAGGGTTCCAACGACCGACCCCAATTCTCGCACGAAATCTCCTCCTGTCAAATCCGCCTCCAACGCATTCTGTTACTCCTTCTCCGTGACTCTGTGGTCTGCCTTTCGCCGGCATCCCATCTTGGTTCTGATCCCCACTTGGCTCCGTTCTCTCGGTTACCTTCTGTTCAAATCCTTGTCCGCATCCGTGTTTTATTTGTGTTTCATCTGTGGCTAAATCCGCTCGGCTCACCTCGCCGCCGACGTTATGCTCGCCAGATAATCCGTGTCCGGGTTGTTGGGACTTGACCCTGACACCGGTTTGGAGGAATACGTGCGTGGATCCTGCCATTCATGAACCAACGCATGCCCATCAGCAAAAGCAATCCCTGCCGCCGCATTGTGATAGGCGGCGGGATAATCAATAAGATATCCGTTTGTCCCCCGAACCGCAGGCGTGATTAGTGAGCCGTCATTAATCGTAAACGAACTCTCATCCATAATCACATAGGTGCTGGAAGGCCCGGGTTTTGTGAAGGATGTCATTTTCCCATACGTCAAATAAGCCGTCTGGCTGGTATTATAGGATGCTCCCGGCAGCCACCCTCCTTGCACGGGCGAACCAGGTGCCCCCGAGCCGCCAAACGCGCTGCTGCTATACCATAAAGTCCCAACGGCCGAATTCATCGAATAACTGCGCACAAACGGCTTGGACGAGCCAAAATTCCCCGCGCTCACTGCCGGCAATACGTCCCCGGGACACTTGTAAACCGCCGCGTTTCTCACATAAGTCGCCAGCAAGCTGCCACGCGCATCAACCAGGACTTTTGATCCAAGCGGGGCGGTCGCGTCAAAAAGATTAAGCATCGTTCCCGCCACCCACGACTTCAACTGTTGATTACTGGGATTCCAGGCAATCGTCGTGCGATACGGATAATCATTCGGCGCGAGAATATCATTATTGTCATCGGCGTACATCCGCCACCCAAGGACAATCTGACGTTCGTTGTTCAGGCATTGAAACAGCCGGCTGTCCGGTTGCGTGTTCGCCAGCGCCGGAATCAGCATCGCCGCCAATACTGCCAGCACCCCCACCACCACCAGCAATTCCATCAGCGTGAAACCTCTACTATCGTGGGTAGGGCGGGTCCCGGCACGCCGGGACTGCCCGCCGCCTTCGCGCGCAATACAACACGCACATATCTCCCTCTCCGCCGCTTGGCTCTGCGCCCCCGCCCTCCATAGCTTCCGAGCGAAGGAGGGTCTGCGGTGAATTCGTTTAATCAAAAATCGCAAATCAAAATTCAAAAATTTCCCTTTACCTCGCCGCCGACGTTATGCCCGCCAGATAATCCGTGTCCAGGTTGTTGGGGCTGAATTGGATGGCGCCTCCGGGCACAGGGGTGTAGGTGCGCCGATCCTGCCATTTGTGGACGAGCGCATGACCATCCGCAAAGGCAATATTAGCCGCCCCGTTATGATAGGAGGCCGGATAGTCGATGAGATAACCATTAGCCCCCCGAACTGCCGGAACCGCCATTGTGCAATCGTTAATGGTGAGCGAATTCTCATCCATAATCACGAAAGTGCCCGCAGGCCCTGGCTGGGAAAGCGACGTCATTTTGCCATACGTCGAATAAGCCGTCTGATTGGCGTTAAAAGCTGCCCCCGGCAACCAACCACCTTTGACAGGCGCGCCAATGGGGCCAAACGTGCCGCCAAAACTAGTACTATTTCCCCATAGAGTACCCACGGCCGAATTCATCGAATAGCTGCGCACAAATGGCTTTGTCGAGGTGAAATTCCCCGCGCTCCCTGACGGCAATTCGTCCCCCGGACACTTGTAGACCGCAGCATCTTTAGTCACATAAGCCGCCAGCCTGCTGCCACGTGCATCAACCAGGACTTTGGATCCATTCGGGTCGGTCGCATCAAATACATTCGCCATCGTCCCCGCCACCCAAGACACAAATTTGCCTGAGCTGGGACTCCACGCCAATTTTGTGCTAAAGGGATAGTCATTCGGCGCCAGAACGTCATTGTTGTCATCGGCGTACATGCGCCAGCCCAGGACAATCTGGCGTTCGTTGTTCAGGCATTGGGATAACCGGCTGTCCGGTTGCGTATTCGCCAGCGCCGGAATCAGCATCGCCGCCAGCACCGCCAGCACCCCCACCACCACCAGCAATTCCACAAACGTGAAACCTCCTTCGCGCGCGGATTGACAACCGACGCGCGTTTCCCTCTCCACCGCTTGGCTTTGCGTCTCTGCGCCTCTGCGGTGAGCTTCTTTAATCAAAAATCGCAAATCAAAATTCAAAAATTTCCCCTCCCTCAATGCGCCGTCACCCGATAAAACTGCTGTGGGTTCAAGGGCACGTACGGGTTCGTCAAAAACGCCTGGTTGCCCATGATGCCCACCACGCCGCCCAAATCCTGCCACCCAACGTCCGTCAGATTGTTCTTGTACTGCGCCTGATAGGTCTGGCCGGGAATCACGGGCCAGTTCAAAACGATCATCGCCGGCGACGAACTTGCCAGCGTCTCGTTCAGATAGAAAAATGAATACGCGTACATGTCCCCGGCCGTGTTAAAATCACCCGTCGCCAGGTCAGGCGCCCAGCTTTGAAACACCACCGTGCGTCCGTCTCCGCTGAACACCGGCGTGCGGGATTGGCCCGCCGACGCCCCGCCACCAAACCGGCTTTGCGTCAACAGCATGTTGGTCCCGGTTCCCCGATCGAAAACATACAAATTGGGCACAAGATTTCCTGTGCCCGCCACGATATTTGTCGAGGCGCTTCGATAAACCACAAAGCGTCCGTCCGCGCTCAGCGCGGGAGAATCCGCCGGGCTGTCGTTCGGCAAAGACGGATTGAGACGGGAACTGATCAGGATGTTGCTGCTACTCTGAAAGCTGTAAAGGTAAACGTCGCTGATTCCGTTGACGTCCGCCGACGCATTTGCCGCCGTAGTGGCATAAGCCATGGATTGGCTGTCTGCGGTGAAATGTACGCTCGGACTTACGGTGGAAGCTCCCGTACTTACCACCCAGTTCGTCCCCAATACCACGTCTATCGCCTTCAGAGATCCTGCACTATACGCCAACCGCTGGCCGTTGGGGCTGATCGCGATAAGTATTCCAAGTGTCGGGTTGGTGTACGTGACCGCCGTCAATTGCGTGTTCCAGATACCAAAGGTATTTGACCCAGTGAAAGACGAGCTGCTAAATCCAACATACTGGCCATCGGGAGTCATCGCGGCAATCCAGGAACCCGTCCCGGTGATCGCCGCCGTCAGCGCGTATGTCGTCCCCAATTGCAGATCCCGCAAAAAAAGGTTCTCCACGCCGTTGCCAAAGGATCCCGGCGCCAGGTTCGACGCCTGGCTGTGAAACAATACAAAGCGTCCGTCCGCGCTAATCGATGGCTGGAAGCAATTACTGTTGCCGGGAGTGACGCCGTCCATCGCCACGCTCACCATCGCCGTCGTGTTCGATTGCAGGTCGCGGATAAAAACCTCCTGCAGCAGGTTGGTATCGCCGGCCACCAGGTTTGTGGCATAACTGGAAAACGCCACATAACGCCCAGTGCCGCTGATTGCCGGCTCCAATGACAGGCCCGCTCCGGAAAAACCATTCGTCGCCACGCTCACCAGCGTGTTCGACCCCGTCAGCATGTCGCGCACGAACACGTCCCGCCACTCATTCGTGTCGTTCAGCGTCAAATCATCTGACTCGCTCGCAAACGCCACATAACGGCCCGTCGTGCTCACCGAATAGGTGGATTGCCCGCTCGGCCCCCTCGGCGTCACCGATGGCAGCGTCGCGTCCCGCGCCGAAACCAGCTCCGTCCGGTTGCTGGCGGTGTTCATCAAAAAAACGTCGAACCGAAGGTTCAGGTCGTTCGACACCACGTTCCCATTCGAAGACTCGTAAACCACATTGCTGCCATCCGCGCTCAGGACCGGAATCGCTCCATAATTCACCCCCGCGCCCGCGCCGTTCAAATCCACGTCCACCAGCCGCGTCGTGCTGCCCGCCAGCGTGTCCCGCAGATACGCGTGATAACCGCTCGGAACCGTATTCGTGACCAGATCCGTCGCGCTGCTGACAAACGACACAAACTGCCCGTTCGTGGATATCGCCGGGGAATCACAGAACGCGCCCGTCGACGCGACTCCGTTCGTGTTCACGCTCACCAACGTGCTCGTCGCGCTCTGCGCGTCCCAGACGCTGACGCCCAAAGTCGCCTGCCCCAGCCCGCCGACATTGTTGACATACGCCACAAACCTCCCGTCCGGCGTCATGTCCAGTGTATGAATGCTCTCAAACGCCGTGATCGGCACATTCGCATTCGTCTCAATCACATCCGTCGTATTGGACGACACATTGAAGCGCAGAATGATTCCCCGCGCCAGGTTGCTCGTCGAGTTCGCCACCGGGTTCGTGCAGGCTTCATACGCAATGAAATTCCCGTCGTCGCTCACCTTGAAATTGCACGCCACCTCGTTGCTCGTTCCCACGTTCGCAAAGAACAAATTCCGCGCGTCCTTGCTCACCCACGTCGTCGTCCCCGCCTGCAAATCCCGCTCGTAAATCTCCCCCATCGTCTGCACGCCCGGGACCAGGTTGGTCGCCGTGCTGTAAAAAACCACGTAACGCCCGTCAGGCGTCATCGCCGGTGATTCCGAGAAATTGGTGAGGGAAGCATTGCCCAATGCGCCCACGCTGACCACGGACGTCGTCCCCGCCTGCAAATCCCGCACAAATACATCCTTAATACTGTTTGCGTCCCCCGCCACCAGCGTGGTCGATGTGCTCGCAAACGCCACCAGGTGTCCGTCCGCCGACATGACTGAACTCAACGCGCTGTTCGGTCCCACGCCGCTCGTGTTCACGCTCACCAGCGTCGTAACCCCGTTCACCACATCGCGCACATACACGTCGCCGGGAAAAGTCACGGCGTTCGTTGAATTATTGTTCGTCGTCAGGTTCCGGGCCGTGCTCTCAAAGAGCACAAACTGCCCGTTCGTCGAAATCCCCCTCGGCACTGAATCCCCGTTCCCGCCGCCGTTGCCCGAATAATTCACGCTCACCAGCGTCGTCGTCCCGTTGGTCCGGTCGCGCAGATAAACATTGAAAAACGCCAGCAACGGCGGTGCGGCAACATTATTCGACACCACCAGATTGTTGGCCGTGCTGGCGAACAGCACATACCGCCCGTCCGCGCTGATAATCGGCACCCCCGAATCACCCGACCCGGTGCTGCTCACCGGTGCGATGCTCGGATCGCTCAGCGACGCCAGCGGCACCGTGTCCGCAGTGGCTCTGAACACGCTTAACGCGCAGAAAATGGCAGTAAGCCCGCCCTTGGTGAAAAGGTTCATACCTTGATTGTTTATGGGGAATTGCTACCACAAACAACCGGCTTTTTGCAAGCTTTTTGCCCGCGAACAGCGTTCTGCTACGGCGAAATCAACCGGTAAAACACACTCCCATCCGTCGTGTCCACCGGCAGCGTCATCAGGTTCGTCGCGCTGGACCCCGCCACCGCGCCCCAGTTCGTCGTGAGGCCGTCCCCGGGCACGTTCGTCTGCGCCTGCAATATCCACCCCGTGTGGTCCTGCGGCCACCCGATCTGCACCTGGCTCCCCGCCATCGTGAACGTAAGCAGCGGCGGAACGAGCGACGCTGCCGCAAATTGTCCGTAAATCACCCCGCGCCCCTCCGTGCCAAAATAAACCCGCCCGTACACCCGCGGGTCCGCGCAAAATGTATGAATGCTCGCCAGCCCGTATTGATGTTGCGCGTCGTTGATCCGCACCCACGTCGCGCCCGTGTCGTCCGAGCGATATACCCCCGCCACACCGCCCACCGTTCCGCTGATGAACACCGCCGGATAACTCCGCCCCGGCGCCGCCTTCCCGAACGACACAAACGATGCCGCCGTCACTCCCGCCACCGTCGCAAACGTCGCGCCCGAATCCGTCGAATGCGACAGCCCGCTGCCTCCGCGCGGAAGCCAGATGTCGCCTTCCAGCCCGAACACCACCCGCGGAGTCGCCCCGCCCGAAATGCTCGCCGCCGCGCTGAACGTCATGCCGCCGTTCGTGCTCACGTAAATCCGGCTTGCGCTGCTGCTGTAAATGTAAAACTTGTTCGTGTTCACCCGGTCGGAAATCGGCGCCCGGTTCCCGGTCGGCCCGCCCGTCGACGCCGTCCACGAGTTACCAAAATTGGTGGACCAATACGCCACCGAACTTCCGCCCGACGGCATCCACACAATTCGTTTGCCGTCCGCGGAAATGGCGATGTTCCCCGGATTGCTGCCCGAAACTCCCGGCGGAAACGTCGGAAACTCATGCCAGACCGTGCCGCCATCAATCGCATACGCGCCATAATTGGTGCTCGAAACCAGCCGCACAATGAACGTGGGCCGGTTCTCCGCAAAATCAATTCCATACGACGTCTCGCGGTGCGTCGAAAAATAATCCGCCTCCGGCGGCGACACATCCAGGTCGTAATGCCGGAACCCGCCCTGGTCACCGTGCGCGCTCAACAAAAACGGCCCGCTCGGCGGACTCGCCAGCCCCAGCGGCACCATCTCCTCCACCCCGTCGCTCGTGAACTCCCAATCCACCGCCCCGTTCGAATCCGACGCCGTCAGGTTCGTGCAACTGAATATGCCGTAGCCCGTCCCGAACCACGCGCGGTCGGAATTGAACGGATCCAGTTGCAGCGCCTCCGCCCAATGCGGCGTCCGCGAAATCGTCCACGGCGCATTGCCCGGCGGCGGCGGGTTTGCCCCCGCGGTCGTCTTCCAAGAAGCCCCGCCGTTCGTGCTGCGGTAAACCTGGTCGTAAGGCGGCGGCCACCAGCGGTCCAGTGTGCTCACAATCAGCGTCGTCGGGTTTTGCCGGTCTACCGACACCCCGCCCCACCCGCCCTGCTCGCCCGCGTTCTTCGGCGGCGTCACATCGGTTGCCGCCAGCGTGGTCAGGTTGAGTTTAACCACCGCGCCGGTCGCTACATTGTCGTTCGGCCCGCAGGTGTCGTTGAAGGTCATGTACATGTTTCCCAACCCGTCCTGCGACGCGTGATGCGGCATGAAATTCGCCGCCGGCGCGAGCGTAAGATTCGACCACGTCACCCCCGCGTCCGTGCTGCGATACAAATTGTTGTTGGTTTGCGAAACCGCCGCAAAAATCACCGGCGTCGCGCTCCCCGGCGTGCCGCTGCTCGCAATGAACTGCACAAACACCGTCCCAACCGTGTTCGTCGTCGTGCTGGCCGGAAACCCCGCCACCTTGCTCCACGTCGCTCCGTAATTAACGCTTTGGTACAATCCCGCATTCTTGGTGCCGTAGAACAAAATGCTCCCCAGGTTCGGGTCCACTGCCATCCGCTCGCCACCGCCACGGCCCCGCGCATTCCCATCCAGCGAAAACGGCGGCGTAAACTGCGAAAAACTCCCGCCCTGGTTCGTGGACACCAGCAACACCGCCGGCGACGAACGGCTCGCCGCGATGTACAGCCGGTTGCTGTCTGAGGGATCAATCGCAATGCTCTCGACTCCCTGGATGTTCGCGTCCGCCGCGAAATCCAGCAGCGGAATCCACGAGCTGCCCGCCGGGTCCCAGCGATACGCCCCCCCAATGTCCGTGCGCGCATACACCACACCTGGCGCGTTCGGATGCGTGATGATTCCCGAGACGAACCCTCCCCCCTTGATCGTCACATTCGTCCATACGTATGGCTGCCCGAAACACGTCGCCACGGAAAGAAATCCAACCAGCATCAAACCCAAGCCACGCATCCCGGCTGATTGGAAATGGGATGTGGGAGAAGCAGACACGGAATTGGATGCCCTCGGAGCAATTCTCATATTGGTTAAGATAACAAACCGTTATAAACTAAATCTCCGGGGCGCGTTGCCCATCTTCAATCGCGCTCCACTCTCTCGCATTGTTCCAACACGCGTCAATCCCCGGCTCACGGCTGCCACACCGCGCGCCAGAATTGCTGCGTGCCGATCGTGTTGGTCACGCTCAGGGTTCCGTCCGGCTGCGTCGTATTTGTCGAGACCGGCGACCAGCTTCCCGGGCTCAAATCAGCGGAGGTCTGGACCACATACGGCGTGTTGGGCTGGCCTTGCAGCGTGAAGGCGAAATCCGTCCCGTCGGACGGCTGGGCCACCAGCTGCGGCGCCGCCGGCGAAAACGTGAACAGCGTCATCGAATACGGCGGAAATGAATTGGTGAATACCACGCTCGCGTTGGTGCTGTTGGTATAGATGTCCTGCACGCCTGGGGGGGTCGTAATGTTGTTTTTCACCGCGTTGTCCTGCGGGATGCCGTAAGTCCGCACCGTCGCCGTTGACCACGGCATAAAATTCGAAAACGCGATCTGCCCGTTGAAATTCGTCGTCGCGTCCTTGTTGATCACCATCAGCGTCAGCGCCCCGTCCGCCTTGCGCGCCGCATAGGACGCCAGCCACAGGTAATCGCTCGTCGCGTTGAGCACCGTGTCGCCGGGCCGCACGAAATATTGCATCATCTTCGCGCAGTAAAAGCCCGGATAGCGGCTGTCATCCGCGTTGTTGATGAGCCCTTCATCGCCGTAAGTGCGCCAGCCGTATATTGTCGGGTCAAAATCGCCCGTACTATTGTGGCCGTTTCTCAGGTCCCACCACAAATACGAGTTGAACTCCGTCTTCATGAGCTGGCACGTGGCATCCGCCAGGTAAAGTCCGTTCACAATGCTCGTCAACTGCCTCCCGAATGCGCTCGACGGGTCGCTGTTGTTTTCCGTCACCGTCAGTTCGATGTTCGAGCCCGTGGCCGCGCCCATGTAATCCGTGATCTGCTGGCGTATGTCTGCCGCATCATTCGCCCAGTTCGCCGAGATTTGGAGCAAAATCTGGTCACTGTCCGCCGCGGGCGGCGGCGTGGGTGGCGGCGGCGGCGTGTACTGCGGATAGTAATGATAAATGACAAAGTCCGGTTTCGCTCCCAGGCTGCTCAGCGTCGACAGCATCACCGGCGTCCAGCCGTTGTGCGTCGCGCCCGTTCGCGAATTTGTCACCGTGTGGAGGTTATTGTTCGCGTAATTGTCCTCACCCGGCACCACCACCACGCCGATATGGATGCTCGTGTCCGCCGCCCTCATCAGAGTCATATATCAAGCCGCCTGGACCGCGTACGTATAAGGATCCCACTTCACCGGGTGGGTGTCATTCTCCCACGAACCATAACACTCGTTGCCAATCTCCCAATACTTGAATCCGGCATGGTTCGTCACATTCGCGTTCAGCACCCAACCGGCCGCTTCGTTGCTCGTGCCCGAACCGTAATTGGCCGTGATGAACGCCTGGCAGCCCGGTATATTGGTGGCAAGGTTTCTGAACTTCGTATTGTTGGCTGTGTCCGACGCCCAATGATATGCGTCTGAAGTCGAACCGCCCGGCCAGCGCAACGTCAGGAATCCCCCCTCCTTGAGCAGCGGCAGTGTGTTCGCATCGCCAAGATTGCCGTCCCACGTCGCCGTGTTCAGGCCAAACCACCGCGCATCCGCCCCGCGCACGGTATTCAAGGCATTTACGTTCAGATGGACCAGCGCCGGCGCGGGCGCCGCGTTGAGCTGTATGTCATCCAGATAAAAAACCGGCAGGGCCGCGCCCGTGGTGTTTTGAAGGGCGAATCCCGTGAAGTCCGGTTTGTTTGCCGCGCCGAGGGACGCCAGCGAAATCGTCATCTGCTGCCACGTATTCGTTTGCAATTTGGGCAGCGTGATCGAGGACTGGCCGTTTTGATCGAGATAGGCGTACATTCTCAACACCTGTCCTCCGGTGGCCCCGCCATTGACCCAGAAAGTGATGCTCGTAAAGAACGACGTGTTCAAAGGCAGGCCATTTTGAAAAACCACCGCCCCATTGGTCGGGCCGTTGTTCGTAATGGTGACACTGATTGAATCGCTGCCCGAATGCACCGGCGCGGTATTGGCATAATTCACGATCGAGAAATAACTCCACCCCTGCTGGTAACCGTTCACCAGGTTGTCCGTGAACACCGGAAAATTCGCCTGCGCCATCGCGGTCTGCACCGCAGCCAGGAATAGAGGGGCGACTGCGAGAAGGAAAGTATTTCGCGTGCGCATATTATATAAGCTCTGTCTGTCTGATACGTAAACCGCATCGAATTTTGACGATGATGCCCCGTAGCCAACCAGGCCGGGCTTTGTAAAAATCCGGGCCTTGTATCCCAATAGACCACCAGGCCACCCAACGCAACCCCTTTGTCGCGCAAATTTTCATGACAAGAATTTTTCTTGCGCATCCCTCGACCAACCACCAAATCTGGTCAAAAATCGCCACCCCTCGGAATGTACACACCTCGCCCGCTTGCGAAATACCGCAATTCTCATTCACTCTTAACTACGCGCCCGTCCGTCTAAACAACGCTCCCGCGACCCAATCTCACCTGCGAGCAGCGCCGAGTAGGGTTACACCCCATGGCATCTCACCGGCCCATACCGTAATTATGCGTGGAATTGTAACAATCTAAACAAAACTACTACTCATGAAAAAATTCATCATCCCCTCCCTTATCGCTGTCGCCGTTTTGTCACTAACCGGCTGTGGTACTGACCAGGCCGCGCATAGCACGACCACCACGACGCAACAGACCACCATACCCGCGCCCGTCACCACCACCACCACAGATACAACCCAGTCCAAATAAGATTCAGGCTGTCGCAATGGGGCGGCCGCGGATGCGGGCGAGTGAGGATCCGCCAACTGCTTCGAGCCCCATGCGACGGCCGCTTCGGTCGGTAATTTTCCCGCCCATTCGTTCGTTCATTTCGTTCCCCGCCTGTTGGTTCAAACGCCTCCCATAAGCATTTGTGAGTTGGCTTTGGGTCGCGCCGATACCAATTTCCGCGTCATCGTCGTTTGCCAGTCAAAAATCGCGGCCCCGCGCAGGAACCAAACTTGACTTCAAGCCGCCTTTGGAACAAGCCTTGGGCAACTATTCGACGACAACCATCAGCCATGGCTTATAGTTTCATCAGTGGATATTTTATGATTGAAAAAATCAAGTCCTCCCTCGTCCTCTCCATTCTCCTGCTCTTGACGCTCGCCCCTTCCCCCGCCCCCGCCGCTGATTCGCCCGATCCTTACGCCAACGAAACTCCCGCCCAACGCGACGCGCGCATGAAATGGTGGCGCGAGGCGCGTTTCGGCATGTTCATCCATTGGGGCGTCTATTCCGTTCCCGCTGGCACCTACCACGGCACACGGGTACCAAACATTGGCGAATGGATCATGTCCACCGGCAAAATCCCCATGGCCGAGTACCAGGCTTTCGCGAAGGAATACAATCCCGTGAAATACAATCCCGATGACTGGGTCCGCCTCGCTCGGGACGCCGGCATGAAATACATCGTCATCACCGCCAAGCATCACGACGGCTTCGCCAATTTCGACACCCAGGCGAGCGATTGGAACATCGTCAAGGCCACGCCCTACGGCAAAGACGTCCTCAAGCCCCTCGCCGCCGCGTGTCGCAAATACGGCATCAAACTCGGCTTCTATTATTCCCAGGCGCAGGATTGGAACAACGGCGGTTCCGAGATGAGCGGCAAATGGGACCCGGCGCAGGACCACAACATGGATGATTACATTGACAAAATCGCCGTGCCGCAGATGCGCGAGCTGCTCTCGAACTACGGCGAATTTCCCGCCGTGCTGTGGTGGGACACTCCGGTGAATATGAACAAGGAACGCGCCGACAAACTGGCCGAAGTGCTCAAGCTCAAACCCGGCATCATCTTCAACAACCGCCTTGGCGGCGGCTACAAGGGCGACACCGAAACGCCGGAGCAATTCATCCCCGCCACCGGTTTTCCCGGACGCGATTGGGAAACCTGCATGACCATGAACGACACGTGGGGCTACAAGAGCTACGACAACAACTGGAAATCCACCGAGACCATCATCCGCAACCTCGTGGACATCGCCAGCAAGGGCGGAAATTATCTGCTCAACGTCGGCCCGACCAGTGAAGGCCTCATTCCCGAACCCAGCATCGAGCGGCTCAAGGCCGTCGGCGCGTGGATGAAGGTCAACCATGATGCCATCTACGCCACTACCGCCAGCCCCTTCAAACGGCTGCCCTGGGGCCGTTGCACCACAAAAATCTCCGGCGATGAAACCACCCTTTATCTGCACGTGTTCAATTGGCCGGCCGATGAAAAACTCACCGTGCCCGGTTTGAAAAATATCGTGAAGTCCGCGCGCCTGCTCGCCACCGGAGACCAATTGAAATTCAAGTCCACGCCATACGGCGTCGTGTTGGACGTGCCCACTACCGCGCCGGACGCGATTTCCTCGACGATCGTTTTGGAAATCCAGGGCGCGCCCGACGTCGCTGCAACGCCCATCATCCAGGAATCCGACGGCTCCGTGCTCCTGCTGGCGAGCGAGGCCGCTCTGCACGGCGGCATCCAATACGAAGTCGGCGGCGGCAAGGACAACATCGGCTATTGGACGAATCCCGCCGACACCGCCTCTTGGGACTTCAAGGTGGATCGCCCCGGCCGGTTCACCGTCATCGCGGACATCGCGGCGCTGGACTCGGGAAAGTTTGAAGTCACTGTCGGCGGCCAGAAACTTCAGGGCACCTCCCCAGCCACCAAAGACTACACCAAATTCAAACGCACAAACCTCTCCGGCACCGTGGAAATCGCCACCCCGAGTGACGTGACGCTCACCGTCACTCCCATCGCCGATGGCTGGAACCCGATGAATCTCCGCAGCCTGCGGCTCGTGCCTGCACGAAACTAAGCCCTTTATGGTGCTTTACATATTATTATTATGGCAATATCGCGAGTCTATTGGCATCGGCGGATTGGTATTCTGGACAATCGGTTTTATTTTTTTGTCTTTGCTGAATTTATTCTCTTTGATGATGTTTATTGACCGTTGGCCACGGCTCCGAAAAATTGAGCGGCTTAAATTCCTGCTTTGGATACTATTAGTCTGAAAACAATTCGGATCTGAAAGGGGTCATAAAAGGGACAATTAATAACATTATCCTATTTTCATATGACTCCTTCGTTTGGTTGCGAAGCATGCCTCATCCTTTCTTTATCCCATTTCCGATGCCCTTCTGACTTTTGACTCCTCCCCGCCCGCACTTGCTTTGCCGCCTGATTTGGCCTACAACTATCCATGCCTTTTATCAGAAAGCCATTGACGGTGACGCGTTGGACCGGATGGCTTTTTGCGCTGCTTGTTTTGGTTAAAGTTCCGCTCGCGGCCGCTGCGGACCTGGACGGCTGCCGCCAGCTTTTCCTCAAGGGAAATTATACTACCTGCATTCAACAGGCCCAGCAGGCCCTCGACGACTCCGCCTGGGACGAGGGCTGGCCCCAGTTGCTCGCCCGCGCCCAGCTTGCCGTCGGCAAGTACGCCGAAGCCGAGCAAACCATCGCCACCGCCCTGAATCGTTTCCCCTCCAGCATTCAGTTGCGCCTCCTCGCCTATGACGTTTTCCGGGCCAATGGCCGCACCACCCGCGCGGCGGACATGCTCAAGGAACTCAACAACGTCGTCGAGCAACTCGGTTCGCAAGGCCCCGCCCGCCTCCGCTTCCGCGCCACCCCGGCGAATCTCGTCGCCCTCGGTCAGGCATTGCTCCTCATGAACGTTGACCCCCGGCCCGTCCTCGAAAACTTTTTCGACCACGCCAAGCAACTCGACCCCGACTATCGCGAAGCCTACCTCGCCAGCGGCGAACTCGCCCTCGGCAAGCACGATTACCAACTCGCCGCCAAGGCCTTCAACGAGGCTTTGAAAAAATTCCCCGATGATCCCGACGCCCAGTTCGGCCTCGCCCGCGCCTACGCGCCCAGTGACCCGGTCCGCATGGGCCAGGCCCTGACCTCCGTCCTCAATTACAACTCCAACCACGTCGCCGCCATGTTGCTCCTCGCCGACCACCTCGTGGACGCGGAACAATACGCCGACGCCGAAACCATCCTCTCCCAGGCCCTCAAGGTCAACCCCTGGAACCCGCGGGCCTGGGCCTACCGCGCCGTCCTTGCCCATTTGCGCAACGACACCAATGCCGAAACCTCCGACCGCCTCAACGCCCTGAAATTCTGGGCCACCAACCCTTCCGTGGACAATCTCATCGGCACCAAGCTCTCCCAGAACTACCGTTTCCTCGAAGGCTCCGCTTGCGAGCGCCGCGCCCTGGCATTCGATCCCGGCTATCTTCCCGCCAAAATCCAGCTCGCCCAGGACCTCCTCCGCCTCGGCAACGAATCCGAAGGCTGGCAGCTCGCCCAGGACGTGCACGACGCCGACGGCTACGACGTGACCGCTTACAACCTCGTCACCCTCCGCGATGCCATGGCAAAATATGCAACCCTCACGAATCGCGATTTCGTCGTCCGTATGGATGCCCATGAAGCCGCGATCTACGGCGACCGCGTGCTCGCCCTCCTGCAACAGGCCCACGACACGTTGAGCCAGAAATATGGCTTCACCCCCGACGCTCCCACCTACGTCGAAGTTTTCCCCGAACAAAAGGACTTCGGCGTCCGCACCTTCGGCATGCCGCACAACCCCGGTTTTCTCGGCGTTTGCTTCGGGCACGTCGTCACCGCCAACAGCCCCGCCGCCCAGTCCGGCCATCCCGAGAATTGGGAGGACGTCCTCTGGCACGAATTTTGCCACGTCATCACCCTCGGCATGACGCACAACAAAATGCCCCGCTGGATCAGCGAAGGAATCTCTGTCTACGAGGAACGCCAGGCCAACCCCGCCTGGGGCCAGAAAATGAATCCCAACTATCGCGAGATGATTCTCGGCGGCGAACTCACCCCCGTCAGCGATCTCAGCTCCGCGTTCATGACGCCCAAAAGTTCCCTCCATGTCCAGTTCGCCTACTACGAATCCTCCCTCGTCATCGAATACATTATCCAGAACTTCGGCTTCGATGCCTTGATAAAAATCCTCCGCGACCTCGGCGACGGCGTCACCATCAACGACGCCATCGCCCGCAACACCGCGCCCATGGACAAAATCGAAAAGGATTTCGCCGCGTTTGCCCGCGACCGCGCCAATAATCTCGGCCCCGGACTCGACTGGACCAAACCCCTTGATCCCGCCGACAGTGCGGATCTCTCAGTGGCAGGTTTTCCCAGCACTAACGTCGTCGATTACCTTCAACAGCTTATTCATAAGCGCCAGACAGAATCCAGCGCCTCCGCCACGAATGGCTCACCATCCACCGCCGCCCATTCTTCACCGGCTCCTCCGCGCAACCCGGCCCTGCCCAACTATTGGGACCTCTCGCATCAGGCGCAAACCGCGCTTAAGGAAAAAAGATGGGCCGACGCCAAAGTCCCGCTGCAAAAACTCATCGACCTTTGCCCCAACCAAACCGGCCCCGACAGCGCCTACTTCTTGATGGCGGCGGCCTGCCGCGGTTCGGGCGACACCAATCAGGAACGACAGCTCCTCCAAAAATTCGCCTCGCTCGATTCCGATGACACCGACGCGTACCTGCGCCTGATGGAGCTGGACCAGCTCGCCGGGGATTGGCCGGGCGTCAGTGAAAATGCCGCGCGTTTCCTTGCCGTCAATCCTCTCGTGCCGCAGCCCTATCGCTATCTCGCCCGCGCCAGCGGCGAACTCGGCCGCACCGACCCCGCCATCCGTTCCTACGAACGCCTGCTTTTGCTCGATCCTCCCGACCCGGCCGATGTTCATTATCACCTCGCGCGCCTGCTCCACGGGAAAAACGATGCCGCCGCAAAACGCCAGGTCCTCCAGTCCCTCGAAGAGGCTCCCCGCTTCCGTGACGCGCTGACTTTGCTTTTGGAAATGGAAAAAACCAATCCTCCCGGTACTCCGGTTGTGGCGCCGCCCCAATGAAGAATTCACGAAAAATTCTTCTGCTCGCCGCCATCATCGCGCTGCTGGCCGGCGCCGGCCTCGCCCAGGTCTGGCGCGAGGGCTTCCCCGGAAGTCAACGTTGGCCGCGGGACGTCAGCCCCATCGTTCACACCGAGGGCGGCGATGAAGTCAATGAAGACACCGTGCGCACCGCCCGCGAAACCGCCACTCACAGCACTGGCACTCCCGACTGGACCAACGAACCCGGCTTCGAGAAGGACGTCTTCACCTTCACCCGCATCATTTATAAATTCGACACCCGTCCCGGCCCCGCCTGGCTCGCCTGGATCAACGATTACCCCGACGCCGACCTCAACCTTTCCTACCGGCTCCAGCAAATGACCTCCATGAAGGTCGATCCCGATGGCCGTGTCCTCAAGCTCTCCAGCCCGGACCTGCTCGATTTCCCCTTCATTTACGTTGTCAAACCCGGCCGTTTCGTGTTGCGTGATGAAGAAGTGCCCATTCTGAGAAAATACCTCCTCAACGGGGGCGTCCTGATGGTGGACGATTTCTGGGGGGACCGCCCGTGGCGGAATTTTGAAAATGAAATGAAACGCGTCCTCCCGGAGCGCGCCTGGACCGAGTTGCCCATGGACCATCCCCTCTTCCACTGCGTCTTCGACATCAAGGCCGCCAAGAAGGATCTCCAGGTGCCCAACATCCACACTTACGAGCGCACTGGCAGGAGCAGTTCCCGCGCTGCGCTGGACGCCCAGGAAATGCACGTCCGCGCCTGGCTCGACGACCGCCAGCACATCATGGTCATCGCCACTCATAACACCGACAATGGCGATGGCTGGGAACGCGAAGGCGAGGAACACGAGTATTTCCAGACCTTCTCCGAGCAACGCGCCTATCCGCTCGGCATTAATATCATTTTCTATTCCATGACCCATTGAACGTGAAATCCCCGCCCAAAATCCTTTTGCTCCCCGCCTTGGCCCTGTTCATAGTCGGCATCTGCGCCGCTCAAAATTGGGGCCAGCGCCGGCGCATCGAGAATATCGGCCCCATCGTTCAAACCGAGGGCCGCGACTGGGTCAACGAGGACACCGTCCGCACCGCTCGCGAAACCGCCACTCACAGCACCGGCACACCCAACTGGACCAACGCGCCCGGTTTCGAGAAAGACGTCTTCACCTTCGCCCGCGTCATTTACAAATTCGCTCCGGACGGTAGCAGCCCGCTCATCTCCATCACCTCCAGCCCCTGGGGCTGGATCACCGATTATCCCGACAGCGACCTGAACCTCTCCTACCGTGTCCAGCAAATGACCTCCATCAAGGTCGATCCCGACGGCCGCGAAATCAAACTCACCGACCCCGCGCTCTTCGATTTTCCCTGGATCTATATGGTCGAGGTGGGCCGCATGGATTTGCGCGACGAGGAAGTGCCGATTCTCCGCAAATACCTGCTCAACGGCGGCGTCCTCATGGTCGACGATTTCTGGGGCCAGAAACAATGGGACAATTTTGAATTCCAGATGAAGCGCGTCCTGCCCGGACGTTCCTGGACCGAACTGCCCATGGATCACCCGCTCTTTCACTGTGTCTTCGACATCAAGGTCCCCAAGAACCAGCTCCAGACCCCGAACAGCCAGCAGGGCGCAAGAAGCCTCCACCCAAACAACCGCGAGTACGGCATCACCTGGGAATATTTCCATGATGACTATGACAACGACGACCACCAGGGACAGGCGGCGCACGACATGCACGTCCGCGCCTGGCTCGATGACAAGGGCCGCATCATGATCATCGCCACCCACAACTGCGACAACGGCGACAGTTGGGAACGCGAAGGCGAGGACGACGGCTTCTTCCACGAGTTCTCCGAGAAACGTGGCTACCCCCTCGGCATCAACATTATCTTTTACCTCATGACTCACTAAATTCGAAAACCAATATTATGGAAAATACATCCAGCCAGATTGCCGCCGAACGCGAGGCCGTTGAACAAATCATCGCCGGCCGCGCCCGCATCCAAACCGAACTCGCCAAGGTTATCGTCGGCCAGAAGGACGTGATCGAGCAATTGCTCATCGCCCTCTTCGCCGGCGGCCACTGCCTCATCACCGGCGCGCCGGGACTCGCCAAGACGCTCCTCGTCAAGTCCCTCGCCGAAATCTTCCACCTGAAATTTCAGCGCATCCAGTTCACCCCCGACCTCATGCCCGCCGACATCACCGGCACCGAGATTTTGCAGGACACCGGCGGCAGCCGCCGCATGGCCTTCGTCCAGGGGCCCATATTCGCCAACCTCATCCTCGCGGACGAAATCAACCGTACCCCGCCCAAGACCCAGGCCGCCCTCCTCGAAGCCATGCAGGAACACCAGGTCACCGCCGCCGGCGTCCGCCACGCCCTGCCGGAGCCCTTCTTCGTGCTCGCCACGCAAAACCCCATCGAAATGGAAGGCACCTATCCTTTGCCGGAGGCCCAACTCGACCGCTTCATGTTCAACGTCGTCATTGATTATCTTCCCGAGGATGAGGAAGTCGCCGTGGTCGAGCAAACCACCGCCCGCCGTCCCGAACCGATTTCCCCGCTCTTCAACGGCCAGGATGTCCTCCGCTTCCACGACACCGTACGCAAGGTGCCCATCGCCCAGGACCTCATCCGTTACGCCGTCCGCATTGCCGCCGCGTCGCGCCCGCGCCAGTCCGGCACATCGGACTTCATCAACGAATGGGTCAGTTGGGGCGCCGGCCTTCGCGCGGGCCAATACCTCGTGCTCGGCGCCAAGGTTCGCGCGCTGCTCCGGGGCCGCGCTCACGTGACTGCGGAAGACATCCAGGCGCTCGCCCACCCCACGCTCCGTCACCGCATCCTCCTCAATTATCGCGCCGAAGCCGAGGGCATCACCGTCTCAACCGTCATCGACCGCCTCTTGGAATCCCTCAAGGGAACCCCGGCGGCATCGAATAAATGATTTCTCCCGTGGCCCCGTCTTATCCATTTGATTTGGTTATCACCGCTCGTGGAACGTTTTGCTTGGGCCTCTTCATCCCTCATCTCTCAACCCTCGACTCTCAACCACGCAAGTGAGCGCCCTCACCGATTCCATCAGCGCCATTTCCGCCGGGTCCAATCCTCTCGCGTCCGGCGCAAAGAGTTCCTCGCTCATTGACCCGCAAACGCTGATGTCCATCAAAAATCTCGAGTTGCGCGCGCGCGTTGTGGTCGAGGGATTCTGGCACGGCCTCCATCGCAGTCCTTATCACGGCTTCTCCGTCGAGTTCAGCGAATACCGCCAGTATTCCCCCGGTGACGACCCGCGCTATCTCGACTGGCGTCTCTACGCGCGCAGTGACCGTTATTTCATCAAGAAATTCGAGGACGAAACAAATCTTCGCTGCCACCTGATGGTGGACCAAAGCCGCTCCATGAACTACGGCTCGCTCGGCTATACCAAGGCGCAATACGCCGGCACTCTTGCCGCCACGCTCGCTTATTTTCTTTACCTCCAGGGCGACGCCGTCGGCCTGCTCACCTTTGATGAGAAAATCCGCTCCTACCTTCCGGCGCGCCACCGCCCCGGCCACTTGCGCCATCTGATGGTCAAACTGGAACAACCCGCCGAAGGCGCCGCCACGGATTTCGCCGCGCCCCTCCATCGCATCGTGCGCACGGTCAAAAAACGCGCCCTGCTCGTGCTCATCTCCGATCTGCTCGGCCCCATCGGCACCCTGGAAAAGGACCTCACCGCCCTCGCCGCCTGCGGCCATGAAGTCGTGCTGTTTCATGTTCTCGATCCCGCCGAGCTCAACTTCACCTTTGAAAAAGCTGTCATGTTTCAGGACGTGGAATCCGGCCGGCAGCTTTTCATCGACCCCGCCTCCGCCCGCAACGACTACCTCAAGAAGCTCGAGGCCCACAATGCCGGCGTCCAGTCCGTCTGCCAGGGCCTCGGCATCGCCTACCGTCGCTTCGCCACCAGCCGCCCCCTGGAACTGGCCCTGTTCGACTTCCTCCGCGAACGGATGCAACGCGGCAAGTTCGTCAAACGCCGCCTGAACTGACCGGACATGAGCTTTCTCGCCCCATTATTTCTGCTCGGCGCGCTGGGGATTGCGCTGCCGGTCTTGTTCCACCTCATCCGCCGCTCCTCGAAGGAGCACGTCCCTTTCAGCTCGCTGATGTTCCTGCAACCTTCCCCTCCCCGCGTCACGCGGCGCAGCCGGTTGGAACACATCCTCCTTTTGCTCCTTCGCTGCCTCGTCCTTTGCCTGCTCGCGCTCGGTTTCGCCCGCCCGTTCTTCCAGAAACCAATTCTCGCCGGCCAGTCGGCCCAAACCAATCGCAAGATCGTCCTGCTGCTCGACACCAGCGCCAGCATGAGGCGTGAAGGCCTCTGGGCCGCCGCCGTCGCGAAATCCGGCGAAATCCTCCGCGACACCGCGCCCGGCGATCAGGTGGCCGTTTATACTTTTGACACCCGCGCGCACCCGTTCTTGAGCTTCGAGCAATGGACCGCCATGAACCCGGGCGAACGCGCCGCCCTCACCACGGAACGGATTGCGGCTCTCAAGCCGGGGTGGGCCGCCACCCATCTGGGCAACGCTCTCACCGCCGCCGCCGAGGCGTTCACCGAGGCCGATAAATCGGAACAAAATCCCGGCCCGCGCCGCATCGTGCTGATCTCCGACCTTCAGGAAGGCGCGCGGTTGGACGGATTGCAGGGCTACGATTGGCCTCGTGGCGTCGAGGTGCAGATCGAACCCGTCCAGCCCAAGCGCCCCACCAACGCCGGCCTGCAGTGGATGCAGGAGGCCGCGAATTCCACGGCCGGCCCCGCCGATCCCGGGCTCCGCATCCGCGTCGTCAATTCCGCCAACGCCCGCCGCGAGCAATTCCAGATTCACTGGGACGGCGTCGCTGGCGCCGCCCCGCTCGATGTTTATGTGCCGCCCAACCAAAGCCGCATTGTCCAGGCGCCCAAACTCCCGCCCGGCGCCACCGGCGAACGCCTCGTGTTGACCGGCGACGACGACGATTTTGACAACGCTGTTTACATCCTCCAATCGCACGCCGAACAAATCAGCGTCCTTTACATCGGCGGCGAGGCAGAGAAGGATTCCACCCAGCCATTGTACTATCTCAAGCGTGCGTTTCAACAAACCCGCCGCGAGGACATCGCGGTCAAAACCTCACCTAGCTCCACGCCATTCTCCCCGGCGGATTTGGCCGGCGTCCGCCTGTTGATCGCGACGGACCAATTATCGAAGAATCAAATCCCCAGCCTGCAAAAGTTTCAGGCTGATGGCGGGACAATTTTCTTCTCGATGAAAAACACCGCCGTTGCCGCCAGCATTGGCCGTTTGGCGGGTGTGGATGGACTCGCCGCGGACGAAGGCTCCGTCACCAACTACGCCATGTTCGGACAGATTGATTTCACGCATCCGCTTTTCGCGCCCTTCGCCGATCCGCGGTTCAGCGATTTTACCAAAATCCATTTCTGGAAATACCGGCGTCTCGATACCGCCAAACTTCCCGACACGCGCATCTTGGCGCGGTTCGATAATGGTGACGCCGCGCTCGTGGAAATTCCCCGCGGCAATGGCCGCCTCCTCATCCTGACCTCCGGCTGGCAACCCGCCGACAGCCAGCTCGCCCTGTCCTCCAAATTCGTTCCCCTGCTCTACGCCATATTGGACCTTGCAGGCGGCATCAAGGCGCCTCCCACCCAATTCCACGTCGGCAACGAAGTTAACCTCGCGGATCTGGCAGCCTCTTCCGCCACCCGGCCCGTCACCATTCTCAAACCCGATGGCACGCAAACCGAGATTCCCGCAGGCGAAAGCAGGTTTGCCCAGACCGACATGCCCGGCATCTACACTGTCACCTCGGCCCAGCCGCCTGTGTCTTTCGCCGTCAATCTCGACCCGGCGGAAAGTCGGACCGCGCCGTTACCAATTGACGAGCTGGAGCGTCTAAACGTTCCATTGAAAGCGCGCCAGATTGAATTGACCCGGCAATTGGACGAAAAACGCCGCCTCCACGACACCGAGCTGGAAAACCAGCAAAAGCTATGGCGTTGGTTGACTTTGGCGGCGTTGGTGGTATTGCTTTGTGAAACCGGCGTGGCCGGCTGGCTCGCCCGCCGCACCACCTTTCAAACCGGGAGCAGCATATGATGGATCGCCTGCTTCAAGCCCATTTGGATCCCATCGCGCGCGGTTCCCGGCGATGGCAGTTGTGGCGCAATCTGGCCGTATGCTGGGCCATCGCGGCGTTGGCCGGGCTGCTCGCCCTCTCCGCCATTCGGTCGCTCGACTGGTCATCGGGCTGGGTGTTTCTCCTCCTCGTCGTCGGCGCCACCGTTGCCGCCGTCATCATCGTGCGTCGTTTCGGCGCCACCCCGCCGGATTACCAGGCCGTCGCCCGGCAGATCGAGGAGCAAAATCCGGAACTTCA
>Ga0207029_10083_pt1 | contig 25158 bp, 15 predicted proteins | sample Alteio_BWMinCont_39_FD_153282 | JGI IMG/M metagenome (GOLD analysis project Ga0207029, IMG submission 153282) | Enriched cells from forest soil in Barre Woods Harvard Forest LTER site, Petersham, Massachusetts, United States -... | ecosystem: Environmental > Terrestrial > Soil > Temperate forest >...
GTGAACCAGCTGGTCAACATGAAGAACGGTCCGGCACCCCAGGCGGCTAATCCGCCTCCGGACTGGAGGGACAGAATGCGAATGCCTGGGCCAGCGAGAATTGCGCCTCCTTGAGCATGCGCTGCTGTTCAGCGGCGTTTTTGGGATGTTGAAACCGCCATTCATAGATGCTCGCGCCAATCGCGCTGCGCAATTTGGAAAATGACTTCTGCGCATCCTCGTCGCGGATGAACCGCCGGTCACCCTTGAAGCCGCTGAAATCATGCTGGAAATAAACCTTCTCCACGAAGTCCGTGATTTCCTTCACCGTCGTGTCATAAGTCACCCAGTTTCCAATCAACCGTTCGGAATAACGGCTCCAGAACTCATGGTCCCGTTTGACGGCTTCCGCGGACATCTCATCCACCGGCTGCCGGTTCACCTTCATGATGATGCCAAAGGGCGACAGGTAGGGATACATCCAGTCCAGCGGAAAACTTTCCTCGACGAAAAACTCATTCGTGGGGCAGTGGTCGAAGATCACCTTCGTCAGCAGGCCGTTGATCGACATGACCGAAACCTGGCCCGAAACCGAGACGGTGCCATCGCCCCTCGGTATCACCAGTTCGCCATTTTTTATCTCCTTTGGTTCATTGGGAAAACGCTGGTCATGGTCGAGCCGTTGCTGGACATCCGCCATGTACTCCCGGTAGCACCGGTCGGAATCAGCCGGCGTCGGGATGTAAATCTCCTCCCGCGGGTAAACCCCCTCCTTCCGCCGGCGCGCCTCAATCCTCGCGCCCAGTTCCGTCAGCGGCTTGTCCAGCGTCTGGTACGCCAGGCGGGCCAGGAAATTGGTCGTGTAGTTCTGCACGACCTCGTTCGTGCCGCGGAGCATTTCCTGGAAAAAGGGCGGATCGATCTGCTTGCTCCGGTTGTAATGCGCGCGGATGTAATCCATGTACGTGCCGTCCGCCAGCGCGTTCTGCGTGATGATGTAAACGTCGCGCCGGTCAAATTTCTGGTCCTGCTCCGGTTGCTGCGCGTGCGGGGTGAAACTTTCGCAAAAGATCATGTACGTGGGGCAGAATCGTCCCGGGTCCGTGCCGCCGAACAACACGGCGTCCCGCGTCATTTCAGGGTACACCAGGTCGGCGTTGGCTCCGCCGGCGGCCTGTTTGCGCAAATCCGTGTCATAGCTCAATTTGCCGTCCGGCCCCGCAAACGGCGGCGTGAACATGTCATGCCCGAACCAGTAACCAAACCAGTGGTTGCGCTGTTCGCTCGATCCCCAGTGCGCCAGGCACGACGTCAGCGGCATGATGGCGAAGAGGCCGAGGGTGATCGCCAGTGGCGCGCGCTGCCGGTAAACCAACAGGCCGCCGATGAAGGCCAGCGATGTGCCCAGGATCAGCAGGCCGCCGAGGATCGGTAAGTTGTATTGGTTGGGCGAAAACAAATGGTTCAGTGCCTCCAATATCTGCGAAAACTTCAGCGACTGCTTGTTGAAAAAGGCGAATTTGACCGACATGCACAGGCTGATGAGCGCGACGACCAGATATCCCAGCGCAATCCACCGCTCGTCAGCGGGATTACCCGTCGGCGCCTCGGCTGCCCGGAGGTACCATTTGGCTGCCAGCGCGGTGAGAATGAACGCCGCCGCCAGGCAGCAAAACAAATACAGCACGTCATTGGGCGGCAGGGAGCCCGTATTACCGTAAAACGTATCGTTCACTCCGTTGTAAAGCGCAACGAGCGCGGGCAGCAGGGTTAATATGCCCAGCCATAATCCCACGACCCGGAATTTTTGGTAATGGGTCGCCATGTATGCCGCTGTCAGCGCCAGTCCGTACCCGGCCATGATCGCGACCACCCCGTGGGACGACGTGAAAAACACCCTGTGCAGTTCCGACGACTGCCGGTCGGGCGTCGGGTGCATGAGAATCACCAGCAATATGGCGATAAAAAAATAGACTGCCGAAAGGCCGATGATCCAGGAACGCTCGCGCTGCCGCATTTTCAGGAAAAAGAACAGGGGGACCAGCGCGAAGAAGAGCATCACCCAGTTGAACTCCAGGGCAATGTCTATCAGCAGCAACCCCAGTTGCTTCACGAACATCTCGCGCCCTTCGGCGGTGAACAGGTCCGTCGGGTTGGGCTGTTCGTACTGGCCGCGGAAAATCGCATGCCAGAATCCTTCCTTCGTGCGCGGATAGCCCCATTGCATCGGGGGATTGGTCATGCCCGCGATGGGCTCGTAGAGGTAAAATGAAGCCCCAATGATCCACAGTATCGCGCACACCACCACCACCAGCCATTCATTTCCGAGTTTCCGGGTTTTCCACGCCAGTACTGCAAAAGTTGACAGCGCGACCACAAATGCCGCAAGGGCGATGCCAAATCCATAACTTAGAAGCGCCACGGGTAGTAAAAAAACCGCCGCCGCCGCGCCATCGAGGCAGAATTCGTCGAAGGTTTCGCTCGTGCGTATCGCAAACCAGATATAGGCACCGACTGAACCGATTCCCACGGCGTAGAAAATGGCGGGCAACATCAGATTCTGGCCTGGAACGATGTCGAGCGCGTGGATTAGGTGGGTGGCGCTCAAAACCAGCACCGCCAGGAACGCGATGCTGTTGCCGAGGAAAAGATTGCGCCCAAGCCGTGGCTGGCTCGCGGCAATCGCCGCCTCAATCCCCATCGCCGCGACGAGCAGCGTCTGGTGAATCGTCGCGCAAATCCCGAAGAAGAAAAACGCGTAGAATAGGTAGCGCCGCTGGTGCGGGGCATATATCCACCGTAACAGGAAGACCATCACCATCATCATCCACGGCACGCCGAACAGGGAAATCCGGTTGATGGCGACTGATTCGCTCCACATGACCCCGCCCAGGCCCAGCATGATACCCGATACAATCCCCGACACCATGCAGATCGCGTTCTCCCATTTGCCCGTGAGGCCTTTAAGTTCCTCAATGCCCTCCATCAGCATGCTGCTTCCCCGCGATACCATCAACGCCACCAGGCCGGACGCCATCGCGGCCGCCGTCGCTTCGGCGACCTCCACGCGCCAGCACACATTCCCCACCGGCAGAATGGCCGTCCAAAACCACGCATAGATCGTCCAGAATGGATAACCCGGGGGGTGGGGAATGCCGGCATAATAAGCTCCAGTGCACAGCTCTCCGGAATCCTTCAGCGTCAGTTCAGGAGCCAGGGTCAGGAAATAGACAATCCAGACTGCGCCAAAGGTGATTGCCAGGGCCAGCCAGTCAATTCTGCGGAACAGGGGTGGGACCTTCCCGGACACTGGCGCCGGCGTCGGGGCTGGCGTTTTGGCGGTGGTCGTGGCTGCCACCGCCTGAGTTTTGCTCTGCGTTTTCTGCGTTTCCATTTAAATTATCAATCGTTCGGCTTTGTAAAGGGCGTAAAGCCGATAATAGAATTGGAAACGCTCTTGTTTGTCCATGTAAAAGTGACCCGGCACAAAGCGTTAAGGTCGATTTGCGAGGAACGCCCGCCCAGAAATGCCATGCAATTCTGGTTGCTCAAAATCGAGGCGAAGATGGGCCGGTTTGTGCGCGAAGAGACGGGGCCGTGCGTCCATCCCAGGACGGCCAGGACGAGGCACATGCAGGCCACCGCGGGCGCAAGCCAGTAAATGGACGTCGGCTCCGCCTTCTGGGCGGGCGGTGGCGGCGAAAAGAGCCGAGCCTTAATTCCCGCCGAGGGGGCGCGTGGGATCCAGGAGCGCAATTGCTTCTCCCATTGATTCAAGTCGTTCATAATTTTCTCCTTTCAAACAGGCCCGCAATTTTTGCAGGCCATAACGGTACCGCCCGGCGGCTGTGTTCGGGGACAACCCCAGCAGGCCGCCGATTTCTTCAAAGGTGTATTCGTGCCAGATCTTTAGGACGATGACTTCGCGCTGGTCCGCCGGGAGCCTTGTCAGGCAGCGCATCGCGGCGCGTTCATAAAGTGTTTCCCCCGCCGACCGCTCAAACCAGCGGCTCGATTCCAGTTCCCGCGTCAACCGACGCCACAACGAGCGGCGATGGTTCAGGGCGCGATTGCGAAACGCGCGCACACAGTAATGCTCCGGTTCGGCCGGGAGCCCGGGCATTTGCATCAAGGCCAGGAAGGTTTCCTGCAGCACGTCCTCCGCTTCGCCATGGCTCAACCCGAGCGCCCGGCCATAGAGGACCAACCCCACCGCCTTGGACTCGTAAAGTTGCTGATACCGCGCCAGTTCTGCCCTATTCACAGTAAATTATCTACCCTATAGACACCGCAACCGGTGGATTTGTATAAACTAGTGAAAATTAATCCAACCGGGGCGACAACCAAGACGCAAGTCATTTTCCTGTAACAGGATGGAGCTTGATATTTATCAACCCAAACCGAGGATTCGCCCCCCCTGGTAGGTGATGAAGGCCAGCCCCCACGCCAGCAAGCCCATATAGACCCATTGGAAGATCGGCCATTTCCACGAGTTGGTTTCGCGCCGCACAATCGCCACGGTGCTGACGCATTGCAGTGCGAACACGTAAAAAACCATCAAGGTCACCGCCACCAGGGTGGTGTAAACCGGCGAACCGTCGGCATGTTTCTGCTGCCGCAGCGTTTCGGCAAGGTTTTTGATGCCGATGTCCGATTTGTCGTAACTGCCCACGCTGTAAACCGTGGACATCGTGCTCACAAACACTTCGCGCGCCGCGAACGAGGCCACGATGCCGATGCCCATCTTCCAATCGAAGCCCAGCGGCGCAATCGCCGGCTCAATGAACCGCCCCATGCGCCCGGCGAAGCTGTTGCGAAGTTTTTCGCCGGCCTCCTGTTTGTCCAAATCGTCCAATTGGCTGACCAGCGCATCAACCTCTGGCGTGTTGGTTTGATTCGTCGCGGCATGGAGTTGTTTGATTTTTTCCACGGCGTCCGCCGGTGATTGCACTTGTGGAAAAGCCGGTTTCAAAAGCTGGATGCGCTCCCTGTCAAATTTGATTTGGACTGAAGCGTCGCGTGGATAGGTCGCCAGCCCCCACAAGATGATATTGATGCCGAGAATCACCGTGCCGGCGCGGCGCAAAAATATTTTTGACCGGTCCCACATATGCCGCAGCACGATGCGCGCGAGCGGGCGTTTATACGGCGGGAGTTCCATGATCAACATCGGCGTTTCGCCCTTCAACAGGGTCTTCTTGAACAGCCAAGCCATCAAAAGCGCCACAACAATGCCGAGCAGATACATCGCCAGCATCGTCGCCCCCTGCATCAGCTTGGGGATGCCGAAAACGGCCCGCGCCGGCACGCAGGCGGCGATCAACAGCGCATAGACCGGCAGCCGCGCGGAACAACTCATCAGCGGCGCCACGAGAATTGTCACCAGCCGGTCCTTGGGGCTTTCGATGGTTCGCGTGGCCATGATGCCCGGGATCGCGCAGGCAAAGGAACTGAGCATGGGGATGAAACTTTTGCCATGCAACCCGACCCGGCTCATGAGGCGATCCATCAAAAAAGCCGCGCGCGCCATGTAGCCCGTGTCTTCCAGCAGTCCGATGAAGAAAAACAACAACAAAATCTGCGGCAGAAAAACGATCACCGCGCCCACGCCCGCAATCACGCCCCCGACGAGCAGGCTGTTCAGGTCTCCCGGCGGAATACTACGGGCCACCACGCCGCCGAACCAATCCACCACGTCCTGCACGGCCTTCATTGGGATTTGCGCGAAGGTGAAAATGCTCTGGAACATCAGCGCCATGATGGCGATGAATATCAACGTGCCCCAGATCTTATGCGTCAGCACGCGGTCCAGTTTGTCGCTGAACGTTTCGTCATTCGGCCGGGTCTCCACCACCACGGCCTGGTGGATGGTCATAACGCAGGCATACCGCGCTTCAATCGCCACGCTGCGCCACTCCACGCCCGCCGCGTCCAGCCGCTGACGCGCGGCATCCACCGCGTCCTGGATCGCCTTGGGATAATGTTGCAGGCTGGACGCCAGGGCCTTCTCGTTGCTCAAGATCAGCAGCGCCTCCGCGGCCGCTTGTCGCCGATGTTCCTTGAAATGCGCCGCGAGCAGGTCCGCAATGGCTCCTGATTCCTTCGCGAACGGCCCGGGCAACTGGCAAAAGCGCGCCCCGCCGCGCCGGCCATCAGTGACCACTTTCTGGTTGAGCGCGGAAAGAATTCCCTTGCGCAATTCCGGCAAGCCACGGCCGCTGCTGGCCGCGATCGGCAGCACCGGCACGCCGAGTGTGGTGGCGAGTTTTCCGGCGTTGATTTGATGGCCGTTGGCCTCCGCCACATCGACCATGTTCAATGCGATCAAAGTCGGATAACCCAGTTCAATTGCCTGCGTGGCGTAATAGAGATTGCGCTGCAAATTCGACGCGTCCACCACCACGACGACCAGCGCGGGCTCGGGAAGTTCCGGGAGGCGGTTGAGTAATACGTCGCGGGCGATTTGTTCGTCGAGCGATTGCGGCGCAAGGCTGTAGGTGCCCGGGAGGTCGAGGACTTTGATTTCCGGCGAGCCCAGCAGGCGGCCTTCCTTGCGCTCGACCGTGACGCCGGCGTAATTGCCCACCTTCGCGCGCAAACCGGTCAGCGCGTTGAACACCGTGGTCTTGCCGGAGTTGGGGTTGCCCGTCAGAACAACGTAGGTTGGCCCGCCGACCGGACGGCTCGACGCGGCTCCTTCAACGTTGGCGGATCGGGAACTGGTCATGTGCTTTCAACACGGTGGCGCAATCAACCGGTCCCGGCCGCAGTCGTTCGCACCCAGATCTGGTCCGCCTCGTGCCGGCGCAAGGTGAGATGATAGCCGCGGACCTTGATCTCCACCGGATCGCCGAGCGGGGCGAAGCGCACCAACTCCACGGGCGTCCCCACGAGCAGGCCCATTTCCATGAGGCGCGGTTTGCTGGCGGGAGGCAGTTTGATTTCCACGACGGTGGCCGTGGCCCCCAGCGTGACGGAAGTCAGCGGTTGCGTGGCTTCGGCCATGGTCAGGCCGCCTTTAACCGGCCGTCGAGCGGTTCAACCAGGATGGTGTTCGCAAGTTCCGCGCTAATGCCCAGGCGCGCGTTGCAAACCTGGCAGATGAGGTTGCCGTCCCGGCTCAGGAGTTTGATCTGCTGTTCCTCGCAGAAACCCATCTCGCGGAGGCGCTCGGTGATGTCCTCCGGCGCGGAGAGCTGCTTGATGCACACGACCGTCCCCGCCCGCACACTGCTGAGCGGGCAAATCCCGGGCTGGGCGCATTGCCCTTCGCGGACGACTTCGGGACGCGATGGTTTCTTCACTGGCGGCAAATTAGGCTAATTGAGACTTAGTTGCAAGAAGCATTTGAGAACCTGTTAAAAACCACGAGTGTGCCATCTTCGGGGAAGAGGCCAGATAGCCCGGAGAGAGAATGACTTGAAGCCTTTTATCGTGGACCATACGCGCCCGCCAGCGTGCCGCCGCCGCGGGCTTTGAAATGGAAAAAACCGGCTTACTTCCGGCGACGGGCAACCGCCAAAGCTGCAAGTCCGCCCAATCCGGCTAGTGAGAGTGTTGTGGGTTCGGGGGCGACGGAAGTGTTAATCGTATCGATCGCGATGCTGGAGTCTGCATTGCCGCTGAACGTTACCGAATCCAGGTTGTTCCAACCGACAACGAAATTTTGCCATGTTCCGATATTGCCATCCAGGATGAAGGAGTCTGTCAAGGTGCCGCCCCCATGTACATTCCCCGTCAGTTCGATCGAGGTCGCATTGGGAAACCCGGGTGGCACGACGGCAAATAGTCCGTTGCCCATGAAATCCGAAAGCGAGAATGTGCCACCGCCCGATGGGCTCATGGTGACTGGCAAACCCAGGCTTGGTCCGTCAATCCCAAGGTAGTTCCCATCCACCGGGGCGGAAAGATTGGATCCGAAAGTGTCTATAATGTGGAAGTGCCCGGAAGTAAAATCGAAACCTTCAATCGGCACCGTCCCGCTCTGAATGGCGTTGCCGCTGAAAAAGGAATTGAAAGTCACTGCCGATGCGCTGACTGGCGCAACCGCAAAAACCGCCGCCATCGCGGCGCTTGCGAGCAGATACGGTTTGGAGGCTATTTTTAGTCGTTGCATGTTGGATTGTTTCTTTCGGCCGTTGGTTGGCCGGCGGTTCCCATTCCTGTCTTGATTATTGCCCACGACCATCGTGCGCACCCCCGCGATGCTATGCATGGTTCATCTTTTTGTCAAGCCTATTCTTCAGTCTGCCTCAGTTATTTTCCGGCAAAGGGGGCGCTGCCCGGCCATTTGATTCCTTCCGCAAGGTTTGGTTCCACTTATATCAACTGGCGGTTCCTCGAGGCCGGACCCAGTTGGTGTCCGCCTTTGTCGTGATGGAATTCCCACCTTGCAGACGCCATCGCGACAGGCATATTAGGGGCCAGATTCAATGATATGAAAAAATATTCCTGGCAAATCTTCCCGGCTTTGTTCGCTTGCGGCGCAGTCCTTGTGTCCAGCGCCTCAACCAAAACCCTTGCGGCGGCCGATTATCAGATTTTCGTCACCAATGAAAAATCCGGCGACATCACCATCATCGACGGCGCGGACAACACAGTACTCGCGACCATCCCCGTCGGCAAGCGCCCGCGCGGCATCCGCGTCAGTCCCGACGGCAGCACGGTTTATGTCGCGGTGAGCGGCACACCGATTTCCGCGCCGCCCAAGCTCGACGCCAAGGGCAATCCCATTTTCAACCGAGGCGACGATGACGATGACGAAGCGAAATCCGACAAATCCGCCGACGGCATCGCGGTGGTCGATGTCGCGCAGCGCAAGTTCCTGCGCAAAATCCTCGTCGGTTCCGACCCCGAACAGCTCACGTTGAGCGCCGACGGCAAGCTGCTGTTCATTTCCAACGAGGACGTGGGGACCGCGAGTGTGGTGGATATCGCCAGCGGAAAAGTCGAGCACATCATTCCCGTGCATAAAGAGCCGGAAGGGGTCGCGGTCGCTCCGGACGGCAAAAGCTTTTTTGTGACGTGCGAATCCGACGGTGAAATTTTCGTGATCGACACGACGGCTTACAAGGTGATCGCGCATTTCAACGTGGGCGGACGGCCGCGCTCGACGGATTTTCTGCCGGACGGTTCGCGGGCGTTCATTCCGTCGGAATCCGCGGGACAATTGCACCTGATTGACACCGCGACTTACAAGGAAACGAAGACGATCGCATTGCCGCAAGGCTCGCGTCCCATGTGCGTGAAGGTCGCGCCGGATGGAAAAAAAGTCTATGCCAGCACCGGCCGCGCCGGGACGGTGTGCGTGTTTGATTCAAGCACCGGCGACGTGGTGAACACGATCAAAGTCGGCGCGCGCCCGTGGGGCATCGCGATTTCCGCCGACGGCAAATTTCTTTATTCCGCCAACGGCCCATCCGACGACATCTCGGTGGTGGGCCTCGGCACGGAGAAGGAGATTGCGCGCGTGAAGGCTGGCAGCAGCCCTTGGGGCGTGGTGCTCGTGCCCAAGGCGAGGTAAAAAGGATGGTGAAAAATGCCGGAAACGTGGTATGTTCCGGGGTCATGGCCGGCACACGTAGAGAACGCAAATTCGCCCGGAAACCCCCAGCCTTCACGCTGGTTGAACTTCTGGTCGTGATTGCCATCATCGGGTTGCTCGCCGCGCTGTTGCTTCCTGTGCTGGCCGGGGCCAAGGAAAAGGGCCGTCAAACGGCCTGCATCAACAACGTTCGTCAGCAGGCGCTCGCCGTTTTCATGTATGCCCAGGACCAGAACGATTTGCTCCCGCCGGTCGCGTACACCGCAACGAATGGCGATGACGTGAACTGGCCGGCGCTGCTGGATCCTTACATCAACTACATCTCGAAGACGCATCTTTGCCCCAGCGACCGCTCGTCGAAGCAAAGCTCCTTCGGCCTGAATGAGCTGGCCTTCGTTGACCTCACCGACCCCATGCCGACGGGGCCCAGGCACCTTGCGGAATTTGTATCCCCCACCAAAACGGTGATGATGGGCGACCTTGGCACGGACGATGATTTGCAAACGCCGCGGCCCGACACGATAAAAATGGTCGCTCCCGACTCGGACATCAACGATGACGAAGACGCCCGGCCCATGGCCCGCCACTCCGTCCGATGCGACCTGGGTTTCATGGACGGCCACGGCGAACACCTGCGGCTGGGGCAATTTTATACGAACCAGACGCCCGCCGACAAATGGTTCACTCCCTGAACCTGCCCCGGGAATCACCCGCCGATAATAAAGACTTCCTGCACCGTGATGCTTTTGGTGAAGCCGTGTTTGAACGCCTTCGCGCGAAGAATCGTCGGGCCGGTCACTTTGATGGGTTTTTGGTAAGGCGGGTCGGACAACGTAGGCGCGCTTCCGTCCAGAGTGTAATGGATGACCGCGCCGGGTTCGCTGTCTTCGAGCTTCACTTCCACAGGCTTGTCGAAATTTCCCCCGCGCGGCGAAATCATGGGCGGCTCCAGCACGGGCGGGCCGGGCAGGCTTTGAATCCATTGCCGCAGCAGCGCCACCGCCTGCTGGTCCAGGACTTGATGCGCCAGCGGCGGCATCTTGATGGCTTCGACCGTGTTCACCCGCATGAAAAGGATCGAGCGCCAGATGTCGTTCGGCGCGATGGTGTGCGGATTGTCGATGCCCTGGTTGATCAACACCTGGCCCGCGATGAGATTTTGCTGCGCGAGCGGCGTGTCGTAACGCGCGTCGAAATAAGCGACCGTCCCGCCGGGCCGATGACAATGCGCGCAGTTCGCGTCGAGATAAGAACGCGTGCGGTCCTCGAGGCTGCGCGTGGAATCGTCGGCGCGCGCGAGTTTCGTGTAATTGGAAATGTCCGCTTCGTTCAGCGCCGGTTCAAAGAGGCCGAGGTGGTTCCATGCGCGCAATTCGTTGTCCGTGACGCCACCGGGGTAGGCGAGGTCGCGGTTCAACTGGCGCGTCTTGACGCCGAGCACGCCGCCCGCCCGCGCCGTGTGGCAGGTCAGGCAGTCCTGCCGGCTGGGGTAATACCACGTTTGCGTCCGCGTGCCCGTGGCGGTCTTGATGACGATGTCCTCCGACAAATTGGTTTCCAGCAGGTCGGCGTCGCTGTTGTCCGCGCGCCATTTATAGGTCACGCCATAGACGCCGCCCGTCGCGTCGCGCACGAGCAGCCGCGTTTCCAGGCGGCGCTTCACGTCCGGCCGCGTGTCGTCCACCGCCAGTTCAAAATGCTTCACGAAAACCGTGCCGTTTGGGAACGTCCATTCGCCCGTCGGTTGAAAACCAATCTTTGCGCCGCGGCCCGCGGCATCGTTCGGCACAGAAATCCAGCGGGATTTCGCCGCGCCATCCGACCAGAAGGAAATATTGAGGTCGTAGGGAATCAGGCTTTCTCCCGGAGTCAGATTGCGGGTGTCCTTGAACGCGCCGGTTTGGGAGAGCAGGGCAGGGAACGCTCCGTTCGTGCCATCCGGCATCAGCAGATAGGGTTTTGCCAGCGGCCGCAATTCAAGACCGTACGGGTGGGAATTTTCCGCTGCAAAGACGTGGGAGGCCAACATTGCCATCCATGCCGTTACTGCTGCCAAAATGGCTCCGCTGGGGAAAATGGCCTGCAACATATACTAAGGTTACGGAATCATCCGTCATGGGTCAATCGTGTCAGACGGCTTACGTCGTTTTCCCCTTGCCGTACCCGACGGACTTTTCGCTTGTTGGCCTCATATCTCGCATTACTTTTGTGAGTTGTCACAACACCAAACCAAAATTACAAATGAAAACTGACGCATACACAAAAACCATTCTAAGCATAATTGCAATCTGCTTAATCGTCCTCGCGGGAAAATCTTCTCATTCGGATTTTTCTGGATTGATCGTTCCAAACGCTAATGCACAAGAAAGGAGCATATTGGATGTGAATATTGTGGAGGTTGATGGGCATGATTTTCACTCGTATGTTGGTTCTCATTCATTTCCCGTAAATATATCGCAAATCAATGGGGAGGACTTTCGTGAGCAAACAAACCCTTATGGATTGTCGAGCGCTTTAGGTCAGAAAACTCCCCCGAGTTTGCCAGTCAGAATTAGTGGAAAATGAGAGTCGAGATTAGATGGCAGGCTTTTTAGGGCCTGCCATCCTCGTATCATTTCTTTTTCAGAAATCGGCGCAGTTTGGGCACTGTTACCCAAAATGCCAAGCCGATGAGTAATAGGTGTTCAGAGGCAAGATTTACTTGCACAGAATTTATAGTCAAACTCATTGGAACCCTTTCGAAAATATCGATGAAGGTTGCCCCCAACGCCGAAAATGTTGAGGATGCTCTTGCGGTTGGTGAGCTATTTTGACCGTTCGCGCAAGCACGACGCTTTAGATGCTTTAAGACAAACCAACGCCGCCGTTGGCTAGAATTTCGGTGCCCAAGCCGAATTAGAGACGGCACAATCTGGATTGAAGAAGTCCCCTTGTCAAATCGTGCAGAATGAAAGTGCAATTTGACAGACCGTAATTTTGTGTAAAATTCTGGCGTGGATATTCCGACATTGAGTGTGAATGGCGTTGATTATGGAAAGCCAGAGTCGCCATTTGTTGTCATTTGGTCGGGCCCATGCCCTGCCAGCGGATTCTCAGCTCTGGAATTGGCTTGGGGAGAAATCGAGCGGTTAAGAATCAACAGAGACGCAAATGCGTTTCAACCGGTAATTTACGAGCTGAATGACACAAAAACCGGGTGGGTTGAAGTCTAAACTGCAAATCCTTCATTAATAGTTGATACTAGCTCAAAACCATTTATTTACGGCCATTTACACAGTTTTAAAATTGGTGCCAGAGGAGGGAATCGAACCCACGACCAACGGCTTATGAGTCCGCTGCTCTACCCCTGAGCTACTCTGGCAACCGATAAAATTACGCAACTGACTTCCGAGTCTCACCCCGACCAACCCCGAATGCTTTCGGGACTGCTCTACCCCTGAGCTACTCTGGCACAGCACGTCTGGCAAATATTACGCACTTTCAAAACGCTGCGGCAAGCAATTTTCAGCGAAGGCTGGCGCACGCTTTTGATTGAGCCAATTCCTCTCGTGTTCCGAATAAAATCAGCCGGATCTCACGGCGAGCGGATGAGGTAGAATTTGGCCGGGCTGGTGGCTGCGGAATCGAGGTTGGTGATGTTGTTGCTGCCGAACGTGCCCGTGCCACCGGGCAATTGAGTCCAATTGGTCACGGGCAGGGTGAGATTCGTCGCGGTTAATAAGGTGTAGTTGGAACCGGTGGGGCCTTTGAAAACCAGATTCATCGCCCCGGCTCCGGCTGGCTGGATGGCCACCCAGGCGGGCAGCCCCTGGGTCACAAGATCACGCACCTGCATGGCGTTCATCTGCGCCACATTATTGACCGTATCTCCCGACATGCTAAACGTTTGGTTGGTGGCGTCCGCCGTGAACGATCCGACGGTGTACTGTCCGGGCCCGCCGGGATTCATGAGGGTTTGGGTGGAAAAAGCCAGGGTCACAGTGTTGCCACCGGGGCTGGTCACCGTTTCGGCCCGGGAGTTTTCCGGCCCGCGAGGATCATTCACCCACACCTGCACGGCGTATGGGTGTCCGATGGTCAATTTGTGCAGCGTCACTGGCACGGTGTACGGGCCGCCGGAGGCTGCGTACTGCGCGCCGATAAGCATATTACTGTAACTGCCGGACAGCGCCGAGAAGGGAGCCGAAGTGGAGGTAAAGTAGGCGTTGCCCTGATCAAAAAAACCGGAGACATCGACATTGGAGCTGCTCGAGGCTACGGTCGCCGCGGTAAAACTCACCCCGTTGACGGTCGCGTTACTTAGACTCCAGCAATAAGCATAGACGGTAGTTCCGGTGTTGAGGACGTCAGTGTCACCCGTGATGTTGATGGCAGGCCCCCAGGTGATGATGGCGCCGCGCAATGCGCCCGCTGCGGCGAGGAGGATTGCCGCTGCGAGGAAGGAGACCGGCCAACGGAATGAATATTTGCGCAGGAAAATTATCATATGCACACGCTTCCAGAAGAGGCTCTATTCGTTTTTCTGAATCCTCTGCTCTGTCGTTGAACTGCTCTGGCAAGCTGGATGTAGACTTTACGCGGGCGGGAAACGTCCGGGCAAGCAATTTTAGCGCATGGCACAGGGCATTCTGGCGGGCGGTGAAATAAGCCTTGTCGCCGGACGGAAAATGAATTTTATCTAAGGCCGCAAGACGTTGGCTTGATATCCAGTCTGCACATTCAATGAACCTGAATTCGCACCCGCGCGCGCGCCGGTACTTTCACCGGATGAGCTTGCTCCACCCGGCGTCACGGGCGTCATGAGTGCGCCCGCCAAAAGCAGGAAGCGCGGCCCATTGCCGTGGCTGGTGCGGGAGGAATGGTTTCTTGGCATCAGCCTGGTGAGCAGCGTGATCTGCCTCTGCTTCGGACACGCCATGATGGGAGGCCTCTCAAATCCGATTGTGCTGATCCTCATTCTCGTGTGGCTGTTCAGCGTCGTGCTGGGATCGATCATTTCCGTGGTCCGTCACGCCGACCATCTGGCCATTTCCCTGGGAGAGCCTTACGGCACGCTGATCCTGACGCTCGCCGTGACCATCATCGAGGTGATCAGCATTTCCACGATGATGCTGCATGGTGGCAGCAATCCCACGCTGGTGCGCGACACGCTTTTTTCCGTCATCATGATCATCCTCAACGGCATGGTGGGGCTGTCGTTGCTTTTGGGCGGCTGGCGGCATCGCGAACAGCAGTTCAATCTCCAGGGAGCCAACGCCTACCTGAGCGTGATCATCCCGCTCGCGGTGTTAAGCCTCATACTGCCCAATTATACGGTGACCACGGAGGGGCCGACGCTGTCTTCCGTGCAGGAGGTGTTTCTGGCCGTGATGTCCGTCGGGCTTTATGGAATTTTTCTCCTCATCCAGACCAACCGCCATAAGATGTATTTTGTTTTCGGCGAAACCGCGGAAATGAAGCACAAGCCCGTGCACGCCAAATCGCGGCCGCTTCCGGCGCACGTCACATTGCTGCTGGCCTACATGCTGCCGCTGGTTTTTTTGACGGAACAACTGGCGCAACCCATCGATTACCTTGTCGAAGTGGCGCATGCTCCCGCGGCGTTGGGCGGCGCCATCATTGCTATGATGGTCGCGACTCCCGAGGCCGTCGGCGCGGTGCAGGCCGCCCGGGCCAACCAGTTGCAACGTTCGGTCAATATTTTTCTGGGCTCGGTGCTGGCAACCATCGGCCTCACCGTTCCCACCATGCTGGTGATCAGCCACATTACCGGGAAAAGACTGATCCTGGGCGTGGAACATTCCGACCTCATACTGCTGCCGCTCACACTCGCCGTGAGTATTGTCACGTTTGCCAGCGGGCGGACCAATATTCTTCAAGGAGCGGTGCATACGCTTTTGTTCGTGGCGTATCTGGTGCTTCTGTTCGAGGGCTGAGTTGCGGAACGACAAATCCAAATCCGATGAACGAACCGATGTCGAACCCGGCGCAAACCGAAGCCGCGCCAGCGGCGCCCGTGCAGGCAAGGGCGGGTTTGTTTCGCTTTTCCATGGCCCAGTTCCTCGCCGCGCTGATCATCATGATAGTCACGTATCCCTTTGTGACCGAACTGGAGCAGGGAGACTTGATCGAGAACGTGTTGATAATGATTTTGCTGGTTTCCGCCGGATTCGCCGTGGGCGGACGCAGCCGCATATTGACGATCCTGCTGATTATTCCCGCGCTGGCCGGTCCCTGGCTGGATCTCTATTGGCGCGGGCTGGTGCCTCTCTGGATCATTACCGGAACCCACACACTTTTCGTGGGTTTCGTGGTTGTTCAACTTATCCGGTTTATTCTGAAGGCAACCCGCGTGAACGCCGAAGTCATGTGCGCGGGCATCTCCGCCTACCTGATGCTGGGCATCCTGTGGACCCCCACCTACCTGATGATTTCGCAACTGAACCCCGCTTCTTTTTCCGGCGTCCACTTTGCCGCCGGCCAGGGCCTGGGCCGCTTTGACGCGCTTTACCTGAGCTTTGTCTCCCTCACCTGCATGGGATGCAACGACATCACACCGTTGTCCAAGGTCGGCCGGATGCTGCTGATGGTGGAATCGTTGACGGGCGTGCTTTATCTGGCCGTGCTGATCGCCCGGCTGGTTTCGCTCTATTCCCATCCACCCAAAAGTGACCCGGCCGGGCAGACAAAAGTGTGATTGTTTCCGGCAGACGGCGGGTGGACGGGAAATCCATGTCGCACATCGCATAAGGGTACGCGTTCCCAAAACCCATCGGATGATAGTGCTCGCGCGCCGTTCCGGCCTTTAATTTCCTCACGACCTGCGCTACCCTGACCGCGCATGACTTCACCGACAAACCAGGAATCAGACTCATCACCCCAAGTTACGCCCACGAAGCCGATCCGCTGGTGGCCGGCTTGGATAATTCTGCTGGCGGCGGCGGGTGCGGTGGTTTGGATTTGGCTGAACTACGGCCGTCAGCGCCAGGACAAAAATGTGGCGATCTTCATGGTTGGGTTCTTCACGTTCGTGCTGCTGTTGCTGTGGGCCATTTTTCTATCGAGGATGCGCTGGAAATTCCGGTTCACGTTACTGGGAACTTTGGTTGGGCTGATGTTGATCGCAAAGGTTCTGTTTCGGGTCCACGGGGTTACCGGCGACTTCGTGCCGATTTTGCAATGGCGCTGGAGTCGCTCGGCCTGGGTTTCTCCCGATAGCCGCGCCAAACCCGGTGTCGTTCCCGGCGCGTTAAACGAGTTCACAAATGACTATCCGCAATTCATGGGGCCCAATCGCAACGGCACGGTGCCACAACTGCCGCTGGCGCGCGACTGGACGGCGCAACCGCCAGAGCGACTCTGGCGTCAGCCGGTCGGGCCGGGATGGTCGGGCTTCGCCGTGGCCGGGAACCGGGCCGTCACCCAGGAACAGCGCGGCGAAAATGAAACCATTGATTGCTATGATTTGCTCTCCGGCGCGCCGGTCTGGTCATACGGCTACCCGGCGCATTTCCAGTCTCCGCTGGCCGGCGAAGGCCCGCGCGCCACGCCCACGATTGCGGGGAACCGGGTTTGCGCGCTGGGTGCAAACGGCATTCTGAACTGCCTGGACCTGGAGACTGGAAAACCGGTCTGGTCGAAGAACATCGCGCAGGACAATAAGGCCCAGGTCAATCAGTGGGGCATGAGTTGCTCGCCGCTGGTGGTGGATGATTTGGTGGTGGTCGAGGCCGGAGGCGGAAACAACCGGTCGCTGGTGGCCTATCGCGCCGCCACGGGTGATTTTGTTTGGGGCAGCGGCAACGATGACGCGGGCTACAGTTCGCCATTCGTGGCGGACCTCGCGGGGATACGGCAGATTGTGATTTTTAACTCCAGCTCGGTTTCCGCGCACGATCCGGCAACCGGCTCCAACCTGTGGAGTTATCCGCGGCCGAGCGGAAATCCGAATGTCTCCCTGCCCGTGGTGCTGCCGGGCAGCCGTCTCCTGGTTTCCACCGGTTACGGCGTCGGCAGTGAATTGCTGCAGATCCGCAAGGCGGATTCCGGGGACCGGCTGGGCGCGTACCGCATCTGGAAATCCATCCGGTTGAAGGCGAAGTTCACCGACGTGATTTATCTCGGCGGTTTTCTTTACGGCCTGGATGACGGCATCATGGTGTGCCTCGACGCCGCAACGGGCGAACAGAAATGGAAGGAGGGGCGCTACGGCCACGGCCAGGAAATCCTGGCGGGTGATTTGCTGCTGGTCAGCGCCGAATCGGGCGAGATGATTTTGCTGGACCCGAATCCGCAGGCTTCGCGCGAACTGACCCGCTTTTCCGCGCTCAGCGGCAAAACCTGGAATCCGCCCGCGCTCGCCAGCAGGTATCTGTTGGTGCGCAATGACAAGGAAGCCGCCTGCTACCGGCTTCCCCTGGCCAAACCTTAGCGGAGCTGGAAAAACGGCAACGCCGCCAGTTATTTGGAGAATCTGGCGGCTAAGTTGGCGACGTGCCTTCTCAAGGGTGACGCAGCCGGTAAAATGCCGGACTGTTCGAAAGCGGAATGGTGACAGTAATGTCGGTCGCGTTCGTAATCGGTGTCAGGCCGACACCGCTCCAATTTGGGGAAGTGAGGCTGTCACTGGATTCCAGGCTGAATCCTGATGCCGAAGCCGGCCAGGACAACGCCAGGCCGGCGTCGGTTTGTGAGAATGTCAACAGCGGGCTGCCATTTTGCGAAACGATTGCGAGCTTGCCATTCACGTAAGCGGTCGTCACGGGATTGGCAATGGCGTCCACAACTTCCGGCGTCACCGGCTGGCCTCCAAATATGATCGCTGTGTTGCCGGCGGCGGAGGACGCGACAACAAAGTGCAGTCGCACCAACTCCTGCGTTTGTGCGGCAAACGTCGATCCGATCGGGAGTGCCAGCGCCAGACCAATGGTGCCGGACGCGGCCTGCTGGTCGTTCACGTTGAGCGCGGCGCCCGTCGCCCCGCTGCCGAGGCTCGCGCCGGTGAAACTCAGCACGGACGGATCAAACGTGAGATTGAATCCCAGCGCGTTCTCGTTCCCCTGGGAACTCAACTGGATCGACACATCACAGGCTTGCCCTGCCTGGGTGTCGGCGCTTGTCACCGTGACCGTCCGGTTATCCGCCGCGTCCAAGCCCGGCTGATTCACCGTCGCTGGCGAAGGAGAACCCGGTCCAGTCGGACCACCTGCCGGTGTCAACGGGTCCAGCCCGATCGCGTAACGCCCGGCCTGCACCCAATCCGCCACCGTGAGCAACCCATTGCCCAGCGTGGAACGTGGCGCGCAGTCAGCTCTTTGAAATTCGGCGGGCGTCATGGGGATATCCAGGTGCGCCGCGAAACGTCCCACCTCGACCCAATCCGTGATTGAAACCACGCCATCCCCCGTCGGCCGAGGCGTCACATCACCCTCGAAGCTGAACGGAATGGTCACGGTCCCGCCGGCATAAGTGGCCTGCATGGCCACGGCGTGGGCGTCGGAAACCTGCCGCACCGTGGGTTGATCGCCGAAGGAAATCGGAGTCACCGTCAGATTCGTCACGGGTTTCGTGGTGAAGCTGATTTTCACCACCTGCTGCGTCCCCGCCGCGAACGTGGTGTTTGCCGGCAAGGCGACTCCCAACCCCAGTTTGCCGCTGGTGATCAGGGCCGTGTTGGAAAGCAGAATCCCGCTGGCGTCTCCGCTTCCCAGCGTCACTCCGGTGAACGAAAGCAGCGACGGATCAAAATTGATGCTGAATCCCATCGCGTTCTCCCTGCCGTTCGCGATCAAATTGATCGGGACCACGGCAACTCCGCCGCCGGCGTTTACGCTGACCACCTGAAGGGCCGATACGGCCGTGGTGACCGTCAGCAACGCATTGGAACTCGTGGCCGAGCCAAAGGCGTTGCTGACGACGACTGAATACATGTTTCCCGACTGGCCCGGCTGCACATTGGTCAAGGACAACGAACTATTCGTCTGCCCCCCAATATCGGAGTTGTTCAGCTTCCACTGGTAACCCAAAGGCGCCGTGCCCGATGCGCCGACGCTGAACGTCACATTGGCCCCCGCCGGGACCATTTGGCTCGCGGGCTGGCTCGTGATTGTGGGTTGCACCTCATTACACTTTCCGGCGCTGCCTGCGCTGAAAATGGCCTGGATTTGCGACGCCGTTAGCATTTGATTGTAGATCGACAGTTCGTCGATCGAACCCAGGAAGGTGTTGGCAAACGTGTCGCCCCGCGACCCGACGGCCGCCGGCGTGTTGAACACAAACGTCAGGCCAAACGCCGGCGCCGGGTCCGCCACTCCATCCATATAAAACACGATGTTGGTTCCGCTCTTGGTTGCCGCCAGATGATGCCAGTTCATGTCCGTGATCTGATGGGTGGAGAAAACCGAGCTGACGCCGACTGACCCCAGCAACGCATGGCCGTCGTCCGACAGGGCCAGGGCATATCCATTGTCGCCATATCCAAAAATGATTCCGCCGTTAAAGTCCAGCGAGGCCTGCGTCACGCTGCCCCGTTTCACCCAACCTTCGATGGTGAAGTTCTGGAGCTGCAAACCGGCGGGATTGCCGACCAGCACCCCGTCGCCGTGCCCGTCAAACGTGAACGCCTGGCCCACTTCGCCGGTGCCGAAAGCGGCATTGCCGACCAGGGTGCCGTTGTTGGTGCCCGCCACATCCAGCGTATTCCCATTCCCCGGCCACCACGAAACCAGGCCGGAAGCGGGCGGCGTACAGGTTCCCGTCGCCGTCACCGTCAGGAGTGCGCTAGTGCTGTTGGTCGTGCCGAAGGCATTACTGACAATCACGGAATACAGGTTTCCCGACTGGCCGGACTGCACATTGGTCAGGGACAACGAACGATTCGTCTGACCCCCAATATTCGAATTGTTCACCTGCCACTGATAATCCAGCGGCGCCGTGCCCGAAGCATTAATACTAAAGGTGACGGTCGCTCCCGTCGGGACGGTCTGATTTGCGGGCTGGCCCGTGATCATCGGCGGCACATCATTGCACTTGCCGGCGCTGCCCGCAGCGAATATGGCCTGTATCTCCGAAGGAGTAAGTGCCCGGTTGTAAACCGACACCTCATCAATCAAACCCGCAAACGGCTGGATCACTCCCCCGACAGGCTCACCCCCTACCGCGCCCCCGATCCCCATATCATCCGTTCCCGGAAAAATTCCTGCGCTATATGACATGGAACTGTCCAGCACCCCATTAAGGTATATCTTCAAGGTAGCTCCATCATACGTCCCCGCAATGTGGGTCCATTGATTCGCCGGCACGGTGTTGGTGCCAAACAGGGTCACATTTCCGGATGCCGAGCCATCTGAAGTCACCCCAATATACGCACGCCCGTCGGAGTAAATCGCCAGCCCGTAACTTCTTTGGTCGATTCCGCCTACTGCGTCCCACTTGGACACGATTTGTTGATTGTTCGCAGTGTTGGCCGGGTTCACCCAGGCCTCAACGGTCATCGCGGTGGTAAAACGAAGATTTGGCGCGTCAGGAATCCGCACGTGTCCTCCCCCATTCAAGCTGAAAGCCTGGCCCACTTCACCGGCGGCAAAGCTGGCCCCATTCAACAAGGCGCCATTATTCCCGCCCACAGTGTCATTGGCATTGCTCTCCGCCTGCCACCAACTCACCAGACCCGACGGAGGAGGAGTGCAAACGGACACTGAGGTAACCGTCAGGAGCGCACTGGTGCTGTTGGTTGTGCCAAAGGCATTACTGACAATCACGGAGTACATGTTTCCCGATTGGCCGGGCTGCACATTGACCAGGGACAACGAACTGTTCGTCTCGCCGCCGATATTGCCATTGTTCACTTGCCACTGGTAACCCAGGGGCGCCGTGCCCGTCGCGTTGACATTGAAGGTCACATTGGCCCCTGCCAGGACTGTCTGGTTAGTAGGCTGGCTGGTGATAGTAGGCGCAACTCCCGTGCTGCACTTGCCCGCGCTGCCCGCGTTGAAAATGGCCTGGATTTGCGACGCCGTAAGCACTTGATTGTAGATCGATACTTCGTCAATTGAACCCAGAAAAGTATTGGCAAAGGTATCACCGCGTGTCCCAACGGCTGCCGGTGTGGTGAACAGGAACGTCGGATTATACGCCGATGCCGGATCGGCCACGCCATCGACATAAAATACCACATTGCTCGAAATCCTGGTTACGGCCAGATGATGCCAGTTCAGGTCCGTGATCTGACGGGTGGAGAAGACTGCGTTGTCATCGATCTGCGAAAGCAACGCGTGGCCATCGTCCGACAGGGCCAGACCATATCCGTTGTCGCCATATCCAAAAATGATCCCACCGTTAAAATCCAGCGAAGCCTGGGTTACACTGCCCCGTTTCACCCACGCCTCAATGGTAAAGGTCTGCAATTGCAGGTTGGTCGGATTGCCGACCAGCACGCCGTCACCGTGGCCGTCAAATGTGAACGCCTGGCCCACCTCGCCGGCGGCAAAAGCGGCGTTGCCAACCAGGGTGCCATTGTTGGTTCCCGCAACATCCAGCGTGTTTCCATTGCCCGGCCACCACGAAACCAGGCCGGAAGGCGGAGGAGTACAATTGGAGTTGGAATTCGAAAATACCGTCAACAACGCGCTGGTGCTGTTGGTCGTGCCAAAGGCATTGCTCACGGTCACCGAATACAAGTTTCCCGACAGGCCAACCTGCACATTGCTCAGGCTCAATGTACTGTTCGTCTCGCCTCCGGTATTGCCACCGTTCAGCCGCCACTGATAACCCAGGGGCGCCGTGCCCGTCACGCCGACGCTGAAAGTAACGTTCGTTCCGGGCAGGACCGTCTGGTTTGTGGGCTGGCTCGTGATCGCGGGCGGAACTCCCACGCTACACTTGCCCGCGCCGCCCGCATTGTAAATGGCTTGGATCTCCGAGGCCGCCAGCACACGGTTGTAGATCGACAGTTCATCGACGGAACCCAGGAAAGTGTTGGCAAACGTGTCGCCACGCGAGCCGACCGCCGCCGGGGTGTTGAATAAGAACGTGGGGTTGTACGCCGGTGCGGGATCCGCCACTCCATCCACATAAAACACCACATTGCTCGAAGCCCTGGTCACCGCCAGGTGATGCCAGTTCAGGTCCGTGATTTGACGGGTGGAGAATACCGCGCTGTCCTCGATCTCTGAGAGCAACGCGTGACCATCGTCGGACAGGGCCAGGCCATATCCACTGTGCCCATATCCGAAAATGATCCCGCCGTTAAAATCCAGCGAGGCCTGCGTCACACTGCCCCGTTTCACCCAGGCCTCGATGGTAAATGTCTGCAATTGCAAGTTGGCCGGGTTCCCGACCAGCACCCCATCACCGTGGCCGTCGAACGTAAACGCCTGACCCACCTCACCGGTGGTGAAAGTGGCGTTGTCAACCAGGGTGCCATTATTTCCTCCGATGGCGTCCAGCGTGTTTCCATTGCCCGGCCACCAACTCACCAGACCCGACGAAGGCGGCGTGCAAATTGGCGCCGCGGTTACCGTTAAGAGCGCGTTGCTGCTGTTGGTCGCGCCGAAGGGGCTGCTGACAAAGACGGAATAATTCCCTGCGTTGATGGGCTGAACGTCTGACAGAGTAAGCGTAGGACTTGAGGGGCCAACCACGTTGGTTCCGTTTAACAGCCATTGATAAGTTAGGGGTTGCGAACCGGTCACTGTCACACTGAAGGAAGCCACATTGCCCGCCACTGTCGATTGATTCGTTGGTTGCGTCACGATCGTAGGCGGGATATTCCCAGTACATTTTCCGAAGATGCCGGCATTGTAGATTCCCTGCACCTCCGAGGCTGAGAGTGCATGGTCGAAAACGTCCAGTTCGTCGATTAATCCCAGGAAGCTGTTCTTCAGACCACCGCTCAGTAATGCCCCGATATTAGCCGTCGTGAAAAATTGGAATGTCGTATTAAAGGTTGGGGCCGGATTAGCCACGCCATCCAGGTAGAACACCACGGTGCTGCCGGACTTGGTCACGGCGACGTGATGCCAGGCCAGGTCCGTCACCTGCACCGTTGAAGTCACAGCCGTATTGCCTACATTGGCCAGGAATAGTTTGCCATTGTCGGAAATGCCGAACTGGTATCCCGAAAGTCCGTAGCCGAAGAGAACGCCGCCGCCAGTGTCCAGAGAAGCCTGCGTGACGCTCCCCCGTTTGACCCAGGCATCAATCGTAAAATCCTGGAGTTGCAGATTGACGGGATTGCCCAGGGTCAGGCCGCTGTGGTTGCCATCCAAGCTGAAAGCCTGTCCCACCTCGCCCGCCGCATAGGTCAAGTTCCCGACGATCGTTCCATCGTTGCCTCCAATACTGTCGCTGGGATCACCTTCCGCCTGCCACCAACTGACCAGACCATCGGGTGCGGGAGTGCACGTTAGTGCAAATGTCGCGTGAGGAAGCAGGGCGGCGGATGATAGAACGAGAAACAGAGTGGTCAACAGTCTTGGGGTAATTCCCCCACGAATAGGCAGATGCTTGGTCTTCATAGTGTGAAAAGTTCCTCAATGGCTACGGGCTCTCTTATTCAGGTGGATTTTGAACCCAGAGGCTCCGCGATTGCAAGTAAATACTGGCATTATCTATGGCTGATTGTTTCCAAAATGACTTAAGTAGCTGGACACAATCAGGTGATATTTGGGCAACAATTGCGTGATATGAAGAAAGCAGCAGCGTTTGTGCTTGGCACCGAGGCGCATCAACCTGCGGTGTGGCCGATGGGTTCACGAGCTGTCTGGGTAAACATATTCTTCACAAACTTTGGAATTCGGTGCCAATCTCAATTCCACCCGCGCCAGCTACCTCGGGAAACAATATTCACTGGACTGTGCCAACCTCGGCTTGATACGGTTTTGAATGAACCAGTACAATTATTAGTTGATTCAAAAAAGAAACAGATCGAATGAAATGGACCGGCAAAATTAGAAACATGATTCCCGGATTGCTGCCGCCAATCCTGGCTACTTTTATTAAACGCTGCCTGCGTGCTACACCGTATCGACCTGAGCGGGTGGTCCGGGAAACGGCGGAGCATCCGCAAGGGGCGGCGATCCTCAAGCAGGCCTGGAAAAACCTCGACACCACCGCCAATCTCAGCCGCCAAATTCACGGTATTCCCGCAAGCAGCCGCTGGATGAAGCTTCTCGACCGCATGCGTGACGACATTTCCAGGTTTAAGACCGCTCAGGAGGCCATTATTTTTGCACAAACCAGGATCGATTTTGATCACCGGGACACGGTTGAGGCGTCGGCGCATTTGTTCCAACTGCATGCCCAGACGCTGAAGGACGAATTCCCTCACTTCGCGGCGTTGGTGGATGAGTTGAGTGATTCGCGGTTTTCAAGGCCCGAAACGATGCTGACGAAAGGAAGCCAGCTGGTCAGTAATATTTTTTTCTTTCACATGAGTTACCTTCTTCAATGTCTCACATGGGTCGCCAAACCCGATATGGTCTGCGAAATTGGGGGAGGCTACGGTGCGCCCGCCCGGCTCTGGCTTCTCAATTCTGTCCACAAGCCCAGGACGTATGTTCTCGTGGACTTTCCGGAATCACTTTTTTTTGCGGAGGTTTTTCTTCGAAGCAACTTCGATGGCCTGACTCTGCACT
>Ga0207029_10085_pt1 | contig 25027 bp, 20 predicted proteins | sample Alteio_BWMinCont_39_FD_153282 | JGI IMG/M metagenome (GOLD analysis project Ga0207029, IMG submission 153282) | Enriched cells from forest soil in Barre Woods Harvard Forest LTER site, Petersham, Massachusetts, United States -... | ecosystem: Environmental > Terrestrial > Soil > Temperate forest >...
GTTTCCGATTGAGGTTTATCCTGGGGAAAATCCACCTCGACCATCACGAAATTAACGTTGGCAAACTCGGCGAATTCCGGCTGGTCAAAGATCTCCGTTTTCATTCGTTTGGACCAGGCGGACCAATCCGAGCCGGTAAAGTCGAGCATGATGAATTTGTTTTCCGCCTTGGCCCTGGCGACCGCGGCGTTAATATCCGTGAACCACTCGAGATCCGCCGCCGCGAGTGGGTGGGCGACGGCGAGCATGCCAAGGAAGCCAACGAGCCAGCGTTTCAAAGTCATAGATATCACGGCTATATTGAAGGACATTTGCCCCGAAACGGGACATTGGCCGCCGGAAAGTACCCGAAACGGCCCACATGGCACGTCACTGGGTTCAAGGAGCGGCATTCGTGCCAGTTCGGGCGGATGGAAGGGGGCCGAACCTCAAAAAACCCTGAAAAAATGCTTGCAACCAGGCTTTGGATTGCTACCTTCTTCGTTCCTTTTGAAAGGAAATTGATTTATGGCAAGAATTTGCGAATTAACCGGGACGGGGCCCATCAAGGGCAGTCACATCTGGCGCAGCGGCAAAGCCAAGAAAAAAGGCGGCATCGGCACGCACATAACGGCCATCACCAAGCGCCGTTTCATGCCCAACCTCCAGCGCGTCAAGGCGCTGATCAACGGCGAAGTCCGCTACATTCGCGTCACTGCCAGCGCCCTGAAAAAGGGACTGGTCACCAAGGCGCCCAAGCGCACCTGGAAGAAGGCCGAAACCAAGGCCTGAGCCGGAGTGTTCAGCGTAGACGAGGATTTTCCAACAGCCCCGCGAGATTCATCGCGGGGTTTTATTTTCCCTTGAGGCGGTGCATGGTGGCGCGTTTGACCTCGCGCTCGGAGTCGCGTTTCTTCAAATCCTCACGCTTGTCAAATTGAACCTTACCCTTGCCCACAGCCAGCGCGACCTTCACCCGTCCGTTCTTCCAGTAGAACGAGAGGGGAAAGAGCGCGTTGCCCTTGACCGAACTGAGTTCGAAGAGTTTGCGAATTTCGGATTTGTGCAGCAACAATTTGCGGACCGCCTTTGGCTCATGATTCTGCCGGTTCCCCTGCGCGTATTCCTCGATGTGCGCGTTGTGCAAAAAAACCTCGTCCTTCTCGACGCGCGCGAAGGCATCCGCGATTTGCCCACGGCCCGCGCGCAACGCCTTCACTTCCGTGCCGTGCAGGACGATGCCGGCCTCAAACGTGTCCAAAATGTGGTAATCGCGGCGGGCTTTGGAGTTGGTGAGGATATCGGCCATAAACAGCAACAGCCAGAAGCTGCGCTCTGGCCGGTTGCAAAACCAGGGACAATGATGCGGAGAGGGCGGCTAGTGTTTCTTGCGCTTCTTGCTGTTGTTCGCAGGCTTTTCGACTTCGGTCATTTCGGGCATATCCCAGCCGGTCTTTTCTTCGATGAGCTCGAGCAGGGCGATGTCCGCCGCGCCCATGCCGGTGACATCCGCGAGCAGCGGGCGGCTCAGGGCCCCGCCGCCGGAATTAAGCTGGCGCACGCGGCGCGAGACGAGGTTAATCAGAACGTTGGGGTTGCCAACCTTCTCCAATGCTTTTTTGCAAAGTTCAGGGTTCAAGGTTTTATAGTTAAAAAACGAGCCAGAAAGAATAAAGGGTTCCGCCCCCGATGCAATAGAAAAAACAGGCCTAAAAACACCCGAAAAGCCGGCGTTTTAGGCCGGAATTCCAGTCCGCGCTTGCCTCCGGCGGCGACTTTGCCTAGAAGTCATCCCGCAAATCCCCGCAGCGGCCTGGGGATGAAGAAAAGCGAAACTTAATGAAAGCTCCGAAACCGACATTTGATTTGCCCGGCTATCTGGCGGCCTCCACGGCCGCGGTCAATGGGGCGCTTGATGGTTTTCTCCCGCCGCCCACCGCCAGGCCCGCCACGATTCATAAGGCGATGCGCTATTCCCTTTTCGCCGGCGGCAAGCGGATGCGCCCGGCACTTTGTCTTGCCGCCGCGGCGGCTTGCGGGGGAAGCGACGCCGCAGCCATGCCGCTGGCCTGCGCCGTAGAGTGCATCCACACCTATTCCCTGATCCACGACGATCTCCCGGCGATGGACAATGACGATTATCGTCGCGGCAAACTTACGAACCACAAAGTCTTTGGCGAGGGCATCGCCATTCTTGCGGGCGACGCGCTGCTTACACAGGCGTTTGAGATCGCGGCGAAGTGTCGTTCGTTTCCGCGTTACCCACATCGGGATATCATCCTTGAGATCGCGCGCGCGTCCGGTTCGCTTCAACTCATTGCCGGACAGGTCGCCGACCTTGAAGGCGAGGGGAAGCGCATCACCGCGAGCCAGCTTAAATACATTCATGAGCGAAAAACATCGGCGTTGCTTTGCTGCTCAGTCCGGCTGGGTGGCATGAGCGCCAATTGCACTCCCGCGCAACTCCGGGCGTTGACTGATTTTGGTTATAACGTGGGCCTCGCCTTCCAGATCGTCGACGACATTCTCGACGTCACGCAGACCAGCGAGCAGCTTGGCAAAACCGCGGGTAAGGATACTGCCGCCCAAAAAGCCACGTATCCCGCAATCGTGGGTTTGGAAAAATCCCGGAAGATCGCCCGGCGGCTCACCGGGCGCGCGTTTGCCGCCTTGAAAATCTTCAAGGGGCGTGCCGCCGCCCTGGAAGCGCTTGCCGACTACCTCCTCCAACGCGACAAATGATGCCCGGAGAAGACATAAAAATCTTGCATGAAGGGCGGTCGTTGATTAGCTTTCGCGGCGCGTTTGATGCGGCCGGGTCCACGCCTTCGTTCAATCCCCCGCGGCCATTCAGTGGGTTGGTAGCTCAGTTGGTAGAGCAGTGCCCTTTTAAGGCATTGGTCCAGGGTTCGAGTCCCTGCCAACCCACCATTAGTCAAAGAACAGTTCATTGCCCAAAGGAGAAAAATCATGAAACGAATCAAATCAAATATTGACCGGGCTGCCAGGCTTGTTTACAGCCTCGTCATTCTGGCCGCGTTGACGGCGCGATCCGCGGAACCGGCGGCCAGCGAATCGCCCGCGCTGAAAAATGCCGTGGTACTCATCATACGGCACGCGGAGAAACCGGACAGCGGTTATGACCTGTCGCCCGCCGGTTACCAACGCGCGGATGCCTATCCGGGTTACTTCAAAGGTCTCGTGGTGGATTCACAGCCGCTGAAGCTGGATTATGTTTTCGCCACGGCGGACTCCAAAGGGAGCCATCGCCCGCGATTGACGGTGGAACCGCTGGGCAAGGCGCTGAGACTTCAAATCGACACCCGCTTTACCAACAAGAAGTTCCAGGAGATGGTTGACGAAATTCAGATGAAGGACCACGGTAGGCGGATTCTCATTTGCTGGCATCATGGAGAAATACCGAACCTGGTTCGTGCGCTGGGAGCGGATCCGGACAAGTTATTGCCCGAAGGCAAGTGGCCAAATGACGTCTTCGGCTGGATGCTCCAGTTGCGCTATGACGAAAACGGCCGTCTCATCCCCGGTGAAACGAGGCGGATCAATGAAAAACTAATGCCCGGCGATGCCGAAAACCAAGGCAATGCGGATTCTCCCCCTGAAAAGACGGGAGCATCCAACAAGTGAGCCGGCTCGATTTGTGAATTGCAACCAATTGCATATTGAAACGGCTTCAAGCTTCAGCAGGGAAGTCCGGGATGACTCACGGCACCACGACGCGCAGTTTTTCGCGTTGAATGGAGAACGTCGCCGGGAGATGTCCGATGTTCTCACCGTCCACTTCCAAAGGGGTAGGGGACGCGCTGCTGAACGTCAAAGTATCAGCGCGAAATGTTTGAGCAACCCCTGCGGGAAGGTTTTTGCCACCAAAAACCATCCCGGTGCAACGGATGAGTGTCAACCAGTTGGCCTTGGGGAAAACGCAGACTTCCAGCAATCCATCGCGCAAATCCGCCTGCGGAAAGAGGCGGTACCTGCCGCCATAGAAGCGTCCGTTGCCTACGAGCGCCAGTTCCCCGCTGGCGGAACTGGAACCGTTGCTGGCGGTGATTTGCGAAGCCGGCATGCGCAAGGCCGCCACGCCCGCCCACACGTAAGCCAGCGGTCCCAGTTTTTTCTTCAACTCCCAATCCACCAGTTCGATCGCGCGTGCGTCGAGACCGGCCCCGGCCAATTGGGCGAAATAGCGCTGCGTCAAAACGCCCTTCAAAGCGTATTCCACACGGGGCAGGTCGATCCTGGCTTCCCTTCCCGCCCGAAGGATTCGCCAGCATGCTTCGAGACCCATCGGAAGGCCGATTTCCTTGGCGAACACATTCACAGTTCCAAGCGGCAAAACCCCCAGTCGCGCGCGGTCGAGGCCGCCCTCGACATCGACGATCCCGTTCAACACTTCGTTCAAGGTGCCGTCGCCGCCTGCGGCCACGATGGTTTCGAAGCCTTCGTTGACTGCTTCCGCCGCCAACGCCCGCGCACCTCCGGCGGCCACTGTCTGTTTCAACGCGCATTCCGCCGCGATGGTGTCCAGGTGGCGGCGAAAGCGTTTCGCCTTTTCGCCTTTGGCGGTCGGGTTGAAAATGACGCAGATGCGCACACGACAATTTTTCTTAAGTCCGGCTCCGCGAGTCGAGGACAAAGAACGTCCACCAAAAGTGGAGCGATGGTCTTGAAGTTCGCCATTTGTTTCGACTAAGCTTGCCAGATATGAACAATCAGCCAGGGCCCAAATTGCCAAAGTGGCCGTTTTTTCTTGGCAACGTTGTGTTGCTCGGCCTGGCATGCTTTATCTTTGCGCAAAGCAGCTCGCCGATGAGCCGGTCGCAAATGGTCCTTTTCCTGCTTGCCGGCGTGCTGGGAGCGTTGCTGGCGGTCATGCCATTTCTGTTCGAATATTGGGCTGCGGTGAAGCTGGTGGAAACCAGCGGCCTGGTTTCCACCGTCGAACAGATCAGGCACCTGGAACTTCTCGCCGTCCAGATCAGTGCCGCCACGGCTCAGTGGCAGTTGGTCCAGGAATATTCGGCGAGCACCGTCACCGCCGCGAGGGAGATCTCCGACAAAATGGTTGCTGAAGCCGCCGCGTTCACCGAATTTCTCAAAAAAACCAATGACGGAGAAAAATCAAGCCTGCGCCTTGAGGTGGAAAAATTACGCCGCGTTGAAGCCGAGTGGCTCCAGGTCGTCGTCCGCCTGCTCGACCATACGTATGCGCTGTTCAAAGCTGCCGAACGTTCCGGCCAGCCGGGTTTGATCGAACAAATGGGCAACTTTCAAAATTCCTGCCGCGATGTCGCGCGCCGCATCGGTTTGGCGCCATTCGCGCCCAAGGTTAACGAACCGTTCGATGCCGAACGGCACCAGCCGGCCGAATCACAGGGCGCCCCCGTCCCCGGCGCACGGGTTCTCGAGGCCGTCGCGACCGGTTACACGTATCAGGGCCGACTTCTCCGCCCAGCGCTTGTCGCGTTGGATAATCCACGAGCCGTCGAAGGGCTGGAACAATCGGCGGCGCCGGAGGTTGATGACAAGCAGCCCAAGAAGGCTTTAATCAAAGAATCGTTGCTCTAGAAATGTTGCCCTGTGACAGATCATGTTCCAACCGGTTCCACCGGTACGGTTTGTTGTATAGCCAGAAAATAAAGTTGCAGCCGGTTCACGGGACGATGGTAAACCCGGCCCAGTGCCAGCGCATATAGCCGCAATTGGGGCTCGTACGATTTGACCTTTTCTGCCAGCGCGGAAACTTCGAAAGAGTCGGTCTTGAAATCAATCAGCCAGATTTCCTTTGGCAGCAGGACTGCGAGATCAGCGATCCCTTGCACGCTCACAAATTCTCCTTCCAATAACCCCGGAGTCCTGGCACCGGCTCCGTGGAGTTCGTGTGGTGAAAATCGGGCTGTAAACTGAAGCTCGCGCCGCACCTGATTTGGCCGCCGCACAATTTCCATTCCCATGTCCGATTGCCAGAACGCGGCCAATGCGGCGAGATCCAGATGAGCGACTTCTTCCTGGGACAATGTTCCCTCCTCCAACATGCGTCGGGCCTCTTGTTCCAATTCCAGCACCGTCTGTGTGCGTTTCAATGAAACGAGTCGCAAAAAAGTGTGGTGCGCGGTCCCAATTTCCGCGGCCGACAAACCGTCTGAAAGTCCAGTCCAGGAACTTAGCGCTCCGGACTTTGAACTTCCAAGCCGGGATTTGAACAGCGGCCTCGCTTCCGCTTCAACTTCGTCGAGCAGTCTCCGGCGCAGGAGCGACACCGAGGTTTTTGCCGGCTCATGCGTCGCGGCGGCGTGCGGATATTGCCACGCAAGTCGTTTGTAAAGTTTCTGCCACGAGCCGGTTCCCAGTGTCACAACAGGTTCTTCGGCTTCCACATCCACCCTTTGCGTCGCGGCGTCAAGCAGGCGCTCGTCCAGATCATCGTAGATGGTCCAGTGTATAAACATATTTTCCCCGCTGGGCGGCGCTGGCAGGGAGCCGGACGTTGTCCCAAACCACGCGGCGACCCAGTCGAGTCCGTTCCTGGCCGCCATTAACAAGGTGGCATTCAGATCCGTCGTTTCGCCCTGCTGTTCTTTGAATTTCCTTTCGGCCACGTTTCCTGTCAGAATAAGCGTATCGCGCGCACGCGTCATCGCCACGTAAAGCAGGCGCAATTCCTCGCCCAGCAACTCCTGTATTTGCCGCTGCCGCGCCAGCCAATACGGAAGGCTCGGATAACGTCGCCCGGTGTGCGGCGGCTTGATTTGGGGACAAAGGCCGTATTTTTCGTCGAGGATGATTTCAGCGCGCAGATCGGAAAAGTTGAAGGGCTTTCCCAGGTCGGCCACCACGACAACGGGAAATTCCAATCCTTTGCTTTGGTGAATGCTCATGAATGCCACTGAATCCCCTTGCGAAACTCCCGCCACTTCCGGCTCGGTTTCCGCCGCCTGTTGCGCCTCGATCAGGCGAAGAAACCGGGACAAACCCTGCCGTTGAAACTGGTCGAATTGTTGCGCCAGAGCAAGCAATCGCTGAACATTGGCGTGCCGCTGTTCACCGCGTGGCTGTGTGAGCAGCCATGCTGCATAATGAGTCTCGCTCAAGACTGCTTCCAGGCAGCGGGACAGGGAAACCTGTCGTGTCAGCCGTCGCCACGCCGCGAAATTCTTCAGGAACCGGTCCGCTTTCGACCAGCCTGAATCGCCACCGCCCGGCTCGTGATACCGTTGCAGCGCGGCCCAAATATGGCCTTTGGGCAGACCAAGCCGGATGGCCGTCAATTCGTCCAATGACATTCCTACCAGCGGCGAGTGGAGCACGGCAAGCGCGGGCATGTCCTGGAGCGGATTGTCCAGCAATTGCAACAGACTCAATAGATCCGTAATTTCCATGCTTTGATAAAATCCGGATCGTGCGACCAGCAACGGCACGCCCAGTCGGGCGAATTCACGGGCGTAACTCTCCGCTTTGCCGGCGGGCGAGCGTAAAAGCACGGCCATGTCACCCCAACCCACTGGCCGCATGCCTTTGGACGACTCGTCCCAGATTAAATGACCGCCGTCTTTCAACTCCCGCAGTCGCAGCGCGATTAACCGCGCTTCCTTGCCACTTTCCTCAAGATTCATCATCTCGGTCCATGCCGCGGTGGATTCTTCCAGCCCCTCCGAAACCAGATTCGCTCCAGTGGCGCCTTTGACCCGCAGATGGATTTCCGCGCGCCCAAGGCCATCGTGCGCCAGACTCAGCGCGCCGCGGTTTTCTGGATCGCCGAAACGCAGCAGGGCCTCCTCACCGTAGGGCACACCGCCAACCTCGCGTTGCATCAATGTTCCAAAGAACGAGTTGACGAACTTTAGAATGGATTCGTGGCTGCGGAAATTGTCCACCAACGGAATTGCCCGCCCCTCCGCGCCGTGCCAGGTTTCAATGTAGTTTTGGAAAATGTGCGGATCGGCCAGGCGAAACCGGTAGATGCTTTGCTTCACATCACCCACGAGAAAGCGGTTTGCGGCGGCACCCTCGCGGCTAAGCGCCTTCAAAATGGCGTCCTGCGCGTCATTGATGTCCTGGTATTCGTCTACGAATACAAAGCGGAGTTTGTTGCGCCATTGGCGGGCGACGGCGGTGGGCTGATTGGTGGTCCGGTCCCACAGCACCCGCAATGCGTGCTGCTCCAGATCATGGAAATCCACCACGCCAAGTTCGCGTTTGGCGCGGGCAAAACCGGCGGTGAACTCCTTGGCGAGATTCAGCAGGGTGGCCATTTGAACACGCACCCAGTTCCAATCCTCGGTCAGGGGATCGCTGTGACCGGAAACTCTGGCCAAAGAAGCGAGAAAGGCGGCTTCTTCAAAGAATCCTGCCAGCGGCTTCAGCCACTCGGTTTTTTTTCCACGCGGCCATTCCATCGAAGCGGCGTGGACTTGTTCCAGGACATTGGCGTATTGATCGCGAGAGGGATGGTCCGGCAACTCCTTCAGAATGGCCGCGCATTCCGCCGCTTTTTTGTTCTCCGGATTTTTACCGCGCAAGACCGGCAGCCAGCGATTTCGCCAGTCGCCCATTCCTTCAACCAGCCAGCTTCGCCATTGCGTCGCTTCGGTCGATTCGAACATCGCCAATTGCAGCGCAAACCAGCCTTCGGGGTCGCGTAGTGTCTGGGTATATTGGTGCAAACGCAGAACGAGCGTGCGGATGGGCTGGTCCCAGCCGCGTCCCTGCGTCTGGATGAGTTGTTGGACGGCTTCCGCAAAGCCAGTCTTCCCGGCGTAATGCGCCAGCAAAATATCTTCCAGCGTTTCATCAGCCAGCAGCTTTGCCTCCTCCTCCGCCAGCACGGTAAGTTGTGGGTCTAGTTCCAATTCATAAAAATGCTGCCGTACCAGTTTCAAGCAGAAGCTGTGCAGGGTGCCGATGTGGGCGGTGTCGAACAGGGCAAGCTGTTCCGACCAGCGCAAGGCGTCGGAATGTCCAACCAGTTTATCCTCCAACCGGGCGCGGATGCGTTGCCGCATGTCCGCGGCGGCGGCTTCGGTAAAGGTCACCATCAGGATTTCATCCAACGAGGCGGGCGGGTGGTCATCAAACAGGCAACTCAGACAACGCTCGACCAGCGTGCTCGTCTTGCCGGTGCCGGCGCCGGCCACAACCAGGACGTTGCCTCGGGCGGCAATGGCGGTTTGCTGGGCGGGAGTCAGGCTCATGACTGTTCCTTCCCCCCCTTTTTCCATAACACCCGGTAGCTGTGCGTCCAGGGATCAATGCGACAGATGGATCGATAATCACACTGGTCGCATGCCGTCATCAGTCCCTTTCGATAGGGATCAATTTTCGCCACGCCCGCATAAACCTGCCGCCCCATTCCCATGAGCCCCGCTTCCACGGCGTCCAGCATGGCCAGAAAATCCTCCGTCGCCAGCGCCTCGCGGGAATTGCGGGACATGCTTCCGTCCTTGTTCAGGCTGTAGTTAAACTGATCGCCTTTTTTCGCCTCTGGCCGCGAATCAAGCTTGCGGAGGTACTGGGTGTCAAAGCGCCCGGTATGGCGATAGGCCAGCATGCGCGCGTCTTCAACGCTCGCCAGCGCTTCGTCACGATTTTCACCGCGATCATATCTTCCACGCAAATTCACATAGAACACCCCCGCCGGTATCAACCGCGCGACACCGAACAGCGGGCGCGGGTTTGGCCAGCGGCGCAAGACGTTGAGGTAGGCGGCCAGTTGCAATTGCAGGTTGTGCTCCATTAAGAGCGGGTCAAGCTGCTTCAGGCTGGATTTGTAATCAACCACCACACATGCCGCTTCATCGCTGTCTGCGTCCCGGCAAAGGTCAATGCGGTCAATGCGCCCGTGCAGGAGCAGGCGATGTCCCTCTCCCAGGTCCAGCTCCCACGGCGGAAAGCCGTTTGCTTCATCACCAAAAGGAAGTTCAACGGCATCCGGGTCAAATGCATACTGTTGCCGCATCCACGCGATCAATGTTTCCACGAAATCCTCCAATGATTCCGTCAATACACGCGCAGTGAACCGGCTTTCTTCGCTGGCCTGCAGCAGCCCGTCCCGAAAACTCACCACCATGCTTGCGGCGATGGTTTTGATACGTTCACGCGCGTCCCGGGGAGTGATGTCGCGCCAGCGTTTTCCTTCGTGCGCAAGGCGTTCGTGGAAGATGGCGAGAACCTCGTGTTGAAAATTGCCCTGGTCGCGGATGTCCAACTCGAAGAGTTTACGCTCCTCCGCCCGCATACCGGAATGGATGAAAAACTTGAACGGGCAGGCGGCAAATTGCTCCATGCGGCTGACCGAAGTCCGCAAGGCGGGACCGTAGAGCCGCCCGGCCAGCGCCGGGGAAAGCGATTCCACCGCCGGAGCGGCGGTCAAATGCCTCAAGCGTTCGCGTAGCGGCGCCAGAGTGGGGAGTTCGTTCACCAATGATGCGTCCCCGGCTTCAGATCCGTGGCTGCGGATTTGATTTCGCAGCAGGGGCACGATTAATTCGGTGGCGTGTTCGCTCCTGCGCCAGTCCAGCGCACTGGGAAAGACTTCGAATTCAAGCCGCGGAAAAAGCTGTTTCAAATGTGACAGGAAAGGAGACGGATTGAGTATTTTACCGTCGGCGTTGGAAAGAGAGGAGGTGAGAACCATCCGCTGGCGCGCCCGCGTGCAGGCCACATAACCATAAAATCGCTCCTGCCCGAGTTGTTGCCGGGCATTGGAAAGGGAAACGCCCTGTTTTTCCAATTCGGCACGGTCGGTTTCGGTCAATAAAACCGATTCGCCTGGCGGAGCCGGAAAAACGCCTTCGTTCATGCCCAGGACCAGCGCAAGTCGAATATCCGGATTTCGCGAGCGATCAATCGCACCAATAAATACCTGGTCCAGCGCCGGAGGAATGACGCCCACGGTCAAACCTGCCAGCCCGGCCTCGAGTATGGGCAGCCACTCGCGCAGAGGAAGGGTTTCGGTGGGAAACGCCAGTTCCAAGTTATCAAGCCAGTCATGCATTTGCTCCCACACCGTGAGATGAATGGGTCGGGAATCCGTTTCCTCTGCGCTCCACCTCTCTAGGATTTTATCCACCTTCAGCGCCTGCCAGAATTCGCGCAAAGCCGCGGCCAGATGCGTACCGCTGGGCTGGTTGTTTTGTTGCGTCATGCGCATTACCAGATTTTTGAACGGTGGAACAATCTTCAATCGCAGGTTCTCCAGCCATGCCGTCAATTCCGGTTGGTCGGCAATCGCGATCGGCTTCAGCCAAATCGTCCCCTTCCATCCGCGGGCAAGCGCCTCATTTTCCAGCCGGTCAATGTCCGCGTCAGCCGCAGGCATAAGACCGGTTTTAAGTGCGGCAAACCAGTCGGCTTGCGTCCACGAATAGGCCACCGTCCGCAACGCATTGCGGGTCAATTCGGCCAGCGGGTGATGCGACACCGACTCACGCCGATCGAGGAAGAATGGGATTTCATAACGCGTAAAGATGTTCACCAGGGGCGTGTGATATCCCTCAAGCCTGCGCACCAGCACCGTAATTTCGCGGTATCGCCCGCCGGCGCGGACGAAGCGCAGAATTTCCCGGGCCGCCAGGGTCGCTTCGGCTTCCGGGTTGGGGCAGGCGGCCACGCGCAACGTCGCGTTCAACAACCCCCGGGGTTCGATGAACGGTGTCGGTGCCGCCCAATGTGCCTCCAAATGATGCAGAACGGGATTGTTGGCAAAGCGGCTTTGGTCAATGTTCCGGGGGAGCAATTCCTTGGAAATCCGGCAGTCTGGCAGGGATGCGAAGCGGTCGTGGCACTGATGATACGTCTGGCGGACGACCGCCCAGTTCGAGAGCCAGGAAACCCGTTCTGCGGGCACCTGGTCGAGACAAAAAGTAATGGCCGCACTGGAAGCCAGGGGAGCAACTTCGCCGAGCAGATCAAGTTCCTGCGGCGATAATTCTGCGAAGCCGTCCACCCATAATCCGCCGAATGCCAGTCGCGGATGCGGAGCGCGCAAGGTTTCCGTGGCAAAATCCAAAAGCCGGTCCGAGTCCTGCAACCCATGCGTCCGGAGCCAGTCGAGATAATCACTGAGGAGCGTGGCAAGGTCCTGTAATTTCAAACGAAGCCCCTCGGCCGCGCGCGCCTTTACCGCAACTTCGCGCAGGGATTCCGGCGTCAATTGCTGACGCTGAAGTTCGCGCAAGGCCATGCTAAGGTGTTGCGCGAAGCCGGTCAGACGCGCGCTGGCGCGGAACAGCTTCAGTTCATCCCGCTTTTTCGCCAGTAACCCCCGCAGCACCATGAGGCGCCCCTCCTCGTCCAGCATGCGCGGAAGCGGCTTCTGCAATTGCTCCAAGATGAAAAATGCCAGCCGTTCGAATGAAAGAATGCGCAGCCGCGTATATCCCGTCACAGAAGGGTCTGCGAGCAACTGGCGCTCCAACTGGTAGGTGGTCTGTTTCGGTGCTATCAGCAACAGTGTCGGGCCGTCCGGATCGGCGGCCAGTTCGTTGCGGATTTCCGTCAGGCAGCGGAACGTCTTGCCGCTGCCGGCGGGTCCGAGAATGAATCTCGCTTGCACCTCTTTTCTTTAACAACAAACACGCAAAACCGCAAAGCGGAGTTGCGCTCGATTTCAAATCCGCACCGCGAAAAAATCACACCTCCACGATTTTTCCCGGCCCGGGCTGGATGACCTTGATTTTCGGATGCCGGATGCGGATCTGTTCCTCAAACCATTGGCGTGATTCCTCCTCGCCGTGGCCGAGCAAAACGGTGCGCGGCGAAACCCGGCCCACAAAATCAAGCAGCTCGTCGCGGTTGGCGTGCGCGGTGAGGTCAAAATCCTCCAGCTCGCAACGCCGCGTCACCTCGCCGGCGCTGCCGCTGAACACAAATGTCTCGCCTGGTTTCGCGGCCTTCAGCCGCCCGCCAGGCGTGCTGGGATCGGCATACCCCACGAAAAATATCGCCTGTCGCTCGTCGCCGATCATCCGCGCCGCCAGGTCGTGCGCCGCGGTGTTTTCACTCATCATGCCGGCGGTGATGACAAAAATGCGCCCGCCGGAAAGTTTCATTTTCTCCGCCTGTCCCTTTTCGAGAACGATGAGGTTGAGCGCCTCGCGCAATTGCAGACTGCTGTGTTGCCGGTGCGTCCGGTGTGATTCCAAATCGTAAATCTCGGTAAAAACCCGCCCCAGCCCGCCAATGTAAATCGGCTGGTGCTTCAGCCTGCCCGCCCGCGTCAACAACGCGAGTTGCGCCAGGATTTCCTGCGTGCGCCCCAGCGCAAACGTGGGAATCAGAATGCAACCCTTGCGCTTGAGCACGCGCTCGATGGCCTGCGAGAGACGTTCCGTTTCCGCCGCGCGCGTGAAGCCGGGCGGCACCGCGCGGTTTCCGCGCGTCGTTTCCATGATCAGCACGTCCGCCTTGACGTCCTCAAACCGGGCGCCCTTCAAAATGGTCTGGTCGCCGAACGACACGTCGCCCGTGTAGAAAAGCGTCTCCTTCTGGCCGCGCACCATGATGCCCGCCGAGCCCAGCGCGTGGCCGGCGTCGTAAAATTCCAGCGTGGGCGAAGCCACCCCCGCGCGCGTTTTTTGAAACGCCGCCCATTCGACCTCACGGTTGTATTTGAAGCCCTGGAACAACGCCGCGATCTCGTCCACTTCATCGTGGGAATACAGCGGATACTCCTTGATGCCCGCCTCGTCACGCTGCCGGGTCATCACGTTCACCGAATTATGCAACACCCGCTCAATCAGGAAATAACTCAGTTCCGACATCAACACATGGGCCTTGGGAAAATATCTCATCGCCACGGGCAGCGAACCGACGTGATCATGGTGGCAGTGCGAGAGGGCGATGGCGTCCACTTCGTCCTTTTTGATCAGGTCGTAAAGCGGCAGGCTTGCGCGGCCGTCCCGCTTGGGATGCGTGCCGGCGTCCATCAACAGCCGGTGTCCTTCCAGTTCCACCATCCACGCGCTGGCGCCGATGTCACTGTCAGGATTTAAATTGGCAATTCTCATGGGGAATGATTTACGGCGGTCCAGCCTGTCCGGTTCGGGGGATGAAGCCAGTATGAAGGCAATTCGTGTCCGGAATCGCTCTCAATTCCCTTCCCGCCTGTTCTCTGTGGATTCGTGCGTCGAATTCAGTCTCATTTTTTGGCGGTCGGGTTGGTTTGCGTCTTGGTCATCGCGTCCACCAACGCCTCACCGCTGGTGTACCGGGTCAGCCCGGCTGGCGTTTCGAACTGTTTTGCATCCGGTCTGGCGAGTTTAATCTCCCTGAACGTCATGATGACCGTTGCCCCCTCCTCTGCCGGCATTTGAATTCGAACGGGAAAATTATTCAAGTCGGCCGCGTACCAAACCATGGTCTCCAGCTTGTCACCCTTGTCGCCCGTCAGCGTGACCTTGTCCTTTTCACAGGCGTGCCCGTCAACGGTTTCCTTCCCCAGCGGGGCCTTGCTCACCGCATACGTCTTGTCCGCCGCCGTCGCTTCATCCTTCGTCATCGCCACCTCGACGTAGGCTTTCGCCCGGGGGAAGATGCTCAACACCAACTTCTTGTCCGGCCGCGATATGACCACCGTCTGGTCCATGCCCAGTTGTTTCATTGTTGGCACCAGGGCTGGCGGCATGTCGGCGCTTTTGACCTGGCTCAGATCGATCTCCATCCGGGTCTTGTTGTCCAGCAGCGCATAGTTCATCACGGCGGTCGTCGTTTCCTTTTTGCCCTTGTCCAGCACGCGGAACTCGGACCTCGAGCTGAATCCGGTGTTGCTGCCGAACAATTTGATCATTGCGGCAGTCATGGCGCTGGTGTTGGCGGCACCCGGCATCTGGCCGAAGACCCCGCCACCCGCAAGCGCCATGCCCGCAACCAGCGCCGCCGCCATGCGCAGCTTTTTAATAAGATAAATCGATTTCATGATGACAAGCGTGCAAACATAATCCGCCGCAGGGTTGATAACCAGTCAATTTTTTCCCGTCCGAAGCAGGTCGGGCCTCGTCGGCGGAATCTCCTTGTCGCAATTTAATTTGGGAAAAATCGTCCGCCCGGCCCTTTCGGGCGATCCGCTCAGTGAGGTCCGGGCGGGGCATTTGGATTCTGCCCTTGTTGCTCGTCCGCGCCTCCAAACCCAGGCGGCGACATTTCGGTGGGCGGCAGGATGATCGCCATCGAATCACCCCGCTGGATGGCATCCTGCCGCTGCGCCTCAATCAACAGCGTTTGTTCCTCCGGGCTCAGCGCCGGCGCTTGATCCGTCCGCACCGGCCGCGCGGGAATTGCGCCGTTCGGGTCGCCGTTGATTCCGATTCCTCTCGTCGCCTCGGGATTGGCGGTGTTCGGGGATCCTCCCGAATAATACCCTCCCTGCCCGGAGGAAGCCAGGCCTGGCTGCGATGGCGGTGTGTAGCCGGCCGCCGGTGGAGGCGTGTAACCGCCCGCCGCCGGTGGTGTGTACCCGGCCGTCGGTCGCGCCGGAGCCCCGCCCAACGCCCCTGGCGCACCCGCCGCCGCGTGCATCGGCGCATTTGTCCTCATGGAAAGCGTTGATTCCGCCCCGTCAAGTTTGATCTTGGCCGTCCCCATCTTCATATTGATGCGCACCAACTCCAGCGAACCCCTCCGCTCCCCCTGGTTCATGATATACGTTTCCTCGGCGGGCGGCGGATGCCCGGGCACTTGCGGCGGCTTCACCACCACAATCGCCTGCGGCACTTTCTCCAGCGTCGAGAGCCCGATCAACGTCACATTCGGCGGCGGCAGATCGACGTTGGTCGGCGTCGGGTTTACCACGGGTGCGTCTGACAAACCAAAAACATTGCGCATCACAATCGCCCCGTACGGATTCGCATCCGCAGGTGTCGCCGCGTCGTCGCCTTGGGCGTTGATGGTTGCCGCCACGGCTGTGGCCGCCAGCGCCACGCAAACCACCGCCCAAATCAACGCCTTTTCTGCGCCTTTCATGGTCTTATTATACATCGTTGCCATGGCAAACACCACCGCCATTTATTAGTTTCGACGGTTCCGGCGCGCGAAAAACCATCTAATAAGCCGCCTGCACGCCCTTCACCGAGCGCTTCTTCATCCACGGCATCAGCCCGCGCAACCTTGCTCCCACCTTCTCAATCGGATGTTGCGTCCCCTTCTTTAGCAGCGCGTTGTATTTCTTGTAGCCGCCCTTGTATTCCGCCACCCAGCCCTTCGCGAACTTGCCGGACTGGATGTCCTTCAACGCCGTCTTCATCCGCTTCTTCACGCTCGCGTCGATGATCTTCGGCCCCACGCTCACATCGCCCCACTTCGCCGTTTCCGAAATCGAAAACCGCATCCCGCTGATGCCCGCCTCGTTCATCAAATCCACAATCAATTTCAACTCGTGCAAACATTCAAAATACGCCATCTCCGGCTGGTAACCCGCCTCCACCAGCACTTCGTAACCCGCCTGCACCAGCGCGCTCGCCCCGCCGCACAACACCGTCTGTTCGCCGAATAAATCCGTCTCCGTCTCCTCCTTGAACGTCGTCTCAATCACGCCGGCCCGCGTCCCGCCAATGCCCTTCGCCCACGCCAGCGCAATCTTTTTCGCGTCCTTGCCCGGATTCTGAAACACCGCAATCAACGCCGGCACGCCCTTGCCCTCCGTGTATTGACGCCTCACGATGTGTCCCGGGCCTTTCGGCGCCACCAGGATCACATTCACATTTTTGGGCGGCATAATCGTCTTAAAATGAATCGAAAACCCGTGCGAAAACAACAGCGTCTTGCCCTTGGTCAGGTTCGGCGCAATGTCTTTCTCGTACGCCGCCGGTTGTTTCGTGTCCGGCAACGCCACAAAAATCACGTCCGCCCGCCGCACCGCCTCCGCCGTCGTCACCACTTCAAACCCCCGCTCCCGCGCCACCGCGATGGATTTGCTCCCCTCATACAGCCCGATGATGACGTTGAGTCCGCTTTCCTTGAGGTTCAACGCGTGGGCGTGGCCTTGCGACCCGAAGCCGAGCACCGCCAGGGTCTTCCCTTGGAGCACGTTTAAATCCGCGTCTTTGTCCGAATATACTTTTGCAGGCATTTGATTATTTGGGGGTTGAGTTGTGTCAAAATTGTTCGATTTTCTAAAACTTCATTTCTAAATCACGGCTTACTTTCGCGGCAGGGCCACCTTTCCGGTGCGGGTCAAATCAATCACGCCGAACGTCTTCATCAGGCGCAAAAACTTCTCCACCTTGCTCTCGTTCCCGGTGATTTCAATGGTCAAACTCTTCGGCTGCACGTCCACGATCTTGGACCGGAAAATGTCCGTGATCTGCATCACCTCCGCCCGCGTCTTGGAATCCACCGCCACCTTCACCAGCACCAGCTCGCGGTCGATGTATTCGTCCTCGCGAAAATCCTGCACCTTCAGGATGTCCGTCAGCTTTTCGAGCTGCTTCACGATCTGCTCCAGCGTCGCGTCGTCGCCGCGCGTCACAATCGTCATCCGGGAGGTCGCCGGGTCGTCGGTCGGGCCGACATTGAGTGTGTCAATGTTATAGCCCCGGCCGCTGAACAGCCCGGCGATGCGCGTGAGCACGCCGAACTTGTTTTCCACCAGCACCGATATCGTGTGTCGCATAAATTCCCGTTGGTAAGGGGGCGAAAAGTTAATCAATGCCAAACATTGGGGTCAACTCGCTTTTTCGCCTGTTTTCTGCCCCAAACGCCATTTCCTCCCTCTTTCCTCCTGCGCTCTGCGCACCCCGATGTCGCATATCGGCACTCTCCGCCGTTCCGCCTTTGGAGATCGCGGGCGTCCTGCCTGCTGTATTCGGCGTCTCGCCGAATACTCTGCCTTCCCCCCAAATCGGCAGATAACTCGCATGCGCCTGCTTTTTCCTGGTCCGCCGCCATTCCCTCAAAACCTCCCGTGCCAGCCAGTTCTCCGCCTTCCGCCGTTCCACCATCACCCGCGTCTCCTGATGCTTCTCCCGCCGCGCCGCGATCAACACCCGTACCAACCTCACCACCACCTTGTGCCTGATATCCTTCAGCGGCTGATCCATCTCCTCCCACGCCAGAACCGCTATCCTTTGCAACAACACCTTGTACGCCTCCGCTGGACTCAACTTCGGCTCCAACGCCATCCGCTTCTCCCTCTGTATCTTCGCGAACCGGTTCGCACTGATCCGTTCATAATACCGACCCACGCTGCTCTTGCTCACCTTCAACCCAAATTCCCTCAAACACCCCTCTACCACTTCCCTATACGTAAGGCCCTCTTCAAACAGCCACGCATCCACTATAAGCCTTTGCGCCGCAGACAATCTCCTCAATTTACAATCGCATCTTATCCTCCGCGTCATATGATCTCAGCCTCCCCAATATTGGTTCCAAGCTCCGCTTGGCTCAAATAGCCAGCCATCCACCTTAACCCTTTGTGGCACAGGCAATCTCTTCAACTTGCAATCGCATCTTATTCTCCGTGTCATATCACTTCAGCCTCCGGATATTGGTTCCGATGTCCGCTTGACTCTGTTTCCTCCTGTTCAATGTCTTTTCCCAATTCGCGTTCATTCGCGAAATTCGCGTCTAAAAAATGCCTCACCATCGTCAGATGCGGGAAATCAACCACTTGCGTCGATTTATGTGGGAAAAGGTGGATTGAACCGGCCCATAAGCGGTAAAACCAGGTCGCTAAGTGGGAAAAGCCGGTCGATTTTCCCATCTCCCAACCGCTTAAGGCGGTAAAAGCGCGTCTCGCGTACTGCCTTTGCCCACCTCTGTATCGCTTAAGGTGATTCCCTATATTGGTTCCAAGCTCCGCTTGGTCTGTGTTTAATCTGTGTTTCATCCGTGGCTGAATAATTGTCTGATTAGATTTTCAAGGCACAACGCCGCCTCCCGTACGCGGGAAGCCATCAACTCCTTCGGGACGTCCTCCTCGTCCTTTCGACCGACGCCAACATCCTAACACACCTTCCACCGGAATCAAGTACCGGAATCAATCTTGCAATCCCCGGCCCCACACCCGCACCCTCTGCCCATGCCGTTTGCCACGACACTCCGTCTTACCGCGCGCCGCGCGGCTCTGACCGCGCTCCTCGCCTGCGTCTTGGCCTCGGCTGCTCTGGCCCAAACTCCCGCACCGCTCTCCGCCACCAACCAAATCATCCTGCCCCCGTCCGTTCCCGACCCCATCGAGCCCTTGAACCGGGTCGTCTGGGCCTTTAACAAGGCCGTCATGGTTGACGTTGTCAAACCCACCGCAAAAGTCTATCGCTTCGTCGTCCGCAAGCCGGTCCGCACCGGCATCAGCAATTTTGGCCGCAACATCACCTGGCCCGGCCGCCTCATCAATAACCTCCTCCAGGGCAAATGGGCCGGTGCCCGCCACGAAACCGACCGCTTCCTCTGCAACACCTTTCTCGGCTTCGCTGGCTTCGTCGATGTCGCCACCCGTTGGAAGATTCCCAAATCCGACGCCGACTTCGGCCAGACCTTCGGCCAGTGGGGCTGGAAGCCCGGCTGCTACGTCATGCTCCCCATCTACGGCCCCAGCAACGAGCGCGACACCGTCGGCCTCGCCGCCGATACCTTCGCCAATCCCCTCACTTACGTCTCGCCTTACAATTTCCGATTGGATAACCCGGCCACTTTTTTCAGCCCCTACACCTATTACTCCTACGGCGTCATGTATAACAATCTCTCCGACTCCGTGGACCAATACGCCCGCTCCCTGGTCTCCGAAATGGATGCCTATTCCGAACTCGAATACGCCTGGACCTTCGTTCGCGAAAACCGCGTCGCCGACTTCAAGGTCAAAGGCAAACAAGACCCCGTCTCGCTCGAAACCCTTGAATCCGTCTTCTTCACCTTCAGCGACCCCAAATTCCCGGACCACGGCATCACCCGCTCGGTCCTCATTCCCGCCACCGGCAAAAAACTCAAATTCACCTTCTGGCTCCAACCCCACAAGGCCCCCGTTGTCTATCTCATCCCCGGTCTCGGTTCCCATCGCCTGTCGGAAACCGAACTCGCCCTCGCCGAACTCGTCCATAAACAGGGCTTCTCCGTCGTCACCCTCAGCAGCCCCTATAATTACGAATTCATGGAAGCCGCCTCCACCGCCGCCATGCCCGCCTACACCCCGGTGGACGCCCATGACCTCCACGTCGCCGTCACCCTCATTGATCACCACCTCAATCTGCTTTACCCGGATAGACTGGGCGATCGCGCCATCATGGGTTACTCCATGGGCGCCTTTCATTCGCTTATAATTGCCGGCTCGGAATCGTCCGGCCCGACCAACGAGCCGCCCCTGCTCAAGTTCGACCGCTACGTCGGCATCAACACCCCCGTCCGCCTGCTCTACGGCGTCTCCGTGCTCGATGACTTTTACAACGCGCCCCTCGCCTGGCCCGCCACCAACCGCACCGCCGACATCGAGAATATTTTCCTCAAGGTCGCCGACCTCACCAAGGATTCCCTCACGCCCCGCACCTCGCTGCCCTTCGATGCCGTCGAGTCCCGCTTCCTCATCGGCCTCGCGTTTCGCATCATCCTGCGCGACGTCATCTACAGCAGCCAGTCGCGGCACAACCAGAACATCCTTCATCATCCCGTCGCGAAATGGCGCCGCGAACCCGTCTATCACGAAATCCTCCAGTATTCCTACCAGGATTACTTCCAGAAATTTGTCATTCCCTACTACCAATCGCGCGGCATCGACCTCACCGCGCCCGACGCCCTCGAAAAAGCCAGTGACCTCCGCACCTATGGCGACGCTCTTCACGCCAATCCCAACGTCCGGTTGATCCTCAATCGCAACGATTTTCTCCTCCCCACCGCCGACCTCGCCTGGCTCCAGTCCACCTTTGCCCCCGAACAAATCTCCTTGTTCGAGCAGGGCGGTCATCTGGGCAACCTCGCCCATCCCGCCGTTCAGTCGGCCATCCTCCACACCCTCGACGGCCTCCAACCCGCCCCGCAAAAACTCAAACAAGTCCCTCCCTCCCCTTAGCTGCGAACGTTATTGCCCGTCCGGAAGGACTTCGCGGCATTCTTGCCTTGCCCCCGTACCGCGAGGGACGCCGGAACAAACTTCTCCGTTGCACAGGACTCCACAAAAGGAGCGCGGCATTCATGCCGCTTCAACAATAGCCGGTCATTTGGTCCTGATTCCGCCCAAGGCATCCGAGTCCCTCCCTGCTTTCTGGTCTTTCAATCTCAAAGAGATTGCGACCCAAAGCCCAACGGTTGAACCGTCCCCGGTTCAACCTTGGGTAAACAGGGAAATCAATCCACTACCTCGAAGAGGTTGTGGCTTCCCTTCCGCTTCCCCATTGACACTGTCCTTCCACCGTGTCTCAGTTCTCCCTGTTAACAACCTATCCCACCCATGACTGGCCGGGAACAATTCGAACGTCGGCGTGCCGCGCGGATTCGAAAGGTGGTCATCTCCGCGATGGGCAGGTTCGTGTTTTTTCCCTGGATGCTCTGCGGCGGCCTTTCGATGCTTGGCATCCTTGTCATCATGCGTCGTCTATATCCGCACCTCGACCCCAATGGTTGGCCATTTATACTCCGCGCCTTCCCGATATGGATTGTTCTCTTATGGCTCACACTTTACGTAATTTGGGCGGTTCAGGTTCGACTCGTCCTTCGCCGCAAGGGCGTGTCCCGTACCGTCCGATATTTGTTTCCCGAGGCCTTGTCCCGCACCGAAAGCCGGGTGGACCGCTTTTCCTACTGGGCCTTGGGCATCCGCCCCCTGATTCAACAGGCCCGCCAGAATACTGAAACCGGCAACCAGAAAAACCATCATGCCACCTAACGCACCCCCCGTCTTGACTGGATTTTCTGAAATACACAACGTTGACTCGGCATTAGGTGCTGGAACGGTAGCATCCGAAGAAAATGCTGAAGCTTATGCGTAGAAGATAAACCAAAAATATCTAAAAAATAATGGCAAACTGGCTAACATACTCTTCCGAAGAAGTTCGAAAGATGGGGCAGGAGAATCGTAAAATACCCCGGACCAATTCGTCCAAAAGATTTTGCGCTTCATGTAATAAATTCAGCCTTAGGTTCTACTACCATGAGCTAAGTAAGCCAGGGCGTATCGGGAGTTCATGGGAATGGTGCCCAGAATGCAAGAAATGTACCCATTCATCGGGGCCTCAATTGTCCTCTAAGTTTGTCTTTACTGATCCATACGAGAACTTTTCGAACGAGGAGTTTGGAAGACTCGAAAAAGAAGACTGGTATGATCACCTAAACGGCTTGTGGGACGAAGGAGTTTTACCTCAGCGATTCGAACTGAAGACGAAGCGTCCCGAATAGCACCCGATGCATGCTGCTAAATAAACCGCCCCCTCAACTCGCGTAGTGTTCGTTCACCTTCTTCTCCACGTCCTTGTACCCGATGTCCACCTCGTAAATCGCCATGAACTGCTCCATCGCCTCCGCCTTCTTGCCCATCTTTTCGTAGACGCTCCCCAGCATGTAGGTCAGTTCCTTCTTCTCGTCGTCAAAACTCAGCTTCTCCTTCAGCGCCTCCTGTAATTTCCTCGCCGCCAGCTCGTTCATCCCGCGCGCCGCGAAACACTTCGCCAGATAACTGATCGACTGCATCTTCCGGTGCGGATTGTTGTAGGACCTCTGGAATTCCTGGATCGCCTCGCTGATCTTGCCCGCGTCATAATAAAGCACCCCCAGCTCGTAACGTATCTGCAGGTCCGTCGGATAACGCTCCGCCCGCGCCTTGCATTCCTCCAGTTGAAACGCCTGCCGCTCCGCGTTGATCGCCGCCGACTTCTCCGCGTAATCCGCCGCGTTCGGGTCCAGCTTCGACAGCGCGAAATTGAACCGCTTCACCTTAACCCCCGCAATCTGCGCCTGCAACGCCGAATCATTCCCGCCGTCAATCGCCGCCAGCCGGTCATAATAAGTCAATGACTTGTCGAACTCGTTCCGTTGCAGATAAACCTCCGCCAGGTTCCGCAGCAGCTTCAAATTGTTCGGGTCCGTCTTCAGCCGCGTCTCATAATCCTGGATCAACTCCACCGTCGAATCCTGCGCCTTCACCTGCCGGTTCTCCTGCTCCAGCCGCACCGTCTGGCCCTTGTCCTTCAAAATATCGCGATAAGATCCCTGTCCGCTCGCCAGCGCCCCGTAACCGCCCTCATCCATCGTCTTGCGCGCCGAGAGATTCTTCAGCGCCATGAAAATTTCATTGTCGTTCGGAAACTCCCGCCGCAAACTTTCATAGACATTCTCCGCCTTCGTCTTCTCACCCGCCGCCGCCAGCGCCTCGGCGTATTTCATCCCCACTTCCTTGTCCTTGGGCGACTTCTCGAACAGGATTTCACACGACATCACCGCCGTGCGCGGCAGGTCCGCCGCCAGCGCCGCCTCCGCTATCAACTTGTGCGCCCCCGTGCTGTTCGCGTCGCCGTTCAGGATCTGCTCCGCGATGCTGATCGCCTCCAGCGGGTTCTTCCGCAAAGCCATCTGCCCTTTCGCCACCATCGGTGACGAGCCCGCGCTGCTCATCGCCCGCTTGAAAAATCCCCCGCTCTTGCCGCCGCTCTTGCCGTGTTGCGCCGCCCGCAACGACTTGCGGCAGTCAAAATTCGCCGGTTCCTTGTCCAAAATCTGGGTGAACAATTCAATGGCGTAATCAAAATTGTCCCGCTGCAACGCCTCAAACGCCTTCGTATGAAGCATCCGCAGCTCCCTCGGCAAATCATTCAACGTCTTTTCTGGCATACCCAGAATTTGCCTCATCCCCGGAAAAAATCCAGACCAAATCCACCCCCTGATTTCGGGGGTCCAGCCCAATTATCTTCGAATGCGCAAATCAACCGCCCCGGCCGTCGTCAACCATTCTCCTGTAGCAGCCGACGTCAGGAGGCTCTGACTCGCCTTCCCGGAGCGCGATTGTGTCGGTCCCCCGACCAGTCGCAGTAACGAGACAAGCTCCGGCGAATCGGTCATATCTGTCCCATTAGCCCCATCCCGCCTATGTTCTGACTGCGCCCTGGTAATCAAAAATCAAAAATCGCAAATCAAAAATTCTAACCCTTCACCTCCTCAATCATCCTCATCACCCGCCGCCCATAGTCCACATAATTGCGATATTGCGCCTCCGGTGACGATTTCACGCTCTCATCATGAAAAACCACCGCCATGTGCGGCTCAATCGCTATCCCCCCGTCATAACCCGTCCACAGCAGGTCCTTTAATATCCGCCGCACCTGCCCGTCCCCCTCGCCCGGAAATCGATACTCCTCCGCCTGCTTCGCCGCCGACCACACCGCGTCCTTCACGTGCACGTGCACGATATGTTCCCGCACGTGCGTGTAAAATACCCACGGGTCCTGCCGCGACCACGGCTTCGGTCCGCTTCGGTCCGCGATGAACACCGGATTGCCCGTGTCAAACACCAGCTTCAGCCCCGGCACATTCTCCAGCATCTTCAACGTAAACTGCCACCCCATCCCGCCGTAATTCATGCAATTCTCATGCACCGGCCGGATGCCCGCGTCCAGGAACAGCTTCGTGATCTCCCGCAGCCGCCGGAACCGTTCCTCCTCCATCTGGTCTTCCCCGTCCCGCACCGCAAAACTCATGATCCTCACCATCGTCGTCCCCAGCCGCTGCATCCGCGGAATCGCCCGCCGCGCCTCCGCCAGCGACGACTCGCCCGGCTCGTCAATCCTCTTCCCCCAATTCCCGATCGCCGAAGCAAACCCGCTCACCCTCACACCCGCCGCGTTCACCTTCTCCACCAGGATGTCAAACGCCTCGTCCGGGATGTCATGGATGTTCCCCGCCGGAAAACCCGGCACCTCCACCGACCGCGCCTCAAGGTCCCGCCAGCCCAGTTCCTTCGTCGCCCGGATCTGGACATCAATCGATGCCCCCGACTCGTCACCTAGTCCAGTCAGATACATTTCCCTATGACTCTAATCCGCCCCGCGCCGGCATCAAACACAGAATATTCGCGCCGAACGTGCGTAAAAAAACCGGCGGCCCCTTCGGACCGCCGGTTGTCCAC
>Ga0207029_10088_pt1 | contig 24310 bp, 19 predicted proteins | sample Alteio_BWMinCont_39_FD_153282 | JGI IMG/M metagenome (GOLD analysis project Ga0207029, IMG submission 153282) | Enriched cells from forest soil in Barre Woods Harvard Forest LTER site, Petersham, Massachusetts, United States -... | ecosystem: Environmental > Terrestrial > Soil > Temperate forest >...
ATCCGCCGTGTCGTGCACGGATTTCTCCAGAAGAAGCGCGAGAAGGAGCCCGACCCGGTTGAGCCGGAGCCGCCCCAAGCCGGTGCTGATGCGGATTCTGGTGCTGCGGGCGAATCTACGGGGGCGGCGCCGGTGCGCGTCGGCGTTCTGCTCTCGGTTGAAACCTCTTCCGAACCTCCCGATCGCATGGAGGCTATACGCAAGATTGCCGAAGCGGCGGCATTTCTGCGGCGGCGCGAACCTCGCAGCCCCGCTTCCTACTTGATGCTGCGCGGCTTGCGTTGGGGGGAGTTGCGCGCCGCCGTGGAACGCTCCGACCCCACTCAGTTCGAAGCCCCGCCCACCGAGCTTCGCAGACACTTGAAGCGTCTGGCCCTCGACAATAAGCCGGAGGCGTTGTTGGACGCCGCCGAAGGTGCGATGACGCTTCCTTGTAGCCGAGCCTGGCTGGATTTGCAGCGTTTCGTAGTGGAAGCTTGTGATGCTCTCGGCAGCGACTATGAAGCAATCGCCCGGGCGATTCGCTCGGAATTGAAGGCGCTCATCACCGACTTCCCTCAATTGCTCGATGCCACCCTAATGGACGAGACGCCGGCAGCCAATGCGGAGACCCGAGCATGGCTGAAGAACCTAACCCAGCAAGTTTTGCCTCAGGATCCGGCGAGTGAGCCTTCAACCGGCACTTTAGGTTCCAACGGATTTGCCTCGGGATGGCCCGGGCAACCTGCGGATGTCTATGCGACGGCCTTGCAGGCCCTGCGAGATGGACAAGAGCGGAAGGCTTTCGAAATCCTGCAACAGGACATTGGGCGCGTGCGTTCGGGACGAGAACGATTCCGTCGCAAGATGCAACTGGTGGAAATGTGTGTCTCGACCAACAAACAGAATGTTGCCCAGCCGATTCTCGATGACTTGGCAGCGGCGATCGAAACTCACAAACTTGACGACTGGGAGGATCCGGGGATGGTGGCCGGCGCGCTGGCGACCATCATGAAACTCAGCCAGCGAATGCAAGCGGACAAGGCCCAGCAACAAAAGGTCTTCGAGCGAATCTGCCGGCTTGATCCCGCGCAGGCGATTGGGGACGGGAAGTAGGCTATGGCCAAGCGCGATTCAAGCGGTCCCGTCACCCTGTCCGTGCTCGACCGTCTGATCGACAGAGACCCGAAGCAAAGCGCAGAGGTACCTCTGACCCGTGCGCAGTCCTTGCGCGAACTCAAGGCGGCGTTTAAGCGCGACCTCGAATGGCTTCTCAATACCCGGCGAACCATCGAGCCCGCGCCCGACTCCGCTCGCGAGACGGTACGCTCGGTCTACCAATACGGCTTTCCGGATATAACGTCAAAGTCACTGCTTTCCGACCGGGATCAGGCCGACCTGGTGCGAGAGATGGAATCCGCGATCGCCGTCTTTGAGCCCAGGTTGAAGCATCCCAGAGTCCGAATGGAACGCGTGGAAAGTGGCTACCGCGCCCTTCGATTCGTGATAGAGGGGTTGCTTTGGATGGATCCTGCGCCGGAGCCGGTCCGCTTTGATACCGTGCTCGAACTGGGGAAAGGCGCGTACGAGGTCAAGGGGGAAGACCGTGCGCAATGAGCTCAGAAACTATTACGAAAGCGAGCTCACGTTTCTGCGCCAGGCTGGGGCGGAATTCGCAGACAAGTATCCCAAGATCGCCTCCCGCCTGCTGCTCGAACCGGACCGTTGCGAGGACCCTCATGTCGAGCGGATGATCGAGTCTTTCGCGTTGCTTGCGGCCCGGGTGCATTTGCGCATCGACGATGATTTTCCCCAGATCACGGAGGCGTTGCTCAACATCCTTTACCCGCACTACCTCTGTCCCATCCCTTCCATGTCCGTCGCCGAGTTTCACACGGACCCCGAGCGCGGGAAGTTGACCAGCGGCTTACAGGTTCCCAAAGGAACTGTGCTCTATTCTCGGCCTGTCGAAGGGGTCCCCTGCAAGTTCCGAACTTGCTACAACACTACGCTGTGGCCTTTGAAGATTTCGCAGGCTCAGTGGTTGACGCCAGATCGCCTCAGCCCCACGCTGCGGTCTTCCGAGGCCGCCGTGCTGCGGGTCACGATCGAGTGTTTCCCGGATATCACTTTAGATAAGCTCGCAGTGGATAGTCTGGCTTTCTACCTAAGCGGGGAAGGTGCGGTCGTCCACGCTCTCTATGAACTGCTTTGCAGAAACTGCACTCGCATTGTCGTTCGCGAACCTGGAAGTCCTAAGACGCAAGGGATCGAGCTGCCCGCGCGAAATCTGCGTCCCATGGGTTTCGGAGAAGACGAGGACGTGCTGCCGTATCCACGGCGTTCCTTCGTTGGATACCGCTTGCTCCAGGAGTATTTTGCCTTTCCGGAGAAGTTTCTCTTCGTCAGCCTGAACGGTTTATCCCAGCTGCAAGGGACCGGATTCAAGTCCAAAGCTGAGATCCTGTTTCTGATTGCACCCTTTGAGCAGGACGGTCGCCATCAGCGCCTCGAGGTGGCAGTCGATGCCAAGACTCTGCGCCTGGGATGTACCCCGATCATTAACTTGTTTTCCCAGACCGCCGAACCCGTCCTTGTCGACCAGACTCGACACCAATATCCGGTCGTACCCGATGCGCGTCGGCGTCAGACCATGGAAGTCTACTCGGTCGATGAGGTTGTGAGTACCGACCCGGAGTCCCATGAGACGGTTACATACCAGCCCTTATATGCCCAACGACATGCCGTTCAAGACTCGAGCCCCGCTTACTGGTACATTACCCGTCTTCCTTCCAACCGCAAGGGTGACGAGGGGACTGATGTCTTTGTGTCTCTGGTCAACATCTCGGCGACCCCGATGGAGCTCGACTACGATACCGTTACGGTGCGGTGTACGTGCACCAATCGTGACCTCGTGACCCGCCTCCCTTTCGGCAGCGAAAACGGGGATTTTGAAATGGCAGGCGCGGCCGCGATCAAGAAAATTGTCGCTGTGCGCAAACCCAGCGCCACACTGCGTCCACCCTTGGACGGCAAAACCCTGTGGTGTTTGGTTTCGCACATGTCGCTGAACTATCTTTCACTGGTCGACGAAGGCAAATCGGCATTGCAGAAGATTCTCGATCTTTATGATTTTTCCGATTCGCCCGACGTCAAGAAGCAAATTGGCGGAATTACGACCGTGAATTCCCGGCGGCACTTCGCGCGGGTGATCTCTGAACACGGTGTTAGCTTTGCGCTGGGAACACGAGTGGAGATGGAGTTTGACGAGGAGCAGTTCAGCGGCGGCGGGGCCTACTTGTTTGCCAGCGTCCTTGAAAAGTTCTTCGGTCTTTATGCGTCCATGAACAGTTTCAGCCAACTGGTAGCGCGAAGCCGCCAGCGAAAGGAGCCCTTGGGCGAGTGGCCTCCGAGAGCCGGACAGTCAATCCTGACTTAACCCAATCCGTCGTCGGCGACAAGCTTCGTCAAGAGCCGTTCCGCTTCGATTTTTTTCAGGCGGTGCGTTTGCTCGAGAAGCTGCTTCCGGAACGGACGCCGGTCGGCAGGTTCGCGCACCCCGCCAGCGAAGTCGCGCGGTTTGGGGTGCACAATTCGCTGGCATTCCCAGCCAGCCAGATTCAGGCGATGGACTGTCCCGAGAATGGGCCGCCCAAATTGACGGTAAATTTCATGGGCCTCACTGGGCCTGAGGGTGTGCTGCCCAACCCGTACACGACCCTGATCATCGAGAGGCTGCGCGCCTCCGACGGGTCGCTTCGAGACTTTCTAGACATTTTCAACCACCGCGTCATCTCCCTTTTCTATCGGGCCTGGAGGAAGTACCGATTCGATGTGGCCTGCGAGCGGGGTGAACGAGATCGCTTCTCCCAACACCTTCTCAGCCTGGTGGGACTTGGTACGGGTGGCTTGCAGGATCGTCAGGCTGTCTCGGATGACAGCCTTGTCTTTTACGCCGGTCTTTTGGCGCAGCGGCCCCGTTCAGCCCAAGCCCTGACCCAGATTCTTGGCGACTACTTTGATGTGCCGGTGAAAATCGAGCAATTTTCGGGAGGGTGGTACCGTCTGGAGCCAGAGACGCGATGTTGCTTTTCCGAAGGCAACAGCGATAGCGAATGCTTAGGTTTTGGAGCCGTGCTCGGCGATGAAGTCTGGAACCCGCAGTCCAAGTTACGGGTCATTCTCGGGCCACTGAGTCTCGAAAAATACCAGGAATTTCTTCCCGACGGCTCATGCTGGGAGCAATTACGTTCATGGGTGAAGTTCTTTTCAAACGCGGAATTGGAATTCGAAGTCAAGCTGATCTTGGAGCGCCAGCAAGTTCCGGCCTGTGAATTAGGAGCGGGTGAGGAGTCTGGACCAAGACTGGGTTGGGTTTCATGGTTAAAGTCTGCGCCCCTTGGACGAGATCCCGATGATACCGTCCTCGCGGTGTAGGTAGATCAAGGAGGATAAACGTGAACCTGAAGGCTTTGATCGGCAAACTCAACGACTCGACTCGCGGCGCGATGGAGGCGGCAGCTGGGCTCTGCTTGTCACGATCTCATTACGATATCGAGGTCGAACATTACCTGACCAAGCTGCTCGACTCCTCGGATAACGATGCGGCTGCGATTTTCAAACACTTTGAGGTCGACGTGTCAAGATTCTCAGGGGAGCTCGCTCGGGCGCTCGATCGATTGAAGTCTGGCAATGCCCGCACCCCGGCTCTCAGTCCAACGCTTATCAAGATGATGACTGAAGCCTGGACCCTTGGATCGATTGACTATGGCGCTGGGCAGGTTCGCACCGGCTTTACTATTCTGGCCCTGGCAACGAATGGCGAACTCCTACGTCTGATGCGTGACATCAGTCGCGAATTTCAGAAAGTCCAGGCCGACGCACTTGGAAAAGACTTTTTCTCGATTGTGGCAAGTTCAAACGAAGAGGCGGAAGCGCCTGCCCCTGTCGGAGCCGGCGCTCCGTCGAGTGGAACACGAGTCGGCGGTAAGACCCCGAACCTGGACCAGTTCACTGTTAACCTCACGGAGAAGGCCAAAGCCGGGAAAGTCGATCCTGTGTTGGGACGCGATGTCGAAATCCGGCAGATCGTCGATATTCTCATGAGACGCCGGCAGAATAATCCGATCCTGACCGGCGAAGCTGGCGTGGGCAAGACAGCTGTGGTGGAAGGGTTTGCGTTGCGCGTTGCGGCGGGAGACGTGCCCCCGCCTCTTCGGAACGTTACCGTGCGAACCTTGGACTTGGCGCTGCTGCAGGCAGGAGCGGGAATCAAGGGCGAATTCGAGAACCGCCTCAAGGGGTTGATCGAGGAAGTCAAAGCCTCGCCAACGCCGATTATCCTATTCATCGACGAGGCGCACACCATGATCGGCGCCGGGGGACAGGCAGGTCAGGGTGACGCGGCTAACTTGCTGAAGCCGGCGTTAGCGCGCGGCGAGTTGCGGACCATCGCGGCGACTACATGGTCTGAGTACAAGAAATACTTCGAGAAAGATCCTGCACTGGCGCGCCGTTTTCAGGTTGTGAAAGTCGAAGAACCCATCGAGACCCAGTGCATGACCATGCTCCGCGGCATCGTGCCTTCTCTCGAGCAACACCACAAAGTTCGCATTCTCGATGAGGGACTGACTGCGGCCGTGCATCTATCACACCGCTACCTAGCGGGACGCCAGCTTCCTGATAAGGCTGTCAGTGTCTTGGACACGGCCTGCGCGCGCCTAGCTCTTGGTCAAAGCGCCACCCCGCCGGCCATTGAAGACCGAGTCCGGCAAATTGACGACCTCGCCGTTCAGGAACGCATTTTGGAACGCGAAGCAGCTGTCGGTTCCGACCATCGCGAAAGGCTCGCGCATATTGCCGAAAAGAGAGCCGAAATCACGACCGGCTTGACTGATTTGCGAGCTCGATTTGATAAGGAACGGGCGTTGGTAACCAGGATTCGTGACCTGCGCGCACAGCTCGAAGGAGCCGTAACGTCTCAGACCGGATCCGCCGACTCGCGGGGTAGTGGGGCTGGTGGGGGCGGGGCGGATGCCTCAAACCCGGTCGCAACAGTAAATGATGGATTGAGCGCGTCGGCTTCCGGTGCGGCCACTGTCACTGCGGAGGCACCGAAATCGCTTGATCGCGGCGCCGCGCGCGCCGAGCTTGCCCAAGCGGAGGCGGACCTCGCCGCCCTGCAGGGCGAGACGCCGATGATCCGGGTCGCCGTCGACGCCCAGATCATCGGCGAAGTCGTCGCTGCCTGGACCGGAATTCCTGTCGGAAAAATGATGAGAAATGAGATTTCAACGGTCCTCGCTCTGCCTTCATTTCTAGGCCAACGGGTGATCGGGCAGATGCATGCGCTCGAGACGATCGGCGAGCGAATCTCCACCTCACGGGCCCGACTCGATGATCCGAACAAGCCCATTGGCATCTTCATGTTGGTTGGTCCCAGCGGCGTCGGGAAGACCGAAACAGCACTGGCCCTTTCGGATCTCCTCTACGGTGGCGAGCGCAACCTAATCACCATCAACATGTCGGAGTTTCAGGAAGCCCACACGGTGTCAACCTTGAAGGGTTCGCCTCCCGGTTACGTCGGCTACGGCGAGGGCGGCGTGCTGACAGAAGCCGTGCGCCGCCGGCCCTATTCTGTGGTGCTGCTGGATGAGGTCGAAAAGGCCCATCCCGACGTGATGGAGCTTTTCTATCAGGTGTTCGACAAGGGAATGATGGAGGACGGCGAGGGCCGCGAGATCGACTTCAAGAACACCATCATCATTCTCACCACGAACGCCGGCACCGATACCATGGCGAAGCTGTGTGCTGACCCGGAAACGATGCCAAGCCCGGAGGGGCTGGTAAAGGCACTGAAGCCAGAGCTGAACAAGATATTCAAGCCCGCGTTTCTGGGCCGGCTGGTGATCATCCCGTATCTTCCGATTCGCGACGAGAACATGAAACAAATCATCAACCTGAAGCTGGGCAAAATTCAGAGGCGCATTCACGAGAATCATAAGATCGATCTCACTTATGACGTCGCGCTGGTGGATGAAGTGGCTCGGCGCTGCACTGAGGTTGAAAGCGGCGCCCGTAACGTGGATAACATCTTGACCAATACACTGCTGCCGGAAATTTCGCGGCAGTTGCTGGGACGCATGGCGGAGGGTGAGCCGATGGAACGTATTCACGTGGGCGTCGGCAGCGACGGAGCATTTGTTTATCAATAGTTTGAACATCAATTAAGAACAGAAAGCGAGGAAGGCCACGCATGCGCCAGAAACTAGCCGGTGCGGATGGCCAGACAGTTGAGCGTGCACCGATGAAAGATCGTTTGACAATTTCGCAAGCAGACGAGGTAGGCGCGCTAGATATTGGTTGCAGAGAGTGAGCCCTTTTGCGGGCTGGTAATTCCCGTTAAGGAAGGACAACTTCGTGCCAGACGAATCGCACAGTCAAAAGCACAGACTGCTCGCGCTTGACACTCCGCTCGGGACAGATGTGCTTCTCCTGCAAGATCTCACTGGGCACGAAGGACTTTCGCGCCTTTTCAGTTATGAGCTGAACCTGCTTGCCTACGATAACCCCTCCATTTCCTTCAAGGATATCGTTGGGCAGAAGGTTACCATTACCATTCAGCTTCCGGGCGGCACCCCTCGGTACATCAACGGCTACGTGAGCCGATTTACGCAGGGCGATACGGACGACCGCCTATTCACCCACTATCGCGCCCAGGTTGTGCCCTGGCTCTGGTTCCTCACCCGCCAGGCCGATTGCCGCATCTTCCAGAACCTGGCCCCGGCTGACATCATCACCCAGGTATTTAATCTTTTCAGCTTCAAGGATTTCCGCAATAGTTTGAAAGCTACTTATCCGAAGCTTGAGTACTGCGTGCAGTATCGCGAGACTTCGTTTAATTTCGTCTCTCGTCTGATGGAGGAGTTCGGCATCTTTTACTATTTCGACCACACGGTTCAAGGAAAGCACACGATGGTGTTGGCGGACCAGTCCAGCGCCCTACCCGCCTGCCCCGGGTCACCCCTCAGCTACGACACGGCCGTCGGCGGCCTGGACGACCCCGAGGTAGTCGGCGACTGGCACGTCGAACAGGAATTACGGACCGGCAAGTACACCGTGACCGATTATAATTTCACCACCCCTTCCACCAGCCTGCTGGCCAACGAGCCCACGGTCGTGGATCTTCCGGCCAGCAAGGACCTAGAGCTCTTTGATTACCCGGGTTTGCACACCACCAAAGATGAAGGCGACACGGTTGCCAAGCTCCGCATGCAGGAGGAGGAAGTCAGTTACATGGTGGCGACCGGGTCTGGGAACTGCCGCGGGCTCACCTCCGGCTGCTCCTTCGAACTTAAGAACCATTACCGGGCCGACCAGAACACCACGTACCTGCTCACTGAGATCCATCACGTGGCCTCAGCGGGCCAAACCTACACCGCGGCAGAAACGGACGCGGAGAGCTACTCAAATAGCTTCACCTGTATTCCATCGTCGGTTGCCTACCATCCTCCTCGCGTCACACCGAAGCCTTTCGTGCAAGGCCCGCAGACTGCGCTGGTGGTCGGCAAGGATGGGGAAGAAATCTGGGTCGACAAGTACGGCCGCGTAATCGTGCAATTCTATTGGGACCGCCTGGGTCAGAAGAATGAGAACAGTTCCTGCTGGATTCGGGTCTCTCAGCCTTGGGCGGGAGGAAACTGGGGCTCGATCTGGATTCCACGTATCGGCCAAGAAGTGATTGTTAGCTTCGAGGAGGGTGATCCCGACCGGCCTCTCGTCACCGGCCGCGTCTACAACGCCGGTCAAATGCCTCCGTATACCTTGCCCGACTACCAGACTCGAAGCACGTTTATGTCCCGCAGTTCGAAAGGCGGCGGTGCGGCGAACTATAACGAGCTTCGGTTCGAGGACAAGATGGGCGACGAGCAGGTATTCATAAATGCTGAAAAAGACATGGACCTGCGCGTCGAAAACGATTCGCGGGAGTTTATCGGCGCCAACCGACATTTGATCGTGACCACCAACCAGCAGGAGGAAATCCAGGCCGACAAGCACTTGCATGTGCAGGGAAATCATTTTGAGAAGATCGACGGAAACATGTCGCTGAATGTTGGCGGGAATCAGATGGAGAGTGTGACCGGCAACCTGTCTGTCGCCGTGACGGGCAATCACAGCGAGAGTGTAACTGGCAACGCCTCATTGAGCGTCACCGGGAATCAGGACGAAAAATCCATGGCATATGCCATGAAAACCAACACGACCATTCATCTCAACGCGGGTATGAGCGCGGTGATTGAAGCTGGAGTAGACCTCACACTTAAGGTTGGGGGAAATTTTATTGATATTAACCCCGCAGGAGTGTTCATCACCGGAACCATGGTATTCATTAACAGCGGTGGCTCCGCCGGAAGCGCTCCGGACGCGAGTCCGCAATCGCCCGACTCACCCACCGACCCGAAGGTGCCGGACACCGCTGACGATGGCAGCAAGGGGACCAAGCTGAAGTAGAAAGAATGACGATCCACGATACGCCAGTCAGGGCAATCAGGCCAACCGACAGGTCTCATAGTCACGAAGGACCGCGTCGCTTGAACCGCCCGCCCACCACGGTCCGATATCAAACCAACCCAGCGGTGCGCAATAGTTACGCGGCGTCGATTCAGTCCGCGTCGGGAACGCCGCCTCGCCCGGCGGTTGCATCCGCACGCGGCTTTGCTAAAATGCGCGGCAGGCCAACCGGCTGCTAGAGGTATCCAGATGGCAATGCAAGTCTGCATGGGTGCGTCGATGATGTGCACTTTCGGCGTGGCGCCTAGTTCGCTCGTGGTGTTGCCAACGAACCGAGTGATGACCAGCGAAGTGCCGGACGCCAACATCATGGATCACATCCCGATGCTAAACATCATGCCCTTCGGCATGTGCATGTCCCCGGCGAACCCTGAGGTGGCTGCCGCAACGGCCGCAGCCATGGGCGTGCTTACTCCGATGCCCTGTATACCCGCCACGCCAGCTCCGTGGGTTCCAGGCGCTCCAACCGTACTGCTGGGCAACATGCCCACGCTGGACAATACCTCGCAGTTGATGTGCATTTGGGGCGGAGTCATTACGTTCGTCACGCCGGGCGAGTTTACGGTCCAAGTGCCGTAGCGCGGCGTCCGTCTGAAAACCGGACCAACCAAGTTTGCGTGGTGGATGCGGGCGGATTTCGTCGATCTTGTGAGCACAATCATGCTCCGGTCGCTTCCGAAACCCACGAAGAACGAATAAGATAGCTTGGGGGGCTGCACGAGTGGCGGTAATTCTCGAAGTCAAAGCGGGACCATTCGCGGGGAAACGCGTCGTAGTCACGCTCGGGCAGGCGGTTTCAGTTGGCCGAACGAACCGGGCTAGTTGTCCTGTCCCCGATGAATTCATGTCCAGTCTGCACTTTGCCGTCGAGTGCAGTGCTCAGAGATCCCGAGTCATCGACCAGAAAAGCGCCAATGGAACGTTCCTGAACGGTGCCAAGATCGCGGAAGCCATGCTCTCGAGCGGCGATCAAATTCGGGCCGGCCAGACCATCTTCGCTGTTCGTCTAATTGCCGATGACAAACTGCCCGACGAACAGCGGGTTGTGCCCGCTCCTCCACCGGTTTCGCCGGTGCCGATTGCCCCGCGCCCGCGTCCCGTGGATGCTTCCCGTGATTCCGGTGTGGACACGACCGCGAAACTGGCAGGTGCCGCTCCTGCCCCCCAAGTTCCTGTCGGCGTTCCTCATCCTTCGCCGAAACCAGCGATGCCCGTTCCACCTCGGCCCGCCCTGCGCCCTCCCGAACCGCCGCAGCGGCCATCCGGCGCGCCGGGCAAATCTCCCCTCCTGAGAATCGGTACTTGGGCGTTTTTCGCCGTGCCGGACGGTTGGGAGGTCAAGGATGAGTCCGCAATTCAGCGCACTGCGAAAGACAAGTTCCCTAGTACGGTAACGGCCACCGAGGAAATGCTGGGCGAGGGGACGCAACTCCAGCCGTATGTGGAGTCGCAAATCTCGATGCTGCGCCAGTATCTCCGAGATGCGAGTATCGAGGCTGTGTTGTCGCCGGCTATTTCGGGTGCTGAGGAGAAGACCTCGTTCGACGTGCGATACCCCACAAAGGACGGTCAGGTCCTTATCTACCGCAGAGTCTATGCCCGCACCGGCAAGATCGTCGGCACGATCACGCTCACTGCCCTGGAACACGATTTAGAGCAGATCCGCCCCGCGTTCGATGCCATCCTCGCTGGAGTGCGATTCCAAAGCGACAAAGACGCCTAAGAAGCTCGCAATTCTCAAGGGCTAAGTGTGCCACGAAGAGCGCTGAGCGCGCTAGAGAAACGCCGAACTGAAGGGCTGCGGCGACAACCAACGAGCGAAAGACGACTACTTCTCGGCTTACCACCACTATTGACTGGCGATTCGGCTATGGCGCATTACTTCGCTTTCGAGTCCGCACCGAAGGAGGGCAGGGCAATGTTGTTGTAATAGAAAATGGCCTCCGACGGGATGCAGAACTGATCTTCTGATTCCTGGTTTGGAATCCACCGCAACCTGGACGTCACGAGTGTGAAAGGCTTCACATAGAGCTTCGGGTCGTCGATCGTGACGGTCACCTCGATGTGGTTATGGTCTACGCGAGTGTAGCGCTCTTGAACGTGTGCATCCACGCTATGAGGATGGCCAGTGGTATCGACCCAGCTTTGGTCATTGCTCCCAGTCGTATCGATCACCAGCGTGTAATCCCCATCCCAGTGGCCGACCGAATATCCGTACCAGCGTGACGCGGGTCCGCCTTTTCCGTCGATATTCTTGGGAAGTTCGCGCCCGTCCATCCAGACGTCCCGCCAGATCTTCTGGTACTGGTGCAGCAGGACGATCTTGCCCGGCATGGTAGCAAACGCCAGTCCTCTGGTTTCGAAAACCAGATCGCGCGGAAACCCTAGCGGATCACAGGTATTCAGTGGATCGTTGGAGGCTGCTGTGCCGAACTTGTTTTCGGGCTTATTGAGACCGAAGAGCTTCTGCCCCAGGGACGTCATCGGAGGTATCTCTCCTGCTTTGGGCACTACTGGCCCCGCCCATGCCCCGCTCAGATCCTGCTTGGGAGCGGGCCCGCCGCTGCTGGGGTCTTCAGCTTCCAATTTGCTATACAAGGTGTTATTCAGGGCGTTGCCCGCTTGGGCCATCGCGACCGATGAAGCGGCTAGCATGGCCAACAGAGTGATAAGCAATCCGGCGAACGGACGTCGCATTTCAGCAATCCTCCTCTGACCTGGTCCGAGGGTCTCGATCTTCTCGCACCTTCGGAAGCGGCGAGGATTATATGCCAACTGGACTTGAGGCGCTTGCATCAAGAAGGGATGAGTCGCCGCAAGTTCGCGGCGGACCACGACCTCCAGGGGCCCCGGAAGGCACGGCAGACAGGCGGCCGCCAAGAGTACATTGGATCATTGCGTGCGGACGCAGCCGCGTGTATAGTGTCGTCCGGTCGCGCCGGTGAAACGGAGCTTTCCATTCAAGGTGCGCGACCGAATAACGGGCCGGATGAGAGCGCGCAGGCCGCGACTGATCCCGCTCGCAGGATGGCTCTACACTCTTCGCGGAGAGTAGGAAACGGAGGCGACATGAAGCTCGGACCAAGGCGAGCGATCCGTTGTGTCGTGGGAACGGTGATCGCAGGTCTTTTGGGCATTGGGTTGGCGTACGGCCAGGCTGGCCAAGCGGGGGCGGGGCAGAAGCCCCAGATGTCGGAAGAGGCCTTCAAAAACATCCAAGTGCTCCGCGGGATTCCCGTGAAGGAATTCATGGAGACGATGGGCTTCTTCGCCTCGTCCCTGAGTTTGAATTGCACGGATTGCCACGGCGAGGCGAGCGCTAGTGACTGGGCGAACTATGCCATCGACACACCAATGAAGCAGACGGCACGCCGGATGGTGGTGATGATGAACGCCATCAACAAAGCCGACTTCGGGGGTGCGCGCATGGTGACCTGTTACACCTGCCATCGCAACAGCGAACGCCCGAAAGTCATTCCGAGTCTGGCCGCGCAGTACGCCGTTCCGATCGCGGACGATCCGGATGAGGTGGAAGTTATTGCGGGGGTTCGGCAGACGTCCACCGTGGATCAAATCCTGAACAAGTACATCCAGGCAGTCGGCGGGGCGCAGGCACTCGCAAAGCTCACCAGCTTCACCGCCAAGGGGACTTACTCAGGGTTCGACTCAGATTTTTCGAAGGTCTCGGTCGATGTATTCGCCAAGTCGCCGGATCAGCGCGCCACGGTCGTTCATCAAGCCAATGCAGACGCCACCTCGACCTACGACGGTCATGAGGCTTGGCTCGCTTCACCATTGACGCTCGCGCCGGTGCCGTTGATGCCGCTGGTCGGAGAGGATCTGGAGGGCGCCAGGCTGGATGCGATGCTGTCGTTCCCAGGTCAGATCAAACAGACACTGAGCAACTGGCACGTGGGCTTCCCGGCCACCACTGTCGACGACCACCCCGTTGACGTCATTGAGGGGGCGACCCCGAGTGGTGCCCTCATAAAACTCTACTTTGACAAGCAATCGGGGCTGCTGGTGCGTCAGGTGCGCTACACCCACACGGCGATCGGCGTCGTTCCCACACACGTCGAATACTCGGATTACCGCCTAGTGGCCGGCGTCAAGGTGCCATTCAAGTGGACGGTGACCTGGGTCGATGGGCAGTCCACCTTTGAAATGACTCAAGTGACGCCAAACGCCCCGGTCGATGCGGCGAAATTTGCCAAACCGGGCCCGCCAGTAACGAAGGCTCCAGCGCGGTAGACTTTGCACAACTCGCGGCGCCGCCATAGAGCGACGCCGCGAGGCTGTGCCGCTTAGCAGTTCTCACCGCATGTTCGGTTTCTGAACATTCGCGATCAACCGCACGAAACACTGAACGCTCTCTTCTGGCAGCCCTCCCAAAAAACAACTGGATTGGCCTGGCGGGTTTCACGTCTGCGCTTTGAAGGTCGTGTTCGCTCCGTGGATGGTTGGGCCGGGAACGGCCCGGTGAGCGCGCGGGCCTTCCTGTTCACCTTGAGTCCGAAGAGGCCAATTCGCGGCATCCAGCAGATCGCAACTGCCGTGGATTTAGGCCCAGCCTAGGCATGTCGTGGACGACACCGGTTCGGAGCAAGTAGCCAGGAGAGCTGGATTCCGCTGCCGCGGCTGCTGATCGAAGTGACGTGATCCGCCTATCGATTTGATCTTGTTGATCTTGCATACCGACAAGGCTAGCAACGGCTCTCCTTCCGTTGAGTGACCGCAGAGCATAAGCTAGCAATAGCCTGCCAATATGCTGAACGCCCGCGCCATCCGCTATTTTTCTGGATATCTACTGCGGTGGGGTATCCAGGCGGAGGCGCCGCGTTTCATGCAAGCCACGGCGACCTCTGCGCTGGACTGCTCTCACTTCCCGCGTTCTTTGACGCCTTTCCCGAGCGTATGAATTCTAAAGACTACACCGCGGCCAGTGACATACAGGTAGCTCATATCGGGGCCACCAAAGCCGCAGTTTTGAGGCGGCATATCGTAAGGAGCGTCGATGTTCCCGAGGTGCTCGCCCTTCGAGTTGAATATTTGGACTCCCGCCGGCGTTGTAGAGAAAGTGTGGCCTTCCCGGTCGATGCACAGGCCGTCCGCTCCGCTAACCAGTCCATGGTCTGTCGTCTGCTTGGTGTCAAACGTGGCGAAGTTCCTGCGATTCTTCAGGGTTCCGTCGGACTGGACGTCATAGGCGACCAGATTAGCGCTATCCCAATCGTTGACGTAGAGAACCTTGTCATTCGCGCTGAGCGTAATGCCGTTCGGCCGGTTGATATCGGTCGCGACCCGGGTTACTTTCTTCGTGTTCGGAGCGATGTAGTAGACCGCCTGCGGCAGGTCATCCGGTGATCGCTTTGCGTCGACTTGGTAGCAGTCGGTGAAATAGATGCCACCCTTCTTGTCGGCAACCAGATCGTTGGGCCGGATGTAAGGTTTTCCTTCGAAGCTGTCGGTCAGCACCTCTTCGCTGCCTTTGGGATAGACCACGCTCACCTTTTTCGAGTATTGCGCCGCAATCACACGGCCTTTCGGGTCGATCGTCAAGCCCGCCCCTTGCTCAGAGTTCTCCACCAGGGTGGTCATGTTGCCGTCCGGGTCGATTTTGACGACCCCGCCGTTCGCCGACACCAGGACGCTGCCGTCGGACATACCCATCCCTGCGTCGCTGCCACGCAAGCCAAACTTGACGATTTCGATTTTTGTGCCGGCCTTAACTACACCGGGAATTTCAGGTGTCACCTTGTCCATCGCCGGCGGCGCCGCCTGTTGTTGACCTCGCCCCTGTCCCTGTCCTTGACCTTGCCCCTGACCTTGGCCTCGTCCTTGCCCTTGGCCACGCCCCTGGCCCTGGCCTTGATCCTGAGCAAAAATCGTCATGCACGAAAGAGCAAACAACCCTACAAAGAGAGCCACTTTCGATTTCATCCTACCGCCTCCTCTGCTAAGCCTTTATCGCTATGTCTTAGCCGGAATTTCTTTTTCGGCCCGTAACGGTCCCGCATTATACACACATGGATGGGACGAGCGTATCTTTAATGTTGACGGTGACCGGCGTGGCAGGTAGGCCGAGCCCGTTGTCGAAGCCCCTTGCCATCACCGCGCGCATCGCGTCGCTCGTGCAATAGCGGAAACGTGATCTGGGCACTGACAATCAGCAATTCTCGGCTTCTGCGTAGATCTGCCGTTGTCACTGACGGTTCCGAGACCATTTCCGTATTTCGGTGAATTTGATATGCTCCACCGCCAATACTGGTGGTTCCAAGAGACTCGGAATCCAAGGGAAGAGAGGATCATCCATGCGCTACTCACTCGTTGGTCCTGGGAGGATCGCCGCAGTGCTTGGGTTGGCGTTTGCCGCCACGTTGCTCGCGCACGCTCAAGGTGGGGCACAAAATGCGGAGGGGAAAACGGCCGAGCAAGTCTACAAGAACATCCAGGCTCTTAAGGGCACTCCTGCCGGTGATCTGATTCAATCGATGCATCTGATCCGGGCCGCGCTCGGTGTCGACTGTGAATTCTGCCACGAGGAGCAGGATCGTTCGGTAGACACCAAGCCACAAAAGCAGATGGCACGCAAGATGATCGTGATGATGAATTCGATCAATCAAGCGAACTTTGGAGCACAGCAGATGGTGACTTGTTACACCTGCCATCGAGGAAGCCCCGAGCCTAGCAACGTGCCGCTTCTGCCCGCTGGGGAACCGCAGGAAGAAAGCAACGTCGCCTTGCCGTCGGCCGACCAGATCGTGACTAAGTACGTCGAAGCGCTTGGCGGCGAGCAAGCCATCCGCAAGGTCACGAGTCGCGTGATCACCGCGACTCAATACATTCCCACGGGCCCCGGTGGTGCCGTGCCCGTGCCGGCCACAATCGAGCGGGACCAGAAGGCGCCCAACTTGGTCCTTAACGTCTATCACACCGCCGCCTACACCATTTCGGACGGCTTCGACGGTACGACGGCCTGGTCGCAAGACCTGAGAGGACGAGTGACGGAACCAGTCAAGATTGATCAGGCGCGCGCCCAGCGGGACGCGGATTTGTATCTGCCCCTCGACTTGAAGCAGCAATACCCCAAAATGGAGGTGCGCGGCGTCGAGCGAGTGGATGGTCGCGACGCGTACGTGGTTATTGGCACTCCGCAAGGCGACACTCCTGAGCGGCTCTACTTCGATACACAGACCGGTTTGCTGCTGCGGAAGTGGGCCGTCCTGCCGACACCCGTGGGGAACAGTCCATCGGAGGTGAGCCATGGAGACTATCGGGACACAGGTAGCGGCGTAAAGTTCCCGTATCTGATCACCCTGTATCCGGCCAACGCCCGGTCGGAATTAGCCACCACGGCGACGATTCGCGTTACCAAGGTCCAGGATAACGCGCCGATCGATGCCTCCAAATTCGCGAAGCCGGAATCGAAGCCAGCCGCAGCCCAGTAGCTGGCAGCGAAACCAATTTCACCGGCCGCATCGCTGAGCGATCGGCGTACCACCGTCGGGCGGCACGGCGTTTTTACGAGTGTGGCAAACTCGTAAGGGTTCTTCGCAAGGTTGTTGGATGCCGCCAGAGCGCACCTCCCGTTTCTCTGCGCAACCGGCTCCCCTATGTACCCGTCGATGCCGCTGCTCTGCTTGGAGTTGCGAGAGTTCGTGAAGACCTCTACCTCATTCTTCCGCCACGCCGACATATCGAGGCTGGGAAGACTGCCAGCGCGTTAGACCGCCCGTCACCCTTGGTGACGGAAGCCGCGCAGCAGGATTTGCGCAATGCGATGGCCCTGTGTATATTGTCGTCCGGCTGAATGCGGGCGAATTTCGACTAGCGGCGCGATTGCTACACATAGTTCGCGGCCAGCAATAAAAGGGGGGCAACATGAGGTTCGGATCAACGCGAATGATCCGTTGTTCGATGGGGGCGATGATTGTTTGTTTGCTGGGGATTGCTTTGGCCCACGGCCAAGCGGGTCAGGCCGGAGCAGCACAGAAGCCGTTGATGGCGGAAGATGCCTTCAAGAACGTCCAAGTGCTCCGTGGAATTCCCGTGAAGGAATTTATGGAGACGATGGGCTTCTTCGCCGCCTCATTGAACATGAACTGCATTAGTTGCCACATCGAGGAAAGCGGCGGCAGTTGGGCAAGGTATGCTGATGACACCCCGCTGAAGCAGACGGCGCGCAGAATGGTTCTGATGGTGAACGCCCTCAATAAGGGCAACTTCGCGGGGGCCCGCATGGTAACCTGCTACACCTGTCATCGCGGTAGCCAAATTCCCAAGGTCATCCCGAGTCTCGCCGCGCAGTACGCCGTTCCGACTGCGGAAGATCCGGATGAAGTGCAGGTTGTGCCGGCGCTTCGCCAAGCGGTTACTCCGGATCAGATTCTCGACAAGTACATCCAGGCGCTGGGCGGAGCGCAGCAACTGGCCAAGCTCACCAGCTTCACCGCCAAGGGGACGTACTCAGGATTCGATACGGATTTCATGGAAGCGCCTGTAGACATTCTTGCCAAAGCGCCGGGCATGCGCGCCACGATTGTGCATCTGGACGACGGAGACAGCAACACGACCTACGACGGTCGCGAGGCTTGGTTCGCTGCGCCAGCGTCGCATTCGCCGGTGCCGTTACTCCCGCTGGTCGGGGGGGATCTGGAAGGCGCGAAGGTGGATGCGCAATTGGCTTTTCCTGGGCAGATCAAGCAAGAACTGAGCAGTTGGCGCACTGGTTTTCCGGACGTAACCATAGGCGATCGAGACGCGCAGGTCGTCGAGGGAACGACGTCCACCGGGGCTCGCATAAAGCTCTACTTTGACAAGCAATCGGGGCTGCTGGTGCGGCAGGTGCGCTACACCGACACGGTGATCGGCGTCACTCCCACGCACATCGAGTACTCGGACTACCGCACGGTGGCTGGCGTCAAGTTGCCCTTTACCTGGACGGTCACCTGGGTGGACGGGCAATCGACGATTAAACTGAGTGCGGTGCAGCCGAACGCCGCGGTCGACGCGGCGAAGTTCTCCAAACCGGCGCCCCCAGCACCCAAGTAAACGTAGAGAGTGATCGAATCAGGGAACAAGGGCGTCGGGCGAATCGTCTGCGAGAACGGCAGGCATAGTCTCTCAAATAGTCGGAAGAGGTTAAGACTGGTTGCTGATCGCGACTGGTCGGACGCGCCCACAGATCGCGATAAGGGTTAGGTCTGCGGCTTCCGCGATCACGATTTCAGCGGCGCGGCCGAGTTCGAGGCCGAGGGCGCGTGGCGGCCCGGATCTCCGCCACGATGGCCTTCTCGTCTTCTGGCGTCATGCCGACAAATTCGATGCCGATGCCGACGCCGGGGAGGCAATAGCGAACTTCGCCGCGGGCGCTCACGGAACGATTCGAGCGCGTTAGGCGGAAGCTCAGCTTCAGCACGGCGCCTTCCGGAAATCGTGCCGCCGTGCTGATGAACATGCCCCGCGGGCTGATGTCGGGCTGGCGCAAGGCCAGCACTTCGGTGTCGCCCTCGTAGGTCATGGTCAACTCGCGAAAACTCGAGAGTCGCGACCATTCCCGGGTCGAAGTAATCATAGCCATCCCTTCCGTCAGGCTCATGGTTTCGTCGCTTTCTCCGGCGCCGTCTTTTCAGCCCGCGCGCCGCAATGTCGACAGAACGAAAACGACCCGCCGGTTCGCTGGCCGCAAGCCGGGCAAGACGCCGAGGAGGCTTTTTGGATGGGAACAATACGGGCAACCTCGTCGATGGACGTGACGCCCTGCAGGATCTTATCCAGGGCGTCCTCCTGCATCAACTTCATTCCCGCGCTTTGCACCAGCGCGCGCAGTCGCTCACCCTTCTCCTCCGCGCGCACGGCCTCGCGAATAGCGTCGTCAAAGAGCAAGACTTCGTACACTGCGGTCCGCCCGCGATAGCCGGTGTGGTCGCAGATGTCGCAACCGACTGGCGAGTAGAGGTTTTCCACCGGATCGGCCAAACCAAACGAGGCTAGGCGCTCGGCCATCTCCACCGACACCGGCGTCAAGGCGCGGCATACGCACAGACAGCGCACCAGGCGTTGCGCGACAATCGCTGTCACCGAAGAGGCGATCATAAATCCTGGAATACCTAGGTCCGCGAGCCGCGTCACGGCGGAGAGGCTATCATTCGTGTGCAAAGTCGACAGCACCAGATGGCCGGTCTGTGCCGCCTTCATCGCGATCTCTGCGGTTTCCTTGTCCCGAATCTCCCCGACCATAATGACGTTGGGGTCCTGCCGTAAGATCGAGCGCATGCAGCTTGCGAACGTCAGTCCGGCCTTATTGTTCACGTGTACTTGATTGATCCCTGGCAGTACGTACTCCACCGGGTCTTCTACGGTCACGATGTTGACCGTCGGCTGCCGGAGCAGGTTCAGCGCCGCGTACAACGTAGTGCTCTTGCCTGACCCGGTGGGGCCCGTAACCAACAGCATTCCCTGTGGCAGAGACAGCACCGCGCGCAGCGAGCGTTCCACCTCTTCGGGCATCTTCATTGCAGAGAAGGTCAGGAGCGCGCCGCTGGAATTGAGCAGCCGCATGACCACTTTTTCGCCGTATTGCGTGGGCAGCGTGGAAACGCGGAAGTCGATCTCCTTGCCAGGCATCCGCACTAGGAAACGCCCGTCCTGCGGCGCCCGGCGTTCGGCGATATCCATGTCGGATAGGATCTTGATCCGGGAGATCAGCGCATTCTGAATCGCTCGCGGCTCCCGCCGCAGGTCCCGCAAGACTCCATCGACCCGGATTCGAATGGACAGCCCGTCGGCCTGGGGCTCAATGTGAATATCGCTGGCGCGTTTTTCGTCGGCTGCCTGAATGACCTCCGAGACGATTCTTACAACTGGCGTACGCTTGTGCAGCAACTCGGCCTGAACTTCTTGAATGGCGTCGCGGTTCGCTTGCCGCGAACTCGTGGAAACAAACTCCATGTCCAGCGAGGCCTCGGACTCTTCGGTCGCATCTGGTTCCACAGCGGCCCGGGCTGGCGTCTCCAAGGGGTTCAAACTGCTGCTGGGCCCGTAATACTTCTCGATGGCCGCGAGGATATCTTGACGGAAGCCGAGTCGTGTTGAGACGTTCATTCCGGCCGTAAACCTTATTTCGTCCGCGATCCGGAGATTTTGCGGCTCGGCCATCACCACCACCAGGGTGGACTCCTCCACGGCGAGGGGCAGAACCGTGCATTTCAGCGCCAGAGCTTTCGAGACCAAGCCGAGTGCGAGCGCGCTCGGAGCGGCCACGGCGCCGCAGTCGATGTAGGGTGCTCGCGTGACGTCTGCCAGCGCGGATGCAAGTTGGGCCTTGCTCACCAGGCCGCAGTCCAGCAGCAACTCGCCGAGGTGAATCACCTTGCCTTGCTGATCGGATACCGCCTTGGCCAAGTCCAACTGAGAGATTTGACCTCGCTCACGCAGAATCTCGCCGAGTTTCTTTTTCTTTGTGTTCTTCACGAAAACCTCTGCCTAACGGTCGCCCAGCAACTCTTCCAGCAACTCAGCTCCCTCAATCTCAGTCAGCAATTTCTTCTGCATCAACAGTTCCAACAAACCGCACAGGGCTCTTTGCTCCGGGCTTTGTCGCGCCTTGGCGTCGCCGCCAAGCGCGGGGACGTCGAATACGGGGATGACCTCACCGCGGGCCTCGGCAATCCATTTGTCCAGGATCGAACGCATGTCTGGCGACGTGTCCTTGAATTGCAGCCCCATCCCCATACTCGGCAGTGCGTAGACGACCGTCGCCGTGGTCTTGAATTCCAGATCAGCGTGCCGAATCGATACGATCACTTGGGTCCCGGCGGGAAACACGCTGAGCGTGTCCGCGTAGCACCCGTCGCGGCCAATGTCAGAGATGCGGACGGGCATGCGCGCGCCCGATCGGCGGTCCAGCACTTTGCCCATCGCCGAAAACGCGAATCGCCCCGATCTGCGGCGATCACTCTCGCTGCTCTGAACGTTACCCCCGCCGGTTTCGGGCACCTCCTTCATGCTCATTTCCTCATCCTAAGGTTCCCTGAATTGTTTCGTCCGCTAGGCGCAGCGGTTTCGGACACCCACCGTCGAGCCTTGCCCGTTAGGATCCTTTCGAGGCGCGTTCCATTGCGACACACTACTCGGTCGAGTTGACCCCGATCTGACGATGCACGAATGGGACCAAGCAACTCGCGATGCTAAGTGCTTGCAACCACATGCTTCCTCCGGAAGGTTTAGACCAATATGAAACATCAGCTCATCTGAGAGTTTCATATCGGTAAGGCTCTTCGCGTTGTCTTGTACGACCGCCTCCACCTTCGAGTTGTGCGATTATTCTGGAATCAACGCGTCCGCCCTGGGAGAATCATGCAGTGAAAAGAATCCGGATCAATGTTCAGCGTGCTCGACGAATCGGATCGATTCTGGCTTGCGCGTCCTTCATTGGTTTTCTTCCCTTACGAGCGGCGACGCCCCAGCAAGCGGGTGGTGGCGGCGAGTGCCGCGCGCTGCAAAGCCGTATTCTCGGCCGTTCTGTCGCGTATTGCGTCCTTTTGCCGCGCAGCTATGCGAGCGAGACCAGCCGTCGATATCCGGTCCTTTATTTTCTGCACGGCCTGGGCGACAACGAGCAAATGTTCCTGCGTTCCGGTGGTTTGGATTTGCTCGAGGATCTGCGGACCAACCGAGAGATCGGTGAATTCCTGGTGGTCACGCCAGCGAGCTTCTACGTCAACTCGCACGACAAACGTGTCCGTTACGAGGATTTCTTCCTGCAAGAATTCATGCCCGCGATCGAACGCCGGTACCGCGTTCGCGCGGGGCGCACCTCGCGGGGCATCGCCGGAATTTCCATGGGCGGTTACGGTGCCTTGAGGATGGCATTCGTTCACCCGGAGCTGTTCGGTTCCGTGAGCGCCCACAGCGCGGCGCTGATGGAGAGACTTCCGGAGATCACCGTGCAAGATTCTCCCGGCATGGCCCCTTTGCGGCTCCTGGGAGACGTCTTTGGTTCTCCTCCCGACCGCTCATTTTGGGAACGCAACAATCCCATTGCCCTGGCACGCGCGGCGGACCTCCGTGGCCTGAAGGTCTATTTCGACTGCGGAGCGCAAGATGATTACGGGTTCGACGCCGGCGCCAAGGCCCTCGACCGCGTGCTGTCTTCGCGAGGCATCCAGCACGAATTCCACCTGTACCCGGGAGGCCACAACTGGCCATACTTCGCTTCGCATTTGCCGGCCTCGTTTCGGTTCCAGTCGCGGGCCTTCGGTGCCAGCGTCGCGGGGCCGCCGTCCTCGAACTGAGACAGGCACACGGGTGTCGCGGACGGTAGGTAGCTTTTGCGTCAAATGGGGGGAACGGCTATGAGTTGCGAGCAATTTACCCATGCAATAATGACTTTCAGAGAGGGGGAACCCTGGCATGAGAGTATTCGACAATGTTCAGCCCGCGGACGTTGATCGGCGCGAGCTGCAGCTCACCATCCTTGCCTGCTCCGCCATCGGCGTGCTGGCGATCGGAACGGCGGTGCTCATGTACCCCGTGGTGTTTTCACGGGAGGTGCCCGTCAACAGGTCCATGCGCATCGCCTTCCTGGGCTTTTGCGTATTGTGTGCGCTTCTCGCCGCATACCTCTGGGATTGCCAGAGAACCATTCGCCACTTGCGCTCGGAAATGGCCGAGGAGCGCAAGCGAGTCGTGCAAACTCAACGGCTGGCCAGCGTTGAACTGCTGAAGACCATGCCGGATTTGAACTCATTTCAGGATCGTCTGGCGATGGAGTTCCGCCGCACAGTCGCCACTACCCAGAAGCTTTCGATCCTCGTGATGGTGGTGAAATTTCCCCTCGAAGGCGCGATGGTTATGGACCGTTCCGTACTTCTGGGCGACGCAGCCAAGGTCATCTCGCGGAAACTGCGCGAGCAGGACTCGATTTACATGTTGGGTCCAGCGTGCTTTGGGGCGGTCCTGCCTGGCATGGAGGCCGCGGTGGCCAAGCGCGTTTCCGAGCGCGTCGCCGAGGGCTTGGCGGACGCGGCGGGCGCAAGTCATCGCTTTTCCTGCACCATTAATGTAGCCAATTATCCGGAAGATGCCTCAAGCGCGCACGAACTGGAAGAGTCGGTCCTGGGGCTGATTCCAGAAGAATGCCCCATACGCAAGCCGGTCGAAGCGGTCGCTGAGTAAGCTTGGTCCCGGGGCGCGGTTTCGGCAGCGCCTGGGATTGCGGGGGTTGAGGGACTGCCGCCACATCTCCAATCACAGGAACATAGCCGATCCCGCCGTCGAGATTCCGCATTTCGTATCCCGCCTGATCCAACCAAACGTGATCCCTGGCTGCTTGCCGCGACATGGCTGTTTCAGTGGGCTGATTCCTATTCGGTTTGTTCTGGCGATGCCGTGCTGCGGATATTCTGGATCAGCGTAGAGCCTGCGCCGGCTCGCGCAGGGCTTCTGCGAGGTCGTTCATAAACTGCGCTGCCCGCGCGCCGTCGGCCACGCGGTGGTCCGTCGAGAGCGTCAGACTCATCATTGGCCGGATGCCGGGTTTACCGTCCACCGGCACCACGCGGTCAGCGATGCGTCCCACGGCTAGAATGCCAGCCTGCGGCGGCACGATGATTGCCGTGAAGGCATCCACGTTGTACATGCCCAGGTTGCTGATCGTAAACGTCGCGCCGCTGAGGTCCGAGGGTTGCAGCTTGTTCGCCCGGGCGCGTTCGGTCAGTTCGCGCCTTCGTGCGCCGATCTCGGCGAGGCCGGCAACTTG
>Ga0207029_10092_pt1 | contig 24033 bp, 22 predicted proteins | sample Alteio_BWMinCont_39_FD_153282 | JGI IMG/M metagenome (GOLD analysis project Ga0207029, IMG submission 153282) | Enriched cells from forest soil in Barre Woods Harvard Forest LTER site, Petersham, Massachusetts, United States -... | ecosystem: Environmental > Terrestrial > Soil > Temperate forest >...
AGGCGTAACCAGGGCATATGGAGATACGTTATTTTCATTTTGGACTGAAGTTCGTAATCAAATCGTTCAAGAATTATGGATTACCTCAATAGGGGGGAATTCTGATGAACGAATAGCCCAAATATCATTAATACTGTTATCCTTAAATAATAAGTACAATTTAATAGTTGCCGATTGGAATACTTGTGAAATTATCCGGTTAGATTCCATAGAGGAAGTTAATCGATATCTTAGGGAATATTACTGATCAATCGCAATAACTACCTCTTCCTTATACGCTTAAGCGTCAGCAAATTCTGTGCGTTAACACTATAACCCGATATATTATTTTGGTATAGGTTTACCCGCTTGTCATAATACAAAACCACCACCGGCGACTGCTGCATCACCAGGTTATCCATCTGCCAGTACAGGGCGTAGCGTTTTTCATCGTTAGGCTCATTGTACGATTGTTCAAACAAGGCATCGAATTGTTTATTGTTAAAACCGGTATAGTTTGGGCCCCAGGGTATTTTATTTTTTGAATAAAATACCGATAAATAATTCTCAGCGTCAGGGTAATCCGCTATCCAGCTGCCATAAAAAAAGTTAACGCCATTTTTTGATACCAGCTCGCGCAGGCTGGCGCCCTGGGTAATCTCCACACTGGTTTTAATGCCCACCCGGTCCAGTTGGCCTTGCACATATTCTATAAGGCTGCGGTAACTTACTGTGGTATGCAGTACAATTTCGGGCAGGTTGTCGCCGTTGGGATAACCTGCTTCCTTTAATAACTGACGGGCTTTTTCGGGGTTATAGGTGTAGCCATGTACTTGTTTAGCATCGAAGCCGGGCATGCCCATGGGTATAAAGCCAGCTGCGCCCTGTGTGCCCATGCTGTTGCGCAGGTATTTTATCATCTTTTGCTTGTCGATGGCATAATTAATGGCCTGCCTTATTTTCAGCTTCTTTAACGGCGAACCTTTAACAATAGCCAGGCTGCTATCCACCAGCATGCCGAGGTAAATGGTATTAAGGTATGGGCCGGAATTCAAAATAAATTTGCCTTTATATTTTTGTGTGATATGCCCCGATTTCGAAAGAATATCATCGCGATAGCTGCCATCTATATCATTTAAAAAATCAAGCTTTTTGCTGATAAACTCCATAAACTCCGTTTGCTTATCGCCGATGAAAGTGGCCCGGATAGCATCCAGGTGGGGCAGGGGGGCTGCCATCCTTGTCCTTTTCCCAATACTTTTCATTTTTCAGCAGCACCATTACCTCGCCTTCTTTCCAGTATTTAAATTTAAACGGGCCGGTACCTACGGGATGTGCCCTAAAATCTTTTCCGCAATGGTCAACCACCTCGCGCGGCACAACCGAACAGTATTGCGCGGTAAGCATACTCAATAACGGTGGAAACGGTTGTTTTAATTTTATTTGTAAAGTGGTATCATCAACAACGGTAAATGCTTTTTTACCATCCACTTTATCACTAAATATCCAGGAACCAGACGAGGCTACTTTCGGGTCGATGAGCCTGCTGAAACTGTAAACAAAATCGGCGGCCACAGCCTTTCGGCCGATCCCGTTTTTAAATAAAGGATCGTCATGAAAATAAACGTCGTTGCGCAAATGGAAGGTGTACAATTTACCGTCTGCCGATATATTCCAGCTTTTGGCAATGCAGGGCCGTATTTTAAGGCTGTCATCTATCTGTACCAAACCATTAAAAACCTGGTTAACCATCCAAAGCGAATTTTGGTTACGGGCAAAAGCCGGATCCAGCGAACTAAGCCCTTCGTTGAGGTTAATATTGAAAATGGTTTTTTTTGAGGAGGATGTATCTGTGGTACAAGCAGTAAATTGAATAAGCGTCAAACAAAGTAAAAAACCAACCAGTTTATTCATCAGGCTAAATATATTGTTTTGTTGCGAAAAGATTGCTATTGAAAAGTCAATATCAAAATCATAGGCGCCCTAATAAATTCGGAATCAAAAATCCAAATTCTTAAATCAAAAAAATCCGAAATCGTAAACCGTAAATCCCAAATCAGGAGATTTTATCCCAGCTCAAACCCTCACCCTTTGCTTGTAGCGTTTGGTGCAATATTTGGTTTTCGGGTAAGGCCAATTGCGGGTCCTTTTCAAAAATGCCCTCCACACAGGTACGTGCCAGCATTAACAATTCCTGGTCGGTTATTATATTGGCTACTTTAAAATCAAGTACTCCGCTTTGCTGGGTTCCATCAATATTTCCGGGGCCGCGTAGTTGCAGGTCGGTTTCGGCAATTTCGAAGCCGTTGTTTGTTTTCACCATAGTGTTAAGCCTAACCTTTCCGTCATGACTTAATTTATGATGGCTCATTAAAATACAAAACGACTGCTCCGCGCCACGGCCCACGCGCCCCCTCAATTGGTGCAATTGCGACAGGCCAAAACGCTCGGCATTTTCAATGATCATTACCGATGCATTAGGGATATTCACGCCAACCTCGATTACTGTTGTTGCCACCATTATTTGCGTTTCGCCTTTTATAAAGCGATTCATTTCAAATTGTTTGGCAGCCGCTTTCATTTTACCATGTACAATACTTATCCTGTACGCTGGCAACGGAAATTCGTGCGCCATTACATCAATACCTTCTTCCAGGTTTTTCAAGTCGAGTTTTTCGCTTTCCTGTATCAGCGGATATACTACATACACCTGGCGGCCTTTGGCAATTTCCTGCTTCATAAAGCCGAACATCCGTAAACGCTGCGCCTCATAAAAATGAACCGTTTGTATTGGTTTGCGCCCGGCAGGCAGTTCATCAATCACCGAAATATCAAGGTCGCCGTACAAAGTCATGGCCAGCGTACGTGGTATGGGCGTGGCGGTCATCACCAATATATGCGGCGGAATGTTGTTTTTGCGCCAAAGCCTTGCCCTTTGCTCAACGCCAAAGCGGTGCTGCTCGTCAATTACAACAAAACCCAGGTTTTTATATTGCACCTTATCTTCAATAAGCGCGTGGGTGCCTATCAATATTTTCAGGTCGCCATTCTCCAGTTTTTCATGCAAAACTTTTCGGTCTTTGGCCTTTGTTGAACCCGTTAACAATGCTACTTCAATAAAGCCATCGCCTACCAATTCTTTTATGGTTTGATAATGCTGGTTGGCCAATATTTCCGTTGGCGCCATGATACAAGTTTGAAAGCCATTATCTATAGCTATCAGCATACTCATCAATGCAACCACAGTTTTGCCACTGCCAACATCGCCTTGCAGTAATCTGTTCATTTGCACGCCGCGCTGGGTATCCTGCCGTATCTCCTTTAAAACCCGTTTTTGTGCGTTTGTTAAAGCAAATGGAAGCTTATGCTCATAAAAATTATTAAAATAATTACCTACGACACTAAATATGTTTCCTTTAAATTTTTGCGTACGTAGCAGTTTATTTTTTAACAGTTTAAGCTGCAAAAAAAACAACTCTTCAAATTTTAACCGATGAGTGGCCTCGTTAAGTGTCGCCGCATCTGCCGGGAAATGGATATTCCGGTAAGCATCAGCACGGCCCATTAGTTTAAACCGGTTTATTAAATATAAAGGCAGGTTTTCGTCTATTTGCCTTAGTTGTTGCTCCAATAATAAAGCTACCAGCTTCGAGATACCTTTACTGTCTAACGAGTACGGTTTTAGTTTTTCGGTGGAGTTATAGGCAGGCTGTAGCGTTAAGTTACCTTTGCGCTGCAACACTTCGGCCGAGTACGGCTCCATTTCGGGGTGCGCCATCTGGGCCTTACCATTAAAAAAGCCGGGCTTGCCAAAAAAGAATATAGGCTTTGCCAACGCTGATACTTTTTTCAACCCATTTAATACCCTGGAACCAAACCAGCTCAATTACTCCCGTATCGTCTATAGCCTGTGCAACTAACCGTTTGGTATGCTTTTCACCCAGCAGTTCAATATGTGTGAGGCGCGCAAGCACCTGCACATAAGGCAAGTCAGGTTGGATGTCTTTTATCTTATAAAACCGGGTGCGGTCAATATATTTATAAGGCAAGTGGCGCAGCAAATCTTCGAAATTGAATATTTGCAGCTCTTTTTTCAGCATTTCCGCCCTACTAAGGCCAACGCCTTTTAAATACTCTATTGGGGTTTGAAAGGCTGGGGGAGTCAATTAGTAAATTATTGAATTATTGAATTATTGAATTATTGAGTTAGCTTCACGCTTCTATATTTATACTATCAAAAAAAAGTTCGCCATCTATTAAATGCTTGAATCATTAAATTACTAACCGAATATGATCAATCACTAATTCACCAAATTACTAATTCAATATAGCTGTAACGGTTATCTCTACATTAACATTTTTGGGCAGGCCGGCAACCTGCACTGTTTCGCGGGCAGGGTATTCGCCTGTAAAATAGGTGCCATATACTTCATTCACCTGCGTAAAATTTTGCATGTCTTTCAAAAAGATGCTGGTTTTAACGATATTGATGAAATCAACACCGGCCGCTACTAAAATGGCCTTGATATTTTCCATTACCTGTTTGGTTTCGGCTTTTATATCATCCAATACAAGTTCGCCGGTGGCAGGGTTAATAGGGATTTGTCCCGAAACAAATAGAAAACCTCCGGCAACTATGGCCTGGCTGTACGGCCCGATAGGGGCTGGGGCATTATTAGTATTGATAACTGTTTTCATTAGTAGTTTTGTTTTATATATTCTGCCATCCGGCAGATGGTTGTATAATTATTAATAACCGAAGACGTAGCTGCCTTTCGCCTTTTACCTTTAAGCTTTCACCTTCCCATCATATTTTCTTGAAAAATATCCACTCAATAAGTTTCCAGATAATGCCCAGCAAAAAAACGGTTATGGCAATAGCATTGATGGCATGCATCACCTTAAGGTTAAAATTTGTAGGCCTGTTCGGGTCTTTTTTCCGGAAGAAATACATAAACAAATATAAGCAGAAAGCTTAAAGCGCAAAGCAAAAATAGGCAGAAAGCGAAAAGCTAAAAGCAAAAAGCTTTGGACTTTAAGCTTTCTGCTTTTTTATCAAGCAAAAAGCTTCGGACTTTCGGCTTTAAGCTTTCCGCTTTATTATCAAGCAAAAAGCTTTGGACTTTTAGCTTTCTGCTTTATTATCAAGCAAAAAGCTTTGGACTTTCGGCTTTAAGCTTTATTATCAAGCAAAAAGCTTAGGACTTTCAGCTTTAAGCTTTCTGCTTTAATAAAGCAAAAAAGGCTTCCCGGATAACCGGGAAGCCTTTTGCAACTATTTTAATTGTTGACTATTTTTTCTTGAATTCAACACGACGATTTAATATACGTCCTGCTTCAGTAGAATTGTCAGCAACTGGGTGGGTTTCACCGTAAGCCTTAACTTTTAGTTTCCTTGCTTCAACACCTGAGTTAACTAAGTAAGTTTTTACTGAGTTAGCACGGTCTCTTGACAAACGCATGTTATGAGCAGCAGTACCTTCAGATGAAGCAAAGCCATCCAATTCAGCAGATGCTTTAGTTGCCCTTAAGTCAGCAGATGTAAGATCTAAGATTGGGTAAGATGAAGTTTTCAATACTGAACTGTCAAATTCAAACTGGATGTTTGAGTAAGCAGTAGCAGCAGCAGCAGCACCGGCTATCGGTTTCCTCATAAATAAAGAAGTGTCAATTGGAGGAGGGATAACCAATGGGCAACCAGAACCGTCAACCACAGTACCTGCAGGTGTGTTCGGGCATTTGTCGAATTGATCAGAAACGCCGTCACCGTCAGAATCTTTCTTCAAATCATTAACAGCAGTTTCAACGTTAGCAACACGGCCTTTTAAAGCTTCAACTTCCTGGCGTAATGCTGCATCGTATAATTCATCATACATCATTGCAACAGGGTTTGCCCACTCTAAGCTTGGTTTTGATTTTGAACCGAAAGTGTATTCTAAACCAACATAACCATAACCGTATTTGTCTTCGGCAGGGTAGTTACCTGAACGTTCAACACCAGTTAGGTTAAAACCATCAACAAAGTTTTCGGTATAGCCTAAGTTAAGGTCTAACTGATCGCTTAGTTTGAATTTAGCACCACCACCGAAAGGAAGAACTAATTCTTTAACCCTGTGGCTTGTGCTTCCGTTGTAGTCAGCCCAGTTAATTACAGATCCGTCAGCGTAAGTAACTTTCGGCTGATAGAATGATAAACCAGCACCACCGCTCAAATAGAAGTTAATGCCGTTTGTGCGATGTAAGAAGCTTACGTTACCGAAGTTCCAAACACCACTAAGTGTTCCTGAAAATAATGAGGTGGTAAAGCTGGTTGCTAATTTACCGCCGTCTTCATGATCGGGTACACCATTAGCCGAAGTACCTTCTAATTGACCACCGTGAAAGTCAAGTTGTAAACCAAAGGAATGGGTTACCTGATCTTTTAATGAAACACCATAACCAATAGCAATCTTGTTGCTGTTAAATTCATTAACGCCACCAGTGAAGACATTGGGTGTTAATGCCCCAACGTTGACGCCAACGCTCCAGGTATTGTACTGTGAGGTACCGCCAAATACCTTGGCAGTAGTTCCAGACGACATTTTCGATGTATCTGCGGTAGTTGTTTGGGCTTTCGCCATCCCAACTGCCATCAAGGAAACAAATGATAGTACGGCTGTTTTCTTTAATGTAGAATAGTTCATAGTTTTAAGATTAAACAATTTTAATTGTGATTTTTTTCAAAAATAGTAATTATGTTTGAAACAATAACCAAACATTGTTCCAAAATTTGTAATAGTAGTACAAATAAATAAAAAAAAATGTTTTAAAAAAATTAATAAATGTATAAAAATGAAATATAAGGCTATTAGTAACGAATTATTTACCAATAATAGAAAAAATTTCGTTTCGCGACTAAAGCCCTGTGCCTTAGCTATTTTCCATTCAAATGATGAGTTTCCGAGGAACGGCGACCAGAGTTTTTTATTCAAACAAAACCCTGATTTTTTTTATCTCACAGGGATTGACCAGGAGCAAAGTATCCTGTTGTTATTCCCCGACTGTCCTAATCCGTTATACAAAGAAGTACTCTTTTTAAGACAAACCAGTGAACACATCGCCATTTGGGAAGGGCATAAATATACCAAAGAAGAGGCAAAGGAGGCTTCTGGCATCGAAAACATAGTATGGTTGAGTGAATTTGATACTATTTTGCATACAGTTGTCAACTATGCTGAACACATATATATAAATACAAACGAGAACGACCGTTACAGCCACACGGTACCCTATCGCGATATTAGGCAATATGAAATAATACGGGCAAAATATCCATTACATCATTATGAACGTTCGGCGCTCATTTTACGTGACCTGCGGGTTGTAAAATCAGCAGTTGAAATAGAGCTGACAAAAAAGGCTTGCGAAATTACACGTGATGCTTTTGTGCGGGTCCTTAAATTTTTGAAACCGGGCGTTGCCGAATATGAGATAGAAGCTGAAATAACGCACGAGTTTTTACGCCAGCGCGCAACAGGCCATGCCTATAGCCCGATCATCGCCTCTGGCAAAAACGCCATTGTACTGCATTATATTGATAATAACCAGGTTTGTAAGGATGGCGATGTGATACTTTTTGACTTTGGCGCTGAATATGGCAATTATAATGCAGACATGAGCCGCTCGGTGCCGGTGAACGGACGTTTCACCAAACGCCAATCAGATGTTTACAATGCTGTTTTACGCGTAATGCGTGCCGCAACAAAGCTTTTGGTTGCCGGCGCTATATGGAATGAATACCACGATGAAGTTGGGAAGATAATGACCAGCGAACTGATTGGCCTGGGCCTGCTTGATAAGCACGATGTGGCAAAACAAGACCCTAAGATGCCTTTATATAAAAAATACTTTATGCACGGCACATCGCATCACTTAGGTTTGGATGTACACGACTTTGCCAGCCGCTATAAGCCGTTTGAGGTTGGTAATATTTTAACCTGCGAACCTGGCATATATATACCTGAAGAAGGTTTGGGCATAAGAATTGAAAACGATATTTTAATAACCGTCGGCGGAAACATCGACCTGATGGCAGATATCCCTGTGGAAGCAGAAGAAATTGAGGAGATTATGAACGGGTAAGGAAATGCGGAATGCGGAGGGCTGATTGCGGAATGATAGAATTGGAGTTTTAAATATTTCCGCATTCAAACTTCCGAAACCCGCAATCAAGATACTTCCGCACTCGAACTTCCGAATTCCGCAATCAAAAACCGGTATAAATTAAACCCCGGTTCATCCAAAGCTTTGGCAATAGCTTGCTGAAGCTTTTTTTTATCTACATCAGCCATACGCCTTTGCTGGATAATTTTATAAGCCCTTTCGGCAAGTAATATCTCTTTGCGTTTATTTTTTTTTGATGAAGGTGATTGTATAAAATCAACCAGCTCATCAATACCACTGTTGTTTGAAGCAATGGTTTTAATAACCGGGATATGGCCTTCTTTTTGCTGGTTAACTATCTTTTTTAAATTGTTAGCAAACAGGTCGGCGTCTGGTCTGTCGGCCTTATTTATTATAAAGGCATCGGCAATTTCCATCAGGCCCGATTTAATGTTTTGTATCTCGTCGCCACTTTCGGGCACCAAAACTAACAAGGTAATATCGGCAAGGCCGGCAATTTCAACTTCCGATTGGCCCACGCCAACGGTTTCAACCAAAATATAGTCGAACCCGGCAGAACGTAAAATATCCGTCATTTCAATAGTTTTGGCCGAAAGGCCGCCCAACGACCCGCGGGTGGCCAGCGAGCGGATAAAAACGCCGGGATGGTTAAAATGCGGGGCCATTCTTATCCTGTCGCCCAGCAATGAGCCAAAGTTAAACGGTGAAGTTGGGTCAATAGCTAAAACGGCTGTTTTAAGCTCTTTGGCCACTAAATTGCCTATAAGCGCATTTACCAGCGTACTTTTGCCCGCCCCCGGTGGCCCTGTAATGCCAATTACGGGCGTATTTTTATCAAAGGTCAAACTTTTTAACAACTCATCGGCGCCGGCAAGGTCGTTTTCAATTACAGTTAAAGCGCGTGCAACCGAGCGAAAATCAGCACAATCCGGTTTAATATTTTTTATGGCCTTTTGCATTATATTATGCCGATAAAGTAACAAAAATATAATGTATTAAATAAGTGCTGTTGTCATTATTCATCATGGTGGTTCCGATGGGCTGTGCCCGTCGCTAACGTATTTCGTCCTTTCAGGACTACTCGTGCTCTCCAGCCCTGAAAGGGCGAAATATGCCCGCGCAGGATAGAGTCCTGCGGGTATGGTCGCGGTTACGGTTAAACATATGCCCGTAATTATTATATTTGCCATTAAAATAAAAAGTTTGTACGTGTGCTATCCCTTCTATAATAACAAACGTTTTTCATGCCGAAACACAACAGTTTTTATATAAACCCACATAAATGAAAGTAGCTGGTTTTACTTTTATCAGGAATGCTGTAAAAAATGATTACCCCATAGTTGAAGCCATCACTTCTATTTTGCCGCTCTGCGATGAATTTATTGTGGCCCTGGGAAATAGTGACGATGATACAGGCAACCTGGTACGCGGCATCAATTCACCAAAAATAAAAATTATCGATACCGTATGGGACGATACCCTCCGCGAAGGCGGCTCGGTATTTGCCGCCCAAACCGACATTGCTTTTAATGCCATTTCGCCCGATGCCGACTGGGCATTTTATATACAGGGTGATGAATGTGTACATGAAAAATATCTTCCGCTTATAAAAAAGGAGATGGAAGATAATTTAAACGACACCCGCATCGAGGGCTTGCTATTCAAATATCTTCATTTTTATGGCTCGTACGATTACTATGGCCATTCGCGCAGGTGGTACCGGCGCGAAATAAGGATACTAAGAAACAATAAGGCCATACATTCATACCGCGATGCACAGGGTTTCAGGCTGGATGGGCGCAAAATTAATGTTAAACTCATCGACGCCTATATATATCACTACGGCTGGGTGAAGCCGCCCGTAGGTTTAAAAAATAAGTTACGCAATTTCAACCAGTTTTATCATGATGATAATTGGCTTGCTGAAAACTTGCCCGAAACTTTTGAATTCGATTATAAAAATGCCGACAGGCTCATCCGTTTTAAAGGTAGCCACCCGACAGTAATGCAAAAACGGATTGCTGCAACCAACTGGAACCTGGATGTCGACTTAAATCAATTGCATAAAAAAATGACTTTCAGGCGAAAAGCCCTGCAGAAGATTGAGGACATAACCGGCTGGAGGGTAAGTGAGTACCGGAATTATAAAATAGTAAAATAACGCAGGTGGATACCAGGAAAAGTATTTCGGTCATTATCCCTACTTATAATGGCAGGCACCTGTTGCAGGCGTATCTGCCCCTTACCTATGCTGCCATTAAGAATACCGGCGGCAATTATGAAGTAATTATTGTTGATGATTGTTCGGAAGATGGTTCTGCCGGGTTTATAAGGGCTGAGTACCCCGAAGCGGTTTTGATCGTTAATGATGAAAACAAGGGTTTTTCACATGCATACAACAGGGGCATTGAAGCTGCCCGGTTTGAATTGATATTACTTTTAAGCGCAGATGTAAAGCTTAGTATTGATTATTTTGAACATCAGTGGAAATATTTTTTAGCCTGGGATACTTTTGGCGTAATAGGCCGGATTGTTGATTTGGAAGGCGATCATATACAGGAGGCAGCCCGCGTACCAAAGTTAATGGGCCTTAAAATAAAAACTGACTATTGTTATTATACCCACGACAGCAGCAACAGGCTGTTTACTTTTTATTTGCCGGGTGTAAACGCCCTCATTGATGCCGAAAAACTTAAACAAATTGGCGGTTTTTATGAATTGTTTTCCCCTTTTTTTTGTGCAGACATTGAGTTAAGCTTGAGGGCCTGGCGGTTAAAATGGAAATGCCACTATGAACATAGCGCCGTTTGCCACCGCGATACAGTAACAGTTGCAAAAAATGCAGGCCAGGCAGAATTGGTAAAAAATGTATATTACCGCAACTGGTTATACCTCCACGCTATCCACTTAAACGGTTGGGCCTTGGCTGGGTGGTATTTTCAAATAACAATTACCGATGTGCTGCCCAACTTGTTTGCAGACAAAACGGGAATATGGGAAAGTTATAAAAACTTATTAAGTAACAGGGCGGCGATCAAAGATTATAAAGAAAGAGTAAAAATTTTACTGGATAAAAATGATACACATATAACCGTTTTCAACGTGGTTACTAAGATCAGGAATTCAGTAAAAAATAAAAAAGTGACCCGTTTTAAGGCAGGGCATGATTAGCATAATATAATTTGAAATGTCAAAACCTTCGGTATTAGTTACGTTCGATTCAATGAAAAACCCAAATTCGGGTTATTTTTCTTTTGGCAAAGGGCTTGGCGACGCATTGATCGCGCAAAATAATGATCGCTTTAAACTGGAATATTATATGTTCAAAAAAACCATCTATCAATTTGATGGAAAGGTTGACATCATATACCTGTCAGGCTTGCATAAAATATTTTTTCCGGCACGTAATAAGTTTGATGTTGTTCATTTAACCGATCAAACCTGCAGGTTGAACCCAGGTAAAGTGAACGCAAAAAAAATCATGACTATTCATGATATGAATAAGGTACATTTAAAATTCAGCAAGCCGAACCGTATTAAAGTTTATATTGAAAAGTTAAGAGGTTTGATGGCACAATGCGATAAAATAGTCGCCATCTCGCGGTTCGTTGCGAATGATGTGCTACAGTATTTTCCCGAAACAAAAGATAAACTAAGCGTAATTTATAACGGCGCCGATAAGCTTGTGGTGCCGGATGGCCATACCCCGGCTTTTATCCCACAGAAACCTTTTTTGTTTACCATAGGATTATTATCTGTACAAAAGGGTTTTCATTTGTTACCTGCCCTTTTAAAAGAGAATGATTTTGAATTAGTTATTTCGGGTATTGAAACGCCACATAAGCAAAAAATTATTGAAGAGGCTGAAAAATACAACTGTTTAAACCGGGTGCATATTACAGGCCCCGTAACTGATGATGATAAGGCCTGGTATTATAAAAATTGCAGCGCGTTTGTATTCCCATCAATTGCCGAGGGCTTTGGGTTGCCCGTGATTGAGGCCCTGCATTTTGGGAAACCGGTATTTTTGTCAAAATTTACTTCGCTGCCCGAAGTTGGCGGCGATGCAGCTTACTATTTTGATAATTTTGAACCGGCGCACATGCAAAGTGTTTTTGAAAAAGGGATGCAGGATTTTATTGAACGGGATCGTGCAACTGAAATGATGGCACAAGCCGCTAAGTTTTCGTGGGAACATGCGGCAAGCCAATATTTGAACCTGTATGCAGAATGCCTGCAATAATTAGCTTAATTTACTAAATTAAAAACACCATTGTTATATGTTTAAAAAAAAGAACCTGGTAGGCAAATTATGGCTAAAATATACCAACCGCCCCGCCTATAAAGATTATAAATGGGATTTAATTAATTACAGCCAGTTTCAGTTTACTAATTTTTTAACCGGCGCCGACAAAATAAATGATATCGGTAAAATAAAGGCTGCTGCTGATGCAAAGGGCGAACTCAATTTAACGCATAGCGGCAATGCCGGCGATATCATATACGCCTTACCAACAATAAAAAGGATTAGTGAAATAACAGGAGTACCTATAAACTTGTACTTTAAGTTAGGCAGGCCGATGGACCTTCCAAATTATAGTTCGCACCCGCTTGGAAACGTAATGCTAAATCAAAAAATGGCTGATATGCTGTTTCCGCTGGTGCGCTCACAGGCGTACATCAGTAAATGCGACATTTATCATGATCAGATCATCGATATCGATCTTGATTACTTTCGTTCGGGTTTGGTGCCCATGAATAAAGGTAATATTGCCCGCTGGTGCAGTTACATTACCGGTGTAAGCCCCGACCTTTGGAAAAGATGGCTCTTAATTGAGCCGGATAAAAATTTTTCTGACTCCATTGTTATTGCAAGAAGTGGCCGCTACCAGAATAAATATATCGATTATTCATTTCTGAATGAGTATGATAACCTGAAATTTATTGGCGTAGAGAGTGAATATAATGATATAAAGCGGTTCCTGCCTTTGATTGAATGGATTGAAGTAGAAAATTTTTTGCAAATGGCACAAATCATTGCCGGGTGCAAATTTTTTATTGGTAACCAGTCTTTTCCTTATTCAGTTGCCGAAGCCATGAAAGTACCAAGGATACTTGAAGGTGCCTACGATGTTATAAATGTTGTACCCGAAGGGGAAGGCGGATACGATTTCTTTTTCCAGGGACATTTTGAATGGCTGGTAAATAATTTAAATAGCCAGAAGAAATAAAACTCATGCCCGCGGATTTTTACTGCGTTTGTACTTACGTATCTTAAACCTTAGCCAGGTGATTATACCGAAATTAGAAAATATTAAGCGTGCTTTTTCTTTTTGGAAAGCGGTATCCACCTGGCTGCCTGATATCCCGGTATGGTTAAAATCAGCCAATACATAATCTTTATAGATAAAGCGAAACGACTTATCACCACATAATTTAAGGGTGAGTGCAAAATCGGCGGATATTTTATAGCGGGTATCAAATTTATATTTATCAAATACAACCTTCGGGTAGATTATGGCCTGGTGGTAAGGCCCGAATTTAGCAAATTGATAACGGGTTAATTCCCCAAGCCGTTTTACGCCTTCTGCAAAAACATTCCCATAATAAATGGCTCCCGGGTTAGTAAGCTCTTTTGCCATATCCGAAAAGCCAGGTGAAAGCACATCATCAGCACCTATAAAATAAACCCAGTTACCCTTGATATGCGTTATGGCTTTATTCATTGCATCATATACACCGGTATCACTTTCGCTTTTCCAAAAAGCAATGCGGTCGCTGTTCCTCTCTAATATTTTTGTTGTGTCATCAACGCTTTTTCCATCGATAACAATAATTTCTATAGCGGTATAAGTTTGTGCAAAAATACTGTTCAAACATTGTTGCAGGGTTTTGGCTGCGTTATAAGTAACAATAATTATGGATATTATGCCGATTTTATTTTCTGTTCTTTTTAAGCTTTCTGTGTCCGTAATTATCATGCTAACGAATTGCTATTTTGCCAATTTGTAAAACCAGCTATTAAAAATAATATATATATATATCAACAGCCCTTTAATGTAAACATCGAAAGGATTGTTTCGCCCGCTTCCGTAATAATTGGAATATTTACGGTAGTCGCCACTTTGTAACATTGCTGTGATAATATTGGCAAACATAATCGTTTTTTGGACATAATTAATTGATAGCATAGCAAAGATGTCGGCGATTCCATTTTAATGAATTGATGATCCTGTTTGCCTGGCCTGGGATTTACTGCGATTTCCTTTGGCCTTCCTTGCGAAGGGACTTTTTGCTATCAGGGCGTAGTCAGCACCCCCATTCCATAGCTTGCGCCCGTGCCGGAGGGACATAAAAAAACCCTGCCTGGTTAGGCAGGGTTTTTTACTAATCAGTTTTTTTAATTTGATGGTGACAAATCATAATATGCTATGCCTTCGTAAACATATCCGTATCCGCTCCCTGAACCTATTTCGTTATAATTGGTGGTAAAGAAGTGCCCTGTTGAGGTGGTACCCCTATACCTATATACAGGTTGAGAACCGGCTACTTCTGTGGAAAACACATAGCCCGAAATACCTTCGTCGTGATAACCCAGTGTTGCAATTATGTTGGCCCTTTCAGCCGGATCTATCGTGAACATGTGTACGCTACCGTTAAAAAGCCTGTATAAAGGCACAGTGCCTTGCGCTTTAAAGTTATATACCTGGCCAATGTTTCCTTCGTCTGTCCATACATTAGGCGTTTCCTTGCCATTGATCAAGTACGACCAGAATGATTGGTAAAGTTGAACCTGCTGATGTAGAAGCTGATATTTTTCGGTATTGGATGTGGTATAAAAATGCTCGCCTCCCGGTGCATAAAACATCCGGTAAAGATATATTATCGGCCCGGTTTGCTCTGTCACAGTTGTGCCGCTTGTATTAGGCAACCCTTGTACAACTATAGTATATACCGGGTCTAAAGCAACCTTTGCATCTGGTGCGCTTGCATTATTCCAATACAAACAAAAATGCTGGCCATTCAGGCCTGCCGTAGCTACTGGAAAAGCCAGGTTAAAAGATAAACTTGTTACAACATCCGTAGCTTTAACATTCTTTTCAGTTATCGTGATACCATAGTTCGGAATTGGAGTTGGAAACAAAATATTCCCCGTAAACAGTTCCAGAGTAGCATTTATGGTAAACGGGGCTACCTTTCCGGTGGTTGGATCATGAGGAACCGATATTGTTACGGTTACTTTAACCGTTTGCGATTGGTTGTACTTTACATTAAGGTTACTCCCGGCAATAGTGCCGCCTCCGCTACCTGTAACGGCAATAGTGTAGCTACTTACTGCGCCTTGCGTAACATCAGGATATTCTGTAGAACTGTTATTGTCGTACAGTGTAGCAGATGTTGTGATATTATTAACTAACGAATTATTGTAACTGATTAAAGAATCGGCTGGGTCAGAAAAAGGAGTTGGAGTTGGAACGGATCCCCCGCCGCCAGTACCGCCGCTGCCACCACCGGTACCGCCGCCTCCAGGTGGCGGCTCAGCCATATATGTTGTTGTGAAATTACCCCTCGGAATTGTTTTAAATGCCTGATTTTTAGGAAGCAGATTGTAAAGATTAGTCAGTGCATCAAGACTGATCTGGTCTCTTCCGAAAGCCGCAAATTGTTTAGAGTTTGCGTTGTAACTGACCGTGCCGGCCTTTAACGAAGTCAATTTTTCCAGGTAATTGCTAAGGGTGCCAACGTCAACTTGTTTTGCTGATAACTGGTTAGCGGAAGATGTTTTGGGTGAAGGGGATTGATTTTTTTGGCAGCCCGCCACTATGACGATGAAGCCCAATAACAATAATAATTTCTTCATAAGGTTTAATTTAGTAACATAAGGTTTAATTTGGTAATAAGATTAGCTTGTCGTAAAGATATTTAACTCTTGTGACATATTTTACAATTTTTGCAAATATTTTTTTTGCGATCCGTATTGAGGTTTGACACGCCAATGAAAAACGTTTTTGAATAAAAAATAAATCTCATTTATTTGCGAACAAACCGGATTTTGATTAACTTATTCAATCTCCTCATAATCATTGAAAATACGAGGATGCAAAACATGAATAGAAACTTTTTCAGAATAACCCGGTTTATCCTACTTAAATTCCCCCGGTTATTTCAATTTTTTGCAAAATTTCGCCGCGAACAAAAACGCCTGCTCATCATTAAAACTGATGCTATTGGCGACTATATACTATTTCGGAACTACATTGAAATTCTAAGGGCCTCAGAAAAATTTAAAGACTATCAAATTGACCTGCTGGGTAACCCGCTATGGCAGGATATTGCTTTAAAATATGATAGGCATTTTATCAACGAGTTTTATTTCACCAAAGCTAATGACCTTTATGATAAACCTTTTGCAACACTTAAACTTGGCTGGCGCCTTTTTAAAAATAACTACCAAATAGTTTTGCAACCATCGTCCACACGCCTTTTTATTACCGATGGCCTTGCAGCCCTTACTGCTGCAAAACAAATTATAGGTTTTGAAAGTGACAACGAAGGCATATTGCCCAGGTATAAAACCAAAACTGATAAGTTTTATACCAAACAATTCTCACCGCCAAAAAACATATATTTTGAATTTGACAAGTCAAAGTTCTTTTTCGAAAATGTTTTAAATATTGATATCTCCCTGGATACGCCGTATATCCCGGTTAATAAAACTGAAGAAAAAGGCATAGTGATATTTCCGGGTGCGGGAGTTTTAAAACGGGGCTGGGAAGCAGATAGGTTTTTGGCTTTGATAAAACTGATAAGCCAGTATTCATCACAAACCATTTATATTGCAGGCGGCCCTGCCGAAATGGGAATTGGCTATTTTCTAACGGAAAACCTTCCGCAGGGCAGCATTAACAATTTAACGGGTAAAACGTCGTTACCTCAATTGGTGGAACTCATTGGCAATGCGGCCTTAGTAATAGCAAATGAAACAAGCGCCATCCATATTGCAGCGGCAACGCAAACAAAAGCCATTTGTATTTTAGGCGGCGGGCATTTTGGCCGTTTTGCACCGTATCCGGCTTACATGCAGCATAAGCCGTTATGTATTTATGAAAAAATGGATTGTTTTAATTGCAACTGGATCTGCATTTTTAAAACGGAGGAAAAGGCGCCATATCCGTGTATTGCAAACATTAGTTTAGAAAAAGTATGGCAGGCTACGCTACAATTGCTGCCAAAAGCATAAAAAATTAAAAACTATCTCTAACTTCAATTTATATCCCAATTGTAATACTATTTTTATTGCATTGTTACTAACCAGGGCAATCATCGTAATTAGTTTATTACTGTTACCTTTGCACTTTTATTTTACTTTTTAATGAAGACATACTTCCGGCTACTATCTTTTGCAAAACCCATAGAAAAGTTTGCCATCCCATATATACTTTTTACTTTGTTATACGTGGTATTCAGTTCAATGATCTATCCTTTGCTCATTCCACTGCTCAATACCCTCTTTGCCTCAAAAGGTGCCGTGGTTGTCGTTGCTGTAAAGCCGCATGTGTTCCTGGATATTACCGGATGGTTTAAATATTACATGAGTTTTTTTATTAAACAGCAGGGCGAGTGGGGCGCATTGAAATATATATGCATCCTCATTATTATAACGATGTTCATCGGTAATTTTTTTCGGTACTTGTCTGCCCGTACTATGGAAAATTTGCGGCTGCATACCTTGCTGAACCTCCGCCGTACCGTGTTTGATAACGTAATGGATATGCACCTCGGCTTTTTCAATAATCAGCGAAAAGGCGATATTATTTCCAAAATTGCTTCAGATGTGCAGGTAGTCCAGTTTTCCGTAACCGCTACTTTGCAGGTTATTTTCAGGGACCCCGCGCAGATGATCGTTTTTATGATTTTGTTGTTCATGACATCGGTAAAATTAACCCTATGGTCTTTACTCGTGGTGCCTGTATCAGCATTTATCATTTCTAAAATCGTAAAAAAGTTAAAATCGCAGGCTACCATTGCCCAGCAAACTTATGGTACCATGATCAGCTACCTGGACGAAGCACTGTCGGGTGTAAAAATTGTAAAAGCTTTTAATGCAACCGACTATATAAAGGCAAGGTTTGACCGCGAAAACACCAGGTATTCAAAAATATTGCGATCAATGGCTAAACGCCAGCAAGCTGCATCGCCTGTATCCGAAACACTGGCTATTGCGATGATCTCGGCTATCGTAATGTATGGCGGGTATCTTATTTTAAACAAAAAATCCGACTTAAATGGTGGCCAGTTTGTAGCCTATATAGCCATTTTTTCGCAATTGATGCGCCCGGCCAAGTCCATATCCGATTCATTCAGCAATATCCACAATGGTATTGCTGCAGGCGAACGTGTTTTGGCTTTAATAGACGAAAAGCCACTCATAGTTGACGCGCCTGATGCCGTTGTTATTAATGGGTTTAATGATAGTATTGAGTTTAAAAACGTATCATTTGCTTACCAGGATAAACCGGTTTTATCAAATGTTAATTTTATAGTGCCAAAAGGCAAAACCGTAGCACTGGTTGGCCCTTCAGGCGGAGGTAAATCGACATTAATGGACTTGATCCCAAGATTTATCGAGCAGCAATCAGGCGAGATACTGGTTGATGGTAAAAATATTCAAAAGCTTAAAGTTAATTCGCTTCGCGCGCTAATGGGGGTTGTGAACCAGGAATCAATCCTGTTTAACGATACCATTTTTAACAATATCGCCTTTGGCAAAACCGATGTTACTATTGAGCAGGTTGAAACTGCCGCCCGCATTGCCAACGCGCATAACTTTATTTTAGAAACAGATAAAGGGTACGAGACCAACATCGGCGACCGCGGCACAAAACTATCGGGTGGCCAGCGCCAGCGTATCTGCATTGCCCGCGCGGTATTAAATAACCCGCCAATCATGTTGCTTGATGAAGCGACCTCCGCGTTGGATACCGAATCAGAAAAATTAGTGCAGGATGCCTTGAATAACCTGATGAAAAACCGCACTTCGTTAATTATTGCCCACCGCCTTAGCACCATACAAAATGCTGATATTATTGTGGTGCTTGAAAACGGCAAAATTGTTGAACAGGGAGATCATCACCAGTTAATTAACAATAACGGTTTGTATCGCCGATTGATAGATATGCAAACCTTTAACGCTGATTAAACGCCACGTTTTTAGATTATATCTAAATTTTTACACTATTTCCTCCGCACAAACACAACATTGTTGGGCACAAATGTGTTTACATCTAAATTGTTACGTTATTTTAATGCGTTTTAATTAAACTTTGAAAGTTTAAATTGTCTAACGGAAATAAGCCCGATAATATGTCTAATAAATACCCCGTTTCCTACCAAACAAAATCAGCTGTATTGTTTGTGATATTTAACAGGCCCGATACCACTAAGCGGGTATTTGAGCAAATACGGGCAGCTAAACCCAAACGGTTGTATATAGCTGCCGATGCCCCAAGGCTTGGTTCGGCAGACGATGAGTTATTGTGCAGGCAGGCAAAGGAGGTGGTAAGCGTAATTGATTGGGAATGCGAATTAAAGACACTTTTTAAGACAGAAAATGCGGGGTGTAAAAATGGGGTATCCTCGGCTGTTACCTGGTTTTTTGAGCATGAAGAAGAGGGTATAATATTGGAGGATGATTGTTTGCCGGCCAATAGTTTTTTTAAATTTTGCGACACCCTTTTAGAAAAATACCGCAGTGATACCCGCATAAGGCATATCACAGGCTGCAACCCTCACCAGGGAAAAAAATGGGGCACCAGCACTTATTATTTTTCGAACATGACGCATGTTTGGGGCTGGGCAAGCTGGAAAAGGGTTTGGAATGACTATGATAAAAACCTGAACAAGTATAACAAGGATGAAGTAAAGGAGCAATTGGGGAATATTTTTGATGACCGTTTAATTGTTGAATCGTGGGAGCGTATTTTTGAAGAGGTAAAAGCGGGTAAAATTAATGCATGGGGCTACCAGCTTGATTTTGCCAACTTTTTTAACAATGGCCTTACCATTATTCCGAATGAAAACCTGATCTCGAATATTGGTTTTGGCGCAAACGCTACACATACCATTGACGAAAGCAGTATATACGCCAATTTACCTGTTACTGAGATCGAAGAAATAACCGACCCTATATTTATCCTTCCCGAAAAACAAGCCGATCTGATAGTTTTAACCCGCGATTTTAATATTGAAGAAAAAAGGCGCAAAGAAAACTCCTTTAGCAAAAAGTTTAAAAAATGGGCAAAACAAACGTTTAAACAAGCTGCAGCCTACATGTTTCTTAGTTAACATCAGAAACGGGAGTTATTTGAAAGCATTGCTCCTGTGCGATCCTGTCCAACTGGAAAATAGGCCACAGCCTGGTCATCTATTTCACGCCATTATGTTCTCCCTTTGGTTAGTGCCGTTATAAGTTATGTTCATGTAAAAATTTCGATACATTTGCCCGTATAAATCCAAAAAGATGGGCCTTAATTTTATCAAAAGAATAACTCAGATAAGAAACACGTTAAATGCTATTATCAAAAAGATTGATGACGACAAGGGAATTAAGGTAACCCAGTTTCTTTCCGAACATTTGTTTAACAACCCCAGGTACACGTCTTCGAAGCGACTGAACAGGCACGAATACCAGGTTTCCTCTCAAAACGGAGAAGATGGTATTATCAGCGAGATTTTTAATCGCATTGGCGCTACAAACAAGTATTTTATAGAATTTGGCGTTGAAAACGGGCTGGAGTGCAATACAACAAACTTGCTTTATAAAGGTTGGAACGGTTTATGGATAGAGGGCAGCAAAGAATTTAGCGAACAAATATCGCAACGTTTTAGTGACCTGGTAGTTGAAGGCCGTTTAAAAATTCAAAATGAATTTATCGATGCCGAAAATATCGAGTCTTTTTTCGATAAGGCCAGTGCTCCTGTTGAGCCAGACCTGCTATCTATCGATATCGATTACAACGATTATTATGTATGGCAGGCTATAACAAAATATAAACCGAGGGTGGTCATTATTGAATATAATTCCATATTCAGGCCCGACACGCACTTTGTTGTCAAGTATAACCCTAAACGCATGTGGGACAAAACCAGCCATTTCGGCGCCTCGCTACTTGCCTTACAGCAACTTGGTGACGAAAAAGGTTACTGCCTGGTAGGCTGCGTATTCGCTGGCAGCAATACATTTTTTGTCCGTAAAGATTTGGTTGGCGATTTGTTTGAAGCGCCATACACCGCAGAAAATCATTACGAGCCAAACCGGGATTTTCTTTATTATAAGGCCGGGCATCCTAAGAATTATATGCCTGATTAAGAATCAAGAGTCAAGAAAGATCGCCTTTTTTATCTTGGCTCTTGATTCTTGACTCTTGGTTCTTCTACAAATTATCTAAATTTAAAACCTAAGCCAATTTGCCAAACCTGGTTGCGGTAATCGCCGCCGTACGAGGTATTTTGTGCATTTTGTTCCAAATCAACGGTGTACCTCGCACGCAACTCAACATCGCGGTTAAGGTCAAAGCTTACACCAATAACGCCGTCAAGAATTGCCCCGTTGCCGTAAGTATTATAAAAATGCTCATCAGTTACCACAAAGCCATTATCATAGGTATTGGTGGTAGACACCGGGAAAGAAACCTGCGGGCCGATCAGGAAATTAAACGTTGGTGAAAGATGAAATTTGGCGAGCAGGGGGATGTCGATATAATTGCTTCGCTGGGTAAAATTACCATCGGTAGTCACCGCCGCATATCCTTTTTGCGAATAAAGCACTTCGGGGGCAAAAGACAGCGGATAAATTATAGGAAGGTCGAACGTTAAACCCGCATTAAAACCCACAATAGCACCAGTACTAAAATTTGTATTGTAGGCATTAATTGTATTTGCAATGTTTACGCCGCCGGTTATACCAACCCTTGGTTTATAAAAATCATCATATTGGCTACGTGGCGGCGGGCGCCTTACTCTACGGGGCCCATAATAGTAGCCTTGCGCGCTAACTGAGCCAGCAATCAGCAGGCATATTCCGAATAAAAAAAGTATTTTTTTCATAACATGAATTGTTTTAATATATCCAATAGATTAAAAATTATCCCAAAGGTTTATTCTGGGTTAAAATTTTATATCACTTCACAGGTAAAATCAAATTAAAAACCGTGCCATCAATTTCATATTTAAGCTACATTTGTGCCATGACAGTACTAAAACGGCACTTTACAGTTGCTTTATTTGTTATTATTAATTTTATTGCAATTAACGTTTCCGCACAAAAAGAAAGCTTTATACAATCGTTAGGTCATCAAAACCACTGGGTCGATTCTGTTTACGATAAGATGAACCTCAGGAAAAGAATAGCACAATTGTTTTTTATCCGGGCCAATACCGATAAAGGCAAGGCTTATGCCGATTCGGTTGCAAAAGTAATCAGCAGCCAACAGGTGGGCGGGCTGGTATTTTTCCAGGGAGGGCCTGTAAGGCAGGCAGATTTGATCAATCAATACCAAAAACTGGTTAAAGTGCCCTTGCTAATAGCCATGGATGGCGAGTGGGGGGTAGGGATGAGGCTGGATTCGACCATAAGCTATCCTTACCAGATGACGCTTGGAGCAATACAGGATAACACATTGATCTATAAAATGGGGCGGCATGTGGCTTATGACTTTAAACGCCTGGGCATGCAAATCAATTTCGGCCCCGATATGGATATCAACAACAACCCCGATAATCCCGTGATCGGTTACCGGTCATTTGGTGATAATAAATACAGTGTAGCTGCCAAAGGCATTGCTTATTTAAAAGGGATGCAGGACGAAGGCCTGTTGACAACGGCCAAACATTTCCCCGGTCACGGCGATACTAATGTTGATTCGCACCTTGATTTGCCTTTGCTGCCATTTACGCGCGAGCGGTTGGACACATTGGAAGAGTACCCATTCAGGGAAGCCATAAAGGCCGGCATCAGCGGGGTAATGGTAGCCCATATGGATATACCTGCGCTTGACCATACTAAAGACCTGCCTTCCACTTTATCAAGGCCGATTATAACAGGCGTTTTAAAGGACTCGCTCGGATTTAAAGGCCTCGTAGTATCGGATGCCATGGAGATGAAGGCCGTAGTAAAATATTTTCCTGATGGCGAAGCTGATGTTAAAGCCTTTTTGGCTGGCAATGATGTTATTGAATTGTCCGAAAATTCCGCACTGGCAATAAAAAGGATCCGTAAGGCTATCCGCAATGGCGAAATATCTCAAGAGGAGTTTGAGGCGCGCGTAAAAAAGGTTTTGGCCGCAAAATATTGGGCAGGCTTAAACCATTTCCATGAAGTTTCAACAACCCACTTAACTGAAGACCTTAACCGCCCCGTTGAAAAGCAACTGGTACAGCAATTAAGTGATGCAGCTGTAACGCTTTTAAAAGGCAACGGGCAGGCCTTACAATTGGAGCCTTTCCGTAAAACCGCCATCATCAGTATTGGCGTTACGCAGCAAACTGTTTTTCAGCAGCAATTGAGCAAACTATACATTTACAGCGATTTGTTTGTGGTGGGCAAAAACTCCCCGGCTGATGAGCTAAAAGCATTACTGAAAACATTGAAGCAATATGAACAGGTTTACATAAGCATAAATGATACCCGCCTGCGCCCTGCAAGCAAGCTTGATTACAGCACTGATGTAATATCATTTATTACCGAACTTGTGCAACACAGAAATACCGTGACGAGCGTTTTTGCAAATGCCTACACCATTGCTGGTTTACCAGGGATTGAAAAAAGCGGCGCCCTAATGGTTTGCTACCAGATGACGGATGATCTGCAACGCTCGGCAGTACAAGTTATAA